>Ga0066903_100001855_pt1 | contig 15931 bp, 20 predicted proteins | sample PanSoiMetaGPlot1_FD_67491 | JGI IMG/M metagenome (GOLD analysis project Ga0066903, IMG submission 67491) | Tropical forest soil microbial communities from Panama analyzed to predict greenhouse gas emissions - Panama Soil - Plot 1 (version 2) | ecosystem: Environmental > Terrestrial > Soil >... | reverse complement strand
CGACGGTGACGAGCCCCCCGATGTGCCCGGTGACGACCTGGAGAACGTGTGATGACTGAGGTCAATCCCCCGCTGCGCGAGGACCTGGGTGGCCACCGCGTGCTGTCCGACACGCCGGGCGGCATCCTGCTGCTCTGGCATACGAGCGGCTTCTATTCGTGCGCCCGCTGCGAGTTCAACGCCGATCCGCAGACGCCGGACGCCGTGCTCATGGCCGCCCATCTCGGCGACCACATCCAGGCGATGCAGGAGGGCAAGCCCGGCCACATCGGCGCGGCCATTGCCCTCGACGCGCTCGATCGCGATGTGGCCGCGCGGGAGCAGCGCGAGATGGACCAGGACCTCGCCGGCGAGGGGGAGGAGCCGTCGCCGGCCTGATGGACCCGATGACCGCGCGGAAGTCGACGCCGGTGTCGCACACCAAGGCCGGCTTTCGCATGCTCGTGACGAGCGATCTCTACGCCTTCGCCAAGGAAGTGATCTATCACGCGGACCCGCAAAACGGGCTCTGCGATCGCTTCCACAAGCCGCTCTGTCAGTGGGTGCAAACGACCCCGTACGCGGAAAATTTGTATTTGTTGTTCAGGGGCTGTTTCAAGACGACGCTCCTCACCGTCATCCGCAACGTCCAACGCCTCCTCGCCACCCCGGGTGACCCCGCATGGGGCGGCCGGCAGTGCGGCCCCAACACGCGCATCCTCATCGTCTCGAACAAGAGTGAAAACGCCGAGCCCATGCTCGCCGGCATCCAGCAGATGCTCGTCCACCCGATGATCATGTGGGCGTTCCCCGAGGTGCTGGGCAACGATCCCTCGAAGCTCCCGACGTGGACGAAGAGTGACATCCAACTCCTGCGCCCGAATCGCATGCTGCGCGGCTCGACGGTGAAAGCCGTCGGGATCACCGGCGAACTCACCTCCCAGCACTACGACCACCTGAGTGCGGACGACGTGATCGGCAAGGAGAACAGCCAGACGAAGGATCTCCGCGAGGCGACCGTCGATTTCATGAAGAAGATCCGGCCGCTGTTCGATCCCGTCGGGACCGACGGCGGGATCACCACGCGGGACTACGTCGGCACCCATTGGCACTACGACGACTATTACGCGCGCCTCAAGAACGAGGTCCGCACGCGCGGCCGGAAGCTCGGCATCTACCAGGTCCCGGCGTGGGAGGTGGCCCCGCCCGAGTCGGTGGGCGCCCGCGATCTCGCCGGCATCGGGTGGCGGCGCTTGACCTTCCCCGAGCGCTTCAGCTTCGACTGGCTGCTCGGCGAGCGCCAGGACATGGGCTCCTCCGACTTCGCCGCCCAGTATCTCCTCGATCCCGTCTCGTCCGACACCCAGCACTTCAAACGCGGCCGGCTCGACGTGGTCCCGCGCCAGGACCTGCCCCCGCTCGACGAACTCTGGATCTGTATGACGGTGGACCCGGCGATCTCGCAGAAGCGCTGGGCGGACTGGACGGCCATCGCCGTGGGCGGGTTCGATCACCAGGGCAATCTCTGGCTCCTCGAGTTGAAGCGGATGAAGCACGACGAGTACGCGCTCTCCCGCGCCATCTTCGACCTCCATGCCGAGTTCCCGCGGGTGATGGCCATCGGGATCGAGGCGACGGGCTTTCAGAAGAGCCTCTTCACGATCTGCAACATGGAGGGCATGCGGCGGGGCTACCAGTTGCCGCTGATGAAGCTCGAGCGCGACACGCGCGTGACCAAGGCCGTCCGCATCGGTGGGCTCCAGGCGCCGTGGGAAGCCGGGCAGATCCACGCGCTGGCGACGTGCGAGGCCCTCGAGGACTTCAAGGACGAGGCGGACAAGTTCCGCACCGATCGGGACTCGGCCCATGACGACCTCCTCGACGCCGTGGCCGACCTCTACCAGGTCCGCGGCACGCCGTCGAGCCGCGGTACCCGCGTCACGCCGTTCACCGACCAGGCGGCGGAAGTCGTCGAGCGCCGTGAGTTCGAGGAGGCGCTCCTCGAGAAGAAGCCCTATCTCGATCCGGCGTCGCTCCGGATGGCGTGGCTCACGCACCGGAATGACCAGGTGATGGAAGAGGCGCGCGTGGCCTACGCGCTCGGGGCCGGGGACGAGGAGTACGTCGGTTGATCATCGTGCTCCGGGCGGGTACGCCGGTTCACTCGGCCACTAGCAGGCCGTACGGAGCCGCTCCACGAGAGGGCGGGAACTACCATCACCGCCCGGAGCATGTCACATGAGTGTGTCCCGGGACCGACCGGGGGCAGCCGGTCATTCACTCCTCCCGGGGCATGCCCCGGCGCAGCGTGTGGGCTGCGCCGGGGTTCTTCGCCGGTCAGCGGAAGCCGAACGCCTTGAGGTTGCCGAGGTCGCCGTCAGGCACGATCTTCACGCGGTGCCCGGGATGCGGCCGCTCGCGCTGTCGCCCGCGTGTATCGATCCAGCCTTCGATGTGTCGCGTCCTCTCGATCTCGGCCAGCTTTGGCGGGAACGCAATCCCGAGGCTCCCGCACGTGTCACAGATTATTTCCATCGCTTACTTCGCTTCCTTCGCTTCCTTCGCCGGCTGCGCCTTCATCCCGGAGAACGGATTGATTTGCCGCGCGATCTTCGCGTGCTTCTCGCAGATCCACAGCGTGGTGGGCCGTCGCTCCCCCGACGGATTGTTGATGTAATACTTCGGCACCATCCATTGCGCCCCGCCGCAGGGCTTGTCCTCCGGTTTCAGGAACGATGTTCCGTACTGACACGTCAACGTCATCGCGCGTCCTCCTCAGTGAATTTACCTACACAGTCATTGTACCACGACTGTCAAGTCACACTGTGACAGTGCCATGATGATCAGTCGCTGGTGGAAGTGGCATCTGGGCGTCGAGCGCCGGCACATGCGCCACCTCGAGCAGGAGGTTCTCTATTGGCGCGGGCTTTACGTGCATGAGCGGCAGCGCGCCGAGCTTGCGATTGACCAATGTCGCGCGCATCACCAGACGTTGCCGCCCGTCACGCAGCCGCTGCGTCCCGAACGCGAGCAGGATCTCTCGAAGGAACTCCGCGAGATGCTCCAGCAGCCTGAAATGAATCTCATCGGCTCGCCCGACGCGCCATGAGCGTCTTTCCTTCTCCGGGTGGCGGCGGTCCGACGTTCGATTCCCTCGCTCAGCAGGCGATGAACGTGTTCGGCGGTGCCGCGGGGGCGCCGACAACGCCGCTGGATGCGATGGGCGCGGGACTCGGGCTGCCGCCCGACCCGTACGCCGACCAGGACGCGATCAAACAGCGCGTGCGCGACCGGATGCAACTCTGGAAACACGGCCGAGACTCGATGATGCGTACCGCTTGGCGGAACATACTTTTCTATCGAGGACACCAGTGGATTGTCTATGACTATCGACTCGGAAATTGGCGTCCCGCCGCCCTCAAACGCAACACGCCGCGCGCGGTGACCAATCGCTACGCCTCCACGATGGATGCGTACTGCTCCGTGCTCGCTCGCGTCGAGCCCACCCTCACGTTTCGGCCCGCCACCGACGATCCCGAGGACCTCGCGACCTCCAATGTGGCGGATCGCGTGATGGAAATCGTCCAAAACGAGATCGACATCCGTCTGCAGCGCCAGATTTTGGCGGTGTGGGCCGGATTCACGGGCGGCGCGTGGCTGGAGGCGGGCTACGATCCCTCCCCCGACCACGGCGTGCGCCTCGTGCAGCACGAACAGTGCGCCGCGTGCGGGATTCAGCAGCCGCCGACCGATTCCAAGGAGTGTTTGGCGCCCGGATGCGGCGGTCCGATGGCGCCGGCCCTCGATCCGACGACGGGAGCGCCCATCGGGCACGAAGCGCCTATCGGCAAGATGTATGCGGACGTGGCGACGTGCTTCGAGATGTTCTACGACACGTCCGTGACCAATTTTTCGCTCGCCCACGACTGTGCGCGGAAGAAATCGATCTCGGTGGACGAAGCCAAGCGCCGCTGGCCGGATTTTGCCGACCAAATTCACGCCGACAGTGCCGCGAACACCGGCGAACTCTATCAGGAGCGTCTGCCGCTGCTCGCCGGGCACGTCGAGGAGGTCGGCGGGGGTTTCGGACGCACCTGGCCCTTCAATCAGTCCGTGTCGACGGCGAGTCGGGTGACCGAGACGTGGTATTGGTCGCTCCCGGAGAAAGATTACCCCGATGGGCTCCTTGCGATCATCGTGGGGACCGAATTACTCGTCTACGTGGGTCCGCTGGCCTATTTTGACAACCGTCCCGACGGCACGAAGGACTATTTCCTCCCGCTGGTCCATTTTCCGACGAAATTGGTGCCGGGGAGTGCGTGGCCGAAGACGGTGGCCGACGATTTGGCCCTGAAGCAGGTCCAGAGGAACCGTCTCGAGTCGTTGATTGAAGCCATCCTCAATCGGACGGCCAATCCGGTGTGGTTGGTGCCTGCCGGCGCGAATGTCACGCAATTCACGGGTGATCCGGGGCAAATCATCACCTGGAACGCGCTGGGACCCTCGCCACAGCCCCCGATGCGCGTCGCCGGTCAGGGCATCCCCTCAGGGCTCATTTCCTGGATGCAGATGATCGACCACGACTTTGAAGAACTCGCGGCCGTGTTTGACGTGATGAAAGGCGACCGTCCCGCCGGTGTGAGTGCCGGAGTTGCGCTCCAGATGCTCCAGGAACGCGCGATGTCGCGCTTTGGCGGCATGTTCATCCTCTGGGAGCAGGCATGGGCCAAATTCGGCCGCATGGCGCTCGCCATCTATCGTCAGTTCGCCACTGAGCCGCGATTACTGAAAATCAAGGGTCGCAACGGCCAGTGGGAGATCTCGAAGTTCATGGCGGCTGATTTGACGGGCCGCGTGGACGTGGTGGCCGAAGCGGGCTCCGGGATGCCGAAGTCGACGCTCGTCGAGCGTGCGAGCATCGAACAGGCGATCAACATGGGGGCGATCAACATTCGCGACCCCGAGATCCAGCAGAAGGTGCTCGAACTCTACGATCTGACCACGCTAACGCCCGGAATGGCGCGCGACACTAAAATGGCCGTCATGCAGTGCGATCAGATCAGCATGCTCGCACTGAATCCCCAGGCGGTCCAGGTCATCCAGGGTGCGCTCGCCGGGGCGCAGCAGATCTCCCAGCAGTTCGGCCAGCCGGTGCCGTACGACATGATCGTCCAGTTTTGCGGCCAGCAGGGTGTGCCGCTGCCCCGCATCCGGCCCACTGTCGATGGACACGTGACCTTCGCCCTTGAGATCGGCAACTTCCTCAAGAGCGAGTTTGCCCTCTCGTTGCCGATGCCGCTGCAACAGATCCTCGAGATGAAGCACACGGAGCACACCCGGCTCTTCCAGCAGGCGCAGGGCCAGCCGCCGCCGAAGGTCTCCGTGGCCCTCAGCGGGCCGCTCGCCCCGAATCAGGCCGCGCAACTCGCCGGGCTCCCGCCGGAGGGCAGTCCGCGCCAGGGCCAGGAGCAGCAGGCGCAGGGACAGACGAAGGGCTCGAGCCTGCTCGAAACGCCAGCGGTCGTCCAGCGGCCACCGCGACGGCGCACCACCGGCACGGCGGGCGGCGGCTCACCCGCGGCCATGGCCGGGCGAGCCGGCGCGATGGGACAGACCATTGGAGCGTAACGATGCCCCGATCCTCGAGGTCCCGCCCGACACCAGTCGATTCTGGCACGCCTACCTCCCTGCCTCTGCTCCCGCACGCCTTTCCGCGGTCCAGTACTGCGTCACCGACCGCCCGGAGGCGACGTGCACGTGCGGACACTACCGGCTCGCGTGGCCCCGCGCTCAGGCGGCTGAGTCGTGAGGACCGGGACAGCCCGGAGGTGCTGATCATGCGGACGGGCTATCGGACGGACGATCAATGGCTGGACGCGATTCTGACCGCGCAGGAATACAACCGGCGGGTCACCATCATCACCGCCGATGGGAAGCGCGAATCCCTTGACATGAAACGATCCGACTGAGATTGGGGAATTGACCATGCCACTCAAGGGTGTGCGGTATCGAACGGTGCAGCGAGGTGGCGACACGGTCCGGCTGGCGTTTCGGGGTCCCGTGGGCCGAGGCACGGTGGTCGAGGCGAAGAACATGCGCACCGGGGCGACGCACACGCCGGCCGAGTTCCGTGCGGACCGAGCGCGGCGCGCCGCGGGGGCGCGCGTCCCGTCGGCGTCTGCCCGCGTCACCTCGTCTCCCCCGCGGCCGCCGTCGGGGCTCTCCCGGCTGGTGCGCGACACCGACATGGACAAGGGTTAGGCCATGGCATTCGACCTGTCGGGACGGTGGGTACCTGATACCGGGAGCCCGCTCGGCGGCGCCGCCAGCATGGCCACGATGTGGCCGACTCGAGGCGCGCCCCAGGTCGGGTCCGCGGCGCCGTCGGGGCTCGCCGACCTCGTCGCGAACCTCCGGGCCAATATGACCGGTCCGGGGATGGATCTGCTCACGGGCCGCACGCAGATCGGTGCCCCGGTGGCGCCGACGGCGCCGACGGCGCCGATCACCGGACCGACGCGGCCCCTTGGTCCTGGTCCGTTCGATCCCGGGCGCATGGGACCGCCGCGCCGCGCGATGCGAGACATGGCGCAACGACGTTCCGACCTGCAAGGCGCGTCGGCGCTTCCGGCTCCGACGAGCGGCATGGGCAGCAACGCGAGCCCGTGGGGGCAGATGAGCGGGCTCCAGTCGATCGCCAACATGCTGCGGCCCGGTGGCTGATGCCCTCTGTTCCTCAGTACGTCCTGCGGTACTGCGACAAGCGCTTGCCGCGGGACTTCACCGGGAGCATCACGCTGCATTTCACCGACGGCATCTTCGCCGTCTTCGAGCAGAACGAGAAGCGGTCGCGTCGGCACATGGAAGCCGAAGACGACATGACGGAGGGCTGGCGCAGACCGAACTGCTGAGTTGATCTCCTAGCGGCTTAACTCGACACGAGAAGCCCGACCGGGGCGGTGATCCCGCCCTCGTCGGGCTTTTTGTGTTTAGACGGGCGTGATTCCGGCGACCTCGCCCCTCGCCAGGGTGCCACATGGAAGACGAGCAGGTCCTGGACGTACCGGCGGATTCGTCCCCCGCCGCAGTGTTGACTGGATCGTTCTGGCGCTTTGCCGACGGCACGATCCTGCCCGCCATCAGCGGAGGCGCGGAAGGGGAAGGCGCCGAGGCGGTGGCTGCTGACACGCCCGCGAGCGACACCAGTACGGAGACGGCCCCGTCAGCGCCGGGTGATCGTCTCGCGGGCCAGCAGATCCCTTACGGGCGTTTCAAGGAGGTCAACGACGCTCGCGCCCAATGGCAGCGTGCCTACGAGCAGAGCCAACGCGCCTACGAGCAGAGCGTCGCCGACAACCAGTCGCTCCGGCAGTCGTATCAGCAGGCCCTCCAATCGATGATCAACCGGCCGCAGACGCCGGAGACCATGCCGGAGGGCTGGGACCCCGCAGGCAACACGCTCTTCGATCTGATGTCGCGCCATCCGAAGTTCGTCAACCTCATGAATCTCGCCCGGACCGCTCCGTTGCTGGCGCAGGGCTACCAGCAGGCGAACCAGACGGCGCAGCAGGTGCAGATGCAGGGTCACAACCGCTACATCCAGGACGAGCACGTGCGGCTCGGGGAACTGGCGAAGGCCGCCGGCTTGCCCTCGAGCCCGGACGACGTGCAACTGCTTAGTCACCAGGTTGCGGGCGTCATTGGCTCCAATCCGGAACTGGCTCGCGCATATCTGGCGGGCGACCGCCAGATCCTCGATCAGACCTTCAACGCCATCCTGAAGCACTACGACTATGTGCGGCGCGAGGCGCAGGCCAAGGTCAATGACGTTAAGCAACGCACGAACAACTTGCCGCCGCGCCCCGCTGGGGGTGCTCCCGGTCAGCCTGCACTGCCGAAGATGGACCCCAGCAACCCGCAGGCCTTCGAGCGAGCGATGCACCAGCGTGCACTGGACATGTTGAGACAGGGCGCCGGCTAACAGAGCGAGGCACTCATGGCGCAGGAAACAACATCCTACGATGCGGTCCTGAAAGAGGTCTACGAAGCCGGAATCAGAGAAATGATCCCGACCAAGACTCGCGTCCTCACGATCTTTGAGGAGGGCGATAACAGCGCTTGGATGGGACGTGAAGTTGTCTACCCCAGTCGCATTGGCCGCAACCAGGGAATTGGGTGGGCGTCAGAAATGGGCGCACTGCCCGAAGCCGACAAGCAGAAGTATGTCGACACACGCATCCCAGTGCGATTTCTCTACGGCCGTATCACGCTCAGTGCCCAGGTGATGAAGGCCAGTGAGAACTCGCGTGGCGCATTCGCCCCGGCGTTCCGACAGGAAATGGAGGGCATCATCCTCGACCTGCAGAACGAGCGCGGGCGCGCGATCTTTGGCACGGGTCTCGGGATCTACGCATTCATCAACGGCGCGGCCAACAGTGCCACGCAGAACATCGACAGTCCCGGCGGCTGGGCGGGCGCGATAAACGGCGCGCGGTTCATCGCGCCCGGCATGACGATCGGTCTCGTCAATCCGGGCAATGGCCAGCTACGCGCGAACAGCGTGCGGCGGGTTGTGAATGTGCCGACGCAAGGTGATCGCCTCATTCTCGATTCGGCGGTGAATGCGTCGGACAACGATTACATCGTGCGCGTGCAGCATCCGGCGATCACCGATGTCTCGGACACCAGCTACCAGAAGGAGATCATGGGGCTCGGCGGGCTGGTCGACGACGGCGGCTACGTCCTGACGCTCCATAACGTCAACCGCTTCACCTATCCGCTCTTCCAAAGCACGGTCATCCCGAACGTCGGGGCGTGGAGTTCCGATGTCATCCAGCGCGGCTCTGACGTGGCCGATCAGCGAGGTGGTGGGTCGATCACCGACCTGGTCATGCACCACTCGCTGCGGCGTGTCTACATCCAGTCGATGGAGTCGTATCGGCGCTACGTCGGCGCCGACCTGATGAATCCCGACCAGGGCACGCGCGCGATGCAACAGCGCCAACTTGGCTTTGGCGGGGTGCCGATCATCGAAGACAAGTACGCGCCCTACAACGTCGCCTTTGGACTCGATCGCAGTGGGTTCAAGCGCTACGCCCTCGAGCCGGGTGCGTGGGCGCAGGAGGACGGCGCCATCCTCTGCCGCGTCGGCACGGGCCGCATGGCCATTGACGCCTTCGAGGCGTTCTACCGCATCTGGGACAACTTCCACTGCGATTATCCGCATCGGTGCTTCCGTCTTGACGGATTCACTGGCGCCGTGATCGTGCCGATCCAACTGCCGTAGCCATGTCCAACACGTACGTCACGATCTACGACCGGGCCGAGAACGACATCGATCGTAAACGCGAGGTCATGTACAACAGCGTGGTCATGATCAACCTGCAGCCTGGTGAGCGCGAGAAGATCGTGCCCCTTGATCTCGCGATCTGGATGCACAAGGCCCCGCGTCGCGACTGCCCCATCAAGACCACCGACGGCGAGTTCATCACGTGCCGCTACGGCATCAAGGACCCGTCGCCGGAGGCCTACAACGAGATCATCGAAGTGTTGAGCGAGTCCTGCTTCGACTGCTCGCCTGTCGAGCGCGACCTCGAGGCGTCCGAGGGCTGGGAGAGCGAGGACTACGCCGCGCAACGCGGGCCGACCCGGGTCGTCAACATCCAAATGTCATCGATGCAGCGCGCGAACCAGGCGGCTGAGGGGCGCGTCGCGTCAGGAGAACGCTGATGTCCAACGTCACCGCGATCTACCAGTGGAAATGTGCGCAAGCGTACGAGCGAGATGGATTTCAAAACGTCGGCAACGCGCTGAAGCAGACCGCTGGCCGCTTCGAGGTCTTTACCGACGCGCTCCAATTTTCGCGTGGACAGGTCTCCGCGAAGGCCGATGTTTCGGCGGCCCCCGTGAAGCTGTATGCCCTCGCGGTGTCGTCGCCCACTGGGGCGGCCGGTCCGGCCTATATCCAGATGTTCAATGCGGTGGGTGCCGGGGCCACGCTCGGTACCACCTCCCCCGAGTTTCAGATGCGGTGTGATCCGGGGGAGAGCCGCAACGTGCTCTTCGCCAACGGGCTGCCGTTCGCGACCGCGATGTCCTGGGCGGCGACCACGACAGCCGGAGGGGCGACGGCGGTGAGCGGGGGGGCCATCCCGAACGTGTACCTCGAGTACCGGTAAGCACCATGGCAGGCCCGATTTTTAACTGGCCATCCGTCATCCAGCGCGTTCGCCTGCCCGCGCCAGGCGAGACGGTCAATTCGATGTCGTTCGTGGTGCCGGACGCTGCGAAGGCCATGGCGGTCTACGTTCCGGACCTCGCGGGGACCGGCACCACGCTCAAGATTCAGGGCCTCACGCCTACCGAACTCATCAATGCCGGCGGGCCGCAACTCTGGCTCGACGTGTCGACGTTCGATCTGACCGACGGCACGGTGGAGCCCCTTGACGGGATTCCCGAAAACGCGGCGACCACGATTCCCTGTACCGCAACCGGCGGCGGCAATCTCCGCTTCGTCTCGACGGCGGACCAGTCCGCCACCCCGGTCACGATTCACCTGATCTTCAACCTCGACTAGGAGGGGCGCATGACGGCCTGGACGAAGAAGGACGAGCCGCCGAAGAAGGACGACAACGCCCCGCACCTGCCGACCCAGGAATTCATCAACATGGCGCGGCGCCTCGACGACTTCATCCGTCCGGTGAAGGACATTGTCGCGTTCGCCGAGGACCTCAACGCCAAGGAAGGCGACGCCCGCAAGGCCGAGCAGCGGGCGACGGCCGCGAAGAGTGAACTCGAAGCGACCCAGCGGCAGATCGCCGATGCCAAGGTGGCGGCGCAGAAAGCCGTGGAGCAGGCGCGGGAGCCCCTCGAGAAGGAGTTGGAGGGGCTGAAGAAGGACATTGAGACGGCCCGGGCCGAAAGCGTCAAGGCGCAGCAGGCAGCCGACCAGGACCTCCGGAAGATCCAGGAGCGTTTAACCGCACGCGAGGACGAAGCCAAGAAGACGCTCGAGCGTTTACACGCAGAAGTGACGGAGACGAAGAAAGCGCTCCAGAAGCTTCAGCAGGACGAGCAGGCCATCCGCGAGCGGCTCCAATCGGCGCTCCGGTGATCCGACGGTGGCTGACAACCTTGTTGCGAATCCTGGCTCTGGGGGCGCGACTCTCGCCACCGACGAAATCGGAGGGGTGCACTACCCCCGGAGCAAGCAGGTCTGGGGTCCGGATAACACCGCCACCGACGTAGCCACCGGTTCTGCCGCGCTCCCGATCCAGGACGGGGGCAACTCGATCACGGTGGACGGGGGCGTATCCATCCTGGGGACCGTTCCCGTCTCCGGCACCGTCTCGGTCAGCGGGACGGTGCCGGTCTCCGGGACCGTGGCGGTCAGTGGGACCGTCCCTGTCACAGGCAGCGTGGGTGTGACCGGATCGGTCACCACGGCCCCGCCGGCCAACGCCTCCACCAACCTGACCCAGTTCGCCGGCACCGGGGTCGCCGTGAACGCGGGAACCGCGAATGCCGGGACCCTCCGGGTCGTTGTGGCCAGCGACCAGGTCGTCCGAGTCGACGGCTCCGGCGTGACCCAGCCGATCAGCGGCTCCGTGGGGATCTCCGGGGGGCTGCCGGCCGGGAACAACAACATCGGCGATGTGGATGTCGTCACCCAGGTCGGGGCGGCGAACATCGCCAACGGGCAGGTGGCGGTCACCACGACGGCCGGCGGGGTCCAGGTCGTGGCGGCGCGGGCGACCCGCCGGGCGGTGACCATCGTCAACCACGCCGACACCGATGTCTATGTCGGCACGGGGACCGTCTCGGCCACGAACGGGATGCTGCTGCTCGGTCAGAAAGGCACGTCGGTGACGATTGCCAGCACGGCGGCTGTCCGGGCCATCGCGGCGGCCGGCTCTGTCACCGTCTCGTACCTCGAGGAGTTCGACTGATGAGTTCGCCCCGGATCGCGTATCCCCCGAGTCCCCCGCCGGCCCCTGGTGGTGGTGGGGCTCCCGTTGACGCCCAGTACGTCACCTTGGCCGCCGATGCCACGCTCACGAACGAGCGGGTCCTGACCGCTGGCGCCAACGTCACGATCGTGGATGGCGGGCCGGGTAGTACCGTCACGATCTCGGCGGCAGGAGGTGGTGGTCCTGGCGGTGGCGCCCCGGTCGATGCCCAGTACGTCACCCTCGCCGCGGACCCGACGCTGACCAATGAGCGGGTGCTGACCGCCGGAGCCAACGTCACGATTGTTGACGGTGGACCAGGGAACGCGATCACGATCTCTGCGGCCGGTGGTGGTGGAGGTGGCGGGGCGCCGGTCGACGCGCAGTACATCGTGGGCGCCGCGGACGTGAACCTGACGGCTGAGCGTGTCGTCACGGCCACACCGACGGTCACCTGGGATCTCACCGTGGCTGGCCAAGCGCAGGCGAACGTGCCTGACACGGCCATCACCTACAGCAAGATCCAGAACGTGACGGCTTCGAGGGTGCTCGGTCGGGGCTCCGCAAGTGCAGGCCCTCCGCAGGAACTCACGGTCGGCACCGGGCTCAGCCTGACAGGAACCACGCTCTCGGCGACCCCGCCGCCCACGAGCGCGCCGGTAAACGCGCAGTACCTGGTTGGCGCGGCCGATGCCACCCTGACGGCTGAGCGTGTCGTGACCGACACCTCGAGCGTGGCGTGGGATCTGACCAACGCCGCGCAGGCGCGGGCGACCGTACCGAACGGCGGCATCAGCTACGCGCAGATGCAGAACGTCGCGGCGGCGAGCCGGCTGCTCGGACGTGGGAGCGCGGCGGGCGCAGGGGCTCCTGAGGAGATCACGGTCGGCACGGGCCTCACCATGAGCGGCACGACGCTCTCGGCCACGGCGCCACCAGCGGCAGCCCCGGTGGGCGCACAGTACGTGACGCTGGCCACGGACCCGACGCTGACCTCTGAGCGTGTTCTCACCGCCGGCACCAACATCACGATCGTGGACGGGGGAGCGAACGGCCCCGTCACGATCTCGGCGGCAGGTGGCGGCGGCGGCGCACCGACCAACGCCTCGTTCATCACCGCTGCCGCGGAAGCCGGCCTCACCAACGAGCGTGTCCTCACGGCGGGCAGTGGAATCACGCTGACGGACGGCGGGCCGGGCGGGGCCATGACGATTGCCGCGACGGGGGGCGGCGGGGGCGGGCCGACGGGGATCGTGGTGTTGAAGGTGCCGGCCGATATCACGGTTAACAACAGCACCGTCCTGGTGCCGATCACCGGTCTCGAACTCACCCTCGCGCCCAACGAATTGTGGTTCGTCGAATATGACTGCCTCGCGTTTACCGGTGTGACCCCTGACATCAAGTGGGGGTTCATCAATCCGGCCGATATCACCATCCAGTGGGGCCAGATCGCGACGGTCGCGAGCGTCTTCTATTTCAACACCCCATCAGGGACGGCGCACGTCGTGCCGGTCGACGCGAGCGGCACCCTCGTGAACGAGGGCCATGCGACCGCCGACAACATGTTCCATTTCCGTGCCTATATCCGTTCCGGCGCGACTGGCGGTCAGGCTGCGTTCGCCTTCGCCCAGAACGCCGCGAATGCGTCGAATACCATCGTGCGCCTGGGATCGAACGGCCTGGCGCGGCGGGTTATCCCGTGATCCTCACGCACTTCGTCCTGCTCGAGTTCCTGGACGGTCTCGGCGATGGAACCGTTGTGCCACCGACCGGCAACCAGACGATGGTCTACCACCACCACCACGCACACGGGCACCGCTGATGCGACCACCGGCGGACTTCGTGCGACAGCTTCGCGATTTCGATCCAGAACTTCGCGTGCGTTGGGCGAAGCACATCGGATGCTGGTTCATTGAAATGCGCGCCCGCGAATTACAGCCGGCGTTCTTAAAAGAGCGCCCGAATCCCCTGGGGGACTCCGCGCGGGCCAAAGATTTGTGGTTGGGCTGGATCGACGGGTACCTGCACGTCGTCTCGGTGCATCCGACCTTGCTTCGGTGGGAGCACGTATATCCGGTGCTCGACTCCGTACGCATTGAGGACCGACGCAAGGTCGAGGAGTTGAACCGCATGCTCGACGAGGCGAATGACGAATGGGATGCCGGGGCCGATCGTGCCCGGCGGAACCTGAACGAGATCGGGGCGTCAGAGATGTATGACGCCTTCGCGTGGTCGTTCAAACGCAGAGTCGCCACGTATATCCCGGCTGATCCGCTCACCCGGCTCGAGCAGCATGACGGGTTCCGGGTGACGGATCGCCGTCGGAGTGTGTGATGGCGGCGCGCTACACCGCCGGAGACATGATCCGTGCGGTGCGGGACAGCCTTGACGAGGCGCAGCCCGCATTCTGGACGGACGCGCAAATCATGCGCTACCTGTCACGCGCTGCCGCCGCGGTCCATACCGAGTGCCGAAAGCTGAAGGCGGATTACCACCTGCGTGCGGTCAACAGTACCGATGGCATCGTCCAGATCTTCGGCGAGGACTACGATACGGCGTCGCTGCGGCTGACTCCGGGACAGACCGACTACCTCCTCCCGCCGGACTGCCAGGAGGTGAAGCTGATCGAATGCATCACGCCGGGGCGTGAGGCGACGATCTTCGATCTCTCCCTGGACCTGGCCAGGCCCGCGTTTCGCGCGGCCCGCATGGCCCCAGGGATCACGACGACGATCCGCCCCAATTACTTCCTGGTCGATGTGGTCGGGGAGCGCGGCCTCACGATCTTTCCCCGCGCGGAGAGCCCCCTCGACCTCCGAGTGACCTTTACGAGCAGTTGCTATGTTCAGTCTGCGCTCAACGTCTTGCTCCGGGACTTCACCGCAACAACCGATCAACTCATCATGCCGTTTCATCTGAATGCGGCGGTTGAAGCGAAGGCGACGGCGTACGCGCACCTCCAGGATCGCAACCCGTCCATGGCGGGCACGTTTGAGGGGATCGCAAATGCGGCGATCAATCGCGCGATGGGCGCGAATGCGCGCCAAACGCAGGACCCCGTGTTCGTCGAGGACTTTAATCCGTAATGCCAGCGACCGGGACGATTCTCAACAGCTTCAAGGCCACGGACTTCTCGGGGGGGCTCGACATCAACACCTCCCGGGCGAAGCTGGCCATGATGGCCAACAATGACCGCTCGGTCGTCGCGCACAATATCTACTTCCGCGATGACGGCAAGGCGCGGGCGCGGCCGGGCTTCTGGATGATCAACTGGCAGCCCGAGTTCACCTCGGGCGTCAACGGCAGCATTCGAGGTGGCTACCAGTACACGAAGAGTGACGGGTCGACGTGGATGATCATCGCGACGGCGACGACGCTGTTCGCGCTCAACAGCGCCGACATGACGGCCTCGCCGATCACGCTCAAGACGGGACTCACGTCCGGTGCGCGTTACTCCTTTGCGGTCTACAACGACACCCTGTTCATCGCCAACGGGGTCGATGCCCCGATGCAATTCGATGGCGTTACCGTCACGCCGCTTGGCGGCGGCGCGCCGTCCACGCTGATCCAGGTGGTGGTGCACGGCAACCGGCTGTTCGGGCTCGCGACCGCCGTGCCCTCGAGAGTCTATTGGTCGCGGCTCAATAATCCTCTGGACTGGACCGGCACGGATGATGCGGGTTTCATCGATGTCAACCCGAATGACGGCCATGGGCTCACCGCGCTAGTGCCGAGCATCAATGAATTGGTGATGTTGAAGTCGTCGCGCGCGTACCGGCTCCAGGGTATCGGCCCGGCCACTGGGTACACCGTGCAGGACAACATGGTCCCGGCGACGGGCTCCGTCGGATGCGCGTGGCGGCAAGCGGCAGCGTTCGGTGAAAACGATGTCTGGTACGCCTCACGGGTCGGCATCCATCGGCTGTCCGTGACGGCCCAGTTCGGCGATCTCTCCGAGTCGTTCGTCTCGAACAACATCGCCCCGGTGTTCACCACGCCAGACA
>Ga0066903_100001854_pt1 | contig 15938 bp, 13 predicted proteins | sample PanSoiMetaGPlot1_FD_67491 | JGI IMG/M metagenome (GOLD analysis project Ga0066903, IMG submission 67491) | Tropical forest soil microbial communities from Panama analyzed to predict greenhouse gas emissions - Panama Soil - Plot 1 (version 2) | ecosystem: Environmental > Terrestrial > Soil >... | reverse complement strand
CGTCGAGAATCCCTGGAAGAAACACGACAATATTCCATTGTGAGATCCTGCGTGCACCCCTGAGCGCAAGGGCAACCGCGCCGGGCGGGAAGGCGGGTGCGCGCGTGCGACCGGCGCTGCGCCGTCTTGCCTGTTAAACCCTGAACAAGCGCTGCGACTCGTGGGGCCCTTCGGTTGCCTATTGTTAACGGACGGATCAGCTCTCTCTCCACGTTCATGGGGCTATAAGCCCACTGCTGCCGAACGCCAAAGCGGCGGTCTTAGAGGTGGGATGATCATGAAGGAGTGACGTCATGAACCGTCTCGTTCTCAGTGCGTGCGCCCTGCTATCGGCGCTGGCGCTCGCCAGCTCAGCGGAGGCCGCCTCCTTGCGGCATGGCTACGGCAAACTGAGGCCGGCCGAAGAGGCTGCTCTCGCGCGCAGTCAGCATCAGCTCGATGTGATCAAGGCCAGAGCCTGGGCCGACGGTCACGTCACGCCGTGGGAGCGCGCCAAGATCCGCGTGGCCGAGCAGCGCCACAAGGCTCTCGTTTACCGGTTGCGCCACGGCTAAAGAGATTTTGCAGAAAGCGCGGTGCTTGAGGAACGGCGGTCGCTCATCGCGGCCGCCGTGCACGATTGCGGTGGCCCGAGCCAACACGATCGTGGTGCTCCGAGCAAAAAGGGAGCGGTTGTTAGCAGGATGGTAACCCTCAAGGCATAGCGTGCTTGCGCTGTCAGTTGGGGGTTTACCATGGGCGTCCTGAGCGCGCTGTCGGTCGCGGAAATTAAGGCGCGAGGTAGCATCAAAGATGCAGACGTTTGGACGCTGCGCCGCAGCTACTACGAGGATGGTTCGATCAGCGCGGAGGAAGCGGAAGCCATCCTAGCCCTCAACGACGCCTGCCCCGTCCAGGACCCGGCCTGGGCCGATTGTTTTGTCGAGACCATCACCGACTTCATCGTCGATCAGGCCGTGCCCGAGGGCTATCTGACCCAGGAGAACGCGCAGTGGCTGATCCGGCAGATCGCCAAGGATGGCCAGATCGGCAGCAAGACGGAGCTCGAATTGTTGCTCAACGTGCTCGACAAGGCACGCTGGGTGCCGCAGAGCCTCGCGCGGTTTGCCCTGGTGCAGGTGCGGGACGCCATTACCCACAACAGCGGGCCGTTGCGTGTCGGCAAGGCTCGGGGCGCGTCGGCGGCGTCGTCGTCGGCGCTACCGCCGGGGGTCAGCGCCGCCGATGTCGACCTGTTGCGGCGTATTCTTTATAGCTTCGGCGGGGACGGCAATCTGCCGGTCACGCAGGGGGAAGCCGAGATCCTATTTGAGATCGATGCCGCCACGGCGGAGGCCGATAATCATCCGAGCTGGAGCGATTTGTTCATCAAGGCCATAGCCAACTGCGTCCTTGCTGCCTCCGGCTATGCCGTCCCGCCGCGCGCCGTGGCGCTTGCGCGCGATGCCTGGCTCGAACGGCGCGGTGAACTCTTCATCGACGAGGTGCTCTCGGGTCTCACCGCGCCGATCCGGAAGCTGTTCGGCGGCTATCGCCAGCAAACCAACGAAGAGCAGGCCATTGCCCGTTTGACACGGCAAAAAATCGAGATCATCACGCACGAGGGCATCAAACCGGCCGACGTGAGGTGGCTCGCCGAGCGCATCGGCGGGGATGGTAAACCGACCGCCAATGCCCGGTCTTTGCTGATCTTCCTGGAGGCGGAGGGTCACCCCGTCGACCCCATTTTGCGCGATATTGCGGCCCGCGCGGGAAGCGCGGCAGCCTAAGCGGCGAGCCCGCTTGCGGGCCAAGGCTTGCAAATGGGTGCCGAGGCGAGCCCGGGGTCCGTCGCCCCGTCGCTTTGGCGAGGACGCCACCCCTCGCTGCCAGCCCAGGGCTGCGGCTCGGCATCCCCTATCATGCGGCGGCCCTTTGCTTTTATCATCGGAGCTGGGGCCAGTGCCGCTTGCGAGGCCGCCGGGGATGGTTAGGGTTCATGTTCCATAAGATACTGATTGCCAATCGGGGCGAGATCGCTTGCCGCATCATCAAGACGGCGCGCAGGCTCGGTATCAGGACGGTTGCCGTCTATTCGGAGGCCGATCGGGACGGATTGCACGTGCGCCTGGCGGATGAGGCGGTGCTCATCGGCCCGGCGCCCGCGGCTCAATCCTATCTCGTGATCGACAAGATCGTTGAGGCGTGTCGCCAGACCGGCTCTGAAGCCGTGCATCCGGGCTACGGCTTTCTTTCCGAACGGGAGGCCTTTGCCGTCGCCCTGGCGCAAGCGGGGATCGTTTTTATCGGTCCAAACCCCAAGGCAATCGCCGCCATGGGCGACAAGATCGAGAGCAAGAAAGCGGCATCCCGCGCCAAGGTTTCCACCGTGCCGGGGTATCTTGGCGAGATTAGCGATGCCAAGCACGCACTGCGCATTGCTGCCGAGATCGGCTATCCCGTCATGATCAAGGCGTCGGCGGGCGGGGGCGGCAAAGGCATGCGCGTTGCCTATTCGCCGGCCGAAGCGGAGGAGGGCTTCGCGCTGGCGCGCTCGGAGGCCAAATCGAGCTTTGGCGATGATCGCGTGTTTCTTGAGAAATTCATCGAAAACCCGCGGCACGTGGAAATCCAGGTGCTGGGTGACAAGCATGGCAACGTTATCCATCTGGGTGAACGAGAGTGCTCCATTCAGCGGCGCAATCAGAAAGTCGTAGAGGAGGCACCCTCGCCGCTGCTCGATGCCAAGACGCGCAAGCTCATGGGCGAGCAGGCGGTGGCGCTGGCCAAGGCGGTCGGTTACGACAGTGCCGGTACCGTTGAGTTTGTGGCCGGGCAGGATCGCTCCTTTTACTTCCTGGAGATGAATACGCGCCTGCAGGTCGAGCACCCCGTAACCGAGCTGGTCACGGGCATCGATCTCGTCGAACAGATGATCCGCGTGGCCGCCGGCGAGAAGCTCGCCTTGCGGCAATCCGACGTGAAGATGAGCGGCTGGGCGGTTGAATCACGCATCTACGCGGAGGATCCCTTTCGCAATTTCCTGCCCTCGATCGGTCGTCTGACGCGCTATCGACCGCCGCAGGAGGGCAAGACCGCCAGGGGCACGATCCGCAACGATGCCGGTGTCTACGAGGGCGCCGAGATTTCCATGTTTTATGACCCGATGATCGCCAAGCTGGTCAGTCATGCGGCGAGCCGCGAGGAAGCGATCGCGCTGCAGGCCGATGCGCTCGATGGCTTCGTGATCGACGGAGTTGAGCACAACATCCCCTTCTTGGCGGCGCTGATGCAGCACCCGCGCTGGAAGAGCGGCCAACTGTCCACCGGCTTCATCGCCGAGGAGTTCAAAGGCGGCTTCAAGCCGCGGGCGCTGGCCGGCGAGGAACTCGAGGTGCTGTCCAGTGTAGCGGTGGCGATCGATCACCTTGGCAACGCCCGCAGGCGGGAGATCACCGACCAGATGGGGGGCCCCAGCGTGCGCTTCGCGCGCCGGCGCATCGCCAGGATCGGCTCGGAGCGGGTGGCGGCCGAGGTCGAAGGCGGACTTAAGGGGCCGATCAAGGTCAGCCTGCTGGATGGCGAGGGTAGCGCGCGCAAGAATATGGAGCTCGCTTCCGAGTGGTGGCCGGGTGAGCCTGTCTGGCAGGGCACGGTTGGCGGCCATCCGGTCTCCGTACAGGTGCGCGGCCTTCTTAACGGCTACGATCTCGCTTATCGGGGAGTGCGCGCCAAGGCCTACGTCTACACCGAACGGGAGGCCGCACTCGCCGATCTGATGCGGCAGAAGCTTGCCCCGGACACCTCCAAGCAGTTGATCTGTCCCATGCCGGGGCTGGTCAAGGCCATCAACGTGGCGCCGGGGCAGGAAGTAAAGCCCGGCGATGCCTTATGCATCGTTGAGGCGATGAAGATGGAAAACGTGCTGCGCGCCGAGCGCGAAGGGGTGGTGAAGTCTGTGCACGCCAAACCGGGAGACAGCCTTGCCGTCGACGCGGTGATCATGGAGTTTGCTTGAAAAGGGGCGCCCGCGATGAAACTCGCGGGCGCTTCGGTTCTGATCGAGGTATTGCGCGCGCCACGCCCGCCGGCTGAAGGATGTCTATTAAAATGCGCAGCTTCCACTTTCCCGGGCGCTCGGCGGTTTACGGCCGTCGCGCGATGTGCGCCACCTCCCACCCCAGTGCCACGATCACTGCGCTCGAGGTCTTGCGCCAGGGGGGTAATGCGGTCGATGCCGCCATCGCTACCGCAGCGGTGCTGGCGGTGGTGGAGTGTCCGATGACCGGCATCGGTGGCGACTGTTTCGCCCTGGTTGCCAAACCCGGTGCCAAGGCGCCGCTCGCCCTCAATGCCGCCGGACGCGCGCCGGCGGCCGCAAACGTGGACTGGTATGCCAGCAAGGGGATTGAGCGCATCGAAACCACGAGCGCGCACGCCGTCACCGTGCCCGGCGCCGTCGATGGCTGGTGCCGCCTGTGTGAAGATCACGGCAGCATGCCGCTCGCGCGCCTCTTGGCCCCTGCCATCGCGCTTGCCGAAGGCGGCTTCGTCGTTGCCCCGCGTGTGTCCGTCGACTGGGCACGGGCGGCGGCCAAGCTTGCCCGGCATGCCAGCGCGGCCAAGCATTTCCTGCCGGCTGGGCGGCCCCCAAGGGTAGGCGAGGTGGTGCGCTTTCCGGCGCTTGCCACAACGCTCAAGCGCATTGCCAAGGAGGGGCGCGCCGGTTTTTATGCGGGTGAAGCCGCCCAGGACATGGTAGGGGCACTGCGAGAGCTCGGCGGCCTGCACACGCTCGATGATTTTGCGAGCCAAGCGGCAAGCTACGTCGAGCCAATCTCGACCCGTTACCATGACATCGACCTTTATGAGCTGCCGCCCAGCAATCACGGGGTGGTGGCGCTGATCCTGCTCAAGATGCTGCAGCGCTTGGGGCGGGTGGGGACGAGCGTTTCAGTTGAGCGCTACCACGTGCTGATGGAGGCCGCCCGCCTGGCCTTTGCCATGCGCGATAGTTTTGTGGCCGATCCCGATGCCGCCGAGGTGCCGCTCGGCCATCTTATGGACGAGCGCGTGATCGATCAGCTGGTGGCACGGATCGACCGTAGGCGGCGCCGCCCCGAACTTGGGCCCATGCCACGGCCGTCCGGCTCAGACACGGTTTGCTTTTCCATCGTCGATGCGAATGGGATGGCGGTATCCTTCATCAACTCGCTGTTTGCCGACTTCGGCTCGGGCATCGCCGGCGATAGCACGGGCGTCGTTTTCCACAATCGCGGCGAGGGCTTTGTGCTCGATCCGCAGCATCCCAACGTCATCGCCCCGCGCAAGCGCCCGCTGCATACGCTCATTCCGGCCATGGGCTTTAAGGAGGGAGCGCTGGCGCTCTCTTTGGGGGTGATGGGGGCACACTTCCAGCCGATGGGCCATGTCTACGTCATGAGTAACCTCTTCGACTACGGCATGGACCTACAGGAGGCGGTCGACTGTCCGCGGGTGTTCTTCGAGGGGGATGCCCTCCTCATCGAAGACGCCGTGCCGGCGCCGGTTGTGGCCGGATTGGAGGCGCTTGGCCACAAGGTTAAGCGGCGCGAGCTGCCATGGGGTGGTGCGCAGATGGTTGCCTGCGACCCACAGAAGGGCGTGCTGATCGGCGCCTCCGATCACCGCAAGGATGGGATGGCGCTCGGCTACTAGCGAGAAAGGGCGCGCATGCACGAGGAGACAAGCGAGCACAAGACCGTGCGTGTCCGCCTCGAAGGCCGCGTGCAAGGTGTCGGCTTTCGCTATTGGACTGAACGCGTGGCCACCAACCTTGGCCTCGATGGCTGGGTGCGCAATCGGCGTGATGGCGGCGTGGAGGCGGTCTTTTCGGGTCCCGCCAATAAGGTTGCCGAGATGCTCGAGCGCTGCAAGGCAGGCCCTCGCTCGGCCCACGTTGATTTTGTCAAAGTCCTGGATGAGCCGACACCGCCGCCCCCTGGCTTTGAGGTGCGCCCCACGGCTTGAGGGGTATCAGATCAGGCGTTGGGCGGCGCGGCGCAGGCCCTTCAGAATGGGCTCGTAGGCCTCCTCGTCGCGCGCCTCCGGGTAGACCATGTAGACGGGGCAACTGAAGGCGCGTGCGCGGGCGGGAATGCGCAGGCGGCGGCGGCTCAGGTGCTGGCGTACGAGGCGGCGCGGGAAGTAACCAGAGGCCTCGTTGGCCAGGAGAAAATCAAGACCGAGCGAGCCCAGATCCAGGTGCACGCTGGTATTGGTGAGGTCCGGGTAGGCTGCCGCGTGCTCGGCGTGAAACTCCGGTCCCCAATCCATCAGCACATAGTCGCTGGAATGGCGGCGGCGGCCGGAACTGCTGGTGACCAGCACGAATTCCTCATCGAACAGGTGCTCGATGGTGAGCCCCGGTGGCTGTCCGGGACGGTACATGATGGCAAGGTCGAGCGTGCCCTCGAGCAGGCGCTGGATCATGACGGCAGAAAGCGAGGCGCTGGCCGAGATGGCAATATCGGGAATGTTGTCGCGCAGCCAAGATATCCACTTTAAGAGGAAGCCATCCCACAAGGTGGCTTGGGCGCCCACTGCAAGGTGGTCACGATGCTGCCCCGAGAGGCCGACCTCGAGCTGGGCATGCTGCCACAGGCGTACCAGTGCGAGCGCGTGCTTCTGAAACTGCTCGCCCGCAGCGGTTAACGTCGCCCCATTGCGTGAGCGCTCAAACAACGAGCGACCGAACTGTTCCTCGAGTACCTTGATGCGCGCGCTGACCGTCGATTGCGTCACGTTCATCTTGCGGGCGGCATCGATGAAACTACCGGTCTCCGCGACCATCAGAAAAGTGCGTGCAAGTGCGATGTCCATCGGCTATGCATTCACTGCTATCGATGCGGAAATGTATCTATCGAAATCATCGATAGTCGTCAGCGGAAAAATCCGTTTGTAGAATGTCATGAAAATTTCCACATTGACGACGCCCGGACTCGATTCGGGTGATTCATGGAAGGACTAGAACATGAAGGCGAAGAAGACCGCGAAGAAAGCTGCGAAGAAGAAGCCGGCGAAGAAGAAGAAGAAATAAGGCTCCGAGTGCACCTCAGCGTTGAGTCAGTCAGATGCGTTGTGCCGGTGTGATCAAGGTGATTGTGCTCCTGTTGAGCGCCACCGCAGCCCACGCGGTGTCGATCACCAATCGCGACGAGCAGGATCACAAGGTTACGGTCATCGAGGGCGATACCACGGCAGACCATGTGTTGAAGCCTTCGCAGACCCTGAATGGTATCTGCGCGAAAGGGTGCACTATTCGTTTGAACGACAGCGAAGACGACGAGTACTTGCTCGAGGCAAACGACGTCGTCTCGATTGAGGACGGTAGCCTCTACTACGAGGGGCCCGATACTCCGGCGCAGCCGGCGCCGGCTCCGGCGACCGGTCCCGGGCCCGCCGGGAAGGGGTAAGCGTCCAGTGATCTTGGCGCCTGCCGCCTGGTTTCAGATCGGGCGGCCAGGCGCCCTTTATTTGTTGTGGGCTCACAACTTACGCCTCCGCAAGACGGGCTTCTAGCAGGCTCGATCCTGCCGCAAAAGCGGCGCGGTCTCCTCATCGATCGGCATTTGCAACGGGGCCGAAGCGAGGCTCAAAGGTCTTGCGCAGGGCAGCGTCGATTTCGGCCAGCGCAACGTGGCGGCCGAGGTGAGCGAGGCTGGTCACGGGCTCGTTGACCCCACAGGGCACGATGCCGGCGAAGTGCGCGAGGTCCGGTGCGACGTTGAGGCTGACCCCGTGTGAGCTGATCCAACGTCTGAGGCGCAGCCCAATGGCGGCGATCTTAGCGAACTGGGGCGGAGAGGCATTAGTGTTAACCCACACGCCGATCAGGCCCTCGCGGCGTTGCGCGGCAACGCCGAATTCTGCCAACACGGCAACGATCCATTGCTCGATGGCGGCGACGTAGGCGCGCACGTCACCGAAACGGGTCCCCACGTCGAGCATCAAATAGACGACGCGCTGGCCCGGACCATGATAGGTGAATTGACCCCCACGCGGGCTGGCAAACACCGGCAACCGGTCCGGTTCAAGAAGGTGCTCGCGTTTGGCGCTCCGACCTGCCGTATAGAGGGGGGGATGCTCGAGAAGCCAGACCGCCTCGCCCGCAGTCCCGGCGGAGATCGCCTCGACGCGGGCTGCCATGACGGCGCAGGCGACGTCATAGGGGACCGGTGCCGGCGCGGCCATCCACTCGATTGCTGCGCGTGGCAAAGCCGATGGCATCGCGGAAGGGTCCCGTTCGAGTCGGGGCTGCTCGAGGTCTAAAGGCCAGGCGCGGAAGTGGGTTTCTTGGCGCCGGCAAATCGCAGCTCGCCCCAATGACATAGGCTATCTTGGCCATTGGGCAAGGGTGCGCTGGTGAACCGCTTGTTCGGGGCGCCCGGGTTTGCTAACAGGGGCGGTCCCCAAAGGGGGGTCTTGGTGCTGCGGTCGTGGCGGAATTGGTAGACGCACTAGCTTGAGGGGTTAGCGCCGCAAGGCGTGGAGGTTCGAGTCCTCTCGACCGCACCAATTGAATGAAATCAGGGACTTCCTGCATCGTTTAAGCCTCGGCGCCAGCCTTCGTCGTCGTCGCTTTCGCACATTCCTTCATTTTTCGGGGTGGTTTCGGGCGCCTCCGGGGCTGGTCTGTGTTCGATCTTGGGCAACCGCGCGCTCGCGTCGTCGCGGCTCTGAAACAAGGTCCTAAGCACGTCGGGCCTCGAATGGGCCGCTCGTCCTTGTGACCGGCGAGCCGCTGCCTGCGTGCCCAAGCTGCTCTCGGTCGAGCCAGGTCAGGACGGTCATGTCGCATGGTGGGGCGCGATGTCCGTCTCGAATACCTTTACGCCGTCCTGCTCGGGATGCGCAGAACACTTGCCCGGATCGGCGCGCTCGACGGCGTTCTAAGAAACCGGAACGCAGCGTCTTGCGGCGCTTGCCTCCGTGCTCGATGCCGTGTCGGATCCTTGTCACGGACCCCATATGCGCGGCGATTGGTCTGCCTACGGCGGTGCCAGTGCGACCGTTACCACGATCATGAAACGGGATAGAGACGCTTGCTTCAAAGTGGCCGGTCTTAGTTAAAAGCTACGATCCAGCCGGCCTTCCCATCTTGTGGGTCCTCTTCTTTTTCGGTGCTCGCCGCTGGGGTCTGGCTGCGCTGGCCAGCGCCTGGCTTCACCCCGCTCACCGGCTCAGCGTCGAGCTCGGACAACCCGCCGGCGACCTCGGGCTTGTGGGGATTTTTTGTTGCCGACGCCGCGGCGGTGGAACCTTCACTGCTACCCCGCCTTGAAGGAGGATCGTGAGCCCAACACGAAGGAGCAAACGATGCCCCTGCCCGTCCTCCTGTGGCTGCTGGGGCCCATATGCCTGATCTTGATCCTGATGCTGACGGGTGTGTTGCACCTCTAGGTATTCACCCGGATCTTCCATCTGCAGCGGCTCCAGAATGTAGCCTTAAGGCGCTGGCGTCTCTTCCGAAGGGTGTCAGCCTCTCACTCCCAGGCCTCGACGCAGTTCCAGCGTCGAGGCTTTTTTATCTCGGGGATAACTCGCTGCGCTTATTGCGCGGGGCTGGCTGGGCCGGGGGAATCACGCCCGAGGGCCCGTTCAGGTGCTGCTCGAGCGTCTGCAATTGGCGCCCTGCATCCTCGACGCAGGAGGAGGATACGCGCGCGATCTGACGGCGCCGCGGCTGGGTTGCGTCCTCGCAGGGCGCCGGCGGTGACGACAGGAGTTCGGGTGGGCGGGTCCGGGAGCAGGGGGCGGCGTTGCCTGGCGCACGGGTGTCAGCGCCGAGCCGTCAAGCTCCCTCTATCGTGCTTTCAGTGCACCGTCTGCAGTGGGGGTCGGTGCGCCGGCGATCGACCCGCGGCCGCGGCGAACGCCCAATTGATTTGGTCGTCGGCGCAGAGTTGCTCAAGTCTGGCCATGAGCTTGTCGGCTCGACGCCTATGCGCTTTTGCAGTAACGCTGGGCAGCGCCAGCCGACCGGCCACTGCTGCCGCGACCGCAAGCCCACCGTACCAGTTGTCGAGTTGCTCGCCGATTGTAAGCGCCCCAGCCGCCACCGTGAGGGCCTGCTGAGCCATGATGGCTAAGACGTTGCTCTCGGTGTCGCTCAGGGGCCGCTTGAGGTGGTCGTTCGGGCTGCGCGAGCGCATCGTCGCCGGCCAGTCCGCGGCCTGCGCATAGCCACCAACCATCTCTTCGACGCGCTTAATATCATGGTCGTTGAGAGAGTGGTGGCGGGCCGCGTGGAGTGCCGATAGGGCCTCTTGGTGTCCCAGGTGCATCTGGCGCCGCAGCACCTTCAGTTGCTGGATGCAGCGGGTCACCGTCTCGACAGCGAGCTGGATCGTCCGCAGCGCCGCGCGGCTGTTCTGCATTTCATTCGACCTGATATTTGTGGACAATGCCCTTTATGGATCCGCCAAAGCGCGAATCCGCAACGAGGGCATCTCACTGACGAAGGCGACTTGGCGACAGCTGGTTACGGCGGTCGCCCCCGCATGATCACCAATGGCGGGGCAATAGGCATCCCCTCTTCAGGGGACGTTCCAAGGCCACAGTCAGAGCGCCAACACGGCCGCCCCAGCAGGTTCGCGCCGGTAAGTGCAGGCGAACCCCTGGTCGGCGCGCAGGAGTGGCGCGCCCGGGTCGCGCGTGTGGGAAACGTGCCTGAGCACAGCTTGTGCTCGCTCTTCGAGCGCGCGGGGGGAAGGTTTTGCGGCCATCCGGCAAGCGCCCCATGTCTGCGACACCCATGCCGCCCCTCTCACAGGTTCTCGTGTCGCTATCCCGTGGGCCAGCCCAACCGCTGATCAAAATCTGAGCAGTTCGCCCATTCTTGTGTAATTCCCGCGGCCGGGCTGACGCGCTATCAAGTGCCGCTTGCGTCATCTGCCGGGGCCACATGGCACGCCTGCCCACGAGATTTACGCTCTTGCTTGCCTGCGCCGATTGTGAGCGCCACCTCCAGCATCACGGGCACGGTGCTCCATTGCTGGGGTGCACGCCCGCAAGATTAAGGTGCGACCATGGCGGCGGCTGGCGTGGCGCCTGCCTCGATCGGTCATGACCGCCGAGGCGCCCCTCAAAATCCTGGTGATCGATGAGAACCCGATTCGCCGGGCCATCTTGGATGCCGGCCTAAGGGACGCGGGCTTCAGCAACATTACGCTGTTGGGCGACACCCTCGGCCTGCTTGAGCGCATCTACGCCGTCGATCCGGACGTCATCATCATCGATCTGCAGAACCCAAGCCGTGACGTGCTCGAGCAGATGTTCCAGGTCTCGCGCATCGTGCGCAGGCCAATTGCCATGTTCGTGGACCAGAGCGACCGGGCAACCATCGAAAAGGCGATCGATGCGGGGGTCTCCGCCTATATCGTGGATGGCCTGAAGCGTGAGCGCGTGCGTGCCATTCTCGACATGACGATTTCTCGTTTTGGTGCCTTCGAACGGCTGCGCGCCGAGTTGGAGGAGACCAAAAGCGCGCTCAAAGAGCGCAAGGTGATCGAGCGTGCCAAAGGCATCCTGATGAAAAACCGCGGGCTCGATGAGGAAGCGGCCTACCACCTTTTGCGCCGCACCGCCATGAGCAAAGGCAAGCGTATCGGCGACATCGCTGAAAGCCTGGTGAGCGCCATCGACCTTCTCGAGAGCTGACGATGACGACCGTTTTCACACCCGGTGCGCCGCACGCCCTAAGAATTGGCTTCATCCCATTGGCGGATGCTGCGGCCCTAATTGTGGCGGTCGACAAGGGGTTCACCCGCGCACAAGGCCTCGACGTCGAGTTGGTGCGCGAGATCTCCTGGTCGAACGTGCGCGATCGGCTCAACATCGGCCAGTTCGATGCCGCGCACCTGTTGGCGCCCGTTGCCGTTGCTTCCAGCCTAGGCCTTGGTCACGTACGCGTGCCGATCCTGGCACCGTTCAGCCTCGGCCTCAACGGCAATGCCATCACGGTGACGACCGCGCTCTATAGGGCGCTCGCCGCCGAGGCGGACGGGGATATCGCCGACCCGCGCGTCTCGGCCGCCGCGCTCTTTCGTGTTGTGGCCGCGCGCAAGGCGAGGCACCAGGATCCACTCACCTTCGGCATGACATTTCCCTATTCCACACACAACTATCAGCTCCGCTTCTGGATGGCCTCGGCGGGCGTCGATCCGGACGAAGACATCAGGTTGGTCGTGCTGCCGCCGCCCTACATGGTGGAGAGCATCGCCAACGGGCATGTCGACGCGTTTTGCGTAGGCGCCCCCTGGAACTCGGTGGCGGTGGACCTCGGCATCGCGCACATCTTGCATTTCGTCTCGGAAATCCTGGAGCGTGCGGCGGAAAAAGTGCTGGCGGTACGCAGCGACTGGGCCTCGCGTCATCCCGACGTGCTGGCGGGTCTGTTGCGCGCCCACGCCGCGGCCGCCGCCTACGTCGAGGATCTGGAGAACCGCGAGGAGGTTTGTCGCATTCTGTCCGCGCCCAATCGTCTGGGCGTAGCCCCCGAGGTTATCGGCCGCACGCTTGACGGGCGTCTCAAGGTTGCGCCGACTGGCGAGCTGCGTGCGAGCGAACGCTATCTCCTCGTTGGCCGCAACGGGGCGGCGCGACCCGATCCGGTGCAGGCTGCCTGGCTCTACGCGCAGATGGTGCGCTGGGGGCAGGCGCCGATGTCGGCTGAGCTGCTTGCCGCGGCGCAGGCCGTGTTCCGTCCGGATCTTTATGATGGCGTGCTGGGGGCCGCGCCCGGCCGCGCTGCGGGCGAGCCGGCGGACGGCATCGGTGCCTTTGCAGGACCGCCCTTCGACCCCACCGACCTCGCCGGCCATCTTTCCCCCTGGCGCATCAAGCGCGCGCGCTGAGGTCGGCAAAGGCGCGTGGCGTCCGATCGGGCAATGTGGCGGGCTAATCGCTCAACAAGGCGGCACGCCGGTCACTGCTGCGCCTGCGTGCAAGCTTCGCAAAGCCCTGATGCTGCGGGATTTTCGAAGTTGTCCGGCGGTTGGCACGAAGTTTGATTAGAGGAAGGACGCGCTGGCCCAAAGGCGGGCCGGTGCTCGGCAACGCTGCTCGCTGGAGGAGGACTGCGCCAACCTCCAGGGTCAGCGTTTTTTTTTGAGCCCGGAGAACGCAAACGCGGGATCGCACGTGGTCAAACGAGCTGACGAGAAGGACGAGGATGCTATGACGAGCACGAGCGGGAAGGGAACGCGGGGCTGCCAGCGCATTACGCGGCGTCATTTATTGAAGCTCGGCGGCGGGACGGTCGCCACCCTCGCGGCCGCCAACGCGAGCGTGCTTGGCGGAGCCCACAGTGCTGAGGCTGGGGGTCCGGAGGTGACAGGGGCCAAACTTGGCTTTATCGCGCTGACCGATGCCGCGCCCCTGTTTGTCGCCAAGGAAAAGGGCATGTTCGCCAAGTACGGCGTGCCCGATACCGAGGTCGTCAAGCAGGCCTCCTGGGGCGCCACGCGCGACAATCTGGTGCTGGGTTCGGAGGGAGGTGGCATCGACGGGGCGCATATCCTCTCGCCGATGCCCTACCTGATCAGTAGCGGCAAGGTAACGCAGAATAATGTGCCGACGCCCATGTACATCCTGGCGCGGCTCAACCTCAATGGGCAGTGCATTTCGGTGGCCAAGGACTACGCCGAGGTGAAGCTCGGCGTGGATGCCACCCCCTTCAAGGGAGCGCTGGAACAGAAAAAGGCCTCCGGCAAGGCAATCAAGGCCGCCAATACCTTTCCGGGAGGCACCCACGATCTGTGGATCCGTTACTGGCTGGCCGCCGGCGGCATCGATCCCGACCGCGACATCGAGACGATCACCGTGCCGCCCCCGCAGATGGTGGCCAACATGAAGGTTGGCACCATGGACTGCTTTTGTGTGTGCGAGCCCTGGAACCTGCAGTTGATCCACCAGGGCATCGGCTACACCGCCATTACGACCGGCGAGCTCTGGGGCAAGCATCCGGAGAAATCGCTGGGCATGCGGGCCGCCTGGGTCGACAAAAACCCGCGGGCTGCTCGCGCCCTCCTGATGGCGGTGATGGAGGCCCAGCAGTGGTGCGAGAAGCCTGAGAATGCCGCCGAGGTCGCCAGCATCTGCGCCAAGCGGCAATGGATCAACTGTCCCGTCGACGACATCCTGGACCGCGTCAAAGGCACGTTCGACTACGGTGTTCCGGGCAAGCTGGTCGCGAACAGCCCGCACAAGATGCGCTACTGGGATGACTTTGCCTCTTATCCCTTCCAGAGCCACGACCTGTGGTTCATCACCGAGGACATGCGCTGGGGAAAATTCGAGCCAACCCTCGATGCCAAAGCCCTGATCAAGAAGGTCAACCGTGAGGACCTCTGGCGCGAGGCGGCGCGCGAGCTGTCGCTCCCCGCCGCCAACATTCCAACCTCGAGCTCGCGCGGCAAAGAGACCTTCTTCGACGGCAAGGTGTTCGATCCGGACAATCCCGCGGATTACCTGAAGAGCCTGTCGATCAAGCGCTTGGAAGCCTGACGCCATCGGGCCGTTGCGCGACGGTCAGCTCTGCCTCGGAGATGCAACGCATGAACCTCATCGCAATCAAGTTCGATACGGTGCCGGCGCGGCCGCAGCCGCGGGCCGGCGTCGTGGCGGCGCTGCCCATCAAAGCGACCCCGCGCACCAGCCGCGCGCTCGCCGCACTTGCCGATCTAGCCGCGCGGGTGATCCCACCGGGGGTGGTGGTGGCGCTCCTCCTCATCGTGTGGGAGATGCTTTGTGCGCGCAAAGGGGCGTCCTTGCCGCCGCCGTCGCGGGTGCTGGCGGATACCTGGGAGTTGATTGTCGATCCCTTTTTCGATCGCGGTGGCATCGATAAGGGCTTGTTCTGGCATCTATCCGCCAGCCTGAAGCGTGTCGCGCTCGGCTACGCCCTGGCAGCCGCGGTCGGCGTTGCGCTCGGCACGCTGATCGGACAGTCGGTGTGGGCGCTGCGCGGATTGGATCCCATCTTTCAGGTCCTGCGCACCGTGCCGCCGCTCGCCTGGCTGCCGCTGTCGCTTGCCGCTTTTCGCGACGGTCAGCCTTCGGCGATCTTCGTCATCTTCATCACGGCGATTTGGCCCATCATCATCAACACGGCCGTCGGGATCCGCAACATCCCGCAGGACTATCGCAACGTCGCGGCCGTGCTGCGGCTTAACGCCGTCGAATTCTTCATCAAGATCATGATACCCTCGGCGGCCCCTTACATATTCACGGGCCTGCGCATCGGCATTGGCCTATCCTGGCTCGCCATTGTGGCGGCCGAGATGCTGATCGGCGGCGTCGGCATCGGCTTCTTCATTTGGGACGCCTGGAACTCCTCGCATATCAGCGAAATCATCCTGGCGCTGACCTACGTCGGCAGCATCGGCTTCATCCTCGACCGGATCGTGGCCCTCACGGCGTCAATCGTCACACGCGGCACGACGGCCAACTGAGGAGGAGGCGATGGGCTATCTCAAGATCGACCACGTCGACAAGACATTCACGCGCGGGGCCCGCCAGACCGAGGTATTGAGGGACGTCAGCGTTGAGGTCGAAAAAGGCCAGTACGTCTCGATTATCGGGCACTCCGGCTGCGGCAAGTCCACCCTGTTGAACATCGTGGCGGGATTAGCGCAACCGACGCGTGGCGGTGTGCTGCTCGAGAACCGCGAGGTCAATGCTCCCGGTCCCGACCGCGCCGTGGTGTTCCAGAACCACAGCTTACTGCCGTGGCTCACGGTCTACGACAACGTCCGCCTCGCCGTGGATAAAGTATTCGCTGCGACAAAGTCGCGGCGTGCGCGCCACGCCTGGACGCTTGAGAACCTCGACCTCGTGCAGATGGGGCACGCCAAAGACAAGCGGCCGCACGAGATCTCGGGGGGTATGAAACAGCGGGTTGGTCTCGCCCGTGCGCT
>Ga0066903_100001853_pt1 | contig 15946 bp, 15 predicted proteins | sample PanSoiMetaGPlot1_FD_67491 | JGI IMG/M metagenome (GOLD analysis project Ga0066903, IMG submission 67491) | Tropical forest soil microbial communities from Panama analyzed to predict greenhouse gas emissions - Panama Soil - Plot 1 (version 2) | ecosystem: Environmental > Terrestrial > Soil >... | reverse complement strand
GCGCTGCTCCTCAAACGCCTCGGACGCGCGCCGGCGCACACCTACATGTACGGCCACTCGGCCGGCGCCCGCATCGGCCACAGCATCAACTACACGCCGGGGCTCAACGTCGGCCGCGACGGCAAGCATGTCTTCGACGGGCTGCTGCTCGACGATCCCGCGGCCGGCACCTGGTACCCGGTGGTGATGAAGGACGGCAAGGACGTGCTGCTCACGACCGCAGCCGACAAAGCCGCTTTCGTGCCGCAGATCGACGTGGCGCATCAGATGTACAACAACATCTGGCCGCCGGCGCACCCGGCGTGGATGTCGTCCAGCTATCTCGAGAACAAGCGCAACAACGCGCGCATCCTGCGCGACAAGGGCATCGCCAACTACCGGATGTACGAAGTGCGCGGCACCAGCCACTCGGGCGGCGAGTCGCTGCCCGACAGCATGCAGCGCGGCGATCTGCAGAACATCGACGTCTCGAAAGCGATGGACCGCTTCATCGACCTGCTCGACGCGTGGGTGGACAAGGGGACCGCGCCACCGCCGACGCACTCCGACGATCCGTCGCTCGGCGGCGGGACCGACGCCGCCGTCCAGCATCCGGCGCTCGCCTTCCCCGAGATCGCCTGCCCGCTCGGCGTCTACTACAACTATCCGGAGACCGTGTCCGGCGCGACCGCCTTCGCGGCCTTCACCGGCAAGGGCATCGAGCCGCTGAACGGCAAGAACGTCTGGGTCGACATGAACCGCAACGGCGTCTGGGACTATCGCGAGACGCCGACCCAGGCGTGGCGCCGCCTGGGCCTCCTGCAGCCGTCCGAGACGCTCACGCGCGAGAAGTACGTCGCCTGCGTGCAGGCGGCGGCCGACGCGCTCCGCAAGGACGGATTCTTCTCGAACAAGACGGCCGACGGCTACGTCGCGGCCGCGAAGACCACCGATCTCATGGCGAAGGACTCCGCGAAAGAGACGGGCGTGCGCAACGGCCTCACGTCTGATCGATGAACGCCGGGATCGCGCGGACCGCGAAGCCGATCGCGAACGAGACCAGCGCGGGCAGCGCGAACCAGTGGAAGACGGGGGCGTCCCGCTCGTAGCGGCGGCTGACGAGGACGCCCTTCTCGATCGCATCGATGGCGTGTGACGCCGCCTCGAGTTCGCGGGGCGTCCCGGCGTTGAAGTAGCGGCCGCCGTACCGCGTCACCGCCCGCAGCAGCGCCTGCACCTCCGGCTTCTTCGTGATCGCCTCCTCGAGATCGACGCCAACGAGATGGACGCGGATGCCGGCCGCGTCCGCGTCGCCGAGCGCGCCGAGCGGATCGCGGCCGATCGTGTTCTCGCCGTCCGTGAAGATGACGACCACGCGCGTCCCGCGCGCCGCCGACGGCGCCCGCCTGGCCAGCAGCGCATTGGCGAGCCCGAGCCCTTCGCCGATCGCGGTCATCCCCTCGCCCCGCAGCAGCTGGTCGTCCACCATGTCGATGTAGCGCACGAGGTATCGGTGATCGACCGTCGGGGGACTCACCACGTACGCGTTGTCGGAGAAGACGACGAGGCCGATGCGATCGTCGATGCGCCGCCCGACGAACGCCTTGATCGCGTCCTTGGTCGCCTCGAGCCTGGTCCGCCCGTGTCCCATCTGTTCTTCCATGCTGGACGACAGGTCGAGGGCGATCACGATGTCGAGTCCCTGCGAGCGGACCTCGCGCTCGGCAAGCGGAAGGACCGGGTCCATCAGCGCGCCGCCGAGCAGCAGCAGTCCCGCGAGAAAGACGATCGCCGGCACGCGACGGACGAGTGACGCCCGATGGCTCCGTTCGAACACCCACGTCGTCGTCGTCGCCAGCCCCACGCGGCGCCGCGAGAACACTCGAAGGGCGATCGCGGCGGCGAGCAGTCCTGCGAGCCACCAGGCGATCTCGGGGTGGAGGAACCGGATGCCGTTCATCACGTCACCGGCCTATCCGTGGCCGACGATCTGCTCCGTCTGCGCCAGCGCGTCGTGCCACTGCTCCTCGGGCGGATGCTGGTCGGGGGCGCCGTAGCGCGCGAGCTCGCACGCGGCGAGCACCGATGCGACGAGCTCGACGGGGACGCGGGCGGCGAACGGCCAGAGCGCGCCCTCGATCTCGTCGGGCGTCATCCCCGTAGCCGGAACGCTGCAGACGTCGGTGACGTGCTGGCGCAGCAGCGTGTCGAGGCGCGCGAACGCCTCGCGGCGCGCGGCCGGATCGGCGGCATCGATCCCGCGCACGTCCTCGAGCGCGGCCCGCGTCGACCGTCGCGAGCGGCGTACCGATCCCGTGGCGACCCGCCGCCTCTCGCGAAGGCCCCACGCGAATCCCGCGACGAGAGACACGACGGGCACGATCGACAGCAGGATGAGGCCGAACCCGACTGGCCCGAGGATGCGCAGCGGCAGCCGTGATGACGGCACGTCGCGCCCATCGCGGACGTCGTAGATGGCCTGGTCGTCGGGCAGCAGGCTCCTGAACGCGACAGAGATGGGTGGCACGGTCACCGACCCCGCCGGCGCGGCCTCCTCGGGCCGCTGGCCCGCGCGTGTCAGGTAGTAGCGCACCGGAAACGATCCGATCGTCGGCGTCGCGACGTCGACGCGGTAGGTCGTGAGCACGTAGTCGAACACGTAGCGCACGCCGTTCGCTTCGTCGAACCGGTGCGTGTCCGTGCTGACGACCTCGAGCCCCGTGAGCTTCAACTTGTCGCGGGCGAGATCTCCGGTAATCAGGTCGATACCGCGCGGACACGCGATCTCTACCGTGTAGGTCAGTCGATCCGCGATCCAGATGGCGGGGCGATCGACCCTCGAGGTGACCGTGAGTCCTTCCGCCTGCCCGGACTGCGCGCGAGACACGCCCGAGAACAGCTGCAAGGCCGCGAACACACAGAGAACCAGGCGGCCTTGTCCCGCCGAAGCGGCGAAGCCGCGAAGGCGAATCACCGGCGCGCCCTTCCTGCAAAAAACGTCATGAGCGGCTCGACAACGCGTCCGTCGGTCGGCACGAAGACGTGCTCGATCCCGGCGCGATAGAAGGCGCGCCCGAGCAGCTCGCGATGCCGCCGCGCCTCGGCGGCGTACCGGCGTCGGGAACGTGCCCCGAGATCCACGGCGGCGCGACGGCCCGACTCGAGGTCGCGCACGCTGACGTATCCCGGGCCCGCGGGCAGCTGGCGCTCGAACGGATCCTCCGGAATCACCGCGACGACGTCGTGACGGGCGGCGAGCATCGCCAGGTCCGGCGTGCCGAACAGATCCTCGTCGGTGATGAAGTCGGAGACGAGGAACACGAGGCTCATCCGCTTCAGCGTGCGGGCGAGGTGCCTCACCATGGGCACGAGGGCCGTCCGGCTCGAGGCGGGGGCGGACCAGCACTGCTCCAGCACCCCCCAGGCCGCGGCGCGCGTGCGCCGCGGCGGGCGCGAGACGATCGCGCGGTCGCCGAAGGCGAGGAAGCCGGTGTTCACCGCGGTCGAGAGCGCCGAAAACAGCAGCGACGCGGTGACGAACATCATCGCCTCGCGCTTCGAGTGGTGCGACGTCCCCAGCTCCATCGATCGCGAGACGTCGACGGCGATCATCATGGTCAGCTCGCGCTCCGCGTGCGTCTGCCGCACGAACGGCGCGTCGAGGCGCGCGGTCACGTTCCAGTCGATGCGCCGCACGTCGTCTCCGGGACGATACGGCTGGAGCTCGTCGAAGTCGAAGCCCTCTCCGCGCAGGCGGCTGGTGAACGGGCCGACGCGCATCGTGCGCATCTTCCGCGCCGTCGCCACCTCGAGGTAGCGAAGCTCGCGCATCACGGTCTCGGGAATCATGGGATCGGCACCGCGCGCAGCAGCTCGCCCAGGACGACGTCCGTGTCGACGTTCTCGGCCTCGGCGCGCAGGCTGCGCAGCACGCGATGCCGCGCCGCGTCGAGGAAGATCTCCTTCACGTCCGACGGACGCGCGTAGGTGCGCCCGTGCATGAAGGCGGTCACGCGCGCCAGCGCGAGCACGTGCTGGTACGACCGCGGGGAGATCCCGGCGATGAGGAGCTCGGCGAGATCCGCGCGGCCCACATCCGCCGGATGCCGCGTCGCGCGCCCGAGCCGGACGATGTAGTCGATGAGGTGGTCGTCCACGAACACGGCGTCCTGGATGAAGGTCCGCAGGCGCACCACGTCGGCCGGCGAGACGCGCGGGTGCACCGTCCGCTCCGCGAGGCGCGCGCGCAGCATGTGACGCTCGTCTTCGGCCTCGGGGTAGCCGACGCGCAGCATCATCGAAAATCGATCGAGCTGCGCCTCCGGCAGCGAGTACACGCCTTCCTGCTCGACGGGGTTCTGCGTCGCGAGGACCCAGAACGGATCCTCGAGCGCGAACGTGGTCTCGGCGAGCGTGACCTGACGCTCCTGCATCGCCTCGAGCAGCGCGCTCTGCGTCTTCGGAGGCGCGCGGTTGATCTCGTCGGCGAGGAGGATGTTCGTGAAGACCGGGCCGCGCTCGATCCGGAACGTCGCGCTCTTCGCGTCGTAGATGCGGGTGCCGATGATGTCGGCGGGCATCATGTCGGGCGTGAGCTGCAGCCGCTGGAACCTCGCCGCGATCGCGCGCGAGAGCGTCGTCGCGGTCAGCGTCTTGGCGACGCCGGGCACGCCTTCGAGCAGGATGTGTCCGCAGCCGACCTGCGCGCCCTCGTGCGCGGTGGCGAAGGGGATCGCGGCGAAGAGTCCGGTGAGGAGGCGACGGATCAGTACCTGCTGTCCGACGATCACCGTGCCGATTTCCGCTTCGAGGCCGGCGACGAGCGCCAGCGCCTCCTCGACGGACCAGTCTCCCACGCGCGCCTCGTCCGAAATCACCGCACCACCCACAGCGCCGCGCCCGCCAGGGCCGCGACGGTCAGGAACGCCGGATAGAGATCGCGCCGTTCGGTCGACGTCCGCCAGCCGAGCACGCGGCGTTCGCGGCCGGCGATCGCCGCGATGGCGCGGCCCATGTCGTCGCCGCTGACCGATCGCACGTACTGGCCGCCGGTGGCGGACGCGATGTCGCGCAGCGTGCCTTCGGCGAACCGCGTCAGCACCGGGAGTCCGGTGTCGTCGCGCAGCAGCGTCTCGCGTCCGTCCTCGCCGCGCACGGGAATGGGAACGGCCTGGCCGGTCCCGACGCCGATCGTGTCGACCTGGTAGCCCTGCGCGCGCGCCGCGACCAGCGCGCGCCTGAGCTCCGGGCCGAAGTCCTCGCCGTCGGAGACGACGACGAAGATCTTCCGCGTCGGGCGATCATCCTTGTGCGCCACGTCCATGGCGGTCGTCAGCGCGGCGCCGATGTTCGTGCCGAACAGCTCCGTCGGATCGGCCTCGATCCAGTCGAAATAGAACAGCACGCTGTCGATGTCGTCGGTGAGGTACGAGAGCACGACCGCCGCATCGGCGAAGCCGACGAGCGCGATGCGATCGATGCCGTCCGGCTTCTGCCGGACGAAGTTCCGGATTTCGAGCGTCGCGCGCGAGAAGCGCGACGGAGGGATGTCGCGCGCGCGCATCGAGGCCGAACGGTCGAGCACGACGATCAGGTCCGCGCGCTCGTATTCGGGGAACCGGTGGGTCACCGTCGCCTGCGGACGCATCGCGGCGACGGCAATCGAGCCGGCGACGAGCACGCCGGCGATGAGCACGCCGGCCTCGCGAACGCGCGACGATCGCCGCGACAGGCCGGCAAAACGCGGGGCGATGGCGAGGCGCCGGCGGAACGCGAGGCGGAACCGCAGATGGATCATCCAGCAGGCGGCGACGAGCGGCACGGCCAGCGCCCAGGGCGCGAGATCCGGACGGAGGAAGGTCATCGCGGCGCGGGGATCATCCGATGTGGCGGCCGGGCCGGGCGCCTGGGCGCGGCTGGGGGCGCAGCAGCTGCATCAGCTGGTTCGGCGGGGTCCGCGGCTGCCGGCGGAGCGCCGTCGCGAGACGCGTGACGAGCTCGAAGTCGTATTTCGCATCCCAGTCGGCCGGCTCCACCTCGACGGCGCGCCGGAGCTCCTCTTCGGCGCGCGTCAGCCAGCCGAACTGTTCCTCGGGCTTGCCGTCGCCGCGGCTCTTCGCGTAGTACGCGAGCCCGGCCCAGAAGTGGGGCGCGGCCGCGTCGGGCGCGCGCTCCGCCTTCTCGATCACCTCGTCGTAGCGCTGGAGCCGGTAGTCGATCCAGAGCTGCGCCGTGACGACGCGGGCGTACTCGCGCGCGAACAGCTGGCGGACGGCGGGGACGCGGTCGAACCGCGCTTCGGCGAGCGCGTACGCGGTCCGCGCGCGATCCCAGTCGCGGGCCGCGAAGGCCTCGTCTCCCTCCGCGATCGGCCGCGTCCAGCGCGCGGCGGCGATCGCGGCCGCGCCCGCGACGAACAGCAGCAGCACCAGCGCCGCTCCGACCGTTCGCTGCGCGGACATCATGGGCGTCCCGGATTACAGCAGAAGGGCGCGGGCGCGTCAATCGACCCGCCGCCAAAGGTCAGACCAATCCCGCCTTGACTTGCCGGCGCAAACCGGCGACGCTTGCACGTCGCGGACGTCGGAGCCGCAGGAAAGGGGTCCGGGGATGGTGCGCAGGTGGGTCGGGCTGGGAATCGGCGCGGCGGCGGTGGTCGCGGCGGCGACGGCGATGGTGTCGGCGCGGCAGCTGGCGCCGAGGCCGGTGCCGGAGTGGATCGAGCGGCTCGAGAGCCCCGAGCGCGTCGCCGGGCTCAAGATCGACTACATCATCGCGTCGCTCGGGCTGAAGCCGGGCACCGTGGTCGCCGACATCGGCGCCGGTCCCGGCGTGCTGACGCTGCCGATCGCCAGGACCGTCGCGCCCGCCACGGTGTACGCCGTCGAGATCGAGCAGCCGTTCCTCGACCACATCAAGGAGAAGGCGCAGAAGGCCGACGTGAAGAACATCGTCACCGTCCTCGGCGCGTTCACCGATCCGAAGCTGCCGGCGCGCGACGCCGACGTCGTCCTGTTCCACGACGTGCTGCACCACATCAAGGAGCGCGCCGCCTACCTGAAGGCCACGGCGCAGTACGTCAAGCCCGGAGGGCGCATCGCCGTCGTCGAGCTGCCGCCCGACGGCTCGCACAAGGATCAGCCGGAGCTGGTCGTCACGAAGGATCAGGTCAAGGGATGGATGGCCGACGCCGGGTTCAAGCCGATCCAGGAGTTCAATGGCCTCACGGGTAAATGGTTCGTGGTCTACGGCCGGCAGTGATCCGATCCCGGGGACGATGCCCTCGCGCCGGACGTTTCTCCTAGGTCTCGCCGCCCCGTTCTCGATCGCGCTCGCCCGTGTGTCGGCGCAGACCGCCTCGTCGCGGAGTCCCGCCGAAGCGCGCGCCGCACCGCCGCTGCCGCCGGTGTCGTGGAGCTGCCCGATGCATCCCGAGGTCGTGGACAACGAGCCGGGCACGTGTCCCATCTGCGGGATGACGCTCGAACAGCTGCGCCTGGCGCTCGTGTGGAGCTGCCCGGTGCACAGCGAGCTGACGAAGATGCAGGCGGGACGGTGCCCGACGTGCGGCCGCGATCTGATCCGCGTCACCAAGGCGGTCTCGTTCACGTGCCCCGTCCACAAGACCGTGAACTCGCTGGATCCCGGGAAGTGTCCCCGGTGCCGGCGCACGCTCGTCACGAAGTACACCATCCGTCCGCACGGCGATCACAACCCGAAGCACGGCGGGACGTTCTTCATGGTGTCGAACAACTGGCACCTCGAGGCCACGCATCCCGCCGCGTCGGTCTTCCGCCTGTACATCTACGACAACTATTCGAAGCCCTTCTCGCCGCCCGGTCTGGCGGCGCGCATCGCCGCGGTGACGGACGCCGCGGGCAAGGCGACGGACGTCTCGATCCCGTTCGCGCGTACCACGAAGGGCTACTACGAGGCGCGCGTGCCGAACGTTGCCGTGCCGGCCACCATCGCGGCGAAGGTGCGCTTCGAGGCCGGCGACAAGGAATACCACTTCGACTTCGTCTTTCCGGATTATTCGAAGGAGCCGACGTTCCGGCCGGTCCGGTGAACCCGCGCCGCGGACTGTGCCGCGGACTGTGCTTGACTCGCCGCATCAGCTCAGGCAATGTAGGCGCGTTCGGGGAATGGTAGTACCAAACACAGGGTTCCTCCGGCTCCCCCGGCGAGCCGGGTCAGTTCGAGGATGACCACAATGAAGCGACTGATCACGCGTGTGTGCATGCTCGGCGTCTCAATCCTGCTGCCGACGTTCGCTGCCGCACAGGGGACGACCGGGAGCATCTCCGGGACGATCACCGACCAGCAGAAGGCGGCGATGCCCGGTGTCACGGTACTGGTCAAGCAGCTCGAGACGGGCGCCGAACGGACGCTCGTGTCGGACGAGCACGGCCGGTACACGGTGCTGAACCTCAGCCCTGGCCCCTACAAAGTGACCGCGCAGCTCAGCGGCTTCCGGTCGGTGGTCCGCGATCAGCTCACGGTCGCGATCGGCAAGGACCTGCTCGTCGACATCGAGATGGTCGTCGGCGGCCTCGAAGAACAGGTGACCGTCACGGGTGAGACCAGCAACGTCTCGCTCGGATCGACCACGGCCGGCGGCGTCGTGACGACGCAGCAGATTGCCGAACTGCCGCTGAACGGCCGCAGCTTCATGCAGCTCGCCACGCTGCAGCCGGGCGTGATCACGAGCCGCGGCACCGCGAAGGACTTCACGGGCGGCTTCGGCAACACCCAGCTCGCCATCGGCGGCGCGCGCCCCGAACAGACCGGCTACCTGATGGACGGCACGAACATCGCGGACATCTCCGACAAGGCGCCGTCGAGCCTCTCGGGCGTCCTCCTCGGCGTGGACACCGTCCAGGAATTCAGCGTGCAGACGCACGGCTACAACGCGGAGTTCGGGCGCGCGGCCGGCGGCGTCATGAGCAGCGTCACCAAGTCGGGCACGAACCAGATTCACGGGTCGGTGTTCGAGTTCCACCGCGACGACGCGCTCGACTCCAAGAACTTCTTCGCGACGGCGGACGCGCCGCCCTTCCAGCGCGATCAGTTCGGCGGGACGTTCGGCGGACCGATCCTCCTGAACAAGCTGTTCTACTTCGGATCGTACGAGCGGTTGCGCGAGCGCAATTCCGTCACGCAGCACGGCCGGCTGCCCAACGCGCAGGCGCACCAGGGCATCGTCCCCGACGGCAAGGGCGGGCTGCTGAACGTCGGCGTGAATCCGACGACGAGGCCGTACCTCGACCTGCTGTTCCCGATCCCCGACGGCAAGGATTTCGGCGACGGCACCGCGGAGCTCGTGCACTCGCACCAGGATCCGACCGACGAGCACTTCGGCGTGGTGAAGTTCGACTACAACCTGAGCCGCAAGGACACGCTCATGCTGCGGTGGTCGCGCGACGATTCGAAGACCGTGCTCTCGCAGCCGCATCCCGACTTCTTCGAGCACACGACGACGAACACGCGCTACTTCACGGTGCAGGATCAGCACCTGTTCACGTCCAACCTGCTCAACGTGGTGCGCTTCGCCGCGAACCGCACGGCGCGCACCGACGACCTGCTGCCCGACGGCATCCCCGGCGGCGTCCCGCAGGCGCTCTACTTCTCGACGGACCCGCACTTCGGCGCGATCGACATCGTGAACGTCTCGACCGCCGGGTCGATCGCCACGACGCCGGTCGACTACAAGCAGGACGTCTTCCAGGTCTCCGACACGCTGACGTGGAACAAGAAGTCGCACGTCATGAAGGCCGGCTTCGACATCCAGAACTACCACTTCGACGGCACGTCGTTCTCGCGCTACGGCGGCACGTTCCGCTTCCGGAACGTCCAGGAGTTCCTGACGCTGCAGCGCAGCGCCACCGCGCAGGCGGATCGGTTCACCGGCAACCTGCCCGGCACCGACACGTTCCGCGAGATGCGGCAGTACTACAACGCGTTCTTCGTGCAGGACGACTGGCGCGCCTCGGATCACCTGAGCGTGCAGATGGGCCTGCGCTACGACTTCGTGACCGACCCGAAGGAGTTGAGCGGCAAGGTCGCGGGGCTCCTGAGCCTCGACGATCTGAATACGAAGCCGGACGGCGTCACGCCGGGCACGCCGCTCTTCAAGAACCCGTCGAAGAAGAGCTTCGCGCCGCGGCTCGGCGCGGCGTGGAACCCGCGCGGCGACAAGAAGTCGACGATCAAGGGCGGCTACGGGATCTTCTACCAGCCGCTCACGACGTCCTTCTATCGCGGCACGACGTTCCGCGTGTATCCGTACTTCGCGGGCGTCGACATCCGCACGCCGCCGGTCTTCGGGCCCGGCATGATCGACGTGCTCAACGCCGGCGTCAATCCGTCCACCGTGCAGAAGCGCTCCGAGTTCATCTTCTACGACGAGAAGCAGCCGTACATGGAGCAGTGGCACGCCAACATCGATCGGGATCTCGGCCACCAGATGGTCGCCGAGATCGGGTATCTCGGTTCGCGCGGACACAACCTGCCCTTCTACGGCGATCCGAACACGACGCCGTCGGAGGTTGGCGCCGATGGCGTGAAGCGGCTCGTACCGGGCGCCGGGCTGCGCTATCCGAGCTGGGGCCGCATCCGCACGCGCGTCAACGAGGCGCGGTCGATCTACCAGGGCATGACTCTCAGCTGGAACAAGCGCTATTCGAACAACTGGCAGGCGCAGGTGTCCTATACCTACGGCAACGCGCATGACACGTGGTCGGGCGGGCAGATCGGCGGATCCGATTTCGACAACGGCGCCGGCAGCGCGACCGACTGGTGGGATCCGGAAGCGGAGTACGGTCCGTCCAGCTACGACATCCGGCACACGCTCGTCCTGAACGGTGTGTACGTCCTGCCGTTCGGCCAGTCGGCGACCGGGTTCACCGGCGCGCTCATCAAGGGCTGGCAGGTCGGAGGCGTCGCGCAGTTCTCGAGCGGCCTGCCGTTCACGCCGTTCGAGTCCTACGATCAGATCGGCGACGGCCAGAGCGACACGGGCCTGCAGAAGCCGAACGTCAACGGGCCGGTCGTCTACACGGGGACCGCCGACCATTGGTTCGATCCGGCCGCGTTCAGCGTCCCCGCCGCGGGCGTGTTCGGCAACGCCGGACGCAACTCGCTGCGGGGCCCGGGCCTGAAGGTGGCGGACCTCTCGCTCTTCAAGAACCAGCGGTTCGGACGCTACGGCATGCAGTTCCGGCTCGAGGCCTTCAACGCGTTCAACTGGGTCAACCTCGGCCTGCCGGACTTCACCATCTTCAACGCGGGCGGCGTGCTCAATCCGACCGCCGGGCGAATCACGAGGACCGCCACACCGGCGCGGCAGGTGCAGCTCGGGCTGAAGTTCCTGTTCTGACGCGGTACTACTGCGGGGCCGCCGGCGTCAGCATGCCTCCCATGACGAGGATGCGGTTGACGCCGGCAGAGGGGTCCGGGACAATTTGAGCATGTTTCTGAACTCTGGACGCAATCATCGGGTGTCTGACGCCATCGCCCGCCGGATCAAGAAGCAGATCTCCGAGGGCCGGCTGACCGCCGGCCACAAGCTGCCCGCCGAGCGCGACATGGCCCGCCAGTTCAAGACCAGCCGCGTGTCGGTACGCGAGGCGTACCGCTCGCTCGAGGAACTGGGTCTCCTCCGCATCCGCCGCGGGGCGGAGGGCGGGGCGTTCATCGCCAAGTTCGATCACGAACCGGTCCGGCGCTCGCTGTCGCTCGTGCTCGGACTCGGCAAGACGTCCCACACCGAGGTGACGGACGCGCGCGTGCTCATCGAGCCGGTGATCGCGCGGCTCGCGGCGATTCGCGCGCGCCCCGAAGACATCAGCACGCTCGAACAGGCGCTGATCCAGGAGGAGGAGGAAGTCGGCCGACAGGCGGCGGATTCGGGCACGACCGCGGGACAGTTCCACCGCGCGCTCGCCGACTGTGCGCACAACGTGCCGCTCGTGATGATCATGAACGCGCTGGCGGACCTGACCGCGGAATCGGTCTCGAAACTGGACGCGAAGATCCGCTCGCGGCACCGCCGCAAGAACTGCGAGTACCACCGTCAGATTCTCGAGGCCGTCCGCGCGCACGACGGCGACGCCGCCTACACGGTGATGCTGCAGCACGTCGGCGACATCCAGGACCGCGTCGGCCGGACGATGAAGCAGACGACGCGCAACGGCATCTGCGGACCCACGCCGGTGGCCAGGCGCGCCGGGTCGTCGCGCGCCGCCAACGGCCGGCGCTGACCCCCGGCTCCCATGGTGCGTCGCGTGTCCGTTCCGCTGCTGCTCCTGCTCGTCGGCGCTGCCGGCGCCACGGCGTGCGGCGAGCACGGCGAAGAGCGGGGACGCCAGCTCTACGCGCTTCACGGATGCGCGGCCTGCCACGGTCCCGACGGCCGGGGTGACGGACCCTCGGCGCGGCGGCTGGACGTGCCTCCTTCCGATTTGACCGACGTGCGGACGTACAAGCGAGGGTCCAGCCCGAACGACATCGCCCTCTCCATCCAGAAGGGATCGGGCGCAATGCCGGCGTTCCGCGACATCACCGACGCGGAAGCGGGCGACATCGCCGCCTGGATCGTGTCGCGTCAGCGCGACTCCCGTTCGCCGGGAGGCCAGCCATGATGACGCGCACGATGCGGCGGATCGCGGGCGCGTGCCTCCTGGGCGCTGCAGTTGGGGGTGCCGGGCTGCTCGCGGGGTGCTCGCAACCCGGGCAGACGGCGAGCGTGCGCGAAGACGCGCGTCCCGCGTTCGGCGGCGATTTCACCCTGACGAACCAGGACAATCAGCGATTCCGCCTGCAGGACGTTCGCGGCCGACCCGTGCTGATGTTCTTCGGCTATACGTCCTGTCCCGACATGTGTCCGATGACGATGTCGCGCATCACGGGCGCGCTGAGCCGCGCCGGCAGTTCGGCGTCCGACGTCGTCACGCTCTTCGTGTCGGTCGATCCGAAGCGGGATACGCCTGCGGTGCTCAAGGAGTACGTGCGCAGCTTCAGCACGCCGCTCGTCGCCCTCACCGGCACCGAGGAAGAGGTCGCCCGGGTCGCCTCGCTCTACCACGCGTCCTACGAGATCGTGCCCACCGGTACGGCGAACTATCTGGTGAATCACACGTCGGCGATCTTCCTGATCGATCGCCAGGGACGGCTGCGACAGTACTTCAAGTTCGACGAGAAGCCGGAGACGCTCGCCTCCGCGCTGAAGGCGGTGCTCGATGAGAAGGCGTGACGTGCGCGTGCGGATCCTCGAGGCCGGCCTGATCCTCGCGACGCTCGCGGGCGGCGCGGCGTGCGACCGCGCCGCGCCGGCGCCGGAGTCGCGCGTGAAATCGGTGGTCGCGCGCATCGACGGCATCACCTGTCCGACGTGCGTGCCGCCGCTCGAGGCCTCGCTCAAGCGGCAGTACGGGCAATCGACCATCGACGTCGACGACGACAAGGACACCGCGACCGTCCAGTTCGCGGAGCAGGATCAGTTCTCCGCCCCCGAATTCCGCGCGGCGGTCGAGCGCGTGCTGCGCATGCAGGTCGTGACGCTGCGCGTCCAGGCGTGCGGAACCGTCGAAGCGTCGAAGGGCGACAAGTGGCTCGCGGCCGGCAGCAACCGGTTCCTCGTGCGAAGCGACCGCGAACTGCCGCTCAACGAACCGCTCTGCGCCGACGGTACGCTCGACAGCGCCAGCGATCCGGCCGTGTTCCAGGTATCCGCCTTTTCAGTCCAGCGAACGGAGAACCACTGATGACCCGCTACTTCTTCGCCGCCCTGGTCGGCGCGAGCCTCATGGTGTCGCAGGTGCATCCCGATGCCGTCGGCGCACGCGCGATCCACGGACGGCTCGTGCGGTACGAGGCGCTGCCGCCGGACGTCTGCGTCTGGCCTGCAGCGGTGCAATGGGCCGAACAGGCGGCCGGACGCCAGGGGCGCCGCGCCCAGGCGCTGCCGCTCGACGATCAGACGAAGATCTTCCAGGGGCCGCCGGCGCGCAAGATCCAGGATCGGTACCCGGCGTTTGCCGCCGTCTCCGTCGATCCCGCGCGCGACGAGGTGATCGTCACCGACGAAAACATGTTCCAGGTGTTCGCCTTCAACCGCCTCGACGATACGCCGGCGAGCGGCATCACGACACCCAAGCGCGTGATCGCCGGCGAGAACACGCTGATCGAGTTCGAATCGGGGGTCCACGTGGATCCGGCGACGGGCGACATCTTCGCGCCCAACAACGACACCGTCGACACGCTGGTCGTGTTCAAGCACGGGAGCAACGGCGACTCGGCGCCGGTCCGCGCGCTCAAGACGCCGCACGGCACCTTCGGCATCGCCGTGGACGATCGCCGCAACGAGATGTTCCTCACCACGCAGCACGACGCCACCGTCGTCGTGTTCAAGAAGGACGCGAACGGCGACGAGGCGCCGCTGCGGCTGCTGCAGGGGGACGACACGGGGCTCGGCGATCCGCACGGCATCGCCATCGACCCGAAGAAGGACGTGTTCTACGTCGCCAACTATGGCTCGCACGCGCTGCGGCGCTCCGACCGCGAGATCCGCACCGGCGTTCCGGGTTCGGGCAAGGGACGCGACAAGGCGAACTGGCCCTACGGCCGCGAATACGCCGTGCCGGGGAGCGGCGTGCACGACGGTCCGTCGATCTCGATTCACGCGATCACGGCGAAGGGGAACGACAAGCCGCTTCACGTGATCAAGGGATCGAAGACACAGCTCAACTGGCCGACCGGCCTTGCCTTCGATCCGGACCGCCGCGAACTGTTCGTCGCCAACGACATGGGCCCGTCGATCCTCGTCTTCGACGCGGATGCCGTCGGCAACGCCGCGCCCAAGCGGGTCCTCAAGGGGACGCGCACCGGGCTCGCGCACCCGACCTCGGTGTCGCTCGATGCGAAGAACGGCGAGCTCTGGGTCGCCAACTTCGGTGGCCATTCGGCGACGGCCTACAAGATCGACGCGTCTGGCGACACGCCGCCGCTGCGGACGATTCGAAGTGCGCCGGCGTCCGCGCCGTCGCTCATGATCGGCAACCCCGGCGCGCTCACCTACGATTCGAAGAGGGAAGAAATCCTCGTCCCCAATTGAGTCGCGCATCCGCAGATTGCGGTGTTCGCCCGTGAGGCGAACGGAAACGTGGCACGCACCCGCGCGATCGAAGGTCAGGACACGATGCTCGGCCGGACGATGCACGGGATCGACTACGACGAGGCGCGCGACGAGATCGTGGTGCCGCAGCAGTTCGGGCAGGCGATTCTGATCTTCAAGGGCTCGGCGTCCGGCGAGCAGCGGCCGGTCCGGGTGATTCAGGGTTCGAAGACGATGCTGACCGCGCTCGATCGGCTCGCCGTCGATTCCGTCAACCACGAGATCTACGTGCCCGAAGGCGACGTCGTGCTGGTGTTCGATCTGCTGGCCAACGGCAACGTCGCGCCCAAGCGCGTGCTCGGCGGTCCCGAGACCGGCTTCACGGCCGCGGGCGCGGTCGCGATCGATCCGACGCGCAACATCATCGTCGTCGGCGCCCAGGCGCGGAGCGCGGACGGCCGAGGCCTGCCGCAGCTCGCCATCTTCGATCGCACCGCCTCGGGGAACGTCAAGCCGAAGCGGGTCATCACGGGCCTGAAGTCGCGGCTGAACGACACCGGCAACATCCGGGTCTATCCGCAGGGAGGGCTGGTCTTCACGACGCAGCAGACGGGCTACGTCGCGGTCTGGAGTCTCGACGACAACGGCGACGTGCCGCCGCGCTTCACCGTCGGCGGCCCGAACGGCCTGCTGCAGAAGCCGCGCGGCCTGGACCTCGATCCCAAGCACAACGCGGTGATCGTCTCGGACAAGCAGCTGAACGCCGTGCTGACCTACGAGATGCCGCAGTTGTTCCAGACGAACACGTCGCAGCAGGCCGGCAAATAATCGAGTTGTAGGGCGGGTCTTTGGACC
>Ga0066903_100001852_pt1 | contig 15949 bp, 17 predicted proteins | sample PanSoiMetaGPlot1_FD_67491 | JGI IMG/M metagenome (GOLD analysis project Ga0066903, IMG submission 67491) | Tropical forest soil microbial communities from Panama analyzed to predict greenhouse gas emissions - Panama Soil - Plot 1 (version 2) | ecosystem: Environmental > Terrestrial > Soil >... | reverse complement strand
AAGCATGCGGCGGCATTTGATACCGGCGCCGATTCCGCTTCGATGTTGAAGTTCGCGAACAAAGAAGACCTCAGCATCAGACTGATTCTGCTGACCCACGCGCATCCCGATCACATCGCGGATCTACCTGGACTCCAGGAGGAAGCCGCCGCCGAAGTGTTCGCGCCCGCGCGCGAGCCGGTTCCCGGCGCCGACGCGATCGACGAAGGAAAACATTTTCAATTGGGCAAGATCGACATCGAAGCGCGATTGACGTGGGGACATTCGCCCGGCGGAATCACATTTGTCTGCACCGGCCTTGCGCGGCCGATTGCGATCGTCGGTGATTCCATGTTTGCCGGATCGATGGGCGGCGGCAGCGTCTCCTACAAGGATGCCGTGCAAAATAATTTCGAGAAAATTCTTACGCTCCCCGATGACACAATCATCTGTCCCGGCCACGGCCCGATGACGTCGGTGGGTGAAGAAAAGAAACATAATCCATTCTTTGCAGGGAGGTTTCAAAAATGAACATCGGATTTGTCGGCGTCGGCAGAATGGGCGCGAATATGGCGCGGCATCTGGCGGATTGCGGATTTCATGTAACGGCGGTTTATGATGTGAATCGCGCGAAGGCGACAAAACTGGCGGGCGAGCTTGGGTGCGCCGCAGCTCAAACCCTGTCCGACGTTACGGCGGAATCGGACGTCATCATTACGGTGGTGAGCGACGATGCGGCGATGCGAAAAATTTTTGCGAAATCGGGCGACAGCCTGCTGGTAAACGCGAGAGGCAAGTTATTTATCAATTGCGCGACCATTACGCCACGAGTGCACGTCGAAGTGGAAGAACTGGCTGGGAAAGCCGGTGCGCGTTCCCTCGAAGCGTGCATGGCATCGAGTGTCACGCAGGCGCGCGATGGTTACCTTTATTTGATGTGCGGCGGTGATAAGGAGGTGTTTCGTTCCGCGCAACCGATTCTGGAGAAACTTGGGAAAACCGTCCGTTACTTCGGGAAAGCGGGGGAAGCAGCCAAGATAAAGGCACTGGTCAACATGGTGATGAACATCAATACTGCCGGCCTCGCCGAAGGTCTTGGTCTGGGCGACGCGATGGGCCTTGATCTTACTATATTGCGCGAAGTTTTTTCTGAAACAGGTGCGGCCTCGCGCGTTTTGCAAACGGACGGCGAAGACATGCAGAACCGGGAACACAGCTGCTTTTTCTCAGCTGCGCACGCGGCCAAAGACAGTGGGATCGCACTCGAACTTGCACGGGAACTTGGTCTTGAGATGCCGCTCGCGCGCGCAACCAAGGAGCAATACGAACGGATGATCGCGCAAGGGCTGGACGAGCTCGACAAGTCAGGAATCGCCGAGCTGACCTTCAAAGATCGACATAAGGATTCCGGCGACCGCGTTTAGAATTTTTGGGCGCGGATTTCCGCGATAACGTCTTCCGCAGTCCAGGCGTTGCCGCGCCAGATCTTAACAATCTTTCCATTCGGGTCGACGAGCGCGGTCGCCAGTCCATGTGAAAGAACACCGCTTTCGGTCTGGCGATAGACGGAAAAGGCTGCGGTTAATGCATCGATTTGCTTCGGATCGCCCGTCACGAGGCTCCAAACATTCGGATCTTCGTTCGAGTGCGCGCCGTATTGCTTGAGAATTTCCGGGGTATCGAAGGCGGGATCGAGCGTGATGCTGAGCAAGTGCGTTTTCGCAGCGGCGCCGCCTTCGCCTTTGATCAGGTTTTGCAGTTCCGAAAAATGACTCGTCATTAGTGGACAGAAATTCGGGACGGCGCACCGGGTGAACACAAATGTGAAGACCAACGGCCGGCCGCGAAAGGTTTCGGCGCTCACCGGCTTGCCACTTTGATCCATGAGCGAAAACGCGGGCATCGCGTCGCCTTCCTTTAGGCGCGCCGATTGAGAATCCGGGGTCGATTTCGGCTTCGGGTCGCGAACAGCGACCTCCTCGCGCCGGACTTTCTTTACGCGATCGATCCAGAAATCTTTTTTCGTCACTGTCATTCGAAATGAGATCGCGTCGCCAAGCTTGAGATCCGCGATCTCTTTCTGATCCCGCACCAGGAACGGCATCGTCATCGTTGGCATGTAGTCTGGGATATCCTCGTGCTGGATATCGAGGGTTGTTCGGTCCGGCGAAATGCCGCGCACTACGCCTCGGACATCGAAATGCCGGCCGCCTTCGTCCGAGCGGCCGCAACCAGTGCAGATGACTGTCGCGCAGATTAGGATCGCGATTTTTAGGAAGTCGGTCGTTCGCACGGCCTAAGTGAATCCAGGGAGCGCGCGAGTGCCAGAAACAATCCGCGAAAACCTTGATTTGGATCAAAACATCGCCCGCGGCAGCGCCTTAACCTCGAGGCATGAAAGCCAACGAACGAAAACAAAAAGCGCGCAACTCTTCGCAACAACTGCGGAGCGGAACAACAACCCGCGCGTTCATTGGCCCAATGAAACGAAGACAAACCATGAAAACCAAAATGATTCAGTCACTCTCAATCATCACATTTGCATGCACCACAGTCTTTCTGGTGGTCGCGGGTTGCTCTCCCGCTCCGACGATTCCGCCGAAAGAAGTCAAAATCCAAGCCGACGACAAAATGAAGTTCGATGTCACGGCTTTTGAAGTGAAACCGGGCCAGAAGGTTTCGATCACGCTCACAAACGTTGGTAACACGCCGAAGGCGTCTATGGGACACAACTGCGTGGTCCTCGATCGCACGGTAAACGTGCAAACGTTTTTGGACGCGGCGTCGATGGCGGCGTCCACCGACTATGTCCCGAAAGATTTCAAAGGCGTGCTCGGCCACACCAAGCTGCTTGGCCCAAGCGAAACTGACACGTTCGAGTTCAGCGCTCCCTACATTCCGGGCGAGTATCCGTTCTTTTGCTCATTCCCGGGCCATTACTCACAAGGCACCAAGGGCGTCATGACCGTGAAACAATGAAAATCCGAAAGGGATCGACAATGAAAACAATAAGCACAGTAATTCTATTCGCGCTCGCGATCAGTCTAACGAGTTGCGGGAAACAAGGTGGAACATCGGCAGCCGATCGCACTGCGAACGCGCTCGCTAGCTACGTGGCGCCCGGCGAGAAGGATGAATATTATCTCTTCTATTCGGGCGGACATTCCGGACAAATCTTCGTGGCCGGGATTCCATCGATGCGCCACATCGTGACGATTCCGGTCTACGCGCCATATCCAGCGACGGGCTGGGGATTCGATGAGGAGTCGAAAAAAATGATGGGCGGGTTCGAATGGGGTGACGTGCATCACCCGGCGTTGTCGCAAACGGATTCGAAATACGACGGTCGCTGGCTGTTCGCGAATGATAACGCGAACAATCGGATCGCGCGGATTGATCTCAAGGATTTCAAAACGCACCAGATCCTGGGACCCATTCCGAACTCGATCGGCAATCACGGTTCATCGTTTGTGACCGAAAACACGGAATACATTCTGTGCGCGACACGCTTTTCCGTTCCTCTGCCGAAAGGTCGCGTGGCTGATCCGAAAGATTATCCGAAAGAGTTCAACAGCATGGTCAGCGGAATCAAAGTTGATCCGCAAACCGGTGAAATGAAAGTCGGCTGGCAAATTCTGACGCCGCCATTCGATTGGGACCTCGGTTCGACCGGCAAAGGCCCGAGCAGCGGTTGGGCATTCTGGACCAGCTACAACAGCGAAATGGCTCACGACCTTCTGGAAGTGAACTCGACGCAAAAGGATCGCGATTATTGCGCAATCGTGAATTGGCGCGCCGCGGAAAAAGCGGTTGCCGATGGAAAGGCAAGCATGATGGACGGCGTTCCTATCCTTGATCCGGCAAAAGTTCCCGGTGTTTTGTATTTCGTGCCGATCGGCAAATCGCCGCACGGGATGGATGTCGATCCAAGCGGTAAGTGGATTGTCGCTGGCGGGAAACTTCAGCCTGCGACCACGGTTTTGAATTTCGAAAAAGTTCAGGCCGCGGTGAGCAACAAGACATTCGACGGCGATTTTCGCGGCATTCCGATCCTGAAATACGAAGCGGTGGTGGAAGGCGAAGTGCCGGTCGGTCTCGGTCCACTTCACACGCAGTACGACGGCAAAGGTTTCGCCTACACGTCGATGTTTATCGATTCGTGCATCGTGAAATGGAAATTGCCTCCGTGGACGGATGAAGAAAAGAAAGACCTGAACAAAGCGGTGCTCGACAAAGTGCAAACGCACTTCAGCACCGGTCACCTCGTTGTTGCGGGCAGCGACACGAAGAATCCGTACGGCAAATGGCTCGTGGCGATGAACAAACTTTCTGCGGGCCGCCACATCAACGTTGGGCCGTCACAACCGGAGTCGAGTCAATTGATCGACATCACCGGCGACAAAATGAAAATGGTCGCCGAGTCCTACACCGAACCGGAACCGCATTTCGCGCAGATCCTCAAGGTCAGCGAGATTAATCCGAACGAAATTCTGCCGAAGGACGAAAACAAGGACGCGAACGCGGTTTGGGACAAAGACGCGACCAGCGTCACGCGAACCGGAAACAAAGTTCTCGCGAAGGTCCTGGCGATTCGCAGCCGATTTTATCCGGACCGGATCGATGCGCAGGTGGGCGATGAACTCACCGTGGCCGTGACGAACGTCGAGCAAACGCGCGACATGATCCACGGCTTCGGATTAATCGAGCACAACATCAACATGGTGATGGACCCGGGTGAAACGAAAACGTTTCACATCAAGCTGACGAAGCAGGGCGTGTTTCCGTTTTACTGCACCAACTTCTGCTCGGCCTTGCATCAGGAAATGCAGGGATATCTCGTCGTGAAGCCGGCGGGTGGTGCGAGCACCGGCGCGGCTGGTGGCGCGCCTTAGAAAAGAAAGGGGAGAGCGACATGCAAAAATGGGTGGCAAATTTGTTAAGGCGCGAGTTCAAGTTTCTGCACAAACCGCTGAATGCGAGCTCGCGCCTTTTCCTCCTAGCCGCCGCCCTCTTTATTGCCGTGTCGCTCTTCTTTCCCCTTTGGAAAATGCATCTGGTCGCGCCGCAATATTCCGATGGCCTCGATCTCTTCATTTTCCCGTACAAAATTCAGGGCGGCGGATTTAACGGGCAACATCTCGCAGAGATCAATAATCTCAATCACTACATCGGGATGAAGCCGCTCCAGCAGGCGGACTTTCTGGAGATGATCTGGATGCCGTTCGTGTTCGGTTTCATCATTTTACTGCTGCTTCGCTCGATCGTTTTCGGCGCGATGAGCAACGTGATCGATCTCTTTGCCATCTACACGTATTTCGGCCTGTTCTCGATCGGATCCTTTTGGTACCGGCTTTATCAATACGGGCACAATCTCGATCCAAAGGCGCCGGTACACATTCAACCGTTTACGCCGCAGCTCGTGGGCGTGAAACAGATCGCGAACTTTCGCGAGTTCAGTTATCCGCAGCTGGGCGCATACCTGCTTTGCGTCTCGGTCTTGCTGATCGTTCTTGCGGGCTGGCTTTCGCGAAAAGAACAACCAGCATGAAAACGATCATCGCGTTTTTGTGCCTGACTAATGTCGCCGCCGCGGAAACTTTGCAGGATCGAATCGATCGCGCGTCGGCAGGCGACGCGATTCGAATTGAAGTCGGCGTTCACGCGGGACCGATCATGATCAACAAATCGCTGACGTTGATCGGCGAACCGGGCGCGGAAATTCGCGGCAACGGCGTCGGCAACGTCATCGCCATCGCGGCGGATGACGTTACTCTCATTGGTCTCCGCGTTACCGGTTCCGGAATTCGATTGATGGATGATGACGCAGCGATCTTCGTCACCGGAAACCGCGCGAGAATCGACAAATGCGTCATCGCTGATTCGCTCCACGGGATTTATCTCAAGAAGGTTTCAGATGCGCAGGTTTTGAATAATCGGATTCAAGGCAAAACGACGCTCGCCTCGTCGACCGACCCGATCGAAAAAGGAATCGGGCAAACATCGGAGAATTGCGACACGACTCTTGTCGCAAATCGTCGCGGCAACGGAATTCACCAGTGGAATTCCGAGAAAAATCTGATTCGCGGCAATGACATCAGCGACACGCGCGATGGGATCTATTTTTCGTTCACGAATAATTGCCGGGTCGAAAATAATGTCATCCATCACACGCGCTACGGACTGCACTACATGTATTCCGACGCGAACGTTTTCGAGAGCAACACCTTCACCGAGAACTCCGCCGGGGCGGCGATCATGTTCTCGAAGAACATGGTGATTCATGGCAATCGCTTCGTGAACAATCGCGGCCATCGCGCTTATGGGCTGATCGTTCAGTCTTCCGATCGCAGCCGGCTCGAACAAAATGAGATCGACGAGAACGCAGTCGGTCTTTCGTTCAATCAATGCAATGCGAACACCGTTCTTGGGAATCGCGTGACCCACAATTACATCGGCCTTCGCGTCGGCTCGAACTCGGACGACAATCAGTTCACCGAAAATATTTTCGCGAAAAATCTGCATCCGGTCGAAACCGGTGGATCGGATGTTTCGGGAACGCGGTGGAGCGTGAACGGCGTCGGCAATTTTTGGGATGGCGCAACCGAGCTCGATCTCAACGGTGACGGCATCAACGATCTTCCGCATCGCGAGCTCGACTTGTTCGGTGTGCTACGCCGTGACTTTCCAACGATCGCACTTCTTTCCGACAGTCCGGCGTTGAAACTTCTTCGGTTTGCGCACGAACGTGCCGCGTTGCCCGGCGCGAGTGTGATCGAAGATCGCGCTGCGCTCACTTCGCAATTTTGGAAATTGCGCGCGCAAAAATCAACCAAAGCAATCTCACAACGATGATCGCGGTCGAACATTTGGTAAAAAGCTACGGACGCAAAGAGGTGCTGCGCGACATGTCGATCTTGGCCGATCCGGGCCGGATCACAATGTTGGTCGGACCGAACGGCGCGGGAAAGACGACCACCGTGAAAGTTTTGGCCGGACTCATTATGCCGGATAGCGGAATCGCGCGCGTGCAATCGTTCGACGTTGTGCGCGATCGGATCAAAGCGCAGCGCGCGCTCTCGTATTTGCCCCAGCGTCCGGATTTTCACCCGCGCTTGAGCTGCTTCGAAGTTCTTCGCTTTTATGCGCGGCTGCGCGGGCTCGCTGATTCACGCTGCGAAGCGATGCTCGACGTTGCCGGATTGCGCGAATGCGTGCGGGTGCGCGCGGGAGAACTTTCCGGTGGAATGCGACAGCGACTTGGTCTCGCGCTGTTACTTTTGCCCGACGCGCCAGTGTTATTGCTCGATGAGCCGGGATTGAGTCTCGATCCGGCCTGGCGCAAGCGTCTGCAAGACACGCTCAAGTTCGAAGCCGAGCGCGGCAAAACGATTTTGCTCACGACGCACCTCGTCGCGGAGTGGAATAACATCGCGCACCGCTGCCTGCTTTGTCGTGACGGCACGATCGAACGTGAGCTCGATCCGAAAAATTTACCCACTGACTTCGACATGCTCGAAAACGAACCAACCAATCTCATCAAGATCGACAATGAACGCCACGCTATCGCTCTTTGAGTTCAATCCGGTTCGCGCAGTTCTGGTCCGCGAATTTCGAGCCGCAGTGATAAATCGCTATTTTCAAATTTTCGCCGCGCTATCGCTCCTCGGCGGAATGGCGGCCGCGTTCTTCAGTGAAGATCCGAACGCGGTCGCTTTTTTCATCATGCAGATGGCGCTTTACCTCGTTTCGCTGTTCGCTTTGCTTGCTGGCGTCAGCAGCGCGCAAGGCGAACGGAGTGAATGGCAGCTCATGTTCGCGCAACCAGTGCCGCGCGCCAGCTATCCGATCGCGAAATTCGTCGCCTACTTGTCGATCTTCGCGATCGTGTTGCTGCTGCTTTTTGTTCCGGGGGCAATCGCAAGCGGGCGCTTGCTGACGATTACGCTTCTTTACGTGCAAACGTTGTTGCTGGCGGCGGTTTTTCTTGCCGTCGGTTTGGTTGCCGGATTTCTCGCGAGCGATCGCGCGCATGCGCTCATCATCGCAGTGAGCGCGTGGCTTTTTCTGCTAGTCGGATTTGACCTGATCGGTCTCGTAACTGCGCGGGTCGAGCTCGTACAGAAAATCCCGGACGTTTGGGTTTCGCTGTTGATGTTGAATCCACTCGATGCATTCCGGATCAACGCGCTCTTTGCGCTCGAACAAATTCCCCCGGAAGCCGCGAGTAAAACGCCGCTTGCGAGCTGGTGGATCGCCCACTCCGGAATGTGGTTTGGCTTTTTGGCGACGCTTTGGTCGGTCGTGCTAATCGCGCTCGCCGGGCTCCGTCTCAACCGCTTGGAGGAATAGTTTATGTCGCGCAAATTCAAAACGCTTGATGTTCGGCCGATCTTGAGCGCCGGAGGCGAACCGTTTACAAAAATCCGCGAAAGCGTCGATGCGCTCGGCGACGAAGAAGGACTTTCTGTGATTGCACCGTTTTTACCGTCGCCGTTAATCGAAAAACTCGGCAGCGAGGGCTTTCAATCGCGCGTCGAGCGCGATGTCGGCGGCGGTTGGGTCGTGCACTTCTGGCGCGACGAGTGAGGGCAAGGAATTTCTTCGCGCTCTGGGCGGGCGAACCGTTTCGGATTTTTTTCCCGATCGGTCTGTTGATTGGCGCGATTGGCGTCGCGCTCTGGCCGATGTTTGTCTGGCACATGATCAATTTTTATCCGCGCGACGCGCACCTGCGATTGATGATTGAAGGCTTAATGGGCTCGTTCATCATTGGGTTTCTCGGCACCGCTGGACCGCGATTGCTGGACGCGAAACCGTTCGTCATCCTGGAAACTTTTCTGCTACTCGCGCTTCAACTCGTGAGCGCAGCGTTGCATCTGAATCAAAAGCGAAATCTCGGCGACGCGGCTTTCTTTGTGACATTGATTTTATTTCTTAGTTTCGTCGCGCGCCGAGCGCGCACGCGCCAGGATTTGCCGCCGCCGAATTTTGTTCTCGTCGTCATGGGGTTTTTGAACGCGATCCTCGGACTGGTTTTGATTTTCGCGGCCCGCCGTGTCTCGAACGGTCTTTTCCTCGATCAATTCGGCGTCCTGATGCTCAATGAGGGTTTTGTCCTTTTTCCAATTCTTGGCGTCGGCGCGTTTTTCTTTCCAAAGCTTCTTGGCGGCGCGAAGCCGCAGCCGGCCGATTTGAACATCGCGCTCTCGCTTTGGAAAAGGCGCGCTCTGATCGCGGCGCTGACCGGATTGGTCATTTGGATTTCTTTTGTGTTCGAGGCGATGGAGTGGACGCGAACCGCGGCGGTCATTCGCGGCTCAGTCGTTTTGATCTACTTCGCATTCCAAGGTCATTTGTTCGAGAAACCGAGCGGACCTCCATTTCTTGCGCACTGTTTTCGATTCGGCGCGATCCTGCTCATCGTCGCGCTATTCTTTCCCGCGATCCTGCCGACTTACCGGCTCGCTAACATGCATCTCGCGTTCATCGGCGGGTTCACGATCATTCTTTTCACCGTCAGTACGCGCGTAATTCTCGGCCACAGCGGTTTCGCGCACTTATTCCAAAGGCGTTTGAAATTTCTGATCGCGGCGCTCGTCCTGTTAATCATCGCGATGGTGTCCCGCGTCGGCGCGGACTTTGTTCCGCCGGCCCGCAACAGTCATCTCGTTTATGCCGCGCTCATCTGGATCGTCGCGGCCGCGGTCTGGGCTTGGGCGCTCGTGCCCAAGCTGCTCCTGAGCGAGGAGGAATAAGTTTTTTACGAGACGATCGAGAACCCGTAAATTTGCGGGAATGTCGATCGAGGCCGGCAAATTTAAGCAACTCGTTACCGAAAACACCCTTCGGGGTTGCCAGCTTTTTGTAGGACTGCCGCCAGGCGACATTTCAGCGATCGCGGCCTTCGTCGTTCCGAAGCAGCTCGATAAGGGTGATTATCTTTTTCGCGAGGGCGACCCGAGCGAGGGTTTCTATGTTGTGCAAAAAGGCGGGATCAACGTTCACCGCGTCGGCACTGGCGGAAAAGAACAAGTGATTCACATTTTTAGGCCGATTGAATCGTTCGCCGAAGCCACGCTAGCGAGCGAAGGAGGCTATCCGGGCGACGCACGCGCTACTGAATCGAGCGCGGTGCTGCTCGTTCCGAAGAGGGATTTTGTCGATCTTCTTCGCAAACGGCCGGAGCTTTCATTGCGCATGCTCGGTTCGATGAGCCAGCATCTTCGCGTGATCGTTGGCTTGCTCGACGATCTCACCCTCAAAGATATCGAGACACGCCTGGCGAACTGGCTCTTGAAACAATGTCCGCGGCCGATGAGCAACGGCGCGGTCGAAATTAAACTCGACCGAACGAAGCGCGTGCTCGCAGCTGAAATGGGAATTACGAGCGAGACCTTGTCGCGCACGCTCGCGAAGTTCCGCGATCACAAATTGCTTCGCGTGTCGGGCAAGACGATTGTGATCACGCAGCCGCGCAAACTGGACGCGCTGCTGCGAAAACATTTGGGAGAAATTTAGGCAATGCACGGGATTCATGGTCATCAAATACCAAGCGGCGACAAAGCTTCTGGCCGCAAATCGATGCAGACGGTTTGGCGCGTCTTTGCCTACCTAAAGCGATACCCGTATCTCGCCTCGGGCATGTTGGGCTGCGCCATTTTCAGCACCTTGATGGTGATCGTTTTTCCGGCGGTGACGAAACAGGTCCTCGATGTCGTGATTAAGGAGCATCATCCCGAGCAACTCATCCCGCTCCTGATTATCGCCGTCGTGGCTGCGCTTTTGCAAAACGGATTGAACTCGCTGCGGATCATCTTAAACAACACTTTCGAACAAAAGGTCATCTTCGATCTGCGGAGCGATCTTTATTCGCACATTCAATTGCTGCCGCTCAAGTGGTTCGACAATCGCGCGACCGGCGATCTCATGACGCGACTGCTCGAAGACGTCACTTCGGTCGAGCGAGTTTTGATCGATGGCGTCGAGCAAGGAGTCAGGGCCTTGCTGCAGGTGGTCATCGTGTTCGCAATCATGTGCCACTTCGGTCTCAAACTGACTTTGGTCGCGCTTAGTCCGGTGCCCTTCCTGGCCGGCGGCGCGCTTTGGTACACGCTCACCGCGCACCGACGCTATCGATTGCAGCGGCGCGCTGCTTCCGCCATGAACGCGTTGCTCCACGATAATCTTTCCGGCATTCGCCAAATCCGGAGCTTCGCGCGCGAGAAGGAAGAACATAAGCGTTTCAATCGCGTGAGCGATCAACTGCGGCACGCGACGCTGGTGGTGATGAGGGTGTGGGCAATGTACAACCCGTCGATGTATTTGATCGGCACAATTGGCGTAATCCTTACGGTCTTCGTTGGAACACGCGATGTGATTGGCGGGACCATGCAGTTAGGCGATCTCGTCGCGTTTCTATTGCTCACCGGTTATTTTTATGAGCCCGTCGGAACGCTGCATCAGCTTAATCAGCTGCTGCAGGCTGGCCGCGCCGCCGGTGAACGCGTTTTTGAAATCATGGACGAATCGATCGAGCCCGGCTGGCAAACAACGGGTTCGACCTCGCGCATTGCCGGCGACGTGCGCTACGAGAACGTCAACTTTAGCTATCGCGACGATGGCCGTCTCGCGTTGGATCACATCACGTTTCACGCACGACCGGGTGAAACCATTGCCTTAGTCGGCACGACCGGCGCGGGTAAATCGACGCTCGCGGCCTTGCTCCCGCGCTTTTACGAATTGGCGCCAAACGGGGGAAAAATCTTTGTTGATGGCAAAGAGGTCCGTGAGTACAGCCTGCGCGCGTTGCGCGAATCAGTCGGCGTGGTGACGCAGGAAAGTTTTCTCTTTAACGGATCGATCCGCGAAAACCTGTTGATGGGGAAACCCAGCGCGACAGATGAGGAGTTGTGGCGCGCAGTCGATGCGGCCAACGCGCGCGCGTTCATCGAACGCTTGCCGGAGAGACTCGAAAGTGTGGTCGGCGAACGCGGCGTCAAACTCAGCGTCGGCGAAAAGCAACGGCTCTCGATCGCGCGAGCCTTGTTGAAGGATCCGCCAATCCTGATCTTGGATGAAGCGACTGCCAGCGTGGACACGGCGACAGAGCGGTTGATTCAGGAAGCGCTCGAACACTTGATGGCGAACCGGACGTCGATCGTGATTGCGCATCGGCTTTCGACGATCGTTCATGCCGATCAAATTTTGGTGCTCGACTACGGACGGATTATCGAGCGCGGCACGCACGAGGAGTTGATCGCGCATGGCGGGAAATACGCGCGGTTGTGCGAGCAGAGCTTGCTCGAATCCCGTCGCGAGACTGAAAAAGAAGAAGAATTGGAAGAAGCGCCGATCGAGTCGCCGGACGAGCAGATCTCGATCTAGGCGGGCTTGATCGTTCGAAATCAGATCGTGCGTCGCGACCAACGCAGCCGAAGCCCAAGCCGCGAGTTGATCAAACGAGAGCGGACCAAAAACATCGCCGTCCTGATGTTTTCGCAAATCAGCTTTGACCGGAGACCTGGTCCATCGGTCGATCATTCGCCGGAAGTAGACGGCGAGGGGATCGGCGACGGCGGGATCTGCAAGGTTTGTCCAGCCTGCAACTTCAGCGGGTCATCGATATGATTAAATTTCTGCAGATCGCTGACGCTCACGTTGTACATTTTCGCGATTTTGGTGAGGTTTTCGCCGCGCGCAACGACGTGAGTACTGCCGCCGCCAGCGGCGGTCGAAGCGGTTGACGATGCTGCTGCTGGTGACGATGTGGATGGCGCAGTCGTGGTAGAGGTGGATGCGGAACTCGATCCGGTACCTTCGCCAATCATTACTCCGGGGCGTTGATGCGTGACTTCAGTCTGAAGCTTCAGGATTTGTTGCGAAAGCATGTCGATCTTCGCGTTTTGCTCGTCGATTTTTTTGGTCAGCTCTTGAAGTTGAGCAGCCTGGCTCGCGGCCGGGTTCGGACTTTGGGCAAATGTTTGCGCGAAACTGGTCGCAACTGCAAAACCCAGCGCACTCAAAACTCGTGCGGCCACCGATTTCATGGAACTTTCATTCTGGCATCAGGCGCTTTGCCTGGCAAGCCGGGCCGGACGTCAGCTTGCCTTTGTACTATTTCTCCTTAAATTTTTCGCATGCCGGAGCGCGTGCAAAAGCCGTTTGATCCCGCTCCGTGGGGTCCGAAGCAAGGGGACGAAGGCGGTCCGCGCTCGCCGGATATTTCGCGGCCGGACACGAAAGATTTACTCAAGAAAATGCGGAAGGTTGATCCCAACCAATCCAAGCGCTACCGCCAGCGCACCGGGCAATAATGGACAAGCCGCCACTGGCGCTCGATCCGAATTTTTCGGGAGGGAGCGAAGATTTTCCTGCGGTGCTGCGCCGCAAAGGTCTGTTGCAAGTCGCGCCCGAGCAGACAGTCGCGGCGGGCGGTCATCCATTTGTTCCGACCGAATCGACCACCATTCTCGCATTCAAGTTTTCCGGCGGCGTCCTGGTTGCGGGTGATCGGCGTGCGACAGCCGGCAACACTGTGGTTTACGATCGCGCCGATAAAGTTCTCGAGATAGATCGACATTCGATCATGGCGATCGCCGGAGTGCCGGCGACGGCGTGGGAAATGGCGCGCGTGCTCGAACATTCGTTTCAGTATTTTCGGAGGACGCAGCTTCAGGAAATGAGCGTGGACGGAAAAGTACGCGCCTTGTCGAAGTTGTTACGCGACAATTTCGGTTTTGTCATGCAAGGCGTCGGCGTGGTCGTTCCGATCTTTGCGACCTACGATGCGAATTCGAAGCCAGAAGCGCGGTTGTATTTTTACGACGCAATGGGCGCGAATTTCGAAGTGACCGATTTTGCCGCTACCGGCTCCGGGTCGCCGGCCGTGCGCGGCATTCTTTATTACGAAAACCACTGGGGTTCGAAAAAGCTTCAGGAACTGAACGAAGACGAGGCGGTTGCGATTGCACTGCGCGCTCTCGACACCGCGGCTGAAGCAGACACCGCGACTGGTGGGGTGGATCGCAGCGGCAAGATTTTCCCGCTCATTAAAATCGTTTCGCGCGACGGGATCTCGACGTTGCCGGACGAAAAAGTCGGAGAAGTTTTCAAACAGCGCGTGGCATGATCGAAGAACCGTATCGTTGGGTGGAAGCAATCGCGAACCGGCGCGAGTACATCGAAACGCAGCTGGCGCAGGGAAGTCCGATCGCGGCGGTCGGTTACAGCGACGGAATTCTTTTGCTCACGATTGGGCGGCGGTCGCGCCAAAAACTATTCGAGATTTACGATCGGATCGCGATGGGCGCGATTGGTCATCCGGGCGACATCGAGCGTTTGCGCCTGGCGGCGATCGAGCTCGCGAGCACGGAAGGCTTCACCCGTTCGGCGGCGGACGTTTCTTTGCGCCGCCTCGCGCACTATTCATTGAGTCCGGTGATGAAGAACGCGTTTGAGCAAGTTTACGGCGCGCCGTTTCTGGCGCGGCTGATGTTTGCCGAGATCGGCTCGAGTCCGAAAGAAGATTTGTTTTTGTGCGTCGATTACGACGGCTCGATCTCTTCGGACGGGCCAAGTCCGCAGCCGCGTCAACGATTCGCGGTCTTGAGTCCAACCAAGGCGTCCGGAGAATTGATGGAAAAATTTCTCCGGCAAAATCATCAAACCGATGCGGCATTGCCGGATGCGATCGCGGTTGCGGCGGACGCATGGAGCGTTGGTCGAATGGCGAACGGCGAAACTGCAATCAAAGAAGTGCCCGAGCACCAGGCGATCCGGAAACATCGCGACGAACAGCTCGCAAAGGGCGGAATTGAAGCCGCGGTGCTGGAGCGCGACGCGAAGAGCGCGATTCGTTATCGAATTCTTTCCGAAGACGAATTGCAGACCGGCTTGCAAAAATAACGATGTCTTTGCCAATCGGTTTCCCTGGGACAATGAAAAACATTGTCGCGTGGTTGGGGCTGGGCCTGATGCTCGTCTCATTTGTTTGGTGGCAAATCCTTTCGACACCCCCCCGCCCCGTTAATTCGACCTCGACTCGCCGTAGCGGCACGTCGGCGCCGTTCACGTTGGTCGTGCTCGATCCCGGGCACGGCGGTCAGGATTCCGGCGCGATGTGTGGAGCGATTTTGGAAAAGAACTTAACGCTGGACATCGCGCAGCGCGTTGATCGCCTGCTACAATCACAAGGCCTGGCCACGGTGATGACGCGAGTCGGCGATAGTTACGTTTCCCTTCAAGACCGCGCGGCCGTCACCAATCGGGCGCGAGATTGCATTCTCGTCAGCATTCATTTCAACGAGAGCAAGAAAACCGCGAGCGGCGTGGAGACTTATTATGCCGAGCATCAAGCCGCGCCGGCGCCGCGCCTCGTTTCCTGGATCCCGTTTTTTTCAGGACCGGCTGCGGAATCGCCGACTTTGGCCAGCCAAAGCCTCGCCAGATTTATTCAGGAAGCGATGATAGCGCGGACAAAAGCGCCGGACCGCGGCACGAAACCGGAGCAACTGTTTGTCCTGGCGAACGTTTCGACGCCGGCGGTCTTGGTGGAAGCCGGATTTCTGAACAAGGATGAGATCGCGAAGCTGGACAATAATGATTATCGCGACCAAATGGCGGCGGCGATCAGCGAGGGCATCCTGCGTTACAGAGACGTTTTGAAAGCGCGCCAGCTGACCCTCGCCGTGAGCGGCCCGGGGACTGAATAGCGCAATAATTTCCGCGTCAAATCGACCACATCCATGAAACTTCGCTTCGCAGTGTTCGTAATCGCGGGCGCGTTGGCAGTTTCAGTCCAGGCGGACCCATCGGTCGAAAGCGCGCAGCAGGCATTGAAGGACGAGGGCTTTTACTACGGTGAAGTTACCGGCGAAAAGGACACCGACACGACGGCAGCCATTAAGCGTTATCAAATTCGGAACGGGCTTCAGATTACCGGTGATCTGAACGAGGAGACATTGAAGGCGCT
>Ga0066903_100001851_pt1 | contig 15949 bp, 13 predicted proteins | sample PanSoiMetaGPlot1_FD_67491 | JGI IMG/M metagenome (GOLD analysis project Ga0066903, IMG submission 67491) | Tropical forest soil microbial communities from Panama analyzed to predict greenhouse gas emissions - Panama Soil - Plot 1 (version 2) | ecosystem: Environmental > Terrestrial > Soil >... | reverse complement strand
AGGAAGCCTCCGGCGACCTGGTCTTCGAGATAGCGGCTGAGTCGCGCAATGCCGGTCACGGGGCCAGTCTCGTAGAATTGTTTGCCAATCGCCGGCATGCGCTCCGCGATGCTGATCACCGTGCGCAGCGACGACTGCCCGCCGGGTCGGCAAAGGAACCGCGCAAAGGCGCAGCCGAGCCGTGTCAGCACCGCTTCGACATCGTGATCATTCGAATCGAGAGCAAACACCTGCTCGGCTTGCGCTTGGCACTCTTCCTCGGCAATCGCCTCGAACAGCGCTTCCTTGCTGTCGAAATAGACATAAAGCGTGCCTTTGGAGACGCCGGCCTGCCGCGCGATTTCGCCCATGCTGGCGCCGTCAAAACCCTGCGCCAGGAAGACGACGCGCGCGCCCTGCATGATCTGCCGTCGCTTGGCGCTATCCTGCCGCTCCAGGGCGGCCACGAGGTGAGTGCTAGACATCTCTTCCCTGCCGTTTCTGCCGTTTTGCCACGGCGTTGCTGCGCAGTGCATCACAAAACGGTGACCGAACCGTTCGGTCATTGACTTGGGAGGCGTCCACGCTAAATTCAAGGGGTGACCGAACCGTTCGGTCATAAATGCGTCAAGGGGCTGGCGGGCCCATGAAATACAAGGAATCTCAGCGATGTACCGTGAAAACGATCATCCATCCATTGGTGGACATCTGGGCGGGGACAATAGCTGGCGGGATTGGCCCCCGGAAACGAGCTCAACCCGCTTCGAGGGCGAGCCCACAGTCATATCTGCCCGTCTCCTCGAGACGCCGGGAGCAGGGGGCGATCATCCTGTAGTATCATATTACCGTACACCGAGGGCTCTCGCCCCTGCTGCTTTGGGCACCTCGGGGACCGACACTCCTGATAACAACGGTGCGAAGCGCCGCGCCCGCGCCCGCAAGAAGATCGCGCTCGTGCTTGCGGCATTGCTCGCGCTTGGCGCTGCCGGCTGGTACGGCGACTATTGGTGGACGACCGGCCGCTATCTCGTGTCGACCGACGACGCCTATGTGGGCGCCAAGAACGCGACGCTCGCGGCCAAGATCACGGGCTATGTCGCGGAGGTGGCGGTCGACGACAATGCTCACATTCATCAGGGCGATGTCATCGCGCGCATCGACGACGGCGATTATCAGCTCGCGGTCAACACCGCGCGCGACAATATCGCGACCCAACAGGCGACTGTCGATCGCATCGGCAAGCAGGCCGCGGCGCAGGACGCTGCTGTCGACCAAGCCAAGGCGCAGCTTGCTTCCGCGCAGGCCGGTGCAACACGTGCCGAGCTCGAGCTCAAGCGCCAGCGCGACCTCGCGTCACGCAGCTATGCGAGCCAGCAGACGCTCGAGCAGGCGCAGGCAAACCGCGACCAGGCGGTCGCGTCCGTGCAGTCCAACCAGGCAGCAGTTGAAGCAGCGCAAGCCCAGGTCGACGTGCTGAAAGCCCAGCAGGTCGAAGCGCTCCGTACGCTTGATCAACTCAAGACCGCCCTCGCCAAGGCGGAGCGCGACCTGTCGTTCACGGTTGTCCGTGCGCCGTTCGATGGCGTGATCGGCAACCGCGCCATGCAAGTCGGCGATCTCGTTCAGCCCGGACAACGGCTCGCGAGCCTGGTGCCGCTTGACGCCGTCTATGTCGACGCGAACTTCAAGGAGACGCAGCTCGCGGATCTGCATCCGGGCCAGCCGGTCTCGATCTCGGTCGACGCCTATTCGGGCCGCAAGCTGCAAGGCAACATTGTGAGCGTCGCGCCGGCCTCCGGCTCGGTGTTCTCTCTGCTGCCGCCCGACAACGCGACCGGCAACTTCACCAAGATCGTGCAACGCCTGCCGGTGCGCATTGCGGTGCCGGCTGAGGTGGCGGAGCAGGGCATGCTGCGCCCCGGCATGTCGGTCGTCGTCAGCGTCGACACCAAGCCCGCTGCTGTCGCAGCGAACAAGACCAACGTCATGACCGCCGACAGCACGACCAAGCCGCGCCGCGTGCGCTAGAGCATGATCCCGAAAGTTCGGAAAGATCATGCTCAAACAGAAAATCTAGTGCTCCGCTGAAATCGAAATGAGCCTGCCATGGCACGTGCAGCAAATCCAACAGCCAACGGGATGATCACGGCGCCGGCAGAGGACGCCGACCGGATCGAGCCCCGCCGTCTCATCGCTTTCATCGCCATGGTATTCGGCATGTTCATGGCGATCCTGGACGTGCAGATCGTCTCCGCCTCGTTGACCGAGATCCAGGCCGGCCTTTCCGCCAGCAGCAACGAGATCTCCTGGGTGCAAACCGCCTATCTCATTGCCGAAGTGGTGATGATCCCGCTCTCGGGCTTCCTGTCGCGCGCCTTGGGGACGCGTATTCTCTTTTCCATCTCGGCCGCAGGCTTCACCGCCGCGAGCCTGATGTGCGGGCTGTCGACCTCGATCAACGAAATGATCGTCTGGCGGGTGATCCAGGGCTTCATCGGCGGCGCCATGATCCCGACCGTATTTGCCACCTCGTTCATGATCTTCCCGCGCTCGCGCATGGGTCTGATCACGCCGCTGATCGGGCTGGTGGCCACGCTCGCGCCGACCATCGGGCCGACCATCGGCGGTTATCTGACCGACACGCTGTCGTGGAACTGGCTGTTCTTCATCAATATTGCGCCCGGCGTCGTGGTCACCGTCATGGCGTTCACGCTGATCGATTTCGACAAGCCGAATTTCAAGCTGTTCGAGCACTTCGATTGGTGGGGCCTGATCTTCATGGCGGGCTTCCTCGGCGCGCTCGAATATGTACTCGAGGAAGGGCCGCGCAACGATTGGTTCGGCGACAGCACGGTCTTGGCCTGCGCCTGGATCTCCGGCCTCTCCGCCGTCGCGTTCTTCGCACGCGCACTCATGGCGCGCGAGCCGATCGTTGACCTCGGCGCGTTCACGGACCGGAACTTCGCGCTCGGCTCGCTGTTCTCCTTCGTGCTCGGAATCGGGCTCTATGGGCTCACCTATCTCTATCCGGTCTACCTCGCGCAGATCCGTGGCTACAACGCGCTGATGATCGGCGAGACCATGTTCGTCTCAGGCCTCGCCATGTTCGCGACCGCCCCGATCGCCGGGCGGATGATGAACAAGGTCGATCCGCGGCTGATGCTGGTGACGGGTTTTCTGTTCTTCGCCATCGGGACCTGGTGGATGACCTGGATGACCAAGGACTGGGACTTCTGGGAACTGTTCTGGCCGCAGATCTTCCGCGGCGTCGGCCTGATGATCGCATTCATCCCGATCAACAACATCTCGCTCGGCACGCTGCCGCAGGAGCGCGTGAAAAATGCCTCGGGCCTCTACAATCTGACGCGCAATCTCGGCGGTGCCGTTGGTCTCGCCGGGCTCACCACGATCCTGAACGACCGCACCGACCTGCACCTCGCGCGCCTGCACGAGGCGATCACCTGGTCGCGTCCGGGCGTGCTGGAAACGCTTGACGCCCTCACCACGCGCTTCCAGAGCTACGGCAGCGACGCCAAGGCGATGGCGCTCAAGCAGCTCAGCTTGCTCACGCATCAGCAGGGCGTGGTGATGGCGTTCGCCGATGTGTTCTTCCTGCTGACGCTGCTGTTCGTCGGGCTTGCCGCGCTCGCGGTGATCATGAAGAAGCCCACCCAGGCTGCGCCGGGCGGCGGCCATTAAGGCTTCAACTTGTCGTCTGGCGTGGCTCTTCGACCCATTTCGGGAATAGTGACGTTGTGTCATCCTCTCGATACGAGTGGCACCCATTGTGCCGCTCCCGGCTCTGATCGAGCCTAAACAGAGGGAGAGGAACATGAGAACCGTCACACGATTGTCGATCCTTGCTTCGGGCGTCGTCCTGTCTCTGGGACTGAGCGCAGGTGCCTTTGCGCAGCAGGCGCCGCAATCGCCCGACATGACCTTCTTTGTCACCAGCGTCGGTTCCGGCAAAGGAGCTGATCTCGGCGGGCTTGAAGGCGCCGACCGTCATTGCCAGCAATTGGCGCAGGCTGCCGGCGCCGGCAACAAGACCTGGCGTGCGTATTTAAGCACGCAGGCGGCAGGCGGTGGCCAAGCCATCAACGCGCGCGACCGCATCGGCCGCGGCCCGTGGGTGAACTTCAAGAAAGAGGCCGTTGCGCAGAACGTCGACGATCTGCACAGCGCCAACAACAAGCTCGGTCCGCAGACCTCGTTGACCGAGCGCGGCACTGTCGTGGCGGGCGTTGGCTACACGCCGAATTATCACGACGCGCTCACCGGCTCGCAGCCCGACGGCCGCGCCTTCGCGGCGGGCGAGGATCGCACCTGCGGCAACTGGACCAAGAGTACGCAGGGCGCCGCGATGCTCGGCCACATCGACCGCAAGGGCCTGCGCGATGACGAGCCGTCGAAGTCCTGGAACTCGTCGCATCCGTCACGCGGCTCGGAAGGCGGCTGCAGCCAGGCCGACCTGCGCTCGACCGGCGGCGCCGGCCTGTTCTACTGCTTCGCGGCGAACTGAGTAACCTCTTCGGCGCAGCGCGTGCTGCGCCGAGACCACCACACAAGACCGAGACACGACATCAGGGGCGCGCCGCTGACGGCGCGTCCGCTCCTGGCGTTGGTCGAGCGACGGCTCTTAAGAACAACGGGAAGTAGTTGTGGCGGGCACAGGCGTTGGCAGACACTGCCGACTGTGTCGCTTGTGCCATCGACACCTGCGGAAGGATGGCGCTGCCCTTACGATGAACCTCAAGCATCATCCTGATTGCCTCGGGCCTCGCCATTCCAAGATATTCCGACAGGACATAGACAACGAACTCCATTGGCGTGAAATCGTCGTTTAGTATTTCGACGCCGCACGTCGAGTCCTGAGCGGCGTCGTGGACCGAATCCTGCGGGGAATCCTGGTGATGATGATGCGAGTTGACCGGACCGTCTGCCTCATGCACGCCGTGCGCGATATAGAACATGAGCGAGCGAACATCGACCCCCGCGCTTTCGAGCATGGGTCGAATGACTGAAGTGCCTCGTCTAATTTGTGAGACGAAGAGATTGCGCGGCGTGAGTGGGCTTGATTGTCCTTCCTGAACCTTCATGAACTCCGTGCCATGAACCACTTGCAGCACGGAGCTGATAGAGCCGCGCTCGGCCGGCCCGCAGCGAGCGATCGCCGCGAGCATCACCGCGGGGTCGCTTCCGAAGGCTTTGATCGTCTCGCTCAGGTCCGGGGTTTGTATCAAGCATGAGATGAGCTCGACTTCGTCAGAGATTGGAGGCAATCCTGGGAGGCGAACGGGGTAGCCTAAAGCGGATTGCACTGAAACGGAGAGCCATAACCACAGTCTGCGTGCCAAGGACATTATAGGCCTCCTTGCCCGATGCATCTGCTGCAGGATGCAGAAGTACAGCCGGCACGAAAATAATGGCGATAAATGCTGCCAGCGCAAACTTGACCGATTCAGAAAGCATGACGCGTTACTCTTGCACCATTGCCCGACAAAACGTCGGGTCCTGGGGCATCATTGTTGGTGTGGTGGCAGAGGAATCTGAGCGTCACTCACGCGTTCATTGGCTCTCGCGCCGCCGGGCGTGGTCGCCCGGGCTTGGCGCACGCCTGCGCCAAGGCACGCAGGCGCGCTTTGGCGAGGCATGCGCGTTGGAAGGCCCCTATTCCCCGAGCCAAGATAGAAGTTCTGTGGTAAGATACTTCGGGGACGTGCCGAGGCGGAATGCTGGCAGACACGAACGCCCCATCGGCAGCGTCCTCGTTTTCAGGGAGGACAGATCATGCGTTTTATTGCATGTGCCATTGTGGTCAGCACTGGCGTTGTCGGTCTGATCGGATCGGCCCTCGCCGTCGATATGACTGGTGCCGAAATCAAAGCGTTTCTCACAGGCAACACCACCTATCTGGAGACCACCGCGGCCTCAGCCAGCGGCAAGGCCGGCCAAGGAGTGATTTATTGGGGCGAGGACGGCAACGCTCTCTACAAAACGCCCGCCGGCGCCATGTTCCATGGCAAATGGGAGGTCAAGGGCAACACGAACTGCACCGCTTGGAAGGAGAGCCCGAGCACCGGATGCGTCCGCTATGACAAGGCGGGAGATGTCGTCACCGTCATCGACGCCGCCAGCGGTCAGACCCGCGCCAAGGTGGTGAAGAGCGCCAAGGGCAACGCCGAGAAGCTCGCGCCCTGACGGCGCGGGCGCACGTATCCTGCCGAGAGGACATTGCGTCCTTGCGTCGAGCGTGCTGATTGCTATGAGGGCTGGCTTTCCCTCAGGCAATCATGCAAGTCGCAAGCAACGGATCGACCTTCAATTGCCGCATCGACGGCAGTCACGGCCCATGGATGATGCTCGCCCATGGGCTCGCGACCGACCTGACGATGTGGGACGAGCTCGTCGAGGCGCTCAAAAGCCAATACCGCGTGCTGCGCTATGACGCGCGCGGCCACGGCGGCTCGGCTGGGACCGAAGGCGACTATTCGCTCGACATGCTGGTCGCCGACGCAGTCGGCATTCTCGACATGCTCGGCATCGCGCAATGCCATTTCGGCGGGCTCTCGATGGGCGGCATGGTGACGCTCGGCGTGCTGCTCGATCATCCAACACGGATCACGAGCGCCGTCATCGCGGATTCGCGTCACACCACGACGCCGGAATTCACTGCGGCCTGGCATGCGCGCGCCGAGGAGGTGCGGCAAGGCGGGATCGATGCGGTGGTCGCGTCAACGGTGCGCCGCTGGTCGAGCGAGGGTCTCGCTGAACGCAATCCGGCGGTGATCGCGCGCCTGGAGAGAATGATCCGCCGCACGTCGGATCTCGGCTATTGCGGCTGTGCGGCCGCGCTGGCACGGCTCAACTATGGCCGCCGGCTGGGCGAGATCGATCGCCCGACGCTGCTCATCTGCGGCAGCGAGGATCACGGCGCGCCACCCGAGAACACGCGGCAGATGCACGCCGCCATCAAGGGCTCACGCTTTCTCGCGATCGAGCAGGCCGGCCACATCTCGAACATCGAGCATCCTGGCATTTTCAACGACGCAGTCGTGCGTTTCCTGGGCGATGTCGACGACGATCGTCATAAGCGGTGACGCGGCTTGGCCGAGAGCCGCGGCATTTGTTGTTGTGCCCTCTCCCCTTGCGGGAGAGGGCTCCTCGGCGGTTCAACCTAACGGATTGGTTGAGGGGGAGGTCTAGTACCCCCTCACCCGACCAAGCTTGTTGAACGTTCAGCGCTGCCACTCTCCCGCAAGGGGAGAGGGCACAATAACAGGCGCCCGGATTTTCTGACGCAATAGTGCTAGACTGAGCTCAACGGACGTCGGCGAAGGGTCACGCGCGCCTGCGTCAAAAAATTGATATTGGGAGGAGCCAATGACCACACAGCATCCGCTGTCGTACCTCGCTGGCGCCATGACGGCCGCCGTCATGAACCTTGCCACGCCCGCCTGCGCCGTCGAGCTCGATCCGGCGGTTGTGTCTGTTGTGACACCCGAGCAGTTCAAGTGGCGGGACCCGACCGACCGGGTCGCCACCAATCAGGTCAATCTTCTTGGTGATCCGAGCAAGGCCGGCGAGCTCTACATCTATATCAACAAGTTCAAGCCCGGCCGTTTTGGCAATCCGCACCATCATCCGAACGACCGCTTCATCACCGTGATCGACGGCGCCTCATGGCATGGCACCGGATCGGTGGTGGACGTCGCGCACGCCCATCGCGTTCCAACGGGAACGTTCATGATCGATCACGCCGGCAAAATTCATTGGGGCGGCAACAAGGAGGAAGGGGGCTCCTACCTGATCGCCGGCATTGGCCCCGGCGGCAGTGTCGAGGTGCCGAAGAGTCCCGGCCCGTGGGCGGGCGGCGATCCTTCGGCCGCGACTGTCGTGCTGCCCGAGCAGATCCCGTGGCGGGAGCATGGAGTCTTCCGGCTGGCGAACCTGGCCGGCGATCCGGACAAGCGCGGTGTGTTTGTGCAGATGCTGATGCTGCCCAAGGGCGGCGCCGGTTTCAGCCGTCCGCACGTGCATCCGGGGCCGCTCTATACCATGGTGCTGTCAGGCACCTGGTGGGTCGGCACGGGCGACAAGTTCGATCCCGACAATCTCACGGTTCCGATCAAGCCGGGCACATTTGTCACGCACTATGGCAATCGCACGCATTGGGACGGCGCCAAGAATGAGGACGTGACGTTGCTGATCATCGGCGAAGGCCCGGTGACGACCCTGCGCGTGGATGAGGCGAAATAGTGCGCCCATTAGACGTCGCGACATGCAAAGCCCCGGAGGATGACTCCGGGGCTTTGGTGTTGTTCGTTTGCCCCGCGCTCCATTCATCCCCGCGGAAGCGGGGATCGAGCCTTTGAGACATGAGCATTTGGCTTCTGGGTCCCCGCTTTCGCGGGGACGAACGGAGACTGTGGCTGCGTATGTACCCGTCTCACTGCGTTGCCTTGTTGAAATACTTCTGCAGATATTTCGGGTCCGGCGGCGGCTGGTCCTTCTGGATCGGCATCACATAGCCGTCGCCATCGAGCAGATAAAGCTTGTCGCCGATGGTGATCCAGCGATTGTCCTCGGTGCAGTTGTATTCCTCGTAGATCGGATTGGCGACGCGGCGATAGAACCGGCTCACGGTCCAGGGCCGCGTCAGCGCGTGATCGATGGTGGTGATCTCGTTGCGCAGGATGTTACGGTCGGCCTTGTCGAGATAGAGCTTCTCCTTCACGACCGTCTGGTTGTCCTGGTGCAGCGGGAGGCCGCTTGAATCGAACAGGCGTGGTCCCTGGGTGTAGCGGGTCTCGACCTCGAGCGTGTCGTAGACACCGTCGTTGTCGGTGTCCGACCATTTGCCGATCGAATAGCCGTTGAAGTTCCGCAGCGCATCGGCTTCGCCGGGCGGGAAGTCACGACCGTCAGTGTAGATGCGGCGGAGCGGACTCATCGATTCCGCCAGCATGTAGGTGGTCTTCGGCTTCACGACGACTTCGATCGGCTCATAGAGGATCATCACGCGCGGCATGCCGACCGGACCGCAGATGCCCTTGATATCGAAGAACGTGCCGGCGCGCGTCTTGGCGAGATTCGACTGATAGATCGCCTGGTATTCGGACGTAAGTGGCGCCTCCTGTCGCGGTCCGGGCGGCTTGCTCGGGTCCCAGGCGCCGACCGGGCTGCCACGTCCCCACAGGCCGTCCCAGTCCTCCGGCAGCTTCTTGGTGTCCTGCGCACTGGCGCTTGTTTGGATGCACAGCATTGCGGCCAGCATCGCGGCGCCGATGATCGAGCTTTGTTGCAACATGGGTGTACTCCCTTTTTTCTCGAGCAGCCGCTTCTTGAGCAATCTTGCGCTCAGCGGCTGATCTCGTTGCGCATCACCAGTCCGCCCTTCATCACGAACTGCACCTTGCTCATCAATCCGAGGTCCGCGAGCGGATTGCCAGGCACCGCGATGATATCGGCGAACTTGCCCTTCTCGATCGAGCCGATGTGGTGTTCCCAGTCATAGTTCAGCATGCGGGCGGCCGGCAGATACGCGGTCTGCAGCGATTGCGCCGGGCTCAGGCCCCACTTGGCATAATAGTTGAACTGGCCGGCCTGCTTGCCGTGCGGAATCGAGACCGAAGTCGCGCCGCTGCCGAACACGATCGGAATGCCGGCCGCAACCGCGCGCCGCACCGCCTGCTCCAGCAGCTTGAGACGGGAGTTGCGGCCGCCGGTTTCCCTCAGGTCTTCGCGTTCGAGCGCCACCAGATCGTCGACCGTCGGCACGAACGGCAGCTTCTTCGCCAGCATGACCTTGACGTCGTTATCGTCGAGCTCGAGCAGATGATTGGGCGCGTCGACGCCCGCGTTGAGACAGCTGCGCATCCCTTCGCCACCATAGGTGTGGCACGCCACTTTGATGCCGAGCCGGTGCGCCTCGTCGACGATGGCATTGACCTCCTCAGGCGTCAGCGATGGGCTGTTGACCAGCGTCGCATCCGGCTTCCACATGTGCTCGGTGCCGGCAAAATCCTGCGTGGTGTAGATCTTGACGTAGTCAACGCCATGAAGCTTCGCCTCGCGCACCGCCGAGCGCGCGAGCCACGGACCATTGACGTTCTTGCTCTCGGTGTAGCTGTCATACATACGCACCGACTGATTGTCGGGATAGTAGTTGGTGGCGCGCGGATTGAGCGACTGGCCGACCACCTGCATGCGCGGGCCGCGCACGCTGCCGTTGTTGATCGCGTCGCGCAGGTCGACGGTGTAGAAGGTGCCGCGCGAATCCATGTCGAGCACGCTGGTGAAGCCGACATCAAGATCGATCTGCGCATTGGCCAGCGCGCGCAGCGCGCGTGCCGCGAGGCTTGCGGTATTGCCGCCGGTGTTCACGTGCACGTGGGTGTCGATCATGCCAGGCATCATGGTGGCCGAGCCGAGATCGATCACGCGCGCGCCTTCCGGAATTTGGACGTTGGCGCCGACGTCGGTGATGCGGTCGCCTTTGATCAGCACCACCGCATTGCTCACCAGCGTGCCGGCTTTCGAATCGAACATCGAAGCCGCCTTGATGGCGATGACCTGATCCTTCGGGGCGAAGTATTTGCCGTTGCCCTGGGCCAATACGGACGAGCTTATCGCGCTGCTGGCCACCATGGCAGTGACGAGCACGCCGAACAGCTTGGCTTGCCGATGCATGGAATCCTCCCAATTGTTTTTGACGACGCCCCGCACATCCTACACCAATATCGCCGACTGGCGGGAGACCGCTCGCGAATTGTTCCGGCGGCCGGTATGGGGCCAAACAATCTCACCGCACCCGTTCCGCTGATGTATAGTGGTGCTCAACCCGGACGGCCGAGCGCTGAACCGCGGGTGCGAATACAAGAATTTTACATCATGGGAGGATGACGATGCGATACACATCCGCTTTGACGTCGACGGCCGCCTGCATTATTGCGGCAACCGCGTTTTCGACGGCGCTTTGGGCGCAGGAGGGCGGAGCAAACGGGCCTTGGCGTGGGGCTGGCGCAAAGCCTTGCTTCGGACCTGAGGGTGGCTCCTATCAATGCCCGGCGCCCGCCGGCGTGGTGGCGGTCCGCGCCGGTCGCCTATTCGACAGCGCCAGCGGGCAGATGTTGACCAACCAGGTGCTGGTGCTGCAAGGCGACCGCCTCAGCGAGGTCGGGCCGGCGGCGCAGGTGAAAATTCCCAACGATGCGCAGGTGATCGACCTCAGCCAGGCCACGGTCCTGCCAGGCCTGATCGACGCGCACACCCACATGTTCAATCCTCCGAAGGCCGGGATGTCGCGCGAGGCCTCGACCTTGATTGCGATCCACAATCTGCAGGCTGATCTCCGTGCCGGCTTCACCTCGGCGCGCGACATGAGCTCGCACGGCAACGGCTATGCCGATGTCGACATGCGCAACGCCATCAATGAGGGTCGCCTCGACGGACCGCGGTTCAAGGTGTCCGGGCGAGGTATTGTCTGGGGTCCCTCGATCAACGCCAACGTTCCGGTCAATCCGCTGGCCAGCAACCGCGTCAGCAACGCCGAGGAAGGCCGCGCGGCCGTGCGCGAGCACGCCGAGCGCGGCGCGGATTGGATCAAGCTGTTCCCCGGCGGCGCCTATTCCTTCACGCCGACCGGCGACGTCAATTATGTGACGACCTATCCGTTGGATGTGCTGCAGGCGATGATCGACGAGGCCCATCGCCTCGGCAGGAAAACCGGCTGCCACGTGTTCGGCGGTGATGGACTGAAGAACACCATCGCGGCCGGCTGCGACACCGTCGAGCACGCCTTCGGTCTCACCCAGGAGCAGGCCAACACGATCGTGGAAAAGAAGCTCGCGTTCGACCCGACACTGCAGCGCTACACCGAGCCCTACATGGACGACAACGACAACAAGAACACCGGCGGCAAATACCGGATGATTCCGATCTTCGAGAAGGCAGTCGCCATGGCAGCCACCACCAAGGGCATGAAGATCATGGTGGGCAGCGGCGTCGACGGCTCGACTTTCCCGCACGGCACGCAGGCGCTCGAGATCGTGGCGCTGGTCAAGCAGGCGCACATGACGCCAGCCGCCGCCATTCAAGCTGCCACGACGAATAATGCGGAAGTGCTGGGAATGTGGGACCAGGTCGGCTCGCTCCAGAAGGGCAAGTTCGCTGACCTGGTTGCGGTCTCGGGCGATCCGCTCGCCGACATCACCGAGCTCACGCGCGTGAAGTTCGTGATGAAGGGCGGCAAGGTCATCCGCAACGAGCTCACGCTGAGCACGGTGGGCTCGCGTTAGTTTTTCTGCGTGTCCCGGCCGAGCGCGGTAGCGCGAGAGCCGGGACCCAGGGGCACCGTTCTCTGAAATATGGGTCCCGGCTCTTCACTCGCTTCGCTCGCTCGGCCGGGACACGAGGCGGGGCGATACGAGGCGGAAAGGAGGAAGGTCATGCGTGGCACATGCGCGCTCGGATCACTCGCGCTCCTGCTCATGATGGCGACAACGGACGTTGTCGCGCAGGACATGTCGAAATATCCGGATTGGGGCGGCCAGCGCCGGCGCGCCGAAACCGGCCCGCCGCGCTACGACTCGACCAAGCCATCCGGCCGCGGCCAGCAGGCGCCGCTGACCGAGGAATACCGCGCCGTGCACGAAGCCAGCATGGCGGACCAGGCCGCCGGCGGGCAGGGCGCCGACACCACCGCGCGTTGTCTGCCACTCGGCATGCCGCGCGCGATGACCACGATCTTTCCGCTCGAGTTCATCATCACGCCCAAGATCACCTACGTGCTGTTCGAGAACTCGAACGGCCTTCCGCGCCGCGTCTATACGGATGGGCGCGACTTTCCCAAGGATGATGAGCCGACCTTCGTCGGTTATTCGATCGGCAAGTGGAACGATACTGACGGCGACGGCCGCTACGACACACTCGAGGTCGAGACCCGGAACCTGCGCGGCCCGCACACCTATGACAACACGGGCATTCCGTTTCACAAAGACAACCTGACCGTCATCAGGGAGAAATTCTATCTCGACAAGGCGAACCCGGACGACCTGGTCAACGAGATCACCACCATCGACCCGGCGCTGACGCGCCCCTGGTCGACGACAAAGCGCTACCGGCTCGAGCGCGAGAAGGTGATCTGGTCCGAGAACACCTGCACGGAAGGCAACAATCACGTCTTTGTCGGCACTGAGAATTACATGATCAGCGGCGACGGCTATTTGATGCCGGCGCGCAAGGACCAGCCGCCGCCGGATACGCGCTACTTCAAACCGGCGACGAGATAGCAAGCGTGAGCACATCAATCTGGAGGAATACAATGCGTATTAATCTGTCGCTCAGGATGGCCTTTGTCTTGCCGGCGCTGGTCATCAGCCTGCAGGGCGCCGCCGCGCAGACCCGCACGACGCTCGACATTTATGTCGTCGACGTCGAGGGCGGCAACGCGACGCTGTTCGTGCCGCCCTCAGGCGAATCCGTGCTGATCGACTCCGGCAATGTCCCGCCGGCGGCCGTGCGCGATGCCGAGCGCATCATGGCGGCGGTGAAGGATGCCGGCCTGACGCAGATCGATCACCTGATCACGACGCATTGGCACAATGATCATTTCGGCGCCATGGCGGAGCTCGCCAAGCGCATTCCGATCCGCCACTTCGTCGATCACGGGCCGACCGTGCAGCCCAATCCGATCATCGACGAGTTTCTCGGCAAGACCTATCCGGAGCTCTACGGCAAAGCGAAGCGCACGATCGCGAAGCCTGGTGACACCATTGCGGTCGCCGGCCTTGACTGGCGGATTGTCACGTCGGCGGGCGAGGCGATCAAGACAGCGCTGCCAGGTGCCGGCGCGGCTAACGCATCCTGCGCCAGCCACAAGCCGAAGGACAACGATCCGAGCGAGAACGCGCAATCGGTCGGCAGCGTCATCACGTTCGGAAAATTCCGCACCGTGCATCTCGGCGACCTGACCTGGAACAAGGAATTCGACCTGATGTGCCCGACGAACCGGATCGGCAGTGCCGACCTGTTCATCGTGACGCATCACGGGCAGCCGATCTCCAACGCTGAAGTGGTGGTGCATGCGATCCGTGCGCGCGTTGCCATCATGAACAATGGCACCCGCAAGGGCGGCCAGCCCGACGCCATGAAGGTGCTTTACTCTGCGCCCGGTCTTGAGGATCTCTGGCAGATTCATTTCTCCCAACTCAGCGGCCAGGAATACACCGTGCCCGGGATGTTCATCGCCAACCTGACCGATGAGCCGCTGCCAGCGATGCCGGTCGCTCCGATCGCAGCTCCCGCACCCGGTCCGAACGCGCCGCCGCCGCCCGCCCACAACGGTCCGGCGTTCTATATCAAGGTGTCGGCGCAGCAGGACGGCACGTTCACTGTGACCAATGGCAGAAACGGATTCAGCAAGACCTACGCGGCACGCTGAACGATGTTGTATGCGAACCGGGAGGGCCGGTTGGCCCCAGCCCTCCCGCGCGGGATGTAAACATATCAACGTAGATTGAAGATCTCGATGTATCGCTTCGACGGCCCATCGTACCGGAAGGCGTATTTGTGGCCGAGATTGTAGTTCTCTTCCGGCGCCCGGTTGCCGTGCAGCCGCTTATCCTCTCCATATCGCTGACTGGTCGTGTCGGCGTCAAACGTGACGAAGAAGTCCGGTGAACGATCGTAGTCGGGTCTTGGGTACTTCCAAGAGAACCAGTGCCGCGCGCCTGGCCGGAAGAGATGCGTCTTCCGCTGGCCATCGCCCCAATGATAGGAGACGGTGATGTTGGCATTCGTCTCGTTGGCAATGCTGATGACCGCAAAGCGATCAGCGGCCTTGGCGTTCTGAACGATTGAGAGAAGCGCGGCTGCCGCCAGTGAAGCAGCCAGAGTCCTGCGTCCAATGCAGATCATATCGATCTCCTGCACACATGTTTGGGGATTACTGCTGGAGGACTTCGCGGCGCCGCTTGTGTCTGATGTTGTCGCAGAAGTTATGAGCCGTAAATCAGTCTGAAGTACCACCAGCACAGTCGATGCAGGCTGGTGTGGGAGAGAAAATTGAACCGGCCGATGCACTTGTGCTTCTCGCGAACCAGATAGCGCGCCAGCGAGACTTAAGTCCCGGTCGAAAGTTCTCAGCTCCTCGCCTCCAGGAATCGTTGGCAGATTCATTTCTCGCAGCTCAGCGGCCAGGAGCGTTCGGCCATGACCGAGATATTCCAGTTGAACGCCGGGCCCTGAACCATGCTCGGGCCACAATTGTCGCGGGTACTTGGCGCTTCCTCTATCAGGGAGGACGCCATGAAATTCCGAATCGTGATGATGGTGGGCCTCGTGCTTGCCTGGACTTGCGGTGCGCTTGCTCAGCAGCCCGGCGGACGGATCGATCTCGGTCGGTTCGCTGAAGAACTGACCGGGCTTGTCAGTGTCCGCACCATCTTTGAGGAAAGCACAGCCGCCTGCCCAGAGCACAGCACGCTGTTGACCATCTCGAATGGATTGCTTGCGAAACATCGCGCCAGCTCGCAGCAGGGTCCGACGGGCTGGCGCATTGAACACATGGCGATCGACGACGAAACCTATCGTAACCAGTATGGCACAAAGGAATGTCGGTTTGATCTCCTTATCCGTATGCAGGTCTTGCGAGATGACTCCTGGGTTTCTCTTCTCGTGCCAAGGGTGAGTCGGCCGAGCCTGTCGCTGGCAGAAAGGAAGAATGCGTTTGACGAATCCATGGCGGGGGCGCGGCAAAGATCGGAGAGCCTGTCGCCGGAAAAAAGAAAGGAAAGCCTGGATCGATCCAGAGAGCGACAGACAGCAGGCTGGTCCATGGGTCGGATCGGAACCTTCAGCCTGGGCTTCGGCTTCGAGGGAGCCCCGTCCAATTGCTTCCAGGCTGTCGGCCAATTCGATCTCAGCTCCAAGAGCCTTGCTCTCTCGTTTCCGACCAATCTGCCGGGGG
>Ga0066903_100001850_pt1 | contig 15954 bp, 13 predicted proteins | sample PanSoiMetaGPlot1_FD_67491 | JGI IMG/M metagenome (GOLD analysis project Ga0066903, IMG submission 67491) | Tropical forest soil microbial communities from Panama analyzed to predict greenhouse gas emissions - Panama Soil - Plot 1 (version 2) | ecosystem: Environmental > Terrestrial > Soil >... | reverse complement strand
ACCACCTGCTCGATGATCTCGCGCGACAGCTTGGCGATCGCCTCGTATTCCGGCCCCTTCGCGGAGATGGCGGCCAGCTTCTGCTCGACCGACGCCGCCACCGAAGCGTGCGCGGCGGGGCTGATCGACGGGCGCGCCGGAGGCGGCGGCGTCGCGATGCGCTGCCGGGGCGGCGGCGTGGCGATGCGGGCCCGGGCGTCCATCGGCGCGGCGGCGCCAGTCGCGTGGCGCGGCGGCGGCGCGGGCGGCGGAGCCGACCCGACGGCCGGCATGCTCGGGATGCTCGGGCGCATGACGCCCGGAATGGGAATGTTCGCGGCCGGCACGCCCATCAGCGTCCGACCGATCGGCTGAGCCATCGGCCGCGGCGGCGCGCCCGTGGGAACGGGCCCGGTCGGCCGGGCCGGAACGGTGCCGGGGCGGGCCGGCGGCATCGCCCCCGGTCTCATGCCCGGGATCAGCGACGGGCGCATGCCGGGCGACGATCCAGCCGACGCGGGCGGATGCGGATGAGCCGCCGGCGGAGGCGCCGGCGGGGGCGCGTGGGCGGCCGGAGCCGCAGGCATCGCCGGCATGGACGGGCTCGAGATACGTCCCCCCGACGACGGGGCCGGGGCGGGCGCCGCCGTCGCGGCGCGCGGGATCGTCGGGATGCTGTCACGCCCTGTGTCGATGCTGATCTCGCCGTACTCGTCGTCGTCGATCGCCGCCGTCGGCAGCGACGCGGCCGACCGGTGCGCGGGCGCGGGCGCCGCCGGAGCGGCCGCCGGCTGAGGCCCCGCCGCCGCGCCAGCGCCCCGGCGCAGGATGTCGCGAACGCGGTCCATCATCGCGTTCGTCTCCCACGGCTTGGTGAGCTGGCCGTCCGCGCCAGCCTTCTGACCGCGGGCGTCGTCGTAGGGCTGCTGGGTGGAAGCCAGGATCAGGACCGGCACCGCCCGCAGGGTCGGATCGGCCTTGATCGAGGCGCACAGGTCGTACCCCGACCGCCCCGGCATCACACCGTCGGCGATGACGAGATCGGGATGCGTCCGCTGGGCCAGCGACAGGCCCTCGTCCGCGGTCCGGGCCCCGGAGACGGTGACGTCGTCCGCGCCCGCGAACGTCATGGCGAAAGCTTTCTGGATCGTCACGCTGTCGTCGGCGATCAAGATGCGTTTGGCCATCGAACGACAGAATTATCATCATCGCCCTAGGGGGTCAATTCCAGGCCGGATCCCGGCCTGTCGCCGGCGCCGATCTGGGGCATGATGCGCAGCGCATTGGACCGCATGGAAACCAGCTCTGGGGAAATTCGTCTGGTCGTCAACGCCGATGACTTCGGGATGTCGGCCGCGATCTCGCGCGGCATCGTGCGGGCGCACCGGGAGGGGATCGTCACCAGCGCGTCGCTGCTGGGCAACTGCGCCGACCTGGAGGCGGCGCGCGCGCTGCTGTCCGAGGCGCCCGGTCTGGGCGTCGGCGTGCACCTGGCGCTGGTCGAGGGCGGCCCGGTGGCGGACCCCGCCCAGGTGCCGTCGCTGCTGACCCCGGCCGGGCGGTTCATGTCGCGCGGCGCCGAGTTCATCGCCGCCTGGACGAAGCGAAAGATCGACGCGGGCGACGTCGAGCGCGAGTTCGAGGCCCAGGTCCAGCGCATCCGCGCGGCCGGCATCAAGATCGACCACCTGGACACGCACCACCACGTCGGCTTCCTGCCGGTGGTGGGCCGAACGGTCGAGGCGATCGCGCGGCGGTACGACATCGGCGCCATCCGCAGCGAGATCGAATCGCCGACGCTGTCGTGGGTGACCGACCCGCGGCGCGGGCTCAAGGCGGGCGTCCTGACCGGCCTCAACTGGCTGACGCGGCGGCAGCTGGGCGTCCGGCGTCACAGCGCGCAGAGCTGGGGCTACGTCGAGTCGGGGCGCCTCGACGAGATCCGCGTCCTCGAGATCATCGGGCGCCTCGGGCCAGGCACGCACGAGCTGATCTGCCATCCGGGCGAAGAGCAGTCGCCCGGGTACGACCACACCGGCGAGCTGGCCGCGCTGCTCTCGTCCAAGGTGCGTCGCGCGCTCGGGCAGCGCGGCATCCGCCTGTGCCGCTGGGGGGATCTGTTTTGAGCGACGCGCGCGAGCCGGGCGGGCCGACCGACGGGGCCGCCGCCGCGCCCGAGCCGTACGTGCCGCCGCAGACGACGCTCGCCGAGCTCTCGCCAAAAGCGATCGCGCTCGGGATGGTGTTCGGCGTCATCTTCGGCGCGGCGACCGTCTACCTGGCGCTGAAGGCCGGCCTGACCGTGTCCGCGTCGATCCCGATCTCGGTGCTGGCGATCTCCGTGTTCAAGAAGCTCGGCTCGTCGACGATCCTCGAGAACAACATCGTCCAGACGATCGGGTCGGCCGGCGAATCGATCGCCGCCGGCGTGGTGTTCACCCTCCCCGGCTTCCTGTTCCTCGGTTCGAACGCGGGCGGTCCCGGCGTCGGCGAGCCGTACTTCTCGTACTGGACGATCCTGACCCTGGCCATGGTCGGCGGCGTGCTGGGCGTCCTGATGATGATCCCGCTGCGGCGGTCGCTGATCGTTCACGAGCACGCCAACCTCCCCTACCCCGAAGGAACGGCCTGCGCGTCCGTGCTGATCGCCGGCGAGAAGGGCGGCAACCTCGCGCGCACCGCGTACATGGGCCTGGGCGTCGCGGCGGCGTACGCGTTTCTGCAGCGAATCTTGAGCGTCATCGCCGAGACGCCCGCGCTCGTCTTCAAGGCGACCAACCGCTACCTTCCGGCGGCGGTCATCAGCGGCGACGTCACGCCCGAATACCTGGGCGTCGGCTACATCATCGGCCCGCGCATCGCGGGCATCCTGGTCGCGGGCGGCGTTCTGGCCTGGGTCGGCTTTATCCCGCTCATTACCGTTCTGACGCCGCCCGATCGAATCGCTGCCCAGCTCGTGAAGCTCGGCTACCTGGCGAGCGTAGGAACGCCGGGCGGACCGGGTGATTGGAATCCCATCACGCACACGTTCGCGAGCGCGGCCGGAGCGGTCTACCGGGCGTACGTGCGCCAGATCGGGGCGGGCGCGGTCGCGGCGGGCGGCTTCATCACACTTCTCAAGACGCTGCCGACGATCGTCTCGTCGTTCAGGGAGAGCGTCGCGTCGCTGCGCCGGCGCAAGGGCGGCGGCGCCGAGGTCGTGCGCACCGAGCGCGACCTGCCGATCACCGTCGTGCTGCTCGGCTCGGCCGTGCTGGTGCTGGTGATCGCGGTGCTCCCGTTCGTACCGGGCGCCGGCATCGGCAGCAAGCTGCTGCTCGGCCTGCTCGTCGTCATCTTCGGCTTCTTCTTCGTCACGGTCGCGAGCCGCATCGTCGGCCTCATCGGCTCGTCGTCGAACCCGATCTCTGGCATGACGATCGCGACGCTGATGGCGACCTGCCTGGTGTTCGTAGGCCTCGGCTGGACGGGCGACATCTATCAGCCGATGGCGCTTTGCGTGGGCGCGCTGGTCTGCATCGCCGCGGCCAACGCCGGTGCGACGTCGCAGGACCTCAAGACCGGCTTCCTCGTCGGCGCGACCCCGCGCGCGCAGCAGATCGGCCTGATGATCGGCGTCGTTACCTCGACGATCGTCGTCGGCCTGACGATCCGCCTCATCGATCACTCCGGCCCGGCGGGCGTACACATGATCGGCAGCGACACCTATTCGGCGCCCCAGGCGACGCTGATGGCGACGCTGATCAAAGGTCTTCTCGCGCACAACCTCGACTGGCAGTTCGTGATGGTGGGCGTTGCCCTGGCGGCGACCGTCGAGCTTTGCGGCGTCGGCTCGCTGTCGTTCGCGGTCGGCGCCTATCTGCCGCTGTCGACGACCACGCCGATCTTCGTCGGCGGCGTCGTGCGCGCCTTCGCCGAGCGCGCGCGCGCGAAGGCCGGGGTGGCGCAATCGCACGCCGACGCCGAGCTCGGCCCCGGGAACCTGTTCGCGACCGGCCTGGTCGCGGGCGGCGCTGTCGCGGGTGTCTTCATCGCGATCCTGAAGGCGTTCAACGCCCCGCGCCGGGTCCTCACGTTGGTATCGCTGGAGGGGCCGCTGACACACATGCTCGGCCCGGGCGTCTACCAGCTGGTCGGCCTGGCCTTCTTCGCGACCATGACCGGCATCCTGTATCGCGTGGCCCGGCGCCCGCAGGCGTAGCCGGCCCGCTCAGACGTGGACGGTCACGACGACCGTGCCGGCGAACGTCGTATCCGACGAAGGCATGTGCCCCGACGCGGTGGCCGTGATGGTCGCGCCGGCGTTGATATAAGGCAGGAGATCGACGTTCGAGGTCGGCGGGATCGTGATCGTCGCCGTGCCCGGCACCGGCTGCAGCTTCGCGATCTCGACGGTGGGCAGATTGGCGTTCCCGTTCGACGAGATGCTGATCGAGATCGAGCTGACGAAGTCCCACGTCGCGCCGCTCGGCGACATGATGGACAGGGAGATCGACTTCAGCGTCGCCGAATGGGCCGGCCCGGTCCCCTGCGCGGCGGTCGCCGACTGGATGTCGACATTCATCGGGATCGCGAACAGCGACGCCGGCAACAGCGCCCCCAGCGGGCTTCCCGGCACGGTCTGCTGGGGGATGTCCTGGCTGACGTCGAAGGCGATCAGGCCGCATCCAGGTGCGCCGGCCAGCGCCAGGATAGTGACAACCGCCGCCATACGCGAAGCCGAGGTCATGCCGCGATCATCGGCGCTCCCGCGCCCGCCCTGAGCCCACCTTGGGCCGATGTGGGCCCGATCAGGGGCCGGCGTCCGCCGGGACGAGCGGCGCGACGTGCATGAGAAGGCCGCCGCTCGTCGCCGGGGCGCACGGCTCGAGCGCGGACATCGACGGGATGTCGATGACGAGGTGCTCGACCGAGGAGGCGTCGACGTCGGGGACCGACGTCACCGTCGCGCCCGCCCCGATGCACGCCGTGGCGTCCGACGTCATTCCTCGGGTGCCTCGGTTGACCAGGCGCAGGCCATCGAGCGCCAGCGGAACGCCGACGTGCGGGCACGACGGCGTGAGAATCTCGAAGCTCGTGCCGTTGTTCAAGAAGGCGAGCTGGCATTGCCCGCCGGACAGCAGCGAGTAGACGCCGGCGGTCACTTCGACGTGAAGAGACTGCGGGCCGCCCGAGCTGTCGCACGCGGGCAGGATCGCCAGCTGCCCCAGATTGCCGTCGATCGAGTCGTCGGCATTGTGCGTGATCGTTCCCTCGCGCCCGCAGATCCAGGCTCCGCGACCCGCCCAGTCGGCAGGAGGCCGGAGCAGCCAGCCCGAGACCTGATGCGGATCGTGGTCCCTCCAGGCCCCGAGGCCCCAGACCTCCATCCAAACGCCGTCGTAGAGCAGCACTTCGAAGTCCACCTCCGACAATCCGCGCGCGTCGTAGGCCAGGTACGGCGGGGCGTACCGCACCGGCTTCCCGGCCACCACGCCACAGAGCGCGAACGCGCCGGTCGGGTTGGCCGGGGTGCAGGCCGCGGGTGCGCCGTCGTCGGCAAGGGCGTCGCCGCGAGAGATCGCGGCGTCTCCGCCGCCTGCGTAGGGGAGCGGCCGCGCGACGCAGCTCGCGGCGGTCGCCAAAAGGACGGTGAGGATGAACCGGACCACGCCGCCAGGACGAAGCGGAGGGCGCGACTTATTCAATGCGCGGCTGGCAAGATTCGAACTTGCTACCCCCGGCTTCGTAGGCCGGTGCTCTATCCAGATGAGCTACAGCCGCTCGTGAAAAGTGAAGGACACGTATGCCGTGGCACCGGGCGCCCGTCAAGAGCCGAGGCCGCCAACTGTTCTGGGAAGTTGCGGAGAGGGAGGGATTCGAACCCTCGATACAGCTTTTGGGCCGTATAACGGTTTAGCAAACCGCCGCCTTCGGCCTCTCGGCCACCTCTCCAGAATTGCGCCGGCGACGATAGTCGACGAGGCGGGCCTCTGCAAGGGTGCGCGGGAAATCCCCTGGCGCTACGGACTCAGGATGACGTCTGCCGCCGCGGACAGGCCGTCCGGCGAGCCGGCGTACCACGAAATCGCGGTGCCTCCCGGCTTCGAGACCAGGAGATCGTCGTAGCCGTCGCGGTTCAGATCGACCACGATCGCGTCCGGGGTGTAGCCCGGGCCGACGACGATAATCGACACGTCGAGGGGCGTCGTCCGTGTCGCCGGCGCGCCCCAGCCGCCCGGCCCGCCATAGGCGACCGAGCAGCCGTTCCGACAGTCCGGGCCGATCGTGTCCCAGTACCCGTCGCCGTCGAAGTCGCCCACCAGGACGAACACCGTCGGTTGCGCGGCGGTCGACAACGTCGACGACAGCCCGCCCGGCCCGCCTTCATAGGCGCGCAGCGTGCCCGCCGGCGATTGGTCGTCGATGACCAGATCCGAGTAGCCGTCGTAGTTGAAGTCGACCACCCACAGCCCGCTCGTCCCCGGAATCGCGATCGGCGTCGGCTTGTTCGGGTTGCCCATGTAGAGGGTGATGCGAGAGTTGTCGGCGTAGATGACGTCGGTCCGCCCGTCGCCGTCGAAGTCGCCCGTCGCGACCTGCTGAAGCTGGCACGCGCCGCAAGCGAAGCTGTCGGGCGGCATGGACGCGCAGCCGTGGATCATGGCGGCGCCGTAGCGGGACTGCACGACGAGGTCGCCGAACCCGTCACCGTCGAAGTCACCGAGGCCGATCTGTTCTTCACTGCCGAGGTCGGTGAGCCCGTCGCCCGTGACGTCCACCTGCGGCTCCATCAGCAATGTGCCGAGACCGCCGTTCGGGTCGGTCGGCAGCACCCGGCTCGGGGAGAGGCCGCGCGGACCGCCGAGATAAGCCATCGGCGCCGCGCCGAGAGCGGCAGCGTCTGGATAGCCGTCGCCGTCGTAGTCGCTGAACCCGCCGACGGCCGAGTTGGCAGCCGGCGCGTAACCCGGGAATCGGCGACGGACGCGCATCTCCCACGACGGCGTCCAATCAGGGCCGGAACCTCGCACGCGCCAGAACCAATAGCCTGGGCGCAGGTCCTGGGGCAGCGTCGTCTCGGCGCCATCGCTGTCCACCACGACGCGGACGTCGTCACAGGCGCGGTCGACGCAGATCTGCAGGATGTAGGGGCCGGTCCCGCCCGTCCAACGCAAGCTCGGCCGGGCCGACGTGACGGTCGATCCCGAAAGCGGCGACAACAGACGGGGCGCCTGCGCGTCGGGCGGGCTGCAGGCGGCGGTCGTCGTTGACGGGGCGCCCCCCGCCCCCGCCCCGCCGTCGATCTCGGACGGCGAGCCGGCGTCGGCGGAGGCGCCGGGGCATGCGCTACCCCCGATCGCGCCGCCGCCGTCGACACCCAGGCGCGTTCCGGCGTTCTTCGCCGAAGGATCGAGCGCGCCTGCACGGCACGCGCCCACCGCCAAAGCGACGCACAGCATGCACCCGACCTTCACCGCGCCCCTCGCAACAGATGGGCTTCCACGACGCTCGAAAGGTAAACACCGATTCTGGCCGGTGTAAGGCGACGGCTCGCCGAGCGCGCGGCTGCAGAGCAGCGTTCACTCCGCCGCCTTCGAGACCTCCTCTTGGAGCGCCGGCAGGAGCCGCTCGACCTCAGCGCGCGTCCGGCCGTCGGCGACGAACAGCTCGGCGTACATGTACCCGATCAGCAGCGCGCCGACCGGCGCGCCATCCGCGTCCGCGAACAGCCGCACGCCGCCGCCCATGCCCAACTTCGTCGTCCGCTCGGGACCGAGCGGCGTGCAGTCGGTATCGCCCCGGCGGTCCAGGAACAGGAACATGCGCTCGCCGACCTGGTTCGCCGGCGGCTGCTCCGGCGTGAACGACGGGACGCGCGACGCGTTCCAGGTGGGATCGGCGAGGAGCACGCCCGTCGAACACTGTCGCTTCGGTTCGGCGAGCTCGAGCTTCGCGTGCAGCCCCTCGGAGACCGTGAGGACATCGAGCGTCGGGTGCCCCTCTTGGTCGATCTTGTGGAACACCGCGCCCGCGCGCAGCCGGCGGAGGATCCGGCCGATGAACGGATCCGCGATCTGATTGAGCGTGCCCCGCAGCTGCGGCGTTTCGTCGCCGTCCGCGACCGGGGGCCCGCTCCTGTCGAGCCGCCAACCGGGCCCGTCCGATCGTCGCGTCAGGATCAGGGCGGCTCCGGGCAGCGCCACCTTGTCTCCCTTTGCTTCGAAAGCGGAGGCCAGCGCACCGAACGGCCCCGTCAGCCAGGCCTTGCCACCGCCGACGACGATCTGCGCAGGCTGCTTTTTCGTCGTCGGGTCGAGATAGCTCCCCTCCCACTCGAGGACGAGCGCGCTCGTGCCACCCGCCGACGGCGGGGTCGGGCCGGACGCCGGCCCCGCCCCGCGTCCTGCGCAGGCGGCAATTCCAAGGAGAGCGACCGTCGGTGCGCGCACGATGGCAGCGAGTCTAGTTGGAGATCTTCCCGCGTTCGAGGAACGGGAGGATTCGGGACGACGGCGATGGGCGGGCTGAACGACGCGGCCGGAATCCTACTGGCCTGCCAGGCCGTAGGCGAGGACGCGGTCGGTCGCCACGAAGACCTGCCCGTCGTTGACCGTGGGCGTGATGAACTTCGCGCCCTGGCCGAGCTCGTCGACGCCGGTACGCCACAGCACAGTCATCGTCGTCCCGTCGACGGCGTAGAGGATCGGGTGCGCGATGTTGACGCCGTCGATGATCATTTCGGCCAGCGAGCCCTCGGCATCGATCACCCAGAGCATCGGGTTGCTCGCGCCGTCGCTGGTGACGACCGGCGAGCTCGGGTTCAGGAGCGCGAGCGTGTTCTCCTGGGCGTCCACCGTGAGGTAGCCAGGCTGGCCGGGCAAGATGTTGATCTTGAGGCGGAAGATGTCCGGCGGCACGTCGACGAGCGCTCCCCCGGGACCAGTGGGTGCCTTCGTGTTCCCGGTGACGTAGACGAAGTTGGTGATCCCGTCGGTGAAGAACGCGGGCGTCGTGTGCATGCGCGAGATGACCTTCGTCGCCGACGCCTGGTACGGGCCGAATACGTTCAGCGGGCCGACCGTGTTGAACTGCGCCTGCGGGTCCGGCCCGAGCAGCGACTGATCGGTCGTCGCATCTTCGCTGCAACCCTGGCGCTCGGAGACCGCCGTCGATAAGTGCGCCCGATCGACCAGGTACACGTTGCCTTGCTTCGAGCCCAGTACCGCCAATCGGGGCGTGCTGGTCGTCGCGGGATCCAGTGTGATGAGCACGGGGGCCGCTCCGCTCAGGTCGGTGTCCTGAAATTCCATGTCGCAGTAGTTGAACGGCGTGTACCTTCCTGTGAGGCCCAGGGTGCTGCCGGGGGCGAACGCGAGCAGCGACTCGCCGTACACGTGGGGCGTGGGGCCCAAGTTGACCGGGCTGTTGCCGGTGGTCATGAACATTGTTCCGTCGTCGTCGACGGCCGCCCCGAACTGGCCCCACATGCCGGCGTTCGCGATCTGCGTGGTCATCGCCGCGCCGGAGAACGAGCTGACGACCGCCGCCGCGTTCGTGTCGACCGTGACCATCCAGCCGGCCGCGAGGTCACGCAGTCCGGCGAAGGGGACGTAAAGGAGCTTTCTGTCCGGGCTCAGGTTGAGCGCGCTGCGCTGCACGGCGCGGCCCTTGTCGTCGAACGTAAAGCTGCCGGGCCCGTTCTGATTGACCGGCTCCAGCACTGCATCGTTGATGGTGACCGGCCAACCGGGGAGGATGCTGCCGTCGAGCAGGCTGACCGCGAAGACCTGCCAGCCCGCCGTCGCGTCCGCGGACGTGACGTAAATTCGCGGCGCGTTCCCGTGGACGTCGATGACCGGCGTGCTGAGCACGCCGATCGGAAAGAACGGCTTGACCGCGCTGCCGGTGCCCCTGACGATTGCGGGGGTGGTGAGCTGGGTCCTCCAGAGAATGGTGCCGGGCGTGGGAGCGCCGGCGCCGGCGTCGTTCCCCGACGGAGCGCTGATCGCATAGATGAAGCCGTTTCCCGTCGCGGTGACGAGCACCGTGAACTTCTTGGCGAAACCGGGCATCGCGACGTTCTTGACGATCAGAGGCGACGCCCACGCCGTCGGCGGATAGGTGGTGGTCGTGCCATCGGCATTCGTCACCGTGAACGAGTCGAGCACGGGTGACTCCCATTGCCGCGTCAGGCCCGTCTGCGCGACCGCGCTCGGCGAGAGCTTGCGCTCGGCCGAGAACCAGCCGCTTCGCGAGCGGGTGCCCGTGATGGTCACGATGTCGCCGTCACGCGCGCTATCTCCGCCGCTCGCACTCAACCCTTGAACGTCGGCTGCGCCGACGGGCGCGGAGGGACCGGACGAAGAGCAAGCTCCGGAAGCTGCCCCGAACAAGCCCAGCACGACGACCACCAACATTCGTCTCATGACCTACCCCCTTCCAGTTGCGCCCTGCGACCGGGCGACTGGTCTGTTTGGTCGCGCAGTCTTGCATAGCTGCGATTAGGTGGGAGTAGGGTCGACCCAGTACTCGACACGTTCCCTGGCTTCAAGAAAATAGGCTAGGTAGACGCAGAGGATGACTATGAAAACGTTTCTAGATTTGCGTTACATCTTCATCCTGATCGTTTCCGGCCTTTTTTCCGCGTCGGGGGCAGGGTGCGGCAGCAGTGGCGGCGGAACCCAGCAGGGCAAGGGCGGCGCGGGAGCAGGCGGCACGGCAGCCGGCGGCGCGACGGGCGGCGGCGGAGCGTCGGGCGCGGCGGGCGGCGGAAACGGTGGTTGGGGCGGCTCCGCGCGCGGTGGGCAGTCGGGCACTGCCGGCCCGGGCCAGGGTGGCCGGGGCGGGTCGACCGGGAGCGGCGGTACCGGCGGACAGAGCGCCAGCTGCCAGACGAATGCGGACTGCCCTTCCGGGCAGGTCTGTTTCAAAGACACCTTTACCAACTGCGGCGGTGTGCTTCCCGGCAGCTGCGTGACCCGTGAATCGACGACGTGCGGGCAGACGACGGGTTCGGGCTGTCCATGCCTGGCACTTCCGAGCGCGAGTTCCTGCTCCGGTCAGGGCGCGTATTGCACTGGCAGTGACGACCCGAGCCAGTGCTGGGCCTGCAGACTTCCGCAGTAGGCTCGCATCGGTGCTGTCGACCGGAGGAGGAGGGATTCGAACCCCCGGCGCTTTCGCGCGGTGCGCGCTCTTCGCGGGCGCCCTGCCCTTCGTTCCCGGCTCCGACTCTCTCGCCCAAAAACTAGCGCCAGCGCCCGCGTGCCAGCACACCCGGGAAGCACGCTTCGCCGCCGTCCAGACTGTCCAGCCAGCCCCGCCAGTCGCTGTAGATCTCGGCGAGCCGCCGCGGATCCGTCCGCACGCCCACGACGGCAGCAGGATGACCGGTCACCTCCTTGAGGAGCCACGACGCGCGCCCCGCGCGGGTGAAGAGATCGTCCCTGACGACCTTCCGCTGGGGGCGCAACGGAATGTCGCGCCCCTCCACCGTGAGGTCTTCCTCGTCTCGAAATCCGACGAACGAGGGATCGCGCAGCGCGGGCAACAGCGCCCAGACCATCGCCGGGTCGAATGCGAGCATATCGCGCGCCCTCCAGAGCCACCCGACGTCCGGTTCGTTCAGCGCCTTCGCGAACGCCGTCAGCCTGTTGTCCGTCGCGTTCCATGTCCACCTCTCGACCCACCCGTGGTCGGGCAAGATGTCCCACCGGACCCGTTCCCAGGCGGCGCAGTCCAACCGCTGCTTACGCTTCGCGCGCAATCCGGCGTGGATTCCAAGCGCAACCCCACCCACGACCGCCAGTGCGATTCCCGCTCGCGCCAACGTCATCTGCTGGAACGACACCCTGCAGGCAACAGGGTTCCGCACCTGACCGTCGTTTCAGAGGAGGAGGAGGGATTCGAACCCCCGGCGCTTTCGCGCTACGGTTTTCAAGACCGTCGCCTTCGACCGCTCGGCCACTCCTCCGGATCGAATCAGTCTAGCTGATCAGAAAGGAACCAGGATCGCGCTGTTCCCCGAATTGTCGCTTACCGCGAGCTCCTGCGGACAGGGCGCGTAGTGGAGGAAGAGATAGGGCGTGCCTTGGTCCGAGAGCACCTGGATCTTGATGACATCGGGCATCGGGTACTGCGTCTCGTAGATCATCTGAGAATTGGACGCGGCGGCGCGAACCGGACCGCTGCTTCCCTGGACGAGATAGTACATGTTGCCGCTGAACAACGTGCCGACGGGTGCGCCCACGCTCCGCTGGGAGACGCCGAACTCGACGCCGATCGTGTCGGCCGTTGCACCGGGGAACAACATGCTGCCGCCCGGGCAGATCTGCCACAGGCCCACCAGCGCTCTGACTGCCCCCCAGGCCGATGTGAAGACGTAGTCGGCTCCGGCGGGCGTGCCACACGTCGCGGGGCAGGTCGGCGGAAGAACCTCGGGCGGCGTGAGGGGCATCCCGGGGATCGCCCATTCGCAGAAGCCCGCCGTGCAGGTCAGTTCGCACATGCCGAGGTCCGCGCACGAAGGCTGGCCCGGCAGTTTGTAAATGGGATTGGACGATGAAGGCGCCGGACCTCCCGCGACATCCAGATCCTGACAGCCCTGGACCGCGTTCGGGTCGGCGGCGTCGCAGGCTGCCGTACAGCGGCTGGCCCCGGTCGAATCGGGATGACAGCTGAGCCCCGGCGCGCACTGACCGCCAGCGATCACGTCGCAGGTGTCGTCGCCAAGGAAGCCCCTGCAGTTGACACCGCACGAGCCGCAGGCCGTCGTCGCGACGACCAGGCCGGCGCGGCAATCGAGGGCGACGTTGCCAACGCATTCCATGGTGGGGCTTGCGCCTTCCGCCGAACCCGCCGGCGGGCACGCGGCGTTGGGCATCGCCTCCGGCGGAACGCAGGTCGCGTACGAACCGGTCGCCACACAGTGGGTGAATGACGGATCGACGGGGTGGACACCGCACTTCTGGAGGATGCCGCGATAACCTTGGATGCAGGGGACGATGGAGTCTCCGCTGCAGTAGCTCGAGACGCCCTGGCAAAGCGGATCAGGGGCGGAGGAGACGTCGCACCGCGCGTCCTGGCCCGGTGGCATGATGCAGAACATCGAAGCAGGACAAGGACCGAGCGAACTCCAATGGGGCGATGAGAGGGTCCCGTTGCTTTCGTTGTAGGACTTGGAGCACGTTTGAACGCTCCCGGAAGAGCATCGGGTTGCGCCCTCCTTGCAGTCGTCGCCGCAACCGGCGGCAGCGATCAGTCCGACGCCGAGCATCGCCGCCCGCAACACGATCATCCCTCGAATCATCGCGCCATCCCGATGGTTGCAAATCATACGCCCGGCAGGTCGCCGACGATCATGACCAATCGTCGGGCGCGTTGCTGACGATGACGCCGTGGGGCGCGGCGCCCACGACCAGCCGAAAGGCAGGCCGCCTTTGGTCGATCAGAGGCGCCGTCGGATCCGGTTCCCGAAAGGCTGTTCCGAGCACCGCCACCTTGGTGCCCTCGCGGAGCACGTCCTCCCGAAAGCGGGCCTTTCGTCTGCTGGGAGGCAGCTGCCGGATCCCCAACGCTCTTTCGGAGGGGGTTGGGGGCCGATTGAAAAGGGGGACGCCGTGCGCCGTTAGAAAGCTCTGGATGAGCTCCATCCTCGCTTCGCTGGCGATCCCCCGGCCCCATGACTCCGGCATCTCCACTTGCTCGACTTCCCACGGGTCGCTCATGCTTCCGAGCCTGACTTCCGCGCGATCCAAGCGCACCAGCGCCGACCCCGAATCGTCGTCGACGTAGATGTCCTGCCACCGCCTCTCGACGATGGGTGCCTGGTCGTACCACGGCCGGTACGGGTCGACGCGGGTCACGTAGCAGACACAGATCGCTCGGGTCAGCGGCGAGATGAAGGCCGCCGCGCTGGCGCGCACCCAGCCCACGATCTTGACGATCTCGCCGGTGCGCGCGCCCGCGATCGGCGTGCGCGGGTACTTGTGCGGCCGGCGATCGACCATTTCGCCATATAGACAGCCGGACAGCCCGCGGGTTTCACGACCAGATGCTCCCCCGATTGCTGACGGCGAGGCGGCCGTCCGACTCGCCGATGACGAGCCGCAGGGGCGCGTGTCGCATGTCCGTCACGGGAACGGTCGGGTCCGGCTCGTGCAGCGCGTGGCCGACGACCGCGACCCAATCGCCTTCGCGGAGCACGGCCTCTCGGTAGCGTGCGGCGCGCATCTCCGGAAGGCGACCCGTCGAAAAGATGTCGTAGTTCTGCTCGAACAACGTCCGCAACCGGTAGAAAGGCGTCGCGTGGTACCGGATCGCGACGCCGTGCGCCGCGAGGTATCGCCGCACGTTCTCGGTCGTCGCGATGTTGCGCTCGTCGCCCGGAAGCGGCGGCTCGTAGCACCAGGCCTCGATCATTTCGGCCAGGCTGACTTCGGCGGTCGGTCCGAGGCGGACCAGCGCCGATCCGGTTGCGTCGTTGACGAAGACGTCCTGCGTGCGTTGCTCGGTGATCGGCTTCGGCACGTAGCGCCCACCGTCGTACACCTGCGCGACCGACGAGTACCAGACGCACGTCGCACCGCTGAGCGGCGCCGTGAACGCCGGCGCGGTCGCGCGTAGCCTGCCGACGATCTTGATCAGCTCGCCCGGTTTCGCGCGGGCGACTGGCGTTCGTTGCAGCGCAATCAAGCGGCGATCCACGATGGCGCCTACAAGTTGCCGACGCGGTAGTAGTCCCACGAGTCGCCCGCGTTCACCGAGCGGATCGCGAACAGATCGCCGGCGCCCGTCACCTCTGGGTGGCCGAGCGGCAGCGTGGTCAGCCGGACGAGGTTGCTGACCGCGCCCGCGGGCGTGACGTCGACGGCGAACAGCCCCGACTGTCCCTCGTAGATGTACGTGCGCTGATACAGGACGCCGGCGCCGTGGTAGTGGGCGGCGGCCCCGCACGCCGAGGCGTCCGCGAGCGCGTTCGTCGCCGACGCCAGATCGACCGGCGCGGCGATCGGCGTCGTCAGGTCGACGTAGTAGTCGCGACCGCTCCCCGCGAACGACGCGTCCTGGAGGTCGACGAGCACGCTCTGTTGCATCGAACGCGGGCGCGCCGGCCGGACATCGAGCACGGGGTTGCTCGCCGGGTTCTGGAACAGCGGCTGGGCCGCCTTTTTCGACAACCGATCGGCGATCCAGACGTTCGTGAGGTCGGAGAGCAACAGCCAGTTCGGCGTCGCGCGAATGAGCTTCCCGTACTCGAAGTCGCCGCCGAGATCGGTGTAGGTCTCGAACAGGGCGGGCGCGGCCGGCGGGGCCCAGGTGTAGATCCCGGACTGGGTGGTGTCGCTGCGCACGAAATAGGCGACGAACACCGTCGTGCCGTCGACCGCGACCGCGCTCGAGCTGGCAAGCTGCAGCGTCGCTCCCATCTGCGTCGAGGTCTTGTCGGGGCCGTAGACCGCGATGTTGCCGTAGACGTCCCAGGTCGCTGCGAGCAACGCATCGCTGACGTCGACCGAGATGAAGTCCGCCATCGACTCGCCGATCGCCAGCGGATGCAGGTTGTCGGACGCCGGTGCTGCGCCGGGTGAATAGTGGATGGTGTAGTTAGGTGTGCCGGACTCGACCCAGTAGATGCGGTTGCTGGTGGCCTGCGAAGGGATCGGCGCTCCCGAGATCGAGGTGGCCGCTCCGGTCGTCGAATGGAACATCACCGGTTGCATCTGGGCGGCGCAGGCGCCGCCGCCCGCGCCGCCGGTGCCCGATCCACCGCCGCGCGCTGCGCCGCCGGTCGCGATCGTGCCGCCCCTGCCGGTGCCGCCCACCTCCTGGATCGGCGGGCCGTGGCACCCCGCGCTCGCGGCCGCCACGAACACGAACGCCGGCAGCGCGCGTTTGCCCCTCATGACCACTCTCCTGAGACGCTTCCAATCATACCCAGTCGCGGCCCGCCCACGACGCGATTCTATCCGGGGTAAGATCGTGACGTGTGGT
>Ga0066903_100001849_pt1 | contig 15954 bp, 16 predicted proteins | sample PanSoiMetaGPlot1_FD_67491 | JGI IMG/M metagenome (GOLD analysis project Ga0066903, IMG submission 67491) | Tropical forest soil microbial communities from Panama analyzed to predict greenhouse gas emissions - Panama Soil - Plot 1 (version 2) | ecosystem: Environmental > Terrestrial > Soil >... | reverse complement strand
CACCTCGCCGGCCAGCAGGTTGGGCACGCCCTGCCTGGCCCGCAGCCGCGCCCGCTCGGATGGCGGAAGCTCCGCGACGTCCGGCGGCGGCACGTTGATCGTGAACGGGCCGTACGTCTCGGTCAGCCCGTACACGTGGTCGAGGTGGAAGTTGAGCTCCGCCATCTGGCCGATGATCGTCGGCGACGGCGGAGCCGCGGCCGTGAACAGCCGCACCGGGCGCGCCAGCCGCTCGGCTGCCGGGTCGTTGACCAGCATGATCAGCACGGTCGGCGCCCCGCAGAAGTGGGTGGCCTCGCCGCTCTTGAACAGCTCCCAGATCGCCGGCGGGTCGACGCGCGGGATGCACACACCGCACGCCCCCACCGCGGCGCACGCCCAGGTCAGCGTCCACCCGTTGCAGTGGAACATGGGCAGCGTCCACAGGTACCGGGAGTCGGCGTCCAGGCGCAGGTCCATCGCCATCGCGACCGCGTTCAGGTACGCGCCGCGGTGGTGGTACATCACGCCCTTGGGCCGGCCCGTGGTGCCCGACGTGTAGTCGATCGCGCACACCTCGTACTCGTCCCGCAGCCAGGACTCGACGGGATCGTCGGAGCCGGTCGCCAGGAAGTCCTCGAACTCGGTCGCCAGGTTCACGCGGCGGATGCCCGCCGGCGCCTCGGCCAGCAGCGGCTCCAGCTCGGGCGAGAAGAAGACCATCGTCGACCCCGAGTGCTCCAGGATGTAGCCGACCTCGCCGGCGCTCAGGCGGGTGTTGATGGCGACGATCACGCCGCCCGCCTGGAGCACGCCGAAGTGGCCCAGGAGCAGCGGCTCCGAGTTGAGGGCGAGGAACGCGACGCGGTCGTCCTTCTGGAGGCCGCCGCCCCGGAGCGCGTGGGCGAGGCGCCGCGAGCGGTCGCGCCACTCCTGGTACGTGTACCGGCGGTCGCCGTCGACGGCGGCCAGCCGCTCGGCGTGCACCGTGCCGGCTCGCTCCAGGAACGAGACCGGCGTCAATTCCTCGCGATAGACGAGCGTCCGCTGCTCCGTGATCAATTGGCTCCAGCCTCCCGCGTACATGCTGCCACAGCGCGGCCCCCCCTCCGGCCTTCGGCCTCCTCCCCGCCATGGGGGATGGGCCACGAACGCCGCTAATCGGCGCTCCGGACGTCCTCCTCAATCGGCGCTCCGGACGTCCTCCTCAATCGGCGCTCCGGACGTCCTCCTCGCCGCGCACCGTCGACCCGCGGACGATCAGCTCCGGCCGCAGGACCACCCGGCGCCGGAGCATCCGTCGCGACTGGATCTGCTCGATCAGCATCTGCGCGGAGATCCGGCCGAAGTCCCGGACCGGGACCCGCAGCGTCGTCAGCGGCGGCGCCAGCCGGGCGGCGAGCGGCACGTCGTTGTACCCCACGATGGCGACATCCTCGGGGATCCGCAGGCCGTGGGCGAGCACCGCGGCGTGCGCGCCCATCGCGGCCATGTCGTTGACGGCGAACACGGCGGTCGGCGGGCGCGGCAGCCGCAGCAGCCGCTCCATCGCCGTGCGGCCGGGCGCCTCCAGGTAGCCGGACTCCACGACCAGCGCGGGGTCCGGCGCGATGCTGGCATCCTCGAGGGCCGCCCGGTAGCCCCGCCGCCGGTGCAGGGCGGTGCTGACGCCCCGGCTGCCGGCCAGGTGGGCGATCCGGCGGTGGCCGAGCTCGATCAGGTGCCGCGTGGCCATGGTCCCGCCCGCGAAGTCGTCAGCCCCGACGAACGGGTCGCGCTCGGTGCTGTAGCGGTTGACCAGCACGTGCTTGATGCCCTGCTCGCGCAGCCACCGCACCGACGGGTCGCGGAGCGAGACGCTGGCCAGCACCACGCCGTCGACGCGCCGCGCCTGAAGGCTCCGCAGGTGGGCGTGCTCCCGGTCGGCGGCGCCCCCGGTGTTGGCCAGGATCACCCCGTACCCGCGCTCGCCGGCGACGTCCTCGATGCCCATGAAGATGTTCGCGAACAGCGGGTTGGTGATGTCGGGGATCAGCATCGCGAGCACGAACGTCTGCCGCATCCGGAGCGAGCGCGCGACCACGTCGGGCCGGTAGTCGGTCTCCTCGAGCAGCGCCTCGATGCGGGCCCTGGTCTGGGCCGAGATGCGCAGCACGGGATCGTTGTTGACCACGCGGGAGATGGTCGAGGCGTGGACGCCGGCGCGGGCCGCCAGCTCCTTCAGCGTGATCGGACGGTCTCGGGCTGCTCCGGTGGACAAACGATTGGTCACAGGGTATGGGCCGGTTCCCCCGGTGTCAAACGGTTGCGGTTGGACTGCGTCTCCCTGGTCGCCGCCAGCGGCCCGCCGGCCGTCCAGTAGCGCGAGCCGGCGACCAGCAGCCGCTCGGCCGGGAAGCGCGTGATCACCTGGCAGCCGTCGGCGGTGACGACCATCTGCTCCTCGATCCGCGCCGCCGACCACCCGTCGGCCGCCGGCCAGAACGTCTCCAGCGCGAAGACCATCCCCTCCTGGATCACCTCCGGGTGGTCCAGCGAGACCAGGCGGCTGATCACCGGCTTCTCCCAGATGGAGAGGCCGACGCCGTGGCCGAGCTGGAGCGCGAACGCCGCCTCCTCGTCCGCGAACCCGAACTCGGGCGCGGCCGGGAACACGCTGGCGATCTCGGAGGTGGTCACGCCGGGCCGGACCAGGCTGATCGCCTCGTCCAGGTAGTCGCGGCAGCGCCGGTACGCGTCGACCTGCGCCGGCGAGGCGCTGCCGACGGCGAACGTGCGGTAGTAGCAGGTCCGGTAGCCGTTGTACGAGTGCAGGACGTCGAAGTAGGCCGGGTCGCCCGGCCGCAGGGCCCGGTCGGTGTAGACGTGCGGGTGCGGGCTGGCGCGCTCGCCGGAGATCGCGTTCACGCCCTCGACGTGCTCGGAGCCCAGCTCGTACAGCACCTTTGCGACCAGCGCGACGCACTCGTTCTCGCGGAAGCCGGGCCGCATCGCGCGGTAGAGCTCCTCGTAGGCGGCGTCCACCATCATGCAGGCGGTGTTGAGGAGGGTGATCTCGTCCTCGGTCTTGAGCATCCGGGCCCGCTGCATCACCTGCTGGCCGTCCACGACGTCGATGCCCTCGGCCTGGAGCGCGAACAGGATCGGCGGCTCGACGATGTCGACGCCCAGCGGCTCGCCGAGCAGGCCGCGCGCCTCCAGCTCGACCCGCACCTTGCGGGCGACGTCCTCGGCGCGGCCGGCCTCGGGCGGGATCGCGCCGCGGAAGTTGGTCATGCCGGCGCGCGAGCGTCCGTCGCCCAGCCAGGGGCAGTACAGGGTGTGGTGCCTGGCCGCCGACCCGAAGTCCCACATGATCGGCTCGCCGTCCCTGGGCAGCAGCGACCAGCGCACGAACTTGTCCATCGCCCACGTCCCGATGTGGGTGGCGGCGACGTAGCGAATGTTGTTCATGTCGAAGCAGAGCAGCGCGCCGAGCTCCGACGCACCCAGCTCGGCCCTGGCGCGGGCCAGGCGCTGTGTCCGCAGGCGCTCGAAGTCGACGCGCTGCTCCCAGTCCACGCCCATGACGCCGTAGCTCCGGATGGTCATGTCAGCCTCCTCCTGTCAGGTGCGGCTTCGGGCGGACACTACGCGACGGCCGCGGCGCGCAGGTGGCGCCGCCAGAGGTCGAGGGCGGCCGTCCAGGACTCGCACGCGGCCCGGTAGGCGTCGCTGGACGGGTCGAACTGCGACGCCGCCAGGAAGCCGTGGCCGAGGCCGGGATAGACGGTGTGGCTGAAGTCGGCGCCCTGCTCGGCGAGGCGCCTGGCCAGCTCGGCCACGTTGTCCATGCCGACGCCGGCGTCCTGGTCGCCCCAGAAGCCGAGGATGGGCCCGCGCATCTGGGCGGCCAGCTCGATCGGGGCGGGCGGCGAGGTCGGCGTGCGCTGGTTGGGGCCGGCGGGGAAGCCGTAGTAGCAGACGGTCACCAGGTCCGGCTCCATCGCGGAGAGGTCGAGCACGTACGTGCCGCCCATGCAGAACCCGACCGTGCCGATGCGCCCGGCGTGACCGGGTCGGGCGCGGAGCCAGCCGAGGGCGGCGCGGAGGTCGTCGAGGGCGCGCGCCTCGCTCATCCGGGCGCGGCGGGCGAAGGCGGCCTCGCGGGTGCGCTCGGGGAGCGGGCCCTCGCGGAAGAAGAAGTCGGGCACCAGCGCCTCGAAGCCGGCCTGGGCGATCCGGGCGGCCAGGCTCTCGTAGAACGGGCTGCGGCCGAAGACGTCGCAGGCGACCATGACGGCGGGGGCGGGGCCGCCGCCGTCGGGCAGCGCCAGCATGGCGGGCAGGGTCTCGCCCCCGGCGAGCGGGACGCCGACCTCCTCGGTGGTCACCTGGGGCGTCGGCTGCCCCTCCGGAACCTCTGGATGGCACATGCGGAAACCGTACGCCACCCCAGGGCCCCCTCCGGCCTTCGGCCTCCTCCCCCCGCGCGGGGGGAGGGGCCGAGATGGCCTACTTCTTTCTGGGCGGCTGCTGGCCGGTGCCGGGCAGCTTGGCCTTCGGCGGGGCCGCGACCACGCCGAAGCGGCTCTCCCACGTCGGGGCCGGGTACTGCGACGGGCTGCTCGCCATCTCCGGCGGCCACACCGTCTGCAGCTGGCCGTTCAGCACCTGCTGCACCAGCACGTTGTGGAACGTGTTCTGCCCAGGTTGTCGAACTTCAGCCGGCCGTAGAATGTGTTCGCGTCCAGGCCCGCCAGCGCCTCCCTGACCTTGTCCGGGTCCAGGCTGTTCGCGTGCATGATGGCCAGCTGGAGCGCCAGCCCGGCCGCCGTCGCGTCCGCCGTCACCCAGGTCGGCTGGACCGTCGTCTTGTACTTCTTGCGGTACGCCGCCACGTACTCCGTGCTGGTCGGGCCGAAGTCCGCCTTGAACCTCGCCTCGGCCGTCCACGGCGCGCCGGTCACCGCGAAGTCCGCCGCCTGGCCCAGCGCCTGCACGAACTCGGGCTGGCCGGGGCCGACCGCGTAGCTGAACACCTTGGCGTCCAGCACCAGGTCCTTGGCCGCCTTGTGGGCCGCCACCGCCTCCAGGAAGTGGCCGGAGTTGAAGAAGATGTCCGGCTTCGTGGCCTTGGCCTGGGCCACGAGGTTGGCCAGGTTCGTCGTCCCCGCCGGGTACTGCTGCAGGTACACGACCTTGATCCCCTTGGCGTTCGAATAGTCGATCGTGCCCTTGGTGATCAGCAGCGACGACGGGTCGTCGGCCGTCAGGATCGCGATGGTGGCCGGCTTCGGGGTCTGGGCCAGCTCCCAGTCGATGACGGCGGCCGGGAACTGGTCGGCCGGGGCCAGGATGCCGAACAGGTAGTGGAAGCCCTGCTGGAAGACCTGCCGGGCCGCCGCGGTCGGCGCCACCATCGGCACCTTGTGCTTCTCGGCGACGGCGGCAACCGCGGCCGACGGCGGAGAGCCGTACGGACCGAGGATGAACTGCGCCTTGTCATCGGTCAGCAGCTGCTCGGCCAGCTGCGCCGACTTCTGGGCCTGGCTCCCGTCGTCCTCGAACAGCAGCCGCACCTTGTGCAGCACGCCCTGCACCTCGATGCCGCCCCTGGCGTTCGCCCAGTCGGCCCAGATCTCGTAGCCCTGCTTGGTCAGCGGCCCCTCGACGTTGTAGTCGCCGGTGGCCGCGTTCGGCACGCCGATGACGATGTCAGGCCCTGTCTTCGGCGGCTCCGGCCCGGACATCGGGCTGCTGCAAGCGGCGCCGATGAGGACCGCGGCCAGGACAGGGACACACAAACGGGTGAACACACACTCCCTCTGTCCCATAAGGCGGGAATGGTAGCGACTGGGAAGGGACAAACGCAATTGACAACAAGGCACTCATTTGAGACACCAACGCCCTGGTGTCTTTGGCCTGGAACGGGTCAGCACCAGCGGGCGAACGCCATCCCGCAGCCCGTTCCCGCCGGGCTCCGGTACGTGGGGACGTAGTCCACGACCTCCAGCTCCAGGTGCTCGGTCGCGCCCGCCACGACGATCCAGTTGCGGATCTCCGACGTCCCCGACACCAGCTCGCCCTGGGGGACGGCCGTGATCTCGTCCGCGTCGCGCGAGCGGAACGCCTCCAGGATCCGGTGGTCCAGGTCCTCGTCGATCACGAAGTGGCTGAGCCCGCCCGACGCCACCACCGCCACGCGCGCGTCCGAGTCCCACGACTCGACCGCCCGCCGCAGCGCCTGACCGAACCCGTAGCACCGGCCCGCCGTCGGCTGGTTGGGCGGGAAGTACGTGTTGACCATCACCGGGAGCATCGGCACCGCGTGCTCCCGCATGATCCGGATCTTCACGAAGTTGAACGCGTGGCCGATCGAGCGGCCCTGCGGCTGCTCGCGGAACTGGGCCACGTCGTAGCCCTCGACCATCATCCGCTCGACGACGTGCCTGCCCAGTTCGGGCACGCACTGGTAGACCTCGGGCCGCTCTCCGTAGTTCGCCCACCGCGCCGGGCGGAGCGAGGGCGGCAGCTCCTCCTCCGGCTTCGGGATGGACTCCACCTTCTCCCCCCAGTACACCGCGAGGGTCGGCATACCGTCGTCCAGGAACAGCTCGCGCTGGTCGTCGCCCACGATCAGGACCACGTCGGGCGCGACCGAGGCGAGCGTCGCCGCCAGCGAGTCGATCCCGGCGTCGCAGCGCCGGTGCTTCTCCAGCCACGTGGCCTCGTCCAGCTGGTCCTCCAGGTGCTCCGACCGCCGGGCCTCGATCAGGCCCTCATAGTCGTAGACCACGCCCCGGAAGTGGAGCTGCTTGTTGGCCCGGTCGCGCTCGGCGTGGAGGCGCCAGAGCTGGCTCGGCGTGCTGAGCTGCGGGCTGTGCGACGCGGCGATGCCGGCGACGATCGTTGCCATGGGCTCAACCTCCAGGGGTGCTGACTGGCGCGCCGAGCAGCCGCGCCGGGTTGGCGACCGCCATCGTGCGCACGTCCTCGGCCGTGAAGCCCGCCCCCAGCAGACGCTCCGCGAAGTCGGCCAGCCCGTCGGCGACCGGCGGGTTGGCGGCCTGGCCCAGGTCGGTGGAGATCACGGCCGCGTCGGGGCCGGTCGCCCGCAGGTTCGCGAACACGGTCTCCCACGTGGTCTTGCCGGTGAACGCGGTCGTGTAGCAGTGCTCGATCAGCGCGCCGTCGCGGGCCAGCGTGACCTGATCCTCCGCGCTGAGCCGGACGCTGGTGAACTCCGCGTGCGTGACCAGGAACGAGCGCACGCGCAGCTCCCGCGCGCGGGCCGCGAGCGCGAAGATCTCGGCGCGGCCCACGTGGCCCGTGGCCAGCACCAGGTCGTACGCGGCGACCACGTCCAGGCACTGCTCGGCGGCCTCGGTCAGCCGGCCGCCGGCGTCCAGCAGCGAGATCGGCGCCGGGTACCGGGGACGCGCCATCAGCCGCTCGTGGAAGGCGCCCCACGCCGGCGCCGGCGCGTCCGACGGGCGGTCCGTCCACTCGTTCGCCGCGTCCACCGTCGGCATCCAGACGAACCGCGCGCCGAGCCGGGCCGACACCTCCAGGGCAGCGGGGTTCAGGCCGCCGACGGAGTGGTTCATCGTGATCGCGCCGATCACCTGCACCTCGGGCACGGCGCGGCGCGCCGTGGCCGCCTGCGTCGCCGTGGGCACGTAGTGCGACTTGATCACGAAGCCGTCCAGGCCGTGGCGCTGGAACTCCCGCGCCAGGTCGACGTCGTCGAGGCGCCGCGGGATCACGTCCGGGCCGACGTGCACGTGCAGGTCGATCGCCCCCCGGATCGCCGCCCAGGCCGCCTTCGAGGGCGGTCTCTCGAGCTCGGTCATCGGACGACGCTCATGCTAAGGACGGCCCCAGGAGGTGTCCAACAGGTTTCTTCGATCGGGCGCATCGGCACGGCCGATCGGTCAGCCTAGCTTCTGGGCGGTGAAGTAGCGGTGCCGCTTGCGCGCCTCGTCCAGGCGGCTGCCCTGCTCGATCTCCTGGCGGATGCGGTCCTCCGACTCGGCGATCTCGGCGGCCAGCTTCAACACCTCCTCCTCCCTGGAGTGGGGGATCACCACCACGCCGTCGCCGTCGCCGGCCAGCAGGTCGCCGGGCTCGACGCGCACGTCGCCCAGCGAGACCGACACCTGGTAGCCGTCGGCCTGGACCCGGCCCCGGCCCGTGCGCATGGACACGCCCCGGCTGAAGATCGGGTAGCCGAGCTCCAGGCTGCGCGCGGCGTCACGGCAGACGCCGTGGATGACCGTGCCGGCCAGGCGCTTCCGGTGGGACATGATCGTCAGGATGTCGCCCCACACGGTGGCGTCCATGCGGCCGCCGTTGTCGAGGACGATCACGCTGCCCTCCGGCACGTCGTCGATGTAGTCGCCCACCGTCCCGCTCACCACCGCCACCGGGATGGTCCGGATCGTGAACGCCCTGCCGACCATCCGGAACGATCGGTCGAGCGGCTGGATCCCGAACGTCTGGCCGGGGATCCCGAGCCGGTCCATGGCGTCGCTCAGCGTGGTCGTGGCGTGGCGCTTGCAGTCCTCGACGTGCGCGTCCAATGGCATCGCTCCTTCTATTCACTCTCCACGAGTCGCATTCAGACGCGAAGCGCCGCGCCGAAGGCGCCCCGAACGTCCCCGGCGAGAGGGGGGTTCTGGAAGGGGGGACGAAGTCCCCCCTTGCCTCATTTCGCTGTGCAGGTCCCGATCAGGGACAGCTTGTCCGGAGCGAGGGTGGCGAGCACCTGCTCCTGCTGCTTGTTGATCTTGGCGATGTATGTGGTCGCCACGCCCTGGTGATCGCTCGCGTTCATCTGGAAGTCACCGCCGGGGAAGTCGGCGCCCTGCTTGACCTTCAGCTTCTCCATGGCCTTGATCAGCTTCTGGGTGTCCGCCTTGCCCGTGAAGCTGGACTGGTTCATCGCCAGCTTGAGCGAGGTGATCGCGGTGTACGCCTCGTAGCCCAGGTCGCCGGGCACCGCCTTGTCCACGCCGCCGAGCGCGGTGACGATGTTGGCGTCCTCCTTCTTGAGCTGCTCGGTGAACGCCTTGTGGTACGCCGCGTCGTACTTGTTCTCGGTGGGCGGGTCGGACAGCTCGGGCGACTGGCCGATGTCGCCGGTCAGCGAGTCCGGGTAGGTGCCGGCGAACCGCTCCTTCCCGAAGACGCCCACGATCGGCATCTTGGCGCCGATGTTGAACTGGGCCAGCGTCTGCGACGCGCGCACCAGGTCGGCCCCGACCTCGGTGTTGATCAGCCCGCTGATCGACCCGTCGGTCGTGATCTTCGAGATGTACGGCGTCATGTTGGTCTCGTTCTGCGGGATGGGGATGATCTGCGTCAGCTCACCTCCCGCCGCCTGCATGCCCACCTTGTACGCGGCGAGCTGCGACTGGCCGAACGCGTAGTCCGGGTAGATGATCGACCACTTCTTGCCGTACGAGTTCACGATGTACTGGGACAGCGGGATGTTGACCTGCCGGCCCTGCGGGGTGATCCGGAAGCTGTACTGGTTGCACTGCTTGGCGGTGAAGTCCTCGGCCGCGCAGCCGGTGGACGACACGTACACGACCTGCAGCCGCGGTACCAGGTTCTCGACGCCCAGGCACTCGCTGCTGAGCACCGCGCCCACCAGCACGTCGACGCCCTGCTGCTGTACGAGCTGCTGCGCGAGCGTGATGGCCTGGTCCGGCGTCGCCTTGGGATCCGCGTACACGGCCTCCAGCTTGTGCCCGTGGATCCCGCCGCTGGCGTTGATCTGGGCGATCGCGAGGTCGGTGTTGACCCGCATCTCGGCGCCCTCGACGGCGGTCAAAGGCGCCTGGTCGTCGAGCACGCCGATCTTGATCGCCGGACCGGTCGCCGCGGTCGACCCGCTCCCTCCCGTCGCCCCGCCGCCGCAGGCCGCGGCCACCAGCAGCCCGGCGATCGCGACCACCAGCTGCCTCCACCTCGAACCTTTCACTGCTCCACCTCCACGTCTCTCCTACTCGTCCGTCACGCCACCGAACGTCGCATCGAATCCGCCCTCCCTGGCCAGCGTGGCGGCCAGGGGTTCCTCACCCTCGGGCACTCCCTGCGCGCGGAACCTGAGGCGGAGGAGCCACAGCTGGCGCAGCCCTCCGATCACCCCGGCGGGCAGGAGGTACACGACGACCAGGAGCGCAAAGCCGACGTACAGCTGCGACTGCGTGGACTGCATGCCCGAGTACTCGCTCAGGAACCGGAGGCCGATGGTGCCCAGCAGGGGCCCGATGATCGTGTCCACGCCCCCGATCAGGGAGTACAGCACCGCGTTGACCGAGTTGGTGAGTCCCAGGAGGTCCAGCGACACGAACGTGTTCCCGATCGCGTACAGCCAGCCGCCGCACGCCGCGATCAGGCCCGAGTAGAGCGTCACGGCGACCTGGTAGCCGTGCACCGAGTAGCCCATCGCCGCCGCCCGCACCGGGTTGCGGCCGATCGCGACCATCGCGCGGCCCGCCCGCGACGAGAGCAGGTACGAGGACAGCGCGCACCAGAACACCGTGATGAAGCACAGCAGCCAGTAGAAGCCGTTGCCCTGGATCGGATCGAGGCCGAAGGAGACGACCACCGCACCCTGGGGCGGGATGGCCAGGCCGTTCTCGCCCCCGGTCAGGTTGGTCGCGAGCAGGGGCAGGCTGGCGAAGGCCGCCGTCGTCAGCAGCGTCAGCAGCAGGTACTCGATGCCGGTGGCGACCACCGCGTAGACCGCGAACAGCACCGAGACGATCACGCCGCTGGCGAGCGACGCCACCATGAGCACGAACGGGTTGAACGTCACGTGGTGGGCCACGATGGCGACCGTGTACGCGGCCACGCCGAACGTGGCGCCGACGCCGATGTTCAGCAGCCGCGCGTGGCCGGCGATCAGGCCGACGGCGAGCGCGGGCAGGCCGAAGATCAGGTAGTTCTGCACCCGCTGGGGCAGGAACTGCCCGTAGAGCGGCGGGATCGCGAACAGCGCGACGATGAGCAGCGCCACGCCCACCCACCTGAGCTGGGGGCCGGCCGCCGCCCTGACGCGGCTCACAGGCGCACCAGCACGCGCTGGCGCTGCGAGCGCACGATCAGCAGCACGATCACGAACCCGAAGACCACGAGCTGCACGGCCTGGCCCGGGATCACGATCGCCCCCAGCGCCTCGACCACCCCGAGCGCGAGCGCGATCGCCGCGGCGCCGCGGAAGTTGCCCAGGCCGCCCGCGATCACCACGATGAACGCGTTCAGGTTGATGTCGAGCCCGACGGTCGGGTAGACGGAGACGAGCGGCGCCAGCAGGGACCCGGCCACCGCCGCCAATCCCAGGCTGATCACGAACGTCAGCGCGTACACGCGGAACACGGGCACGCCGAGGACGCTGGCCATCCGCTGGTTCTGGGCGACGGCGCGCAGCCAGATGCCGTACCGAACGTACTTGAGGAAGACGAAGCCGCCGGCCAGGATGATCGCCGCCGCGGCCACCACCACGAGGTCGTACACCGGGTAGTCGTGGCTGCCGATCGGGATCCGCGCGTCGATCGGCGCCGCGACCGGCTTGGCGTCCGCGCCGAACACGTTGCTCGCGAGCTGCTGGAGGATCAGGCTGAGGGCGAGCGTGGCCAGCAGGACCAGCGCGTGGGCGCGGTCGCGCAGCGGCCACAGCATGGCCATCAGGCCGAGGCCGCCGGCGATGCCCACCACCACCGCGGCCGCCGCGACGCCCAGCCAGAAGCCGAGCCCGTTGGCCAGCGCCAGCCAGACGGCGTACGCGCCCAGCATGAAGAAGTCGCCCTGCGCGAAGTTCAGGATGCCCAGCACGCCGAAGAGGAGCGACAGCCCGGCCGCGACCAGCGCCAGCGAGGCGCCCACGACCAGCCCGTTGAGCGCCGCAACCGCGACCGACTCCCCCACTACCCGGCCTCCCCCTTGAGGTACGTCTGCACCAGCCGGTCCGCCGTGGTGAACTCGTCGAGGTCGTGCTCGCCCGTGATCACGCCCTGCTTCATCACGTAGACGCGGCTGCAGACGGTCTTGAGCAGCTGGAACGACGCGTCCACGACCAGCACCCCGGTGCCCTCGTCGACGGCGCGCTTCAGGGCCCTGGCGATCAGGTCGACGTTGATGGGCATCAGGCCCTCGCTCGGCTCGTCGACCATGATCAGTCGGGGCCGCAGCGCCAGGCCCCGCGCGAGCGACAGCATCTTCTGCTGGCCGCCGCTCAGCGTCCCCCCGAGCTGGGCGCGCCGCTCCCCGAGCACGGGGAACAGCTCGTACGCGGTGTCCAGGCAGCGGCGGTGCTCGCGTCGCGGACCCAGCAGGGCGCCGGTGCGGATGTTCTCCTCGACGGTCATGTCGGCGAACACCGCCTCGGCGTCGGGCACGAACCCGATGCCGCGGCGGGCGCGCGCGTGGGCGGCGCCGCGCAGCTCGCGGCCCTCGAAGGCGATCCGGCCGCGGGTCCGGGGCCCCAGGGCCATCACGGACCGCAGGGTGGTGGTCTTGCCAACGCCGTTGTGGCCGACCAGGCCGACGCCCTCGCCGGGCGCGACCCGCATCGAGATGCCCTGGATGATGTGGCTGCGGCCGTAGAACGAGTGGAGCCCCTCGAGCTCAAGCATCGGCCGTGCTCCGCAGGAAGACCTGCCTGACCACCGGGCTCTCGAAGACCTCCTCGGCCGTGCCCTCGGCGATCTTGCGGCCCAGGTTGAAGGCGGTGACCCGGGTCGCGATCCGGCGCACGAAGCTCACGTCGTGCTCGGCCATCACGATAGTCGAGCGCCCGACCACCTGGCGCAGCAGCTCGCCCAGCGAGGCGCGCTCGTGCTCGGTGAGGCCCGACGTCGGCTCGTCCAGGAGCAGCACCCGGGGGCGGCGGCCCATCGCCATCGCCACCTCCAGCTGCTTCTGGTGGCCGTGGCCCAGCGACTCGGCCGGGATGTCGGCGCGCGCCGCCAGGCCGACCAGGTCGAGCAGCTCACGCGCGTGCTCGGTGTCGTCGCGGCGGGGCCGGCGCCGGAGCATCCTGGCCATCGGGTGCCTGGCCTCGACCGCCAGGAGCACGTTCTCGAGGCACGTGAAGCCGGGGACGACCGACGTGAGCTGGAACGACCGGCCGATGCCCAGGCGCGCCCGGACGTGCGGCGTGCTGGCGCCCAGCGACCGGCCCACGAAGTCGAGGTGGCCGGACGTCTGGAGCAGCTGGCCGCCGAGCAGGTTGAGCAGCGTGCTCTTGCCGGCGCCGTTGGGCCCGACCAGCGCGTGCAGCTCGCCCTCGCGCACGTCCAGGTCCACGTCGTCGACCGCCGTGAAGCCGCCGAACCGCATCGTCAGTCCCCGCGCGGAGAGGACGAAGGTCTCGGCGGCAGTCATCTAGACGGGCGCCGACACGCGGAACCGCGGGAACACGGCACGGGCGTTGTCCTCGAAGATGCGGCCGCGGTCGCTCTCGCCCAGCCAGTCGATGCTCTCGATCACCGGCTTCAGGTCGTCCATCCAGGCGCCGGTCCGCGGGTCCTTCGAGGAGCCCGAGCCCGGGTTCTCGGTCCCGAACATGCAGCGGTCCGTGCCCACGATGCGGAAGAGGAAGTCGAGCGACTCCACGTTGTACAGCACCGTGTCGTAATAGAGGCGGCGCATGCTCTCGTCGAAGGACTCCAGCGTGGGGTCGGACTCCTGCTCGCGGATGCGGTGCGCCCGCCAGCGTCCGACCTGGTAGGGCACCGAGCCGCCGCCGTGCGACACGATGATCCGCAGGCTCGGGAAGTCCCGGAAGACGCGGCTCTCCGACTTGGTCAGGTTGATGACCGCGATGCTCTCCTCGGTGATGAAGTGCGCGCTGTAGGACTCCCGGAAGTGCTTGCACGCCGTGGAGTGGATCAGGGCCGGCACGTCGAGCTCGACCATCTTCTCGTACAGCGGGTACCAGTACTCGTCGTCCAGCGTCGGCATCAGGCCGGTGCCCTCGGTCGGGTCGGGGTTGATGAGGCAGCCGACGAAGTCGTGCTCGCGGACGCAGCGCTCCAGCTCCTCGACGCACGGCTGGATGCTTCCCTTCGGCGTCTGGGGCAGGCCGCATACGCCGCGGAACACCTCCGGGTAGGCGCGGCACTGGCGGGCGATGATGTCGTTGTTGGCCTCCACCCACCAGCGGACGATCGAGGACGGCTCCTCGGAGTGCATGAGCTGGAACGGGCGCGGCGAGAGGAACTGCACGTCGGTGCCCACGCTCTTCAGCAGGTCCAGGTGCCGCTTCACGCCCTGGTGCAGGCGCTCGTCGCTGATGCCGGGATTCCCCTTGCCGTGGTAGCCGCGGCTGGCCAGGAGCACCGACCGGTAGGCGTACAGCTCGGGCGGGGCCGAGACGTGGCCGTGGATGTCGATGATCATGGGACCTCCTCCAGCCTCAGTCGAGGACGGCGACGAGCTCGCACTGGATCAGCATGCCGCCGGGCAGGTTCCACAGCAGCGTGTGCCTCGCGGGCCGGTCGTGCTCGTCCGGGAAGGCGCGGACCCACTCCCGGTTGAGGTGCTCCCGGTAGGCGTTGTCCTTCACGTAGACGGTGACGTGGGCCACGTCGTCCAGGCTGCCTCCGGCCTGCTCGAGCAGCGTGCGCATGTTCTGGAACATCAGCTCCGCCTGGCGGGCGGGGTCGTCCGGCAGCGTGTCGCTGGCCGGGTCCTTGCCCGCGACGCCCGACGAGAACACCAGGTTGCCCATCCGAACCCCCATCGGGATCGGCGCTCCGTGCGTCACGCCCGGCACCTCGAGCGTCTGTCGCTTGCCCAACCGCTTCTCCTTCCCTGTGGACGCCGGCCCGTGTGGCCGCCGGCACGCCGGCGTTCGCCGCCTGCCTCGTCGGGCACATGCTAAGTAGGCATTCCGGCGCTGTCCAATGGGCCACGCCGATTGCCCACATCGGCCCGGCCGATGGCATCGGGAGCGATCCCGACGCCCCATATCATGGGCGGGTGACAACCGGTTCGGCATCCCGAGGGTCCCTTCTGGTGGTCGGCGCGCACGCCGCGGACTTCGTCTGGCGGGCGGCGGGCACGATCGCCCTGCACACGGCCGCCGGGTGGCGGGCAACCGTCGTCGCGCTCTCCTACGGCGAGCGCGGCGAGTCCGGCGACCTGTGGCGGGAGCCCGGCCAGACGGTGGAGAACGTCAAGCGGATCCGGCACGAGGAGTGCGCCCGCGCGGCCGCGGCGGTGGGCGCCGACCTGGTGCCGTTCGACCTCGGCGACTACCCGCTGGAGGTCCCGGCGGAGGCGGTCTCGCGCCTGGTGGACGTGCTGCGCGACGTGCGGCCGGACGTGCTGGTCACGCACACGCCGGTCGACCCGTTCAACCCGGACCACCCGGTCGCGTCCGCCGCCGCCGACCGGGCCCGGAAGGTGGCCATGGGCGCGGCAGGCGTGGCCAGCGCGTTCGCCACGATCCCGCCGCCGCGGATGTACCTCTTCGAGCCGCACCACCCTGAGCAGTGCGGCTTCCGCCCCGACACGTTCGTGGACTGCACCCCGGTGGCGGACCGCAAGGAGGCGGCGATGGCGGCGATGGCGGCGCAGTCGTACCTGCGCGACCACTACCGCCAGCGAGGCGAGCAGCGCGCGGTGCAGGCCCGCTACTTCGGCGCGACGGCGGGCACCCGCCTGGTGGAGGCGTTCCAGCAGGTGACCCCGAGGCTGGTGGGCGAGCTGTAGGATCGCCCTCCCCCAGGGGACGGGTCATGCTGTTGGCCGGCTGGCGGTCGGCCGACAGCCAGCCGGTCAATGTGCATGATCATCCCGTGGGGGAGGGCAGATCCGCCTACAGGTTGAACGCCGTGCGCATGCTCGGGTTGTTGGCGTCGCCGGCGTGGCCCAGCAGCGTCGTGATGCCCAGCATCTGCTCCGTGGTCCGCAGCAGCGAGTAGTGGTTGAACAGCGTGCTCGACGTGGCGCCCTTCGCGGTGGACGGGGCCACCA
>Ga0066903_100001848_pt1 | contig 15955 bp, 13 predicted proteins | sample PanSoiMetaGPlot1_FD_67491 | JGI IMG/M metagenome (GOLD analysis project Ga0066903, IMG submission 67491) | Tropical forest soil microbial communities from Panama analyzed to predict greenhouse gas emissions - Panama Soil - Plot 1 (version 2) | ecosystem: Environmental > Terrestrial > Soil >... | reverse complement strand
AAGAACAGTGCGCGGCATTAATTGAAAGTATGTTCGGGGTCACCACCTCCGATGATTATCGGCCGGTTGCGTGGATGGGCCGCTATCCCGTCGATGTGACGACGATGTTGGTTGGGCTGCACGTCGCAGCTGCGATTCTCACCGCTATTCTCGTCGCAATCGGAGCAGGATCCATTTTGGCATATCTGCAATTCGACAGTGCAGCCGTCTGGTCCGGACAGGTCTGGCGGCTTTTCACGTATGCGTTCGTGCATGCGCCATCGGGGCTGCTCTGGTTCGCCATCGAGATGTACATGCTTTTTGTATTTGGCCGCGAAGTGGAACGCTTTATTGGCCAGCGTGCCTACGTCGCCCTTTATCTTGTGTTGCTGATTACGCCTGCGGCGCTGTTAACGATTTGGGGTCTTTGGCAACATTCGGCGCTGGTCGGTTCACCAGCGCTGCACTTTGGAATTTTTGTTGCCTTCGCGACCATCTATCCGCGCGCTGAATTGTTTCTGCGAATCATGACGAAGTGGGTTGTACTGATTCTTGCGGCCGTTTATACTTTTCAACTGCTCGCCTACCACGCCTGGAGCGATCTGATGGTTGTCTGGACGAGTATCGGCGCTGCGTTTCTGTTCATTGAAATGCATGGCGCGGGCCCGGAACTCGCCTGGTGGGACGCTTTCAAAACGCGCTTGCGCCCGAGGCCAAAATTCCATGTTGTTCCCAAAACGATATCCAGCCGTTCAGCGGAGCCGGATGAAGGTGACGTCTCAATCGATCGTATCCTCGACAAGATCTCGAAGTTCGGAATCGGAAGTTTAACAGCAAGCGAGCGGAAACAACTCAACCGCGAGCGCGAGCGCCTCCTGAAAAAATCAGAGTGATGCGATAGCGCCGCGCTTTGCAGAGCCAAAGGGGTTAAAGGATCGAAACTTGGCTAGCCGTGTTCAAGCCGAGCCTCGCAAATCTGACACAGCACGTGCAGAAGAAGCTGATGCGCTTCCTGAATCCGGGCCGTAGAATCGCCACGAACCAAAAGGTCGACGTCTGCCATGCCGATTGTTGATCCGCCGTCGCGACCAAGAAAAGAAATCGTCTTCAGTTTGCGCGTCTTGGCTTCCCGCAAGGCGCGCTCCACATTTTTCGACTTGCCAGACGTAGTCAGGCAAATCAGCACATCTGCCGGAAGGCCAAACGCCGCGACCTGGCGCGCGAAAATCTCGTCGAAGCCATAATCATTGCCTGCAGCGGTTAGAAGTCCGCCATCGGCCGCGAGACAAATGGCCGGATATGCGGGACGGTCTTTTGTAAAGCGCACCACAAACTCCGTAGCAAAATGGGATGCATCAGCCGCGCTGCCGCCGTTCCCACAAACGAGCAATTTGTTTCCGGCGCGCAAACATTGCTCGATTAGGTCCGCAGCCTTCGCAACTTGCAAGTCCAGGTCGACAAGTGATTGCAGCGTCTCTTTGGCTGCGGCGACTGCAGTCTTTAAAACTTCAGATGAACTGTGCATTTCTTATTAATAAGGATGCCGCGTTAAACGCATTTCGCCAGTGGCGGTTTAGGCCTGGTACGGTACCGCACGTCGGAATTCCGACAGGTTTCTAATCGCCAAAGCGAAAAACGCAAGTCTGCGGACATACTCAAGAAAAGATGGGCGACAGCCAGCCAGCTAAACCCTAATTGAAACAACTGTGTAAAAAATGGATCCTTTGACCGTCTGACAAGCGTTTTGGGAGAACTTCGCATTCCCGTTTCCGTAGAAGTGCTTGTGCACGGTGTAATGCTCCACCTCACACTTAACGTTCTTGACGACCGGACTCTGGCGAACCTGCGGCCTCCGTCATCAGCTCCACTCAATTTTCGCCAGAGAAGCGGCTTTTGGCCGACAAATCGCCCTGACACAACGAACAAACAAAGCGCACTCAGCCACCAGCACCGAGCTGGGAAAATAGAAAATGGATTATACCGCCCTTAATGACTCCCTTTCCGTGACCCCGCACGAGCACGACGAGTGCCCGCACTGTTGCGGCGTGGTGCGGATGCATAACGGACTATGCCTTGGCTGTTTGGTGCAAACGGGACTCAGGGAAGAAGACGGCCTTGAAGGCGAGAATCTTGATACGCTTCTGTCCGAAATCGAATAACTAAGTGTGACCGATCCTGAGTGATCGTCACTTCTCTCGTACGTCATCGCCTGATCTTTGGATTGTGACAGTGAAGTTAAATCCCCACCTACCGCAAAATAATTGGAACCTTGCCTCGTCAGTTTCCGTAGAAGTAAGCGTGCGGGAAATTAAATCAAATCAACAGCCTGTCCCGGCATGCCGTCCCCCCTGCGACCAAACATCGGTCGACCGGGCTAATTTGGATTTTCGTTTCCCAGTTTATCCCCCGGTTTTCACATTTTTGAGGGTGAGTTTTTCGAGGATCCGCTCCTCGGTCACGTTTCCTTGATGTACGGCAGACCTGAAGACGGTTTCCTACTCACTCACACAGTTCCCGCACTATTAGCGGGTTAGCAAAGGTTGGAGGAATTCATCAGATGAGGATAGAAGGTCATCTGCCACCTGTAGGGCGAGCGACCAAGGGCGGCAGCCTGCCCTATAACAGCTCGAACGCGAATGGAGCGAGAGCCCCGGAGGTTACAATCGAGTTTCCGGTGGCGCCAGCGCGGCGCGTGCCTGGCTGGAAATCAGCCCTTGATATCATATGTATTCTGCTTGCGCTGCCGATTTGGTTGCCGCTGATAATCTTACTCATTGTGATAACGCGACTTGCTTCGCCAGGGCCGATTTTCTACCGGCAGAAACGCGTCGGTCTCGGGGGAAGACATTTTTCTATCTGGAAGTTCCGCACAATGAAGGTGAGTGCCGAAACACAAACGCACGAAGACTACTTCCACGAATTAATGCGGGGCGACTGTCCGATGACAAAGCTCGATGCCTATGGCGATCCGCGCCTTGCGCCTTTCGGTCGATTTCTGCGTGCCAGCGGTCTGGATGAATTGCCTCAAATTTTCAACGTCTTTTGCGGCGAGATGAGTCTGGTTGGTCCGCGACCGTGTCTGCCAAGCGAATTTGCTCATTTTCAGCCGTGGCAAAGAGAGCGCGTGAACGCTCTGCCGGGTCTCACGGGCTACTGGCAAGTGAATGGCAAAAACAAGACCACATTCAATGAGATGATCGCAATGGATCTGTTTTACCTCAAAAACATCTCGTTCCTCCTGGATCTGAAGATTATCTTCAAGACTTGCGCCGTTATTGCCGGGCAACTGTTCGAATCCCGACCGGCAGCGGAACCACTTCGTCAATCTGCAGGTCTCGGCTCCCGGCCACCCACCTTAAGGAGCCTGACGCAATCAGCTCGAAAAGTATGAAGAAACCAATCACAGTCGGGGTAGTCGGGTGCGGCTACTGGGGCCCACTTCTGGTTCGCAACTTCAAAACTCTTCCAGACTGCCAGCTCAAGGCTATCTGCGATCTCAATGTGGAGCGCCTAAAACATGTCCGCGCGTTGTATCCGGACATCGAAGGGATGACACAGACACAGCAGCTTCTAAACGGCACGGGCGTGGACGCGGTTGTCATTGCTACCCCGGTTAAACACCACTACTCGTTGGCCAAGGCGGCCCTCCTGGCGGGAAAGCATACGCTTATCGAAAAACCAATGGCTTCCTCTTCCGCTGAGTGCGAGGAACTGATCGAAATCGCCGATCGCAAAGGTCTGGTTTTGATGCTCGATCACACTTTTCTCTACTCTTCACCCGTCCAGAAGATTGCCCAAATTGTTCAAGCCGGAGACCTGGGCGAGATCCGTTACATCAATTGCCGGCGTCTTAACCTGGGCTTATTTCAAAAAGACATTAATGTCGCCTGGGATCTGGCGCCGCACGATATCTCGATCATTCTCCATATTCTGGATGAATTTCCGACCACAGTTAACTGCCAAGGGAACGCTCACATTACACCGGGAGTGGAAGACGTCACTAACATGTCGCTCTTGTTCTCGCGTAAACGCTTCGCAACCATCCAGAGCAGCTGGCTTGAGCCACGCAAAATTCGCGAAATGACCATCGTCGGGACGCGGCGAATGATCGTGTACGACGATTTGCGGACTCGTGAGAAAATCCGCATTTATGATGCACGTGTAGAACGTCCGCCGCACTACGACACATTCGCTGAATTTCAATATTCTTATCACTACGGAGACAGTTACATCCCATATCTCCATCAGGAGGAGCCGTTAAAGCTGGCCTGCCAGCATTTTGTTGACTGCATCAGGACGAATTCCGAACCGCTAACGAATGGACGTCGGGGACTGGAAATGGTCAGGATTCTCGAGGGGGCTAGCACTTCCCTGAAGATGAACGGCGCCCCTGTGCCACTTTGTCAGTCGAGTAGTCCAGCGCCCGCTTGCGCCCCGGTCAACACCGAAAAGATTTTTCAGGTTGAGGCATTCGCTGGATGACTGGCTGGGCGAGCCTCGCAGCGGCTCAGCCAAGTCCAGTCCAGCGCGCGAAGGCTGGCCTCAACTCTCCAGTTTCACCCCATAACTCACACGGCAAAATGAAAGTTCCCTTTCTCGACCTAAAATCTCATCACGCCCCTTTATTCAAAAAATTCGAACACGCGATTCGCGAAGTAATCGAGAGCAGCGCATTCGCGGGTGGGCCGTTCGTTGAAAAATTCGAAGAGGAGTACGCAGCATTCTGCGGTTCGCGCTACGCGATCGCGGTCGGTAATGGCACCGACGCGCTTTGGCTCACTCTCCTGGCGCTCGGAATTGGCGAAGGCGACGAGGTGATCACGGTTCCGAACACATTCATCGCGACCGCCGAGGCGATTACCTATTGCAAAGCCCGCCCTGTGTTTGTGGATGTGGACAAAGACACATTTACAATGAACCCAGCGGAACTTGAGAAGGCTCTGACGGAGAGGACCAAGGCAATCATTCCTGTCCATCTGTTCGGGCAGCCGGCGGACATGGATCCGATTTTGGAATTTGCACGCGCATACGGACTCTTCGTAATTGAAGATGCCGCGCAGGCCCACGGCGCCGAGTACAAAGGCCGAAAAGCAGGCACGATGGGCGACGCGAGTTGCTTCAGTTTTTATCCCGGAAAAAATCTGGGGGCCTTAGGGGAGGCGGGAGCGGTCGTGACAGACGACCCGGAATTACGCGACCAGATCCGAATGCTGCGAGACCATGGCCAGTCACGGAAATATTATCACAGCTTAATGGGATGGAACTGCCGGATGGATGGCATTCAGGGCGCGGTCTTGTCGATCAAACTGTGTCATCTCAACAAAGCAAATTCGCTACGGCGCAAACACGCCCAGGAGTACAATCAGGCTTTCGCCGGAATCGACGAAGTTCTTGCACCGTTCGAGGCGACGTACGCTCGTCACGTTTATCACGTCTATGCCATTCGTCTCCAAGACCGCGACGCGGTTAGCCGGTGCCTACAGGAAAAAGGAGTCGGTTGCGCTGTGCATTACCCGGTTCCGATTCACCTCCAGGAAGCCTGCCGAAACCTCGGTTATCAGAAGGGGGCGTTCCCAATATCGGAGAATCTGGCGGACCAATTTCTTTCCTTGCCGATGTTTCCGGAGTTGACGGAAGAACAAATCGAATATGTCGCTCGGTCCGTCATCGAGGTGGTTGGTGTAGAGGCGCTCGTCTAGAGAGCACGGGTTGAAAACACTCGAAACGGGCGAAATGCAATCTGTGGAAGCGGCTACTTTTTCCGGCGAGCACTCCGTAATGGAGGCGAACGGAACCGGCGAACCGTTGCAAATGTGGATTATTAATCCAGTTCAAAATCCCGGTTGGGATCTTGTCATTGCCCTGCATCGCGAGGCAGGTTGTTTCCACACGAGCGCTTGGGCAAAGGTGCTTCAAAAGACGTACAACCATCAGCCTTATTACCTTCAATTTTCCCGCGGACGCCGATTAGCCGCCCTGGTACCACTTATGGAAGTTCGTAGTGTGATCACTGGGCGGCGCGGCGTCTGTCTTCCATTTAGCGATGTCTGCGAGCCACTCATCTTTGATCCCGAAGTGGCTGACCTAATAAGAGATCGTCTCGTTTGCTTTGCGCGGGAACGTCGCTGGAAACACCTGGAAATCCGCGGAGGTAAATCCTTTCAACCCGGCCACAGCTCAACTTCGAAATTCTATGGGCATACGCTCGATTTGCGTAGCCGCGTTGAGGAACTGGTCAATCGCTTCAGCAGTCCTGTCCGCCGTGCGATTCGCAAAGCGCAACGCAACGATGTGGCCGCGCTTGTCGCCCGCAATCGCCAGGCTGTGGACGATTTCTACGGCCTCCATGTTCAAACGCGTCGACGTCACGGTTTTCCGCCGCAACCGGCATCGTTTTTCCAAAACATTTACGAGCATATCATCAAGCCCGGTCTAGGATTCATCGTTCTGGCCCGATGCGGAGCACGCCCAATTGCAGCGGCTGTTTTCTTCCGCTTCGGAAAGAACGCCATGTATAAGTTCGGCGCCTCTGACAAGAGGTTTCAGGAATTACGCGCGAATAATCTTGTGATGTGGCAAGGCATCCAGTTTTTGGCCCGCACCGGCGTCGAAAAATTACATTTCGGGCGCACCGACTGCGAAAACGATGGCTTGCGACGATTCAAACTTTCTTGGAACACGCAGGAAGAAATCATTGATTACTTCCGAGTCGACCCATGGGGTCGGCCGTGTTTAACCCCGGTCCGCCGTGACACCGGCTTACATAAGGGCATCTTTGGCAGGTTGCCACTGATGTTCAACCGGCTGGCGGGCTCGATCCTCTATCCACATCTCGACTAAAGGTTAAAATTATGGCTGATATCCGACGCGAAACCCAACCCCATACCGGTCTAAAACTTAGCGACATTCTTTTTGCTCTGTTCAAGCGTAAGTGGACAATCATCGTCTGCACTATTCTAGGCATTACGGCCGCTGCGGCATTCTATCGTTTCTACACGCCGTCCTACGAATCACAAGCCAAGTTGCTGGTACGGTACGTCTTGGAAAGGAGCGGTGTTGACCCGGTTGAAGCAGAAAAAGCCGGTACTGTAGCGAACACCGAGGCCGATCGAGTAATCGGCGCGGAGATTGAGATTCTGACCAGTTGGGATCTGGCTGTGCAGGTGGCCCAAGCAATCGGTCCCAGACGATTGTTGCCGACAACCAAGGAGCCAACGGAAAATGAGGCGGCGAGTAGCATCATTAACGGCTTAAAAGTGATTTCCAACAAGGGAAGCAACATCATCTTAATTTCCTATAAGAACCCTAATCCTGAGATAGCGACGCTCGTTTTGCAGGAACTGTTGAGTCGTTATTTCGTCAAGCACTTGGAAGTGCACCGTTCGGCCGGGGCCTTCGATTTCGTGGCTCAACAAACCGATCAAGTTAGAACGCGGTTAAACCAAACGGAGGACGCCCTAAAATCGCTAAAGGAGAAGACAGGACTTGCTTCGCTCAAAGAGGGCTCAGCAGCTCTTACCACAGAGGCGGCGAAAACCCAGGAACAACTCAATTCCGCCGAGGCGGACCTAGCCGAAAAGCAAGTCCTCGCTAATCAGATTGTAGAGAAAAAGACAAAAGGATGGAGAACAAAGACCCCGTCATCTGATAACAGCCCGCAATCCGCAAAGGCCAAGGTCGCCGGCATTCAGGCAAAAGTCGACGCGCTGAAGGCGCGGCTTCAAGATATTCAGCACAGAACGAATCAGCTGTCGCAGCTGGCTCCCCAAATTGAAGATTTGGAGCGAAAGCGAGAGATGGACGAAGCGAATTACAAATATTTCGCAGCGTCACTTGAAAAAGCACGGGTCGACGAGGCTTTGGATCCTTCCAAGATGCCGAACATTAGCGCGGTCCAGCGCCCCTCTCCGCCGGGCTTAGTCACCAAAACACGCGATAAGATTGCCTTGGCACTGGCTGGCGCCGGGATAGCCCTGGGCATAGCGATTGCGTTGCTAAAAGGCCTGTTTTTGAACCAAACCGTAGGACGCCCACTCCAGCTGGAGACCCAGTTACATATTCCGTTGATGCTCTCGATCCCATATGCGAACGGACACTTCGCGTTGCCCCGTAATGGTTCACAGAATGCGGGAGCGCTTACAAAGGAACGCCGTAGCGCCAAGTTAGCGCCCTGGGAGGCCGGCCATTTTATCCGGCCATACTGCGACGCAATCCGAGATCGCCTCGGTCTTTATTTCGAGCTGAATCACTTGACGCATAAACCCAAGCTGGTTGGCGTTACCAGTATTTCCGGGGACGGGGGAACTTCCACCCTTGCTGCCGGGCTCGCTGCGTCCCTTTCAGAAACAAACGACGGCAAGGTGCTTCTCGTCGACGTGAACTTGGGACCAGAGGAGGTCCACCCGTTTTTTAAGGGTAAACCTGCCTATTCTTTGACCAAAGCCCTTAAGCCATCTGGCTCCATCGCATCGGCTGCCGACAATCTCTATCTCGCTACAGTGGGATCCTCCAATACCGGCGGTCCGGCGCAACTCGGTTTGAAAAAATTCTTCGACATGATGCCTAATATGAAGGCGAGCGACTTTGATTACATCATTTTTGATATGCCTCCAATCGATCAGACCAGTCCCACATGGGGGATGGCTGCATTCATGGATAAGCTGTTGCTCGTGGTTGAGGCAGAAAAGAACAACCGCGAGGTCATCAAACGCAGTTACGGGAAGTTGATCGCTGAGCGAAACAACGTAGCGGTTGTGGTCAACAAGGCCCGTTCTTACGTTCCGAAGTGGCTTGATTCTGAGTCTTGATCGGAGCACTGATAACGATTGAACCGCGGTTCTGTCGTCTGCGACGCTTAGCTTAAGGCCGCTTTGGGATTGTTGAGATCCTGCGGATGCTTTTTATCTTCTTATTCTTGCTCGTACTCCTTTTCGCGCTCCCACACCGCGTTTAAGATCGGAAGCAGGCTAGGCCCACAAGAATTTTCAATAGGCCCCTAGGTTATCCCGCCGACGTCTACGGCAAGCACCGCACTCCTCTACCTCATGTTACGCAATCGAATTTACTACGGGCTAAAACCTTTCGTTCCTCAATTTCTTCGAACGGCGATTCGACGAAAGCTGGCGGTGCGCTTACGCAAGCGCGTTGGAGACGTCTGGCCGATTATGCCAGGATCGGAACGCCCACCGGAAAACTGGCCCGGCTGGCCGGAGGGCAAAAAATTTGCGCTTGTTCTGACCCACGACGTCGAGAGCAAAACGGGTCTGAGCAAGTGCCGGGCCCTAATGCAAATGGAATTGGACCTTGGATTCCGTTCTTCCTTTAATTTTATCCCTGAGGGCAGCTACCGAGTTCCAGCGGAATTAAGGCAGGAACTCACCGCTAGGGGATTTGAGGTTGGGATCCACGACCTCAAACACAATGGCCATCTGTTTGCCTCGCGCCGGGGGTTCAAGCGCAGTGCCGCGAAAATCAACGGCTATGCACGCGAGTGGGGCGCGTTGGGATTCCGATCTGGATTCATGTTACGCAATCTCGATTGGTTGCACGATCTCGATGTGCAGTACGACGCATCCACCTTTGATACGGATCCATTTGAGCCGCAGCCCGAGGGTCGTCATACTATCTTCCCATTCTGGGTGCCACATCCAAACGGCACCTCCATTAGCCCTGAACGATCAGTTATCAACTCTTCTTCAACAGGTTACGTTGAAGTCCCTTATACACTTCCTCAGGACTTCACGCTTTTCGTACTGTTGCAAGAGAAGACACCAGAGATCTGGCTGCGTAAACTCGATTGGATTGCTCAACATGGCGGAATGGCGCTCGTTGATGTCCATCCTGATTACCTGTGTTTTGGTGAGGCACCGGTCGGACCAATGGAGTATTCGGTCAGCCATTACAAATCGTTTCTGGATTACGTGAGTCGTCGGTACAGTGGGTCCTTTTGGAACGCGACTCCAAGCAAAGTGGCACAGTTTTGCGCTGGTTTTGCGAAGGCTCCAGCATCAAGCCAAAGTTAGACCTATCAACACACCTTCTTCTATGGATGTCACAATTTTCGGAATGGGATACGTGGGATGTGTAACGGCAGCATGCCTGGCTGAGATGGGTCATTCCGTGACTGGCGTGGACTTGCAAGAGATTAAGGTCTCGCTCATTAACTCCGGAAAAAGCCCCATTATTGAACCGGGTTTGGAAGAGTTGATTGACCGCGGCGTCGCGGCGAAGCGCCTGCGAGCCATTCAGCGCGCGCAGAGCCTCGGCGACGTTTCCCTGGTTTGTGTTGGCACTCCGAGTAATGACAATGGCAGTCTAGGTCTTGCCCAACTCAAAAGAGTTGTGACCGAGATCGGCCAGTTGCTACAAAAAGCAAATAGCTACCATGTCGTAGTCGTCCGAAGCACGATTTTACCAGGAACGTTGAACGATGTAGTGCGTCCCTTGCTGGAAAAAGAATCCGGAAAAAAGGATGGAAAGGACTTCGGGATCTGCATGAATCCCGAGTTCATGCGCGAAACGACGGCTATTCATGATTTTCATCATCCTCCATTTACGATTATCGGAACCAATGACGAGCGTGCTGCTGAACGAGTTGCAAGTCTTTATTCTTGCCTAAAAGCTCCCGTGGAACGTACCCCGCTTTCAGTAGCTGAGTTGATCAAGTACGCATCCAACGCATTTCACGCCCTGAAAGTGTGTTTCGCAAATGAGATCGGAAATCTCTGTAAGGCGATGGGCACTGATAGCCACAAAGTAATGGAGATTTTTTGCAGAGATGCAAAGCTGAACATTTCTCCTTATTACCTTAAGCCCGGGTTTGCTTTTGGTGGCTCGTGTCTGCCAAAGGACGTTCGTGCTATCCTTTACAAGGCGAAGCAATTGGATTTGGAAATGCCTGTGCTCACTGCTGTGCTCGAAACAAATCGTAAGCAAATCGAGCTAGCCTTCAATTTGATTCGCCACGCTGGCAAAAATCGTGTCGGAGTGTTGGGCCTCAGTTTCAAGGGCGGATCCGACGATCTCCGTGAAAGTCCGATTGTTGGACTAATCGAGACGCTGATCGGCAAAGGATATAAATTGAGTATCTACGACGAAGAAGTTGCTTTGGCGAGACTTGTAGGTGCGAACAAGCAGTACATCGAACAAGCAATACCCCACATTTCATCGTTGATGGTTCCTAGTGCAAAGGAAGCCATTGAAGCCAGTGATGTAGTCGTGGTTGGGAAGAACAATTCCAACATTCAGGAAGCTATAACCAATAATGGCGATTCAAAGTTAATTATTGATTTGATTCGGTTACCACGAGAAACCGTGAAAGCCTCTTCCAACTATCAAGGTATCTGCTGGTAGCACTGCGACAACACAGTCCGACATTAATGCGATCTCCGATCAAAATCCTGATGTGGGTCGAGAATCATTTTCCACAGGACACTCGTGTCAGGAACGAGGCGGCTTTACTCACTGAAGCAGGTTACAAGGTCGCGGTCATTGCCCTTCGGAAACCGGGCCAGCCAAGCCGCGAGACCTTGGACGGGGTCGAAGTTTACCGTGTGCCAACATTGGAAGTGTTTAAAAAGACTCCATCCGCAAGGATAAACCGAATCAATCTGGCTCTTGTTAAGCTGAAATCCTTTTTGGGTTATGTTGTTGAATACTGTTATTTCACATCAGCGTGCCTTACTGTCAGCGCTTACATTCTTGGAACGCGCGGCTTCGACGTGATGCACGCGCACAACCCTCCTGATACTCTGTTTTTAGCAGCTTTGCCTTTTAAACTGCTCGGAAAGAAATTTGTCTTTGATCAGCACGATCTCTGCCCGGAGCTGTACCGATCCCGTTATAGCGCCGCAGAAGGACTTTACACCCGAATTCTAAGGATCTTTGAATGGTGCAGCTTGAAACTTGCTGACGTTACAATTGCGACAAACGAATCGTACAAACAGATACAAATCGAACGGGCGAACAAGAAGCCCCGTCATATCTTCATTGTAAGAAATGGTCCTAACCAGATGCGGATGACGCCGGCCGTACCCAGCGTCCGTTTGAAAGCAATGAACAAGTCGATCCTGTGCTACATCGGTAGCCTGAATCCGCAAGACGGCGTTGATTATCTACTTAGGTCGTTGCGGCATTTGCTGTATGGCTTGAAGCGTTCGGATTTTTATTGCGTCATAATGGGCACCGGCGACTCACTACAAGATTTGCGCGACCTGGCTGGAACCTTGCAACTTAACGGGTGCGTAGAATTAACCGGCTTCGTCGCCGATGAAGAATTGCAAGCTAACCTTGCGGCTGCCAATATTTGCGTGGATCCCGATCCTTCAAGCCCGTTAAACGATCAGTCCACTTGGATCAAGGTGATGGAATATATGGCGGCCGAAAAGCCAATTGTCTCTTTCGATCTGAAGGAAACGCGGTTTTCTGCTAGGGACGCTGCGATGTATGTTGAACCAAACAACGAAACTCGATTTGCGGAAGCGATCGCCAAACTCATGGATCAGCCCGCGCTTCAAAAGAAAATGGGGAACTATGGCCGCCGCCGCGTCTCGGAGGAACTGCAGTGGGCGAAGGTCGGTAAAAACCTTGTAACTGCGTACGAAACACTCCTTAGCCGGGAACTAAACGCCGCCTCTGAAGGGCATTGCGATAAGAAATTCACAGAGATCAGCTCCTGACTGGCTACTGCCCTTTCTGGATAAACCGACGTCTCCAATCTTGACTGCCCAGATTCCCTTGTCTCCGCCACTAGGCGAGGCCTTTGTGACAAAGCCAGAAATCCGCCACGCTGGGATTGTCAATGTAACCTTTGGTAAAAGCGTCACGGTAGTGCAACCGGTCAATCTCTACGGATGCACAATTGGAGATGCCAGCTTCATCGGCCCATTCGTAGAGATACAAAAAGGAGTAACCATTGGGAAGCGATGCAGGATTCAATCGCACTCATTCATCTGTGAGCTCGTAACGATCGGAGACGAATGCTTCATTTCTCATGGCGCCATGTTCATCAATGATTTGTTTGTTAGCGGGAAGGCTGACGCAAATCCGGAGTCTTGGCGGGCAACAAGACTTGGGAATCATGTAAGCGTTGGAACAAACGCCACCATTCTTCCGGTCACGATCTGCGATCAAGTCATCATTGGCGCCGGCGCGGTTGTTACCAAGGACATCACCACCCCCGGCTTCTACGTCGGTAACCCGGCGCGTCTTCTGCGTACGCTCTAGGTCGCTTCAGATCATGAAAAACTGGTGGATCATTAGGTGCAACCGCATTTTCCGGTTTAAAAGGCGGAGGGTCTCCAGTTTTCTTCGCAATTTATCTCTAATTTTTAATCTTTGGTCTTTGGCACGTGCTAATTGTTAACGCGGACGATTGGGGTCGTTCCATAGCCGAAACAGACGCTGCCCTCAAATGCTATAGAATGGGGCGGATCACATCTGTTAGTGCGATGGTTTTCATGCGTGATTCCGAGCGTGCCGCGAAACTGGCGAAAGACTACCAGCTAGACGATGTCGGGTTGCATCTTAATTTTTCTGAAGAATTCACAGCTGCTAACTGTCCTCAGACTCTTAAAGAGCACCATAGGCGAATAATCAAGTTCCTAAACTCAAAGAGATATGCCCAGCTCTTATATAACCCTTTTCTTCGAAAGGCCTTCGCCTATTTGTACGAGGCGCAGAATGAGGCGTTCGCGCGTTTGTTTGGGAAACCACCTTCACACATCGACGGGCACCACCACATGCACCTGTGCGCGAATTTGCTCTTCAGCAACACGTTTCCAGCCGGTACGAGGCTGCGTCGTAACTTTTCTTTCTGGCCAGGCGAGAAAAGCCTCTCGAACCGAATCTACCGCAGGCTGGTAGATTGCTGGCTCGCCCGTCGATACCGTCTCGCAGACTATTTTTTCGACCTGAATCAGTGCATGGAAGGAAAGAAACTCGATCGAGTCGCGGCCTTGGCCAAGTCAAGCAATGTGGAGCTGATGACGCACCCAACCATGAACGGAGAAGAAGAATACCTTATGAGCGATGAATTCGAGCTAATGTTGCGAAGGCTCGAGACCGGCGGTTATACCCTGCTGTAATTTCTCCGTACCGGGTTGTCTATCCAGCCGCTTCGTGTCCCTCTCCTCTCACAAACTGACCTTTTGCCTTTTACCTAGGTCCGAATATTTGCAGTAGTTATGGGTATCCACCTGCCACCTTCTATTGCGACACTTCTCACAGTCGCCTTTGTTGTCTGGCTTTTCCGGCGCGACATTCGAGAGAAGCCCGAGGTCAGCGGCGCGCTATGGCTTCCGCTTCTTTGGTTCGTGCTCGCTTGTTCAAGATCCGTTTCCGCATGGCTCAACATCTTCGGCTTGCCCGTGACCGGTGCGGTTTCAATCGAGGAAGGAAGTCCACTGGACGCGTGGTTTTACTTCGCCATGATTGCGGTGGGCTCTTGCGTCCTTGCTAGGAGGCAAGTTCGACTTTCTGAAGTGATTCAGAATAACGGATGGCTCATCGTCTTCTTGCTCTACTGTTTCATTTCCATTGCTTGGTCTGATTTTCCCTTAGTGGCTTTCAAACGTTGGATCAAGATTCTTGGTCATCCAATCATGGTTCTCATCGTCCTTACGGAACCGAATCCTGAAGAATCGGTAAAAACATTGATGAAAAGATGTGCGTATGTGGTCGTGCCGATTTCCATTCTTTTCATCAAATACTATCCTGACTTGGGACGGAGTTTCGACGAGTGGACCGGCATCCCATCGAACAACGGCATCGCCGAGGGCAAAAACGGGCTGGGTGCAAACTGCATGATCCTGGGGTTCTTTTTCGTTTGGTATTTGCTACAAACCTTGCGAACTGAACGGAGTGTTTGGAGGCGAAATGAGCTTCGGCTGATCGCTGGATGCTTGATCGCTAGCTGGTGGCTTCTCTCACAGGCGCACAGTGCCACATCTTTTATCTCTTTGATGGTGGGGATACTGATCGTCGTGTTTGTCGGCATCCGCGCTGTAAATAAGAATTTAATTGGGAGGTACCTCCTAATAGGATTAGTTCTGCTTGTCGTAGCGGAACTGGAATTTGGTATTTCAGGACATTTGTCTGAGGGTCTGGGTAGGGGTTCCGGCATGTCGGGACGGAGAGAGCTCTGGGCAGGTCTTCTAGCACTCCATACCAATCCAATTCTTGGGACAGGATTTGAAAGCTTCTGGTTGGGAGACAGGCTAAAGCGGCTGGAAGGAATTTTCTTTTTTATCCCAAACGAGGCCCATAATGGCTATTTGGAAATCTATTTGACCCTGGGATTAATTGGGGTGTTCCTCGTGATTGGACTGTTTGTTGCGACGTTCCGGAAAATACGTCTCGAACTCTTTCAGAATTTCGAATGGGCGCGCTATCGCTTGGGCTTCCTTGGGGCAGTCGTAGTGTATAACTGGACGGAAGCAGCCTTCAAAACGTTGAGTGCTGTCTGGTTTGTCTTCTATATCATTGCAATGGATTACCCACGAACTTACCCAACGACTGCGGAATCATCTATAGAGACCATACGCTCAAAGGAGAACCGGGAATTCACCTATGCCGAGGAAGAATCGTAAAGATTTACCATCGTTTTTGGTCCTTGCAGCGCTGTTTTTCGCCGCTTCTGATGTCCAGGCGACCACAATTAACGCCCGTAGCCCGTCTCTTACCGACGTGAAAGCTGCCATTGCCTCGGCCGCGGACGGTGACACCGTAATCGTTCCCGCTGGGACAGCAGTTTGGCGTGATGCCCTTACCCTCACAAAGGGCATTACACTACAAGGACAGACCACGACTGATTCCACAAATGGCACAGCGGTGGATAATACGATTATTCAGGACACTGACGCGCGACGCAGGGGTGGCGGCTATCCATTCATCACAGTGGAATCCGAGCTTGGGAAATCGTATCGCATCACCGGACTAACCTTTGACGGCGGTGGGGCTACGACCATGAACTATAACG
>Ga0066903_100001847_pt1 | contig 15957 bp, 12 predicted proteins | sample PanSoiMetaGPlot1_FD_67491 | JGI IMG/M metagenome (GOLD analysis project Ga0066903, IMG submission 67491) | Tropical forest soil microbial communities from Panama analyzed to predict greenhouse gas emissions - Panama Soil - Plot 1 (version 2) | ecosystem: Environmental > Terrestrial > Soil >... | reverse complement strand
TGGCCGCGCAGGACCGCGGTCTCCTTGGCGCTCGCGGCGTCCCAGATGCGGGCGGTCTTGTCCCCTGAGGCCGTGACGATGCGCGACCCGTCGGGGCTGAAGGCAGCACTGTACACGGCACCCGTGCCCCCTACCAGGATGGCGATCTCTCTGCCGCTGCCGGCGTCCCACAGTCGTGCAGTGTGGTCGTCGGACGCGGTGACGATGCGCCTGCCGTCGGGACTGAATGCCGCGCTCCGCACTATACCTTTATGCTTTGCAAGGACAATCAGCTCGCCCAAACTGCGCAATGCGCCATCCAGCTGAAGCGCCGCCTCGAATGCGTATGATCGCGATGTTCCGGCGGTGGAATCGGGCAGCGCCTCAAGTGCAAGAAGGAGCGCCGTTCCCGGGTCGCCTTGTGCGAGTTTCTGTTGCGCACGGTTGGCCAGCAACAACGAATGTGTTACCTGCGCCCGCACCTGGGCTTCACTTGCGACGTTCCGCAGTTGTACGGTTCGGATATATTGTATAACGGAAAAGACGGTAGCGACGGCCAGGACTGACGCTACGACTGCCGCGGCGCGGTATTGGAAACGCCGTCTCGCTGTTCTTGCCTCGCGTTTGAACCGAGTGCGCTCCAGTTCCAATGCCTTCTCGCTTGCCCGCCATAGCTCCTCGATGTCTCGGTATTCCTCTGAAGCCGAGTCCTTTTCGCGGGCATAGCGAGCTGCCCAAGTGGGCGTGTGTTCCGGCCACCAGGACTCATACGCCTCGGTCGTTGCCGGACTAAGCGTGGCACTCTTCTCACGGCGGAACACGCGCGCCTGGACCGCGAGAGCACGCCAGCGTTGCCCGTCCTCGTACTCTCGAAGAACCCAGCCAACCGGTTCATTCCGTACGAGGTCGCGCGTCGGTTCAGATAATCGCCGCCATCGACGTATCAGGGCCTCGTGGCTAACATCAACTTCGGTCGTTTCCGTGAGTGCGCCCGAAACATCGGTCATGAGAAAATTGCAACCCGGGCCGCGGAACGATTCGATCACTGCGATCACACCTGAACGATCGCCGGCTGCGACGCCGATGAGCTCAGCAATGTTCTGAGGGCGACGACTGATTCGGCCTTCGGCCCCAAGTTCCGTGAGGCTGCGGAATAGCCACTCGGCCGTTTTGAGGTGCATCGGATTAGCGGCTTGGATTTTAGTAAGGACCTCGTCCGCGTGCTGCGAAAGTGCGCCGTCTTTGCCTTCGATAGCCTGCAAGTCGGCGGGGGTTACCGTCCAGCCTTCTCCGGATCCGTGGCGCTGGCGAGCGTAAGCACACGCTCGCATCAACGCGTGTTGGAGGACAGGCAATGCATCCTCTTCCCGTCTGGCAGTGAACAGGAGCCGGTCGCCGACCGCCGGCTCTATCGTACCACCATAGAGCGTGGCCGGTTCGTGAATGGCGCGGAGGATGCCGAAATCATCCAAGCGCGGGAGCAGATACTGGCAGGCATTGACGGTCTCAGCGAAGCCTTCAAAGCGGGCGCATTCGCCGAGATAATCGGAGCGCATCGTAAGTATAATGAAAAGGTGCGGCGCGGGGTTCTTTTCGCGGGCTACTGAACAGAGCAGCTGGATTAGGAGTTCGGCCTCCTCGCGGCTCTTCTGTTTGGCATAGCGGAACAGCTCCTCGAACTGATCGATGAGGAGGCACAATGAAGCTCCCCGAGCGCTTAGCGCTGCCTCAATGTCGCTGAGGACCGCTGCCCCCAGCGCCAGACGAATATGCCAGGACCGTGCTGCATCGGTTGCCTGGTCGGAGCCAGGGGGAGCGCCGAGAAGTTCGGCCAACACGGCAGCGAGGTTGCGCAAGGGCCCGCCCGCTGGTCGTCTGATTCCCGTCAGCCAATTGCGGCGGTTGCTCTGTTGAATCGCAAGCCATGGCAGCACGCCGGCGCGGACCAGCGAAGATTTGCCCGATCCCGAGGCCCCGTGCACCACCACCAGATTTCTCGTTGCGAGGCCATCGATCACCGTGTCCACCATCTCCTCCCGTCCGAAAAAGATCCGGTGCTCGTCGGGATCAAATGGGCGCAGGCCGGGGTAAGGCTGTGCCGGCAGGACGGCGGACGGCGTTAAGGCGGGTTTTGCAATATCGATCACGGCGCTGATGCAGAAAAGGACGGCGCGAGCCCTAGCACAGTGAGCAACTCGCGCTGCCACTCCTTAGAAGTCGCTGGAACACAAGGGACATCATAGTCATCGGCGACGGGTGGACGCTGTCCCACCCGGTCGAGGATGGCCCATGGCAGATCTCGATAGCGCTGTCGCATGAGACGCCGATCAAGGTAGCTCGTTGCAACAGCCTTCTCGATCCAGCTCCCGGGACGCCCGTGCAATAAGACGAGGCCATCGCTCAGCTGGAATTCGTCTTGGCGCATCTTTTGCTGCTTGCGATCGAGCGGATCCGACTCGCTGCCCGCCTGCAAAAGGCTCGCGGGGCGCACGATTGCAAGGCCCTTCAGGTCGACCTTGAGTGTTTGCCAAAGCGCCTTATCATCAGGATCTGCATCGAGATAGATGACTGGGCGATCGGCGGGCTTCTGCTTGGCGGTCATCCGTCGCCGCGCTTCGAGCTGCTTCTTCAGTGAAACGAGCTTGCCTTTGATCTCGATAAAGGTCTTAAGCAGCGCGTCGTCGAGCTGCGCGGCGCCGAAATTAGTCAGACCGATGGGCAGTTCAGTCGCCGGATCGACGAGGTCAATGAAAAGCAGCGGTTTGCCACGCTCATCCTGGAGGGGTTTCGGCCAATCGCTGTCCTTGAGAGGCTGAATGCGGAGCAACGTACAGTGCTCCTGGCCGCGGCCATCCTGCGCTGCCTTTTCGAAAAACCAATCAAGCTCATCCAGGCACCAGGCCTTTCTGGGATAGAGAGGGCTCATTAACACCATAAGGAGCCCTGAGTGCAGAGCCTTCTCGCGCAAAGTCTGCGTGAGCGGCTGTCCTGACACAAGCACGCGGTCATCAAAGAACATCTGGATTTCAGACTCCGGAGTGCCGCCTTCAGCATTGAGGGCGGTCGCGAGAAGGTCGCATAACCGTCTGGCGACGTGCCTGCTCCAATCGCGGATCAGGGGCGCCCTGGTCTCGACCTCCGCGTGCGCATAGCTCACGAAGACGTCGTACTCGAAAGGTTCTCCGACGTACGACAACAGCGCTCCTCCACCCCGCATCTGCCTCCGGCGAGCCACAAGTCTACGTAGTAGATGCCGCCTTGTCGACCTGAACGACGACGCTGCACTTCTGGCACTGCAACGTCGGTAGGGGGGATACGGTCCTGTTAATCGTGCGACTTCCGGATTGGGTCATTCGCGTCGCAGACGACGATGGCGGGTAGTCGGCGCATGTCCGGAGTGCCCCCCAAACCGGACGTCGCGTCGACAACGAGCCGTTTGTCGACTGGCGCAGAGCCGATTACTAACACCACCCCACAGGAGATCCGCCTCGCAGGCAAGTTCGGCGTGACGGCGCACTTGTTGGCTGACCCATGACCTTGCGCTTTGTAGTTCGCCACAGCCAGTCAGCCATATCCATTAGTTCGCGTCGTAGCTCTTCATTGAGCCAAACCCGATGCCCTCGTCCGAGACGCTCGATAGCTCGTGCTACGCGAGGAAATCTGGATTTGTATTCGTCTGTCCCCGCTATTCCGAAGTAACGAAAATCGCCGCTCAGTAACACATTGGCGCTTCGGTAATCTGGATGTTGTCCGAGATCACGGCTTATCGACTCCGGTCCGTGATACGCGGAGTTCCTTTTCCAAACGTAGCGCGTCCCAGACGGGCGATAAATACAATCAAGTCGTCGTGCGTAGCGACTGTCCTTGTAGTACTTTCCGTCACACAGCTTTTTGGTGACACGCGCCACATACAGCAATCGATTGTCTAGATGCAGCGAGTTGGCGGCAAATCCAAAAATGAGATCACCTTCTTTCGCTGTCTTACGAATCTTCGGCTTGCAGATGGCCAAAGACAGCAGTCCATACCGCACGTACGGCGCGCCGCCGTTGTCTGCCGTGAGCTTATAGAAGTAGATGTTGTTCATGTCTCAATTGTTCGCGCGAATCAACCTCGGCCTCTTCGACTCGAACCAGGCGAGGAAGCGCGCTGGGTCAAGAAATTCTGGCAGCCTAGCGCTGCGTTGCAAATATCCATCCTTCACGGACAAGCCGCCCCACCTTTTAAGGAGTTTGGGCTGTACCCGGTAAGCGCGATTCCGCCATTCCCCGAAGGGGAGGCAGCGCTCAAGTCTCCCCGAGAGCTGCTGATTACCGCGGACGACGATGTCCTGAGCACCTTCAGCCAAGATGCGCCGGGAGTGCGCGTTGGCGTTCCGTGCTGATTTGGGCACGCTCGTTGCCAACACGATATCATCGACCACGAAGATGCCAATGATCGCATATATAAGTCTCTGGCTATCGCGCACGTCCTTCATGCCAGAATAGAAGACGATCCGATCGCCCCGGCTGAGTTTTGAGCGCAATTGGCTTGCGCGGGAGCCTTGATCGCCGTAGCTGAGGTAGTCAAAGTCAGGATCAAGATGCATGTGCCCCGCGCGAAGATGCCTCGGCAGGGCGACACCAAATCTCGACAGGACGGGCGCAAGCGCGTTGTAGGGTTTCTTCATTCCCGCACGTACGGCGCGGGTCTCCGGGATGGCCACATAGGCAAATTCATTCGACGTCGAATCGACCGGAGCGTTCCACGATCCGCCACCCTTACTTCGGTCCGCACCGACACGAACGAGCATACACCGCACGGCATCACCCCTACTGTAGTTCTTGACGATGTCTACCAATGCAAGCCAGCGCGGCCCTCGCGTCTGGCGTAAGCTAGCAAGCATTCGAACGGGAATGAACTCACCGAGCTTCGCTGGTTCGGGGAATAGCGAGTTGCGCGGTCAGCGTATCCAAAAATTTCGCGCCTGCCACGTCGGGTGTGAGGCCAATATCAAAGACGAGGCTCTCAAGGAGAATTTCCTTGCCATGAAGTATACGGAAGGGGCTCGCAGGCTTCGATGGATACACGAGCATGGCGCGATCGACCTCGAGCTCTCGCGCATAGAACGCGATTTGATAGATGTCCGCCTCTGACGGCTGCTCGCTTGCCTTGTATTTTGTGTCGAGGACGGCGATCGGACGCTGCGTGGATTCCTCGCACAGCACGATATCCACATGTATCTTCATCTCGAAATTTGCATCGAGTTGGGCGTTATATTGACAGCGCACGGTTATACTAGGCAAAGGATTGGCGCGCAGCCATTCCGCTACAAATGTCTCGAAAAGTTGAGGCATATTTAGTTCGAAGGGAATGAATGGTTCATCGCCGGGCTGGATGTCGGGCCCCGTCTGCTCGAGAATAAAGCGACAGAGTCCGTGCATTGGCGCATAGTCGGCATTCAGACGATGATAGAGCCTGTTCACACAATCCCTCGGCGAGCACTGCTCGAGGGCAATCGTGCCGGCGAGAGCGCGACGCGCACGATCAAGCTCTATCCTCACTTTCTCCTGGCGGAGTGCTTGCCGCCGAACCTGATGTAGCGTCCACAGCAGGATGCGGTTATCGACGAGATCCGCGGTGTGCTCCTCGTAGCTGCAAGGGATGCGTGGAACTCCGCGTATACCGTTTAACATCGCCCCCACGATATCGATGTGGCCGCGCACATAAGGAAGGTCATCAGCCTCGCCTATATAGCCCCGATACAACCCTTTGCGCGCGCGATCGAGTATCCGACGCGCGACGATTGAGACAATCCGTTCGTAAACATCTTCAAGGCTTTCGATTTGGATCTCGCCATCGAAGAGCCGAAAGGAGCGCAGGTTGTAGGCCATCTCAAGCATTCGAAACAGGTTGCTGACCGGGACCTTTGGACTGACACGGATAAGCAATTCATCGCCGATTGGTATCTGCCCGACCCACCCCCGCGACCGAAGGCCGTGGGTGTAATTATTGAACAGGTTGGCGGGCTCGATCTCGAATTTTTCGGAGCTGGTGAGAGCTAAAATTTCGGCGTCGAGCAGCATGGCCTGCGGGAAGCGCCGGACTTCCTCCTCGCGAAGATCCAGAATCCGTCGCATTGTTTTCTATTCGGTTGCGTCCCAGGAAGCGAGAATTCCGCTGGAAAGACTCTTCCAGCGCAACGGCTCCAACTTGCCGGGTTGATCGTAAAAGTACTCCTCCAAATAAGGTTCGATCTCGCCTTCCCAAACATCTTTCAAGGTGGAACGGAGCGCAACACCATCCTTCAAAAAGAAAGAGATTCCAATTTCGTAGTTACGATCGTTTATCGCGGCATTCACGGCCCGCAGAGCCTTGAGAAGGCCATCGGCGGCGAGGCCGTTCTTCTCGAGATGACTGCGCAAAACATCGTAGTCTGGCGCCAAGTGAATGAAGCTAAAGCGCCTGCGTAAGGCGTGATCGACCAAGGCTATCGATCGGTCGGCCGTATTCATCGTTCCGATGATGTAAACATTTGGTGGAATACCGAAGCGGCCCTCCTCGCCGGCAAGCGGGATCGTTTTATCTCGGTACTCGAGGAGATACATCAACTCGCCGAAGACACGCGACAAGTTGCCTCGATTGATCTCATCGATGATCAGGACGCAAGGCGAGCCATCGTAGACACTTCGCGCACTTCTACAGAATTCCAGAAACCGTCCTGGCATGCGTTTGAACTTCATCTGTCCGTCTTGCACCACCGGACGTATCCCATGCATGAAATCCTCGTACCCGTAGGACGGATGAAACTGTACGGTGTCGACAATGCCGTGGGTGTTGCTTGTCAGAAGTCGCGCCAATCGCTCTGCGACGTAAGTTTTGCCGGTTCCCGGTGGACCTTGGAATATAATATGTTGTTTGCGCTTGAGGCGGTTCAACCAGAGCTCAATGGTTTCCTGGGGAATGGCCGTTTCAGCTGAAAACTCCTCGACTGTGTAGGGCTGAAGCCGCACGATGGTGGAGGGGTCGACGGATGGCGTCTCGGACAGACCAACGAGTTGTTCAAGCTCGTCAATCAGCTCCTCATCATCTGTGATATCGGTAAGCGTCTTCATGGAAAGCAGACGGTCCAATGCCGTGGGCCAAGAACCGCTCTTTTGCCAGTCGACATCTCGAATGTGACGATACAACTCGCGATCGGTTTCGAAGCGGTAGTCGGACTTCACGATTCCAAAACCGATTATTTCCTTGCGGCCTTTCTTCACGAAGAGCCAGTCGCCCGGGGTCATGCGGTGCGAAAAGTCGAAACATTGGTTCGCATTAACAAGCGATTCCGGCTCGGCGGATAGTGCATCCATTCGCGCCTTGATCGCCTCGGCATCCTCGTAGCCGCTCAAATCCCCGACATAGTCCGGCCCCATACCGGCGATTCCGGCCTCCCGAAACTCACTCCAATACATGGCCCTTCGACCTGGAGCGTAGAGCCAAACGCGTCGCGGTGTTTGAAGCTCGCGCTCCGGTGATCTTGGTTTGGGCGGAACCACAGTCGGTTGGGTGCTCACGGGCTGCGTTCCGAGCAGGTGCTGGCCAACCTGGGCTTGGTAGACACTATCGAGCAAGCTGAACAGCTCTTCAGGCGCCTCGGTGAGATAGCCACCTTGGTGAAGTTCGAGATCAGGATCGTAGAATAAATTCGAGCGAACCCGTCGGATGTCGACCAGGCGCTTGCGGATTTCGGCATCGCCAAACAATTGCTCGCGGGTAAGGGGAGGATTCAGTGGTGTGAAGTCGCGAAGAGGGATGCGATAACAGGGCAGGCCTGCCCAGTTCGTGCCCTCCAAGCCCACGAAATCCGTGCGAGCGAAGCCTTCGGCAATTGATGTGCCGGTGACGGCCTCGTTGTCCGTGAGATGGAGGATAACGTCGTTGGGCTGAACAAGCCGCATATTCCTGTAGATATCCGCGCCATTCTGCGCCCGGAGCGGCGACCAAAGCGCACGACCAAGGGCATGATCGCCGGTGGCGCGATCCGGTCTGCCCTTAACCAGCGACTTTTCGATCCACACGATTGGGTGGGGGTGCAAGAGGAGTTGCCAAGCACCGTGTTTCGATCGGTCGATAATGCCGGCGTCGACCAATTTACGACGCCCGAAGCGCACGCGGTTTTGCCAATGATTTTCGTTGGAATTCTCCATCGGCTTTGTGCGCAGGCGCTCAGGCAGCGCGAATTGATCAGCTAGAATCTCGTAGGCATCCGAAGGCTCGACCGGTAACGGCGCCTTCATCACCAGAAGATCATGCAAGGCCGTTTGAACCTCACTCTCGGCGGGCAGCCTCAAGGACTCGATCCGAAAGCCGTGTTTGATCAAAAAATTGTTCGCCTCAGTACCGCCACTAAAATCCGCGGTCGCTATTCCCGTCGCCAGAGCGATGATTTCTTTAGGGGGATACAGGCGATCATTCTTCGCAATGGCGTACTTGTAACTCCCGCGTGTTTCCCAACCTTGCCATTTCGGTGACGAGCGCTCTTCCTGATCGAACCGGGCGAGAGCCTCGTCGATGCGCGCGGGATCTATAGCGGGCAGGGCCATCCGAATGCTCTTGAAGGTTGTGCTTAAGCAGCCAGTAGCGTTAAGCACGCTCCTTGTCTCTAAGCACGTAGAGATTTTCAGACCTCAAGGCCACGTGACCCAGCCACGAAATCCGTCAAATTCCGCTCGCTCGCCTCGAACGCTTCCTGGCTCAGGGTGCCGCGAAATAGCTCGTAGCGCAGCCACACCTGGTAGGTGCCGACCACGTCGGTCTCGCAGTAGTCGGCGATCTCCTTGATCTTACCTTCGCGGAAATAGCGCTCCACCTCGCCGCCATCGAACCCCTTCGGCTTTCCCGGGAGACCCATGATCCTGCTGATCTCGTGAAGAGTGGCTTTTCCTTGTGGGCTGAATGATGACAGGGCGTCACACAGATCGACGGCATCCTCGCTGTAGCGATAAAAGTAAGGACGCGCCGAAAGTCCCGGCGCGGATACCCCGTGGACCATTCCTCGGTAGCGCAATACGGGCAGGTCGAAGCTGTGGCCGTTAAAAGTGATGAGGCGCGGGCTCAGCTCCGCGATCTTGTCGCAGAAGGCAGTGATCAGCTGCTTCTCCGTCCTCTCGCCCACGTGGGGCGCGCCGACGGCGTCTACAGCCCAGTGATCAGGCTCCCAGTGCGCGATGAGGGCTCCGATGCAGACGATCGAGTGGTAGATGTGCTTCGGAAACTTGTCGCCAATCGCCTCCCGCACTTCGACGTCGGACTTGCCGACGAGATCGTTGGCGGCCGCGAACCCGCCGAGGTCGGGTACGGTCTCCAGGTCCCAGACGATGATGCTTGGTTTCATGACAGGGCTCTATTGAATGGCCTGGAGAAATGGTCGCAATGTTTTCTCGAGTCCTACCGCCGCCGTAATAATTGCATCCTGTATCTCAGGATAGCTTCAGCTTTGACAAGATAGAAACTTGCTAGTTGCGATTCATTAAAACAGCGTACAATCGGATCAGCGTCAGCGCGGCTGCCTCTTGCGCGCGGGCGTGCGGTCTAGCCAGGAGACTAGGACCAAGAGCAGAATTATGGCGAGAAGGTACATCATTCCTCGCTCACGAACTCACAACGGCGGTTTTGGTTACCGCTGACCAGCAAGTGGGCTAGTGCGATACTGCTCTCTAATCTGAAGCCACCACTGACCGCTGTCGCCACCTTTCCACTCCAGCGTGAAGGAGGCTTCCTGATCGGAACCGTTGGGACCGGGATAAGGAGCGCTGAACGAAGCATAGCACCAGCGGCGACCGTCCAGGCCGTTGCTGTCAACTTCCTTAACCGTGTAGACCTCCTTCGCGCGGGCAACCCTGCCCAACACATCCTTTACAACTAGGTCTGTGCAGGTCGGCAAAGCCGCCCGCGCGCTCACTTGATCAATTCTGCGAACCACATTCCAGCACTCTTTATTAAACTGGAGTGAAGGAGGAGCAGGGAATTGGCTTCTATCTCTCTGGTCCCAGCGGCTTTGTGGGATCACACAGCCAGAGGTTATAGTAGTTCGGCCGCTATCACGTTGATAATGACTACCACTCTGTATCACGATCCAGGGTATGTTTGCATCGAGATACTTGCAACCCCGGCTCTTCGCCCAATCGGCTGTCTGCTTGTAAGCCTCATGCGCATCATCGACATTGGGGCAACCCAGCGTCGGCTCAGTGAAGCGAACCGGCTTGTTATTATCAAAGGGGGCTGGCTCGTAAATACCAGCATGAGCCGAAGTCGCAAAGATCGCGAGCGCGACGACAGCGAGGAGGGTCTTGGTCATCTTCGTTCTCCGGTCATTTGCGAACCAAATCGCAATCAACCTCTTCAAGGAGGCCGTCGTTGCGTGGTTGAGTTCCGATTACTTGGAGAGTAGCAACGCCCTGGGTCGCGGTGCTCACGTACACGACCAGATCGCGCTGGGTCGCTTCGAAACAGTACTTGGCACAATCCGATATCGCTGCGCCGAATTTCAGATTTTTGAACACCGTGCCGCGCCAAGTTAAGGTGCGCGCCTTCGTGTCGATTTTGGCGGCATAGAGATGGGTGTTGCCGTTCGAATCAACCTTGCAGGCGTAGTTGTAAGTTTCAGCGGCGGCTGAGGTTGTGATCGCAACAACCAGCGCGGCAGCGGTGAGTAGGGTCTTCATCATCTTCGTTCTCCGCAGGCCTGTTCTCGCTTTGCATCGAGCAATAGAGCACACGAACCCACTAGCGGCCGTTCCACACATTACGGGAGCGGACACCTAATTCGAGTTTGCCTTGACATCGGGCACATCTTTTCATCGCGATACCCGTTTCATTGGCGGTTCTGCTTCTTAGTCGCGCCGCTCCCTGCGTAGAGATTTGTTACTTTGCGCCAAACATTTGTTCATCGCTGCCACGGCGCCCTCCCGGGGGCTGATCCGGGTTATCCCGATCAGAGTTGGTGTTCAGTGCGGAGGGCCTTCGATGGCGAGACTCCGTCGCTGGGCTGCCCAGCGTTCGGGCCGCGCGTTCGGCCCCGGGGACCGGTTCGCGAAACGGGCACGGTCGTCGCGGTCCCCTCGCGGGGGGGTCAATCCACGCCCGTCCGATTCGACCGATCGATTGATCGACCGAAATTACGAGGCCGGGGGCGGGGCAAATTTCTCGGGCGGTCCAGGCCGTCGCGGCCCGACCAACCTTTCCCAGCAGAAACTTTGCCGCGTGCTTAGCCTCGATTCCGCGAGCCCGATCAGATCGCGGCATGGTTCACAGCCTCGACGATGATGAGGGCGAGCCATGAACCTCCGCTGGCCTCGGAGAGCAAATGTTTGGCGCGAAGTAACAAGGCCACGGACGATGACAAGGCGACTAAGAAGCATGCCAACGGTGACGGATTGTTGCGCCGAGAGGCGTCCGCAGTGGCGCCCATCCGCTGCACTTCCGCAGCGTAATAAAGGAGACTATCCATGCGAATGAAAATGATCGCTGTTTCTCTCCTCGCCCTTGCGGTGACGAGCCCAGCCCTGGCCCAGTATCAACCTGGGCCAAACATCATCAACGGGCGACCCGTGGTCATCGGCTCGAACGGGCTACCTCTGGACTATGGCCCTCAGACCCCATGCGGCTATGGCCAGGCGGTGTTTTCCCTCATTGAGAGAACAGCGAGCAGGCTTGATCCTAACAGCTTGGCCTCTCAAGCAGATGCCAAGAACGCTGTGATCGCAGCCGTGTCCCACGAGTTCGAAAGGCGCAAGGCCGCCCGCGATTGGACTGGCTTCAACTATCGCCAAACAGTTTTCACACCAGCCAACATGACCAGCACCATGTTCGACGCTCAATTGGCACAGTGCTTCCCGCGCTACGCCAAGCTGCTCAATGACATGTTGGTTGTGCAGCGCAATCGCCAGCTCCAAGAGGCCAAAGCCAGGGCAGAACAAGAAGCGGCCGAAGCCAAGCAGAAGGCTGAGCACGAGGCCAAGATGGCCGAGATTGCTCGCCAGCAGGCAGAGGAGCGCCGAGCTCGCGAAGAAGCCGAGGCAAAGGTGAGAGCTGCCAACGCGGCAGAGGAAGCCAAGAAGAAGGCAGATCATGAGGCCGAGATGGCCAGGATCGAGCGAGATCGTCAGGCTGAGATCGCCCGCGCGAAAGCCGAGCGGGACGAGCAGTTCCGTGCAGCAGTAGAAGCTGCTTGGAAGGTGCCCTTCTTGCTGAACGTCAACATCAGCGAGGACCTCTTCAGGGCAGTCAAGAACGAGTCTAGCTATGAGTGTGGTCGCAGGATCAGGAACCTGGTGAAGTACGACATCAGATCGCCTGGCGTCCTGTACGGCACCAACAACGGAGACTCTGCTCTGCTTCGCTTCAACCAGTGGAATGTGAAGGTCTCCAAGACCGGCACCATGACCATCTGGGGCGACGAGGCCGAAGCCCAGAACGGCTTTGGCACCTGGATGAAAGTCAACTACAGCTGCGAGGTGGATCTGACCTCAAAGAAGATCGTCAACGTGACGATGGACCAGGGCCGCTTGCCCGATCCCACAGTACACTGAAAGTTCAGCGCCGGTGCCCATCCGCCGCGGTGGGCACTCCGCTGCAATCATTCCCGCCCCAACCGAATGCCGAAAACGACCACTGCCGTGAGGACCTTGCTCGCCAGCCTTGCTGTTTTCCTGATACTCCATGCGTCTGCGGCGACCGCAGCCGAGGGAGACTTGATAGTAGCCCCGGCGCGCGTCAAAGAGTTGCCAGACAAGATGCTGGGAGGGTGGTGTCCCTCTGACATCGAGGGCATCTACGCTCGCAGTGACAAGGCCAAGGGTGATACCAACTGCGTGACGGTTCGAAGGAGAGATTGGGATCAAGTGGAGAGCGGCTGCACCGCCACGAAGATAGAGCGCATCACGCCGACTAGCTACTTGGTCTTCTCGCGATGCGAGGGAGAGGGCATGCCTCAGTTCTCCAACAGCAGCATGTTCGAGCTGCTGGATGATGATTTGTCCATCTGGCAGATCGAGCAGAGAGCGCGAGAGCCGAAGCTGAACTACTTGATCGCGAAGTACACGGCCCTGATCCACGTGTGTCGCGGACTCACCGGGGATCAGATACTGGGCAACAGGGTCCCCGAGGCTTGCCGCAGCGGCACTGACAACCTGCACAAGCAGATACAGGCACGCGGCTACTGCTTCGGACGCGGGGACCAGAGTCACGCAGAGATGAGATGGCACCGATGCGCATCCGACTCACATCGGCGTTAGTCGGCGCACTGTGTCTGCTCAGCGTAGGGGCAGCTCACGCGGACGCTCAATGCGCCGTGGTGTTGAAGACACCAGATGGGTTCTTGGCTTTGCGCGAGAGGCCTACCGTCCAGAGCAGGATGATCGCAAAGTTGCTTCAAGGCGACGTTCTGGTCACGGGAAACGGCCACACGGGTCCTTGCTCAGGAGAAGAGTGCAGCAAGACGTGGAGACACGTGCTCAGCGTGACCCAGGTAGACGGCGTTTACTCTGACTCTGGAGACAGGAGCTACACAGAAGGCTGGGTCTCTCGCAGGTACATCCAGGAGTTCGAGTGTCCTCCTCAGGAAGATGGATGGGGCGGTGGTCCCTACAGGGAGAGCGTGCCTCGCACCATCATCGGCCAGTGGTGCAACGCGTGGGATGATAATCGTTACGAGCGTTGCGACAAGATCCGAGGATCAGAGAAGGCTGCGGTTACGAAGGGCCATCTTCAGGTAGTCAGGATAACCGCTCAGGGCGCCAGGAAGGCAGACGGCCAAGAGTGCAAGGGGATCGCTGCTTATGAGTGGGAGGGCGGTCCAGGGTACACTTTGAAGTTCAAGTGCCCGAGGGGCGAAGAGAGTTGGCGCGTCGATCTGAAGGATATCAAGAACGCAGAGATAACGATCGACGTTGAGCGGCGATGAGCGTTTATCCAGCGATTATCGCACGCCACATCGTCGGCAGATGTCGCCGTCTCCCAACATCTTCTCGCGCGTCAATCCTAAACACCATGACAAACACCCCGCGTCGGCATACCACTGCGTGGCGCGCGCCCCCAACGGAGCATCGGGCACGGCCGGCGGCCTCATACTTGAAAGGGCTTAGTCAATCGCAATGCGACGCTGCGTAAATCGCGGCGATGGGGCCGGTTGTAAGATCGTAAGCTGCCGGCCGTACTAGGAAGGCCCGACGCGGGTCATCGCGCATTCGGCCCGGCCGCAGGGGAGGGATCGGTCGACGCCCGCTCGTCACGCTCGATCGCATCGCGAAAAGAATTCTAAGGGGCCGGGGGGCGGGTCAAAAACCGACGGCGTCCCCCAAGGTCGCGGGCGCGCTGCAAGCCGTTTGTGTTGGATTTTGCGTGTTTTCCGAGCAGATCACGCGGCGGCGCTACCGGCGGTAGTCATCCGGGGTCGCGGCTGGTCGAGGGCCGATCTGGATAGCCGACGCGTTCGGCGGCGGACGGACGCCGATCGGCGGAGGTCGACCGCCCGCGGAGGGCGTGTTCCTGTCACGGCGCCGTGAGGGGAGCGGCTTTCCGCAGCCGGCGGCCCTAGGCGGCGGGCGGACGCAACCGAAAGGGGGAGAGCGGACGAATCCTGGGTCTAGGGTCTAATTCGAATCCTTTTCTAACCTCAAATCCCAATTTGCAAATAGAGAAGGAAGAGAAGGGGAAAGAAGAGAAAGGAAATCGGAAAAGAGTATAAAACGGCAATCGAGTTAGACCCTAGACCCTACATTCGGGCGACCACGTCCGGGGTCCGGTAGTGCTCCTTGAGGTCCGGCCACTCGGTCTTCGGCGCGATCTCGAAGTTCGCGACGACGTAGGACTTCGCGCTGCTCCCCTCGATCTTGTACCGCCTTTGGACCTCGCCCCTCGCGAGCTTCGGCTCCTTTAGCCCGGCCCGGACGAGCGCGCGCCGGATCACGTACGCCTTGTCGAGCGATTGATCGGTCCGGGAGATTTGAAGCCGCGTGGCGACCCAGTCGCGGACGTCGTCGACCGAGAGGACGATCTTCTGGAGCTTCTCCGCCGGCCGCGTCTTGCTCTTGGTGTTTAACTCGGCGATGTGCTCCCCGAAGTCGAATGCGATCCGCTCGCCGTCCGACATCGAGTCGGCGACGATCTCCTTCTTGGCGTCGCTCGTCGGCGCGCGCTCGCCGACGTCGACGAGGTTGGCCGGGTTCTCGGCGAGCTTGAGCAGCCAGCCGCAGATGATCCAGATGCCGTCGCCGTTCTTCCACCACGCGTAGAAGCCGTCCCAGTACTCCTTGTGCCTCGGGTCCTCGGTGACGCGCGGTACCGCCCACCTCCGGTCGGCGTCGTCGAGGTGAAGCGCCTGCGTGGAGTTCGAGAAGGCGATGAAGTTCGCGTAGTTCGAGATCGTGTGCGGCTTGAGGTACTTCTCGTTCACGTCGACGTGCGGGTCGGTGATCTTGTCCTTCAACACGTCGTAAATCTTCCTGCTGCGGCCGGGGTTGCGGCCGGGGTATATCTCGTTGATGACGACCAGCCGCTTGTTGCGAATCCAGGAGGTGAATCCCGAGTCCACGATCTCCTTCTCGGTTGGGAACGACGTGTTGTGAAGCCCGACGAGCCGCGCGAGAATCTCGCCGAGCGTGGTCTTCCCGACGCCCTGGCGCACCGAGACGAGCAGGTCGGCGACGGACATCTTGACCCACGGCCGGGCGACGAGCGTCGTGATCCACCTTAGGACGAACCGGCGGTCTCTCTTGTTCGGAATGAGATGCAGCAGGAATCGTATGAACGGCCGCGGGTCGCCCTCGATCGGCTTTACGTCGCTCGGTCGGTAGAGGTTGACGAGCCGCTCGCCCGAGACGTTGATGACGCCGCTCGGCGCGCCCGGCTCGTAGGCGAGGCCGTCGCACTTCGGCGCCTCCAAGCGATCGAGGAGGCGGGCGGTGTCCTCGACGTCGGAGAACGACCGGACCCGGCTGTTGAACGCCGCTCGC
>Ga0066903_100001846_pt1 | contig 15959 bp, 12 predicted proteins | sample PanSoiMetaGPlot1_FD_67491 | JGI IMG/M metagenome (GOLD analysis project Ga0066903, IMG submission 67491) | Tropical forest soil microbial communities from Panama analyzed to predict greenhouse gas emissions - Panama Soil - Plot 1 (version 2) | ecosystem: Environmental > Terrestrial > Soil >... | reverse complement strand
TCTCTGTGCCGCCATTCAGACGGTCGTGCTGCTGTCGATGAACGTCGTGGAGCTGACGTTCGCGAGACCGCTGCTCCTCTGGCCCGCCGGCCTGCTGCCCGTGAACGTGCTGTTCCTCGGCGCAATGTGGATCGCGGCCGCTCCGAAGCGGCTCGAGGACGGAGCCGATCCGGAGCCGCTCCACATCGGAGCCGATCCGGCGCGGCTTCATGTCGGAGCCGATTCGAAGCGGCGCCACAATGGAGCCGATCCGCAGCGGCTCCAGATCGGAGCCGGTCCGGAGTGGCTCCACCGGCTGCGCGCGTGGCTTCGCAGGCATCCATTCGCGATCGACGCGCATCTGCGCAACTGCGTGACGCTGACCTACGCGCTGCCCGCGGCCGCGCTGCGTCCGCTGCTCCCGCCGGGGCTCGAGCTCGACACGTGCGGAGACGACGGGTTCGTCGCGGTGGCGCTGGTGCAGGCACGGCGCCTGCGCCCGGCGGGTGTGCCGCCGGCGCTCGGCTCGGACTTCTTCCTCGCGGGCTACCGCATCTTCACCCGGTTCCAGCGGCCCGACGGCCGGACAATCCGCGGACTCAGGATCCTGCGCAGCGATGCCGACCGGGACCTGATGGTCAGGGGCGGCAATCTCCTCACCCACTACAACTATCACCGCTGCTCGGCCGCCGTGGCCGTCACGGCCGGCCGCATGCGAATCAATGTGAGGACGCCGGATCATGGCGGCGACCTCGACATCGACGTCGATCTGGGCGACTCGTCGCTGCCGGAAGGATCGCCCTTCGCGTCGGTGCGCGATGCGCGGCGATTCGCCGGGCCGCTCCCGTTCACGTTCGAGTACGAGGCGGAAACGCATGCCATCGTGGCGATCGAGGCGCGACGCACGAACTGGCGTCCGACCCCGGTCGGCGTCCGCGTCGGGCGGCTCTCGTTTTTCGATCACCCCGCGTTCGCCGGCGTCACACCGAGACTCGCTGCCGCGTTCTATGTCTCGGGGGTCGATTACCGCTGGGCGCGCGGCGTGTACTACGCGCTGGGCTTGACACCGGAGGAGGTGACGGCATGACGCGCGGACTCCGGCAGATCGTTCGCCTCAACTGGCCGTTCTATGTCGTCGCGGGCGTGGTCGTGCTCGCAGGACCGCCGCTGGTGCACCGGCTGCAGCTTCCGGGATGGGCGGGCATCCCACTCTACGCCGTGGCTGCGGTCGTCGGTCTGTGGCTCGTGGCGTCGCTCGCCGCATCGTGGATCGTGTACGACCGCTCCGGGCTGATGCAGTGGGACTGGATCCTCCAGGCGCTCGGCTTCGACCCGGCCAGCTGGATCAACCTGCACGCGGGCCTCGACGAATCGACGCCGGCGCTGCGCGTGCTCTTCAAAGACGCGCCCGGGCGCGTGTTCGACATCTTCGATCCCGCGGAGATGACCGAGCCGTCGATCGCGCGCGCGCGACGGCTCGCGCAGAACGAAGTCGCCCCGGAGGCCGCGGATTTCCGCCGTCTGCCGCTGCCGTCCGGGACGATCGATGTCGCGATGCTCCTGCTCTCGGCGCACGAGCTCCGCAGCGACGCCGCCCGGAGCGCGCTCTTCGCCGAGCTGCGCCGCGTGCTCGGCCCCGCCGGACGGATCGTCGTAGCGGAGCACCTGCGCGACTGGGCGAACTTCCTCGCCTTCGGTCCCGGCTTCCTGCACTTCCACTCGCGCCGGACGTGGATCCGCTGTTTCGCGCGCCACCGCTTCGACGTGCATCGCGAGTTCTCGATCACCCCGTTCGTGCGCATCTTCGTTCTCAGGAGGCTGACATGACGCCGGGCCCGCACGCCATGCTGCTGCATCTACGGATCGTCGGGTTCGTCATGGGAGCGCTCGTTCTCGTGAACCTCTTCGTGCCCGGCCGGTACCGATGGCGCGAGGACATGGCGCGCCTGTCGCTGCTGAACCGCCAGGTGTTCCAGGCGCACGCCGTGTTCCTCGTGCTGACGCTGGCGCTCTTCTCCGCACTGCTGCTGACATGCGCCGACGCCCTGATCGAGCCCACGCGCCTGAGCCGCGCCGTCTTGATCGGTCTCACCATCTTCTGGGCGCTGCGGATGCTGATGCAGTGGTGCTTCTATTCGCCGGCCATCTGGCGCGGCCATCGCTTCAACACCGTCATGCACTGGATTTTTTCCGCGACGTGGATCTACGTCACGGGCGTGTTCGCGCTCGCGTTGTGGCGAACGTTTTGATCGGATTCGGCCGCGTGCGCCGGGCCCGGGAGGCCCGGCGTACGAGAGCGGCGTTTTCGCGCAGCAGCGGTATTACCGCGTCGGCTTGAACTGGATGAGCGCAAGCATCTCGGCCTGGCGCGGAAGCTCCGCCTTGCCGGCCGGGATCTTGTTCACGCTGAAGATGTAGGTCAGGACGTCGGCGGTCTGCTGGCGGCTCAGCGTCGCCGGCTTGTCCTGCGGCATCGTCGCGCGTACGCGATCGAGCATCTGGTCGAGCGTCACGCCGTTCCAGTTGCCGTTGAAAATCGGCCCCATCAGGGGTTTCACGCCGTCCGCCTCGCCCATGAGCGTCGGGCCGTGGCACCTGACACAGCGGTCGAAATAGATCGCCTGGCCGCGCTTGGCCTGCGCCTCGGTGTACACACCGTCCCAGACGGTGCGCATGTCCTGCGCCACCACCGACGCGGCGAGCCCGATCCCCAGGGCCACGAACGAGACAGCAACCCTCGATGACATCCGTCGGCCCGTCAGTCCCGTCCTCCTGACGAGGACGTGATCGCGTCGTTCGGCAGCGCGAAGGAGATGTATTCGCCGGAATACGGCCCGCCGCTGACGGCGACGATGACGTGCTGGCGTCCGTTGGCCATGTAGGTCATCGGCGATCCGCTCTGCGGCGCCGGAATGAAGACCGCGCCGACTTCCTTGCCCGTCGCCTGATCGTAGGCGCGCAGCATCGCGCCGCGCGGGTGCTCGGCCGTCGTCGTGAACTGCGAGTCGCCGAGGATGACGAGCGTCTTCGTGATCACGAGTCCGACGCTCCCGCTCTGCCCGGTGCGCGGGATCTCCTTCCCCTTCAGCGCCGGATAGTTGCGGACGGCGTCCGGCGTCTCGCCGTGCGGCACGCGCCACTTGATCTGCCCCTTGTCGAGATCGATTGCGGCCAGCACGCCATAGGGGGGCTTGACGATCGGGAGACCGTCGACGGTCAGTCCGCCCTCTCCGCCTCCGCCGCCGCGCCCGCCGCGTCCTCCGGCTGCGCCGCGTCCACCCGCATCCGCGGCAGCGCCGCCCGGCTGCCCCTGTGCGGGCGCCGCACCCTGTGCCTGCTGACCGCCGCGTCCCTGATTACCGCGACCGCCAGCCTGGTTGCCGCGGCCGCCGCCGCGCTGCGGCTGAGCGTCCGCGTACGTCCCGGTGCCGGCTGCGAGCCGCTCGCGGAACTCCTGTCCGACGACGCCCGCCTGATAGGGCATGTCGGAGAACCCTTCGGGAGGCGGCGCGACCGACTCGGCCGCGATCGACGCCGTCGCCGCCATCGCGAACACGGTGTGGGTCTCGGGGTTGTATCCGCCGCCCGGCCAGTTCGTGCCGCCGTTGGCCGCCCCCATCGTGATCGCGCCGAGGATCCCCTTCATGTCACCGACCATCGGCGGGTTGTAGACGACATCGTTGTAGTAGCGATACTTCGTGATCTGCTTCTCCGCCTGCGCGCGAAGCTCCGGCGTGAAGTCGATCAGATCGTCGGGGAAATGCACGGAGTTGCGTCCGTACATCAGCGCGGCCGGCGGATGCGGCTGCGTCGGCGAGTACCACTCGCCCGGCACGTCCCCTTTCGGCACCGGCTTCTCCTCGATCGGCCAGATCGGCTCGCCCGTGACACGGTCGAACACGAACAGCCACGCCTGTTTGCTTGGTACTGCAACGACCTTGCGCGGCCGGCCGTTCACGGTGACGTCCGCGATGAGCGGCGCCGACGACAGGTCGTGATCCCAGATCGGGTGGTGCACGAACTGGAAGTACCACTTGCGCTTGCCCGTCTGCAGATCGACGCAGACCAGACTCTCGCCGAACAGGTTGGCGCCGGGACGCGACCCGCCGTAGTAGTCCGACGTGGGGGATTCGACCGGCAGGTAGACGAGCCCCAGCTCTTCATCGACGGTGATCTGCGTCCACACACCGGTGTTGCCGTTCACCGCCCACGAGTTGTTCAACCAGGTGTCGTTGCCCTCCTCGCCCGGCTTGGGAATCGTGTGGAACGTCCAGAGCAGCCTGCCGGTGCGCACGTCGAAGGCGCGCGCGAGCCCCTTCGTGTTGTTGTGCGTCTTGACCGTCATCCCCTCTTTCATCGCGGAGCCGATGAGGACCACGTCCTTCACCACGGTCGGCGTCGAGTGCAGGCCGATCTCTCCCGTATCCAGATCGATCTGCTTACCCTCGCCGTATACGACCCCGACCTTCAGATCGACGACGCCGTCCTTGCCGAACGTCTTGACCGGCTGCCCCGTCTTCGCGTCGAGCGCGATCAGGCGGTACCCCGGCGTCACATAGAGGATGCGCTGATCGTTCCTGCCGTCGGTCCAGTACGCGAGGCCGCGGCCCGAGAGCTGCCTCGGCGCGTTGGCGCCGCGCACGCCTTCGGGATACCGGTGGACCCACAACAACTCCCCGCTGGCGCCGTCGAGCGCGATGATGGATCGCCGCGTTCCGGCCGTCGTATAGACGATGCCGTTGACCGCCAGCGGCGTCCCTTCGAGCTTGTATTCGGGGCGCGAGCCGAGGTTGTCGGTCTTGAAGCGCCAGGCGACCTCCAGATCGTTGAAGTTGTCGGCGGTGATCTGTGCGAGCGGCGAGTAGCGCGAGCCCCGCGCGTCGCCGGTATAACTCGGCCAGTCGCCGTTCTTCGTCGAAGGGATGAAGCTGCCCTGGACGGGCGCGGTCGCGCGCGGCGCCGGGGGCTTCGCTTGACCGGTGGCGACCTGATGGCCGGCGTAGATGAACCCGGCCGTCAGCAGCAGGAACACGGAGGCGGCGCGTATGTGAGTTCGCGACATCGGCATCTCCCTCTCGGGTCTGATCGGCGGGTCTAAAGACCGGCTGATCAGGGGTCCAAAGACCCGCCCTACATCTTCGGCGACTCTGGCAACTCGCTCTGCGGATCTCGTCTCCGCACGTAAGACGGACCGTCCACCTTCGCGGGACGCTCGGGTGGACCGCCATACCCCGGGCGGAGGCGGTCAGCTCGGCCGGACGCAGAGCGCCGTAAGTTTACTGCGATCAGCCAGGCAATGGCAGCCGCCGCGACGACGAGGATCAGCCATCGCACGGCGCTCAGCATGAAGACCGGATCAGGCGACGACCACTCGTACTGCCGCAGCCGCTCCCATCGATCGCCCGTCCAGTGGATCGCCGTGTGCGCGACGATCGCGGACAGGATGATCGTGCCCATCCGCTCGGCGACGACGTACCGGAAGAGCAGGCCGAGCGCCGGGACGAGCAGCGCGAGCACGAACAGCTGTCCGATCTCGACGCCGACATTGAACGACAGGAGCGACGTCAGCAGGTGCGATCCGGCGAACTGCAGCGTTTCGCGCAGCGCGAACGAGAACCCGAATCCGTGGACGAGCCCGAAGCCGAACGCCATCATCCATCGGCGCTGGATCGTCTGCACGCCGGCGATGTTCTCGAGCGCCATGTACAGGATCGACACCGCGATCAGCGTCTCGATCAGCGGAGCGAACCAGAGCGCGCCGGGCGCGAATCCCAGGGCAGAGGCAATGAGCGTGATGGAATGCGCGACCGTGAACGCCGTGACGACGAGCACCAGCGGACGGAGCCGGCGAAACGGGATGACGAGGCAGAACAGGAACAGGAGATGGTCGGTGCCGTCGAGAATGTGCGCGAACCCGAGCTGAACGAACCGCCACGCGGCCTGGTACCACTGCGGATCGAGACGCACGAGCCCCGGATCCCCCGTCAGCTCGAACGCGCGTTCCGCGCCGGTCGGCGGCTGGTAGCGGACGACGGTCACGACGTGCACGCCGAGCCGCGCGAGCGACGGCCGGATCGAGAACGTGGACCGGTCGGAGGCGATGGGGTACTCGAACAGCACGTCGAGCATCGCCTGATTCCAGATGAGCGCCACATCGGGCCACAGCGGCGGGCCCGTCACGTGCGTGAGCGCGGTGTCGTAGGTGACGAACGAGCGGTCCGACGGCAGCGACGCGCGGACGGCAACAAGGCGCGGTCCCTCGAGACGCGTGTCTTCCTCGAACACCTCGATGTCTCTCGCGAGCCAGAGCATGGCGGCGTCGTGCAGTGGCTTGTCGGCCTTCGCGAGATCGAGCAGTCCGTCGCCGCGCAGCGGGAACACCACGTCGCGCATCGCGCCGAGCGGCGCGCGGACGAGCAGGCGCAGCGTCTGTCCCTGCGGACGCACGTACGCCTGCACGACGACGGACGCCGGGATGTCGTGCGCGGAGGCGTTCGCGGCGACGAGCAGGAACAGCGCCGCGGCAGCCACGCGATGGGGGACGGACACGCGCCGGAGTATACTGCGGCCCGCTCGTTGAATCTGATGAGGCGCCGATGAAGCGAACCCTCGCGATCGCCGCAGCAGGCGCTGCGGTTTTCCTGGTGTCGTCGCTGACACCGCGTGCGTTCCAGGACTCCCCGGCCTTCCAGGTCGATCCGCTCTGGCCCAAGCCGCTGCCCAACCATTGGCTGCTGGGGTCGGTGACAGGCGTAGCCGTCGACGGGCGCGACCACATCTGGGTCGTGCACCGAGGCTACGATTCGATGACGGCGCGCACGGAGATCGGCGCTGCCACGACTCCCAAGACGGCTGACGTCTGCTGCATCCCCGCCCCGCCGGTCCTCGAGTTCGACAGCGCCGGCAACCTGGTGAGTCACTGGGGCGGTCCCGGTGACAAGTACGACTGGCCGGTCTCGCCCGGCGGCATCGCCGTCGGCAAGGACGGCTCGGTCTGGATCGCGGCCGCCGGGCCGCCCGAGATTCCCGGAAGCGCCAACGCCAGCGCGGGCAGGGGCGGACGCGCAGGTGGTGGTGGTGGCGGGGGTGGCGGGGGCGCCGGACGTGGAGGCGGCGGCACGACAGCGGCGGCCCCGCCGAAACCGCAGGACGCGCACGTCCTCAAGTTCTCGCCGACGGGCCAGTTCCTGCTCGAGATCGGCAAGGCCGACGCGCCCGGGGACAACGACAGCACGACGGCGCTCAACAAGCCGGCGGGCGTGGACCTCGATTCGAGAGGCAGCGAGGTCTACGTGGCGGACGGCTTCGGCAATCACCGCGTGATCGTGTTCGATGCCGCGACGGGCGCATACAAGCGCCACTGGGGATCCGCGGGCACGGGCGACGGGCAGTTCGGGAGCGTCACCTGCGTCGAAGTCGCAAAGGACGGCACCGTCTACGTCTGCGATCGTGCCAACGACCGCGTGCAGGCGTTCGACAAGAACGGGAAGTTCCTCAAGCAGGGCGTCGTCTCGAAGACGACCAGAGGCACGGGATCGGTCTGGGACGTGGCGCTGTCGAACGATGCGCAGCAGCGCTACCTGTTCGTCGCCGACGGCCACGATCAGAAAATCTTCATCCTCCGCCGCGACACGCTCGAGGAGATTGGCAGCTTCGGCGACGGCGGCCGGTACCCGGGGACGTTCTACAGCGTCGGGAGCGTTGCCGTGGACTCGAAGGGCAATCTGTATACGGGGGAAACGCTCGAAGGCAAGCGAGTGCAGAAATTCATTCCGAAGGGCGCGTCGCGATGACTTTCTCAATGCCGAAACACGTCCTTGGCGGTGGCGCGTTCGTCGCCGTCCTGCTGTCGCTGGGGCTGATCGAGCGGGGACTCGAACGATCCGCGGCAGCGCAGGCGAAGGGCGCCGTGATGGCGCCGCGGTTCGAGGTCGATCCGTTCTGGCCGAAGCCGCTCCCCAATCACTGGGTCGTCGGACAGGCGATCGGCGTCACCGTCGACGATCAGGATCACGTCTGGATCGTGCACCGCGACAACCTGCTCGGCGCGAACGAGGCCGCGGCGAGCCAGGATCCGCCGACGGCGTCGTGCTGCGTGAAGGCGCCGCCGGTGCTCGAATTCGATCCCGCGGGCAACGTCGTCGGCCACTGGGGCGGCCCGGCGCCGGGCTACGACTGGCCGGCGTCGAATCACGGCATCACCGTGGACTACAAGGGGAACGTCTGGATCGGCGCGAACGAGGGCAGCGACGCGCACGTCCTGAAGTTCACGAAGGCCGGCAAGTTCCTGATGCAGATCGGCAAGCCGGGCCAGGGCAAGGGGAGCAACGACACCGAGAACTTCGGGCGCGCGGCGAAGATCTTCGTCGACCCGAAGACGAACGAGGCCTACATCGCCGATGGCTACGGCAACAAGCGGGTCGTCGTCATCGACGCCGACACCGGGAAGTTCAAGCGCTACTGGGGCGCGTACGGCAACAAGCCGGACGACACGAACCTGGGGCCGTACGATCCGAAGGCGCCGCACGCGCAGCAGTTCCGCACTCCCGTGCACTGCGCGGAACTGTCGAACGACGGTCTGCTCTACGTCTGCGATCGGCCGAACGACCGCATCCAGATCTTCAAGCCGGACGGCACGTTCGTGAAGGAGATCTTCGTCGAGACGAACACGCTCGGCGACGGCTCGGTGTGGGACATCGCCTTCTCGAAGGATCCGGAGCAGAAGTATCTCTATCTCGCCGACGGGAAGAACGAGAAGATCTACATCTTCGACCGCGCGTCGATGGAGATCCTCACGAGCTTCGGCGACGGCGGACGCCAGCCGGGACAGTTCTTCGCCGTGCACAGCATCGCGATCGACTCGAAGGGGAACATCTTCACCACCGAGACCTACGAAGGGCGCCGCCTGCAGAAATTCGTGTACAAAGGACTCGCGCCGGTGACGAAGAAGGACCAGGGCACCGTATGGCCGTCGAAGTGATCCGCCTTCCGCCAAGGCTACGGCGGACACGTCGCCAAGGCTTCGGCGTGACGGGGCTGCTGCTGATCGCGATCGCGGCGGTTGGCGCACAGGCGCCGGCGGAGCCGCCGCAGCCGACGAACGATCGGCCGAATCCGTTCGAGACGATCGAGCACTACTTCAAGATGCCGGAAGGACGGCAGTGGGGTTCGACGAGCGCCGTCGACGTCGACAAGGACGGCAGGTCGATCTGGGTCGGCGAGCGGTGCGGCGCCAACACGTGTCTCGGGTCCGCGCTCGATCCGATCCTGAAGTTCGACGCGTCCGGCGCGCTGGTGAAGAGCTTCGGATCCGGGATGATCGTCTTTCCGCACGGCATCCACGTGGACCGGGACGGCAACATCTGGATCACCGACGGGCGCGACAACCGGCCGCAGCGCGCGCGCGGCGCGCCGCCGGACTCGCCGCTGCCGCCCGCGCCGGCGAAGATCATCGGGCATCAGGTCTTCAAGTTCAGCCCGGACGGCCGCCTGCTGATGACGCTGGGCACGCCGGGCGGCGGACGCGACGCCGACTACTTCTACGAGCCGAACGACGTCCTCGTCGCGCCCAACGGCGACATCTTCGTCTCCGAGGGACACTCGTCCGCCGAGGGGGCCAACGCGCGCGTCCTCAAGTTCGACAAGAACGGGAAGTTCCTCAAGTCGTTCGGCAAGTTCGGCAAGGGACGCGGCGAGTTCGATCAGCCGCACGCGCTGGCGATGGATTCGAAGGGACGGCTGTTCGTGGGCGATCGCGGCAACAACCGGATCCAGATCTTCGATCAGGATTTCACCTACATCACCGAGTGGTCGCAGTTCAGCCGGCCCAGCGGGATCGCGATCGACCGCAAGGACAACATCTACGTCGCCGACTCGGAATCGGGCTCGGTCAACCCGCCCCACGGCGCCTGGAAGCGCGGGATCCGGATCGGGAGCGCGAAAGACGGGTCGATTCGCTGGTTCATTCCGGATCCGGCCGAGAAGCCGCCGAACACCAGCGCCGCGGAGGGGGTCGCCGTGGACCGCGGGGGCAACATCTATGGCGCCGAAGTCGGGCCAAAGGCGCTGAAGAAATACGTCCTCAAGAAGTCCTGACAAGGCGCAACGCCCGTGTAAGCGGACGCCCGCCCGCCGCAGTATCTCCTTGAGATGGCCGGTACGGCCGTGTGCGGATTTTCGCGCCGCCGGTCAAATCGCATAGGATGCGACCTCAGGAGGAACGGATGAGCCCTGTCTCACGGCCGTGGGTGGCCGCGTGCCTGTTCGCTGGCGCGTTGGGAGTCGGTTGCGCGAGCGCCCCGCCGAAGCAGTCCGAGCAGCCCAGTACCCCGCCGAAGCCGTCCGAGTTGCACGCCACCCCGCCGAGTCTGGGAACGCTGCCCTACAGCAACGCCGACGTGGACTTCATGTCGGGCATGATTCCCCATCACGCACAGGCGGTGATCATGGCCGGGTGGGCCCCGACGCATGGCGCCCGCAAGGACGTCGCCATTCTCTGCGAGCGCATCGTCGTGGGACAGCGAGACGAGATCGCCACGATGCAGACCTGGCTGAGCGATCGGGGGCTGCCGGTACCCGACGCGACGTCGACCCGCCATCACATGAAGATGCCCAACGGCATGGAGCACGACATGCTCATGCCGGGCATGCTGACCGACGAAGAGATGGCGGCGCTGGATCGCGCGCGCGGCCCTGAGTTCGATCGCCTGTTCCTCACCGGCATGATCAAGCACCACCAGGGCGCGATCGACATGGTCGACGTGCTCTTCAAATCGTACGGCGCGGCGCAGGACGAGACGGTGTTCAAGTTCGCCAACGACGTCTACGCCGACCAGTCCACCGAAATCGACGTGATGCACAAGATGCTCGACGAGATCCGCCCCCAGTAGCTCTTCAGTCGTTCCCAGTTCGCAGTTCATATGAGGTCAAACCTATGACGTTTCCTGGTCCACGTCCTCTGGCGCGCCTGACCGCCGGAGTCTTCGTCGCCAGTCTGCTCGCCGGAGCCACCGCCTTCGTCGGGGCGTGCGCGAGCTCATCGACCAAGGCGTCGCCGCCGGCGACGACGCCGAGTGCGCCGCCGTCAGCGGCAGCGCCGGCGACGCCGCCTCCAGCCGCCGCACAGCCGGCCGCGACACCGCCGGCCGCAGCGGCGTCTGCGCAACCCGCTGGCGCAGCGCCCGCCGCTACCGCTCCAGGCGGGGGCGCTCCGGGCGGAGGCGCTCCCGGCGGACGCGGAGGCAACCCGCCGCCCCCGCCGCCGACACCGCCTTCGACGATGCCGAAACCCGTCAAGCCGATCGTGTCGGCGACGGCGCCGAAGCCGGACCCGCGCGTCGGACTGAAACCCGGATGGTGGGACGCGGGCGAAGCCGCCTGGAACATGAAGATGATCGCGACGCGGCCTCCGGGAGGCAAGTCGCTCGGTGACAAACAGTACGGCGATTCCGGCGTCCGGATTCCGACGCACTCGGATCTGGCGTTCGCCGGCAAGTACGCCATTCAGGGCAACTACAACGGCTTCGAGGTCTTCGACATCTCGAATCCCGCGGCGCCGGCGCTGGTGCAGACCTACGTCTGCCCCGCGTCGCAGAACGACGTGTCGGTCTACAAGAACCTGATCTTCATGTCGTCGGAGTCGACGATCAGCCGTACCGACTGCGGCTTCGGCGGCGTGCCGGATCCGGTGAGCAAGGATCGCGTGCGCGGAATCCGCGTCTTCGACATCACCGACATCATGAATCCGAAGCTGGTGACGAGCGTGCAGACCTGCCGCGGATCGCACACCCACACGGTGGTCACGCAGCCGGGCGACAACGACAACGTCTACATCTACGTCTCGGGGACGGCGGGTGTGCGGTCGGCTGAAGAGCTGCCGGGATGTCAGGATGGCGGGATCGACGATCCGAATTCGTCGCGCTTCCGTCTCGAAGTGATCAAGGTGCCGCTCGCGCACCCCGACCAGGCGGCCATCGTCAGCTCGCCGCGGATCTTCAACGCGCTGCCGGTGCCGCCGCGCAACGAAGAGCGTGCAGCCGTGGATGCGGCGTCGCGCGGGAATCGCGGCGGCGGGGCGGGTGCGCCGGCGGGCGCGGCTGGCGCGCCGCCAGCGGGTGCGCCGGCCGCCGCCGGAGCGGCGCCGGGTGCGGCAGGGGCGCCGGGCGGCGGACGTGGCCGCGGCAACCAGCCGCCGACCGGTCCGAACCAGTGCCACGACATCACGGTCTATCCCCAGATCGGGCTGGCCGGCGGTGCGTGCGCGGGCCTCGGGCTGCTGCTCGACATCCGCGACGCGGCGCATCCGGTCCGCATCGACTTCGCGGCCGATCCCAACATGTCGTTCTGGCACTCGGCCACGTTCAGCAACGACGGAAAGAAGATCCTCTTCACCGACGAGTGGGGCGGCGGCGGGCAGCCGCGCTGCCGCGCGACCGACAAGATGGAGTGGGGCGCCGACGCGCTCTTCACCATCGAGGACAACAAGCTGAAGTTCCACAGCTATTACAAGATGCCCGCCGCGCAGACCGAGCAGGAGAACTGCGTGGCGCACAACGGCTCGCTCATCCCGATTCCGGGGCGCGAGGTGATGGTGCAGTCGTGGTACCAGGGCGGCGTGTCGGTGTTCGACTGGACGGACGTCGCGCATCCGAAGGAGATCGCGTTCTTCGATCGCGGGCCGATCAACGGGACGCGGATGATGCAGGGCGGTTCGTGGTCCGCGTACTGGTACAACGGGGTCATCGTCAGCTCGGAGATCGCGCGCGGCCTCGACATCTACGAACTGGTGCCGAGCGGCCTCATCTCGCAGAACGAGCTGGATGCCGCGAAGACGGTGAAGATGACGTACTGGAATCCGCAGGACCAGCAGAAGTTCGTGTGGCCGCCGAGCTTCGCGCTGGCGCGGGCGTATGTCGATCAGCTCGATCGATCCAGGGGACTTGCGCCCGACGCGATCGCGTCGACGCGCAAGGCGCTGTCGGCCGCCGAGAAGAAGTCGGGCGCAGAGCGCAAGACGGCGCTCACCGATCTGGCGTCGAAGCTGGATGCCGCGGCGGGGTCCTCGAGCGATCAGGCCAAGGTGAAGGCGCTGTCGACCGCTGTCACCGATCTGGCCAACGCGGCCAGCTAGTCACGTCGCAAGGCCGTCGGCGCCCAGCGCCGGCGGCCTCCCTTCCGGAGTCAGTGCTTCGCGAACTGCTCCTGGACGTCCTTCTTGAACGCCGCCTGGCTCGCCGAACGGCTGTAGAACATGTGACCGCCGGGATACTCGCGTACCTGCACCCTCGTCGCGTCCCCCATCTCCGGCATCTGATCGACCGTCAGGATCGACCCCATGAACGGGCACGACAGATCGTTCCAGCCGTGCGCGATCAGCACGCGCAGCTTGGGATCGGCGGCAATCGCCTGGCGCAGGTCCGGCACCGACCCCGCGCGCAGGGCGCCGCTCGTGTGGTCCCATGCGGCGTTGACCTCGTAGCTCAGCGCGTTGTAGCGCGCCTCCACACGCCAGCCGACGACACGGGTCACGAAATCCACCATCGCGGTCGTGGTCGGCGCGATGATGCTCTCGAGCAGCGGATCGTTGCCGCGCTGGCCGGACGCGAACGGGAACGGATCGAAGGACGTGACGTTGGAGTCGTAGACGCTGCCGATCTTGCCCCCTTCCCGCGCGACCTCGCGCAGGAACGCGCCAATCTCGAGGCGGCCGCCCGCGCGCCGGACGAACCCTTCGTCGAGTCCGGTCAACTCGGTGACGCGCTTCACGATCCGCGCCGTTGCCTGCGGGTCGGAGCGTCCCTTCAACAGATCCTGCGCGTATTCTCCGCGCGCGTACGCAATCACGCTCGCCATCGCCGCGGGCGTCAGCTTGTCCGTCCGTTCGAGGTGCGCCGCCGCCATCGACGGCAGCGTCACGATCCACGCCATCGGGGAGAGATCGCCGTTCTCGTCGATCGTCGGATTCAGGTACGGCGAGACGAGGACGACGCCGTTCATCGCGACGCCGAGCTGCGACTGCAAATAGTGCGTGATGCGCGGCCCGCGGTAGCCGCCATAGCTCTCGCCGACCAGATACTTCCTCGATCGCAGGCGCTCGTTCTTCAGCAGCCAGTCGTAGACGATCCTCGACAGGTAGTGGATGTCGTTGTCGCTGCTGTAGAACTCGCGCTTGGTGTCCTCCGCGTTCAGATACGACCGGCTGAAGCCGGTGCCGACCGGATCGATGAACACGAGATCCGTGAAATCGAGCCAGGTGCCCGGATTGTCGGTCAGCGTCGCATCCGATGGACTGTCGCCCTGATCGCCGAACGACACCCGCTTCGGACCGATCGCGCCCAGGTTCAGGTACACCGACGCCGCACCCGGACCGCCGTTCAGCGCGAACGTCACCGAACGGTCGCGTCCTTCCACGACGTACGAAGTGAAGACGACGTCGGCGCTCTTCTTGCCATCGTTGCCGAACACGGGCAGCGTGCCCACGGTGGCCGTATACTTCAGCGGCTTGCCATCCAGCTGGATGGTTTGATCGACGTGCGCGTCGGCCGGTAGCGGCGGCCGAACGTCGGCGGACCTCTCGGCCGACTTCTCGGCCGGTTTCGACTGGACGGCCGGAGTCTGCGCCACCGCGACCGACGTCCACGCGGCCACGGCGACGGCCGTCACGCGGGCCATACGCCACGGTGTCTGCAGGTGATGTCGAATGGAGATCATGCGCCTAGCATACCGAATGTGCGACGGACTTCCACATGGGACGGACGCCGTGACCAGGCGTTGAGGATCGACAATGAGAACCGTTCACTTCCTTCTCGTCGTGCTGATCGCCCTGGCGCAGACGCCGCGCCCGACACCACCGACACGCGATCCGAACAGCCCTGGATTCGTCACGGGGAAGGAACTCCCCGACGGCGCCGTCCCCCCGCTCGACGCCGACGGCAATTTCGTCCTCGGTCCGACGCACAACCCCGCGCCGGAAATGACCGTGCAGAACGGCGTACCGCAGGGAACGATCTGCAGCATCACGATGAACTCGACCGACAGCCGGATCTATCCGGGCATCGCGCGCGACGCCGGAACCTTCGGCACCGTCGATCCTGCCGATCCCGCGAAACTCGTGGTCACGACGAGCCATCCGGCGCCGTACACCCGCAAGGTCGCCGTGTACGTCCCGAAACAGTACGTGCCCGGCACGACCGCACCCTTCATCGTCGGCGCGGACGGCCCCGACCAGCTGCTCTTCACGGCGCTCGACAACCTGATCGCGCAGAAACGCGTGCCGGTCATGGCGGCCGTCTCGATCGGCAACGGAAGCGGAGACGCGCAGGGCAGCCAGCGCGGGCTGGAATACGACACGATGTCTGGACGCTACGCCGAGTTCGTCGAAAGCGAAGTTCTCCCGCTGGTGGAGAAACAGTGCAGCGTGAAGCTCACGAAAGATCCCGAGGGACGCGCGACCATGGGCGGCAGCTCGGGCGGCTCGGCGGCGCTGATCATGGCGTGGTACCGCCCCGACCTCTATCACCGCGTGCTGACCTATTCGGGCACGTACGTGAACCAGCAGTGGCCGTCGAGCGCCGAGACGCCGCACGGCGCGTGGGAGTTTCACGAACGGATCATCCCGAACAGCCCGGCGAAGCCTATTCGCATCTGGCTGGAGGTCGGCGATCGCGACTTCCTCAATCCCAACGTCATGCGCGATGACATGCACGACTGGGTCGTCGCCAACGAGAACATGGCGCGCGTGCTGGCCGCGAAGGGCAATCACTATCAGTTCGTCTTCGCCCGCAACGCCGGGCACGTCGATCGCGCGGTGAAGATGCAGACGCTGCCACAGGCGCTGGAATGGCTCTGGAAGGGATACGCCATCGACGGGACGAACAAGGCGCGCTGACTGAAAGGAGATCGCCGTGCTGGAGCGCTACACGGAACGGGCTCGCCGTATTTTGTTTTTCGCCCATTTCGAGGCCCTGCAGTCCGGCAGCGCA
>Ga0066903_100001845_pt1 | contig 15959 bp, 17 predicted proteins | sample PanSoiMetaGPlot1_FD_67491 | JGI IMG/M metagenome (GOLD analysis project Ga0066903, IMG submission 67491) | Tropical forest soil microbial communities from Panama analyzed to predict greenhouse gas emissions - Panama Soil - Plot 1 (version 2) | ecosystem: Environmental > Terrestrial > Soil >... | reverse complement strand
GCTAAACGAGCTTCAGCTCTTCGGCTACCGGCCGTTCCACGATGAGCCCGATCAAAGGCCGCTTCCGGACGGCAATGCCGTCGCGGGCGCAATCGCCGATATCTTTGATGCCCTGACCTCGACCCTGAGCGACACGCGGCTCGAACCGGATCTCGACGACCTGCTCTGGTCGGCCGTCAATCTCTTTCACCGTGCCGTCGAACGCATTGAGCGCGAACTCGACGACAACGAGCAGGCGCAGCGCAAAAGCCAGCGGGAGCAGAACGGCTCCGAAGTAAAATCCGTCGAGCTTGAACGGCTCACCGCCGAAGGCGTCACGCTGATCGAACGCCGCAACTGTATGGAGCTGTTCCGCGACCAGGCCGCCGAGCGCTTCGAAGTGCAAACCGGCTCACCCTGGCGTCCCCGCGCCGGATCGCTGGTGAGCCACCGTACGCTTACCGCCGCCATGATCGACAGCCGCGATTTTATTGCCGCCAAGCGCCGCGCGGACACTGAACTGATGCTGCCGGCAGGCCCCAGGATCGCCCTGACCGGCGGGCTTGAGTTCAACGACCATCAGCTGATCTGGGACCGGCTCGACAAGGTTCGCGCCAAGCACCCGGATATGGTGCTCCTGCATGGCGGATCTCCGAAGGGCGCCGAGTTGATCGCCGCCAAATGGGCGACACAGCGCAAGGTGCCGCAGATCGCCTTCAAACCGGACTGGACGAAGCACGCGAAGGCCGCGCCGTTCAAGCGCAACGACGCCATGCTGGCGGCGCTGCCAATCGGCGTGATGGTGTTTCCGGGCACCGGCATCCAGGCCAATCTCGCCGACAAGGCGAAGAAGCTTGGCATTCCGGTCTGGACGTTTGGCGATGAGCTTGCCGTCGTGAAGGCAAGGGGCGGCGCGTAGCGCCGTCCAGACACCTCGTAGCTGCATCGCGCAACGGCGCACCGCAGCCCTGCTGTTAGCGGGCCGCCAGCGTGCGGCCGGATGGCTCTTCGTCCGGTAATGCCCGCGTCCAAACACCTGCGCAACAAGAGACCACTCCACCCTTCAGGAGCCTAAGGGACGCCTTCATTTAGAGTGTAGACGGCTAGGACCGAGATGCGCTAAATTAGAAGGTACCGATTGCAGCTTAGGCAACTGTTTTTCTCTCCTAGTAAATCGAACAAATGTCGGGCGCATTTTTATAAGGTGTCCATATGTCTGACGTGCCCTCTGATCCCGCTACGCCAAGCCCTCCGCAAAATCCACCCACGGAACCTCCCGACTGGCCTGTTGGCCGGGATTTTCTTCAGAGTGACATCGCGAGAGCGATCGATTTTCGCAAGGAATACTATAAATATACCATTACGATCGCGACTGCCCTTTTGGCCTTCACGGTCTCGTTCCCGCCCAATCTCACCACCATTACCCTTCCGTGGTTAATCTTTGCTGCGTGGATTGGGCTTGGTGTCGCGGTCATACTCGGCGTGCTGGCCCACTACATGTGGGCACGCTTCTTTACCACTTGGCGTGATTACGACAATCGAGGCGAACGACAGATTGGCAGGGCCGTTCGCGATCGAATCACGTGGTGGCGCCGCAAGGCTGACATTGTACAAATCTGCGCATTGGCTTTTGGAGTCGCGTGCATTGTGGCGTTTGCCGGTATGAATATCTCCAACATCGCGCCTAAAGATCAACCCAAGTCTTCTGTGACGAGCCCGCCCGGCGCTTCGCGACCCTGACCGGCCACGCAGTCTGACAAACGATGAGTGCAGATTTCACCATGCCGAACTGGCAAGAACGCTGTGTTCAACTGATTGATCGCTTAGCCTCCGGCGGCGATGGGCAGAAGGCTTACCGCGATGCAGACGCGGAGATGATCCGCCGGACCACCCGCGGTCAAGGGCCGGACTCCGCCACAGCCAAACCCGAAGCGGGGGTGCGCGTGGTCTACAACATTCCTGCCGTTCATGTGCCGGCCCTCGTCGCGGCAGGCTCTACCAGCAAGAACAACCGCCCGTTCAAAAATCGGTATGATCTCGACAAGACTGGCCGTCAAACTGTCCGCCTTGGCGAGGATCCGCCCGCGCCAGCCCGAATTGATGTGCGAAAAAGCGTAGATGAAGCCGTGGCTGTGCTGGCGAGAGTGTCTGACGGAAGCAACCTGTACTATGGGGCGGCTGAATTGAACGGAGCCGGTATGCGCTACTACGGTGATATTTGCCTGGTTCTCAAACCTGCAGAAATTGACGAGGAGACCTTGGTGCTCTACCGCAATTCGTTCGACCTCGCACGCCCACCTATTGCCAACCGAATCAAAAGCACGCCTCCGAATACTAGGCTCCAGCGTACAATCGACGAAGCGCGGGAGTTCGAGGGCCGTTGGCAGGCCGATCTAGCGTCTATGGCTGCATGCAAGGCTCTCGACGGTGGACGTTGGGGCGAACGGCGTATCACGACCGCTGCGATTTCCGATGGCTTGTTGAACGATGAGGACTATTTGGAAGTCGTGCGAACAAGATCCTTCGGCTGCGAACAACTCGAAGAGGTGCGCGTCGCTGCCGCCGATGCCGGTGCGGAGGGGCGAATCGCCGACCGCATCAAGCAAGGGCCGAGCCCTACACAGACCGAGTTACTTTGGCGGCACCATCGCCGTTACGCCGATCAAGCGCTGAAGGAAAAAGGTGTGCGAACGCGCATCGTTGTGACTGCCGGCCGAGCGCGTGTATGAGTGCCCCTTGGTACATTGACGCGTTGGACGCGCGTGCCGGTCTGGCCTTCGCCAGCCGACGTCTGCTTCAAGACGTCCATGATCCCTCGCTCGATTCTCCTTGCGTGTTCATTGCAGCGCCAATGTTCCGACCAGAGACTGTCTCAAACCGCGCTCTTGCCTTCGTAGGGACCCGCAACTCCTATCAGCTTGGACTGTTCGTGCAGTCATCCGAAGTCGCGTTTCCAGGGCTGGAAGCGGTCATCGATTTTGTTCGGCGGGCCTACTTGCGAGGCGGCGGCGGCGACGGCGCGGCAGGGATCGGGCCGGGCGTTCCGCCGCCACCGCCTGAGGGCGAGTTTCCTCCGGGAGGGGGTGAGGCAGTCGGCCTACCCGAGCGTCCAAGCGTGGTCCAAGCGCTGCTCAGTGATGCTCAGAGCTTCCACTCAACTTCCAATTCACTCCATTTTATGGCGGCTGTGGAGTTTGAAACACGTGAATTCGAAATCTCCTTTCCGAGCCAGGGGTCGAAAGATAGCGCCGCGCAGATTCTGGCGGCAGGTGCAGGCGAGATTGTGCTTGAGCTGCTGCGACGCTTTCCGCTCACCGGAGACGACGAACCTACCTTGACTTGGTTTGGGAGCGCGCATCGCCTTGGTCGTGCCATCACAGCACTGGGATTATGGCAGACACTGTCGATGGTTCCCTGGGGTCCAACACTTCGACGCTCAGTCGATGACTTATCAAACCGACTACAGCGCCCCATGCGCGACAAATTGGGCTTTGTTTTCGATTGGGCCGCCCACCAGAGCGGCTTTGACCTGGCAGTGGTACAAGCCCTGCTGCTGCAGTACCCCATGAGTTTTTTCGCCTGGTATCCACGTGCGTTCGAAGAATTGCTCTATCGAATGCGAGAATTCACCTTTCCAGCCCTCACGAACTCAATCTCACCCGCGACTGATCCCATCGACGATCTCGCTTGTTGGCCGGTGTCAAAACCACTGGCTCACTTGGCTGGTGCCCCCGTCGACGTCAAGACCAGCGTACATGATCTCCTGTGCCTTGTGATCGGGTCACCGGACGTCTTGTATGAGAGCCACCCCGCAATCGCCGACCATGCCGCTGCATTAAGCATATTCGCTGCTGCTCACATCGCCAATGCGCCAAATCCCGTGCCCGCCCTTGGACTGATGGGACCAGAGTTTGGCGACACGGCGCTAAATCAGATTACAAACGTCGCCGCTCGATGGCTGGCCAGCCAATTCCCAAGATATATCTTTCCACGGCCGATCGAGAACATACTTCGTGCTGCCTCGCGGCTCGCCTATGCTTGACGACAGCGTCGCTGAGGGCCAACGCGAACGGAGCATCTCGCTATGAGGAAACTGTAGCAGAGGCTCGCGCTACGGGAAACTCTCCTTCAAAATACGTGCGAGACGGAGCCCTGCTTTTGCCAGTTGCTCCTCGACCACGCCCTTCGCGGTGGTCTCGTACTCGGGAGCGATCCTGTAAACATTCGAGGGGCCGCATTTCTCATCGGGCGTTCCGTCACGCTCGCGAAAGATGAATCCAGTTTCCGCCGGAGCGTGGTCGACCACGCCCATTTAGACCTTGGCTTTGGCGATCTCGTAAGACTCGCTCGCCCATGCCGACGCGTCTCCGCCTGAGCATTTCTGCCGGTTTGCGGGCGTCAACAGCGACATGAGCCTGCTGGCGGCCTCATCAGGATTATGTGTCACGGCAGTCTGAACCAGATTCGTGTCCCAATAGCTGTGAAGCCTGACCGGCGTATGCGCGTTGTCGTGAAGGACTCCGACGCAATTGCCACCACGATCATCACGGTGGGTGTCAGGATCGGTGCGCGTGATCGCATGCAAGGACTGGTGAGCGTCCCCTACGAAGTGCAAAAGAAATTGAAGCGCTCGCAGCCGTTCCGGCGGTCACGTTTGGCCGGATTTGAGCTCTTGCCGAAACTGGTCGATCTTGTCGATCACGCAGTCCTGCGCTGGCCCTTCGCTCGCTGGTCCGTTGAAAGCTGGATGGTTGCAGGCCTCGTTGGTATTGGCGTGATTGAAGTCGGTGTCGGCGAAGTGCCATTTTTCAGTCGCGTCACGCGCTTCGGTGCTGCTTTCGCGAAACCTGTCGGCCCAGGTCGCTTCGCTCGCGATGCCTTTGTCGGGAACCAGCCCGGTCCTGTCCATCGCAAGAAGTGCGTTGATCGTTTCCAGCGTTGCCGGGCTTTCCGCCTTCAGGATATTGGCGGCGACGATAGCGACGATCTCGTGACCTTCGTTGCCCCAGCCGAATCCCGGCCCGGCGCTCATCAGCAAACTGGCACAAGTCAACCCGAGCATCTTCCGATAGCTTCGTTTCATAGGACTCTCCCAGCGGAACGGAATTTTCGTTTGCGCAACAGGTACCAGCCAACGAGGTTGCGCGGCTCCCTATTTCGCCGCCTATGGTCGCAGGCGTTTACGAATCTGAATGTGAGGCAGATCACACTGGCGCGAAATTGCCAAAACCGGCCACTCCGAGGCCGTGCCCGAAACGGCCCCGCGTGATTGCAGAGCCGCCACGTGCCTTAAGGTCTGTGGATCAAAGAACACGAATACTGCAAATCGATTGCGCCGCTCGCGGAACCAAAGGGCGACCACTACACCTTACAATTTTTCGTTTGAATTTGCGGTATCCGATTCAGAGTTTTCACCTGATCGCTGGGCTTTTTGACCATTTGAACATCGAATTTCGATCGAAGTTATAGTAGGATGTCTTAGCCAATAAGGTGAGCGGACCGTGCAGGTGATGATAACGCCTCTTCAGATCGCCAAGGACCACGTGCACGCACTTGGTCAGACGCTTCGCCCGGTGCCAGGCGGTTACATCGTCAATTTTCGCAATGGCGGCGCTTCGACAGAATACCAGACCGAAGACCTTGCCGATGCCGTCAGCCATGCCCGCGCCGTTGCCGCTGATGCGCCCGCGCCGCCGTTACCGCCTCTGGGGCCAACCGGGTCCCGGTCGACGCAGCGGGGAGAGATGTACAAACACAACCGCAAGCTCGCAGCGCGGCGTCGCAGGCAGGCCCGGAAGCGCTCGGTCTAGCCCTCCTCTTGCCTACGTGGAACTGCCCTTACTGCCCTCTACTTTCTCTGCACACCGATTGCCCAACCACGCCTGTCACATTACCGGTGACCCTACATGCTCAGCTCTTGCGCCACATAAAGTCTGGCCTCGCCGTGCCTGGAGATCGAGGCCCACGCCACCGCATCGGCGATCCAGATTTGATGGACGGACTCCCCGCGTAACCATGGCGCGCATATTCGCGTTGTTGAATTCGGCAGGTGGACGGCGCCCGCTTGAGGTGAGCTTTCCCAGTTTCTATCCGGGCTCTTCAAAACCGCTTGCTTAGCCGGGTCGGTCACCCTAACCGATATCGCGCACCCGTTCGTTCACGGTTTTGAGCTGCGAGCATGGCAGGGCATTTGCCGGGTTCATCCGTGCGTCTGATTTCCGCCGATGATTGCCGTTCCTTCCGAACGCCCAGCCGCCACGCGCCTTGAATGATGCGAACCGTGCAGCCGTTCCGCCGGCTAGTGCGGCCTAGCCCTCGACAACGCAAGAAAATTTCCGGCCGCCAAGGAGTGGCTCGGCGGCAAGCCGCCGCCGTCAATTTTCCTGCGTTCTCGACCTCGCAGGCTCGGCAAGGGGCATAGGCCACGCCGCCGTCCGTCTGACGGAATTCGCATCAAGGCGCCGTTGTGGGGCCTTACAGACGGAAGGAGACAATCATGAATATCGGAAATTTTTCTACCGCAGCGAACGGCCGCATCACCGGCGAAATGGATGCCCTGCTTGTCGGCCGCATCAAACTTACCTTCGAGCCGAACGACAAAGGCGCTGATTACAGGGTGTTGACCGACGCCGGCTGCGAGGTCGGCGCGGCCTGGAACAAGACCGCTGAAAAGACCGGCAAAGCCTACATTTCCGCGCGGCTGGATTCGCCGGTCCTGTCCAAGCCAATAAACGTCGCGCTGTTCCCGGCCAAGGACGCCGGCAAACACGTTCTCGTGTGGGATCGCCAAAAGCCCAAGGCGGACTAAGCGCCGCTCGATCTTCGGGCCGCCCGCCCGGGCGGCCCTTTCTTCAGCACGAAAGGATTTCAGCCATGAACCCTTACACAGTCCATTTCCGATCCGACCGCAACTATGCCGATCACGACATCGAAGCGGACACGCCCGAGCAGGCTTTGGCGGTCGCCCGCCGACTCTCCGAGACCGGGGACATTTACCATGAAGCTTTGTTCGACTACTACGACGGCCGGGCTCCGATCAACGAAATCGAAGTCTGTCGCGAGAACGAAGAAGCCCTCGCGGTCTGGCAGGACGACGATTTGCGTCTGCGCCTTGCGGCAGCCGATCTGCTTACCGCCGCCGAGAAAGTCCTCGATCGGTGGCAGAACGGCGACCTTGGCGAAGTTATCCACGAACTCGCGGTTGCCGTTGACGCGGCGAAGGGCGGTGGCCAATGAGCGGCGCCTTCCTTCGCAACTATCGCGTCTCACTGGTTGGCTACGGCGTATACGCCGTGTGGGTTACCGCGGAATCCCGCAGGGCGGCGTGCGACCTTGCCGAGCGTATGTGGCACGAAAACCGCGACGCCATGTGCTGGCAAGACTGTGGCATCGAACACATCGAGGTTCTCGACGAGTACGAGGCAGACATTGCCGCATGAGCAAACGCCATCATCACTCCTACCCTACGGTATGGCCGTTCTCCGCGAGGGGAGCGGCCGCTGCCGACGAATGCCCGGCGGCATACATCGTTCGAGCCCAACAAGGATTATCCCATCAGAACGCCCAGGGCTTTTATCGCCGTTGGACGCTACCGATCATTGGCTGTCTGACGCACCCTCCGCGATTACAAAACTTTCCATCTCACCATCCAACCACGATGGCTAGAATACACGGGCTTAACTGAAGCGAGGGTCGACAATGTCATCTAATGCGCGACCATCAGCTAATTCGAATTACGCCTATGAACCCGAAGAGACACCACTGCTGAAAGCGTCCCGGATTTTTGGTGGATGAACGAGGTTGACCGCTCGAATGCTTTCGAAGCGCGCGCGCTTGCCTGGGGCGGACAAGGCTACCGAAATCATCCAGAACGTTCTGGAGAACGCGAGCGCTGAAAGCCCATTTTTGATCGTAGCTCGCCGCCGGAGCCAGTCCTCATATGCGACGAGTTGACCTGTCAATTCGCAGACGTGTGACACGACCGGTTGCGCGACTGACAGAACGCGACGGACGCAGATGCAAAACATCGCAGCCTGTTACCCGCCCAGCACAATGTGAAAGCGCCGTGCCGCCGGTCAGTCGCGCGCAAATACGGTTGTCACGTCCACAAAAAATGGCCCAGGCACCGCGCCCGCTCGCTCGGGCCGCACCGTCCGCGCGGCAACTTGTTCGGCCACAACGAACCCTCCCGCTCGGGGACGTTTCAACGCTATCGCTCCCCTCCTCATCCTGGAGCGGATTCCAGCCCGACCCCTATACCGATTACGGCCGCTTCCTCACGCCAGAAGGGGGCATACTAATTGTCTTCAAGGATATCGACGTCCACCTTCGGCATACGCTCTGGCGTCTCCTCGCATGGACAGCATCGTTTTGCGTCGACGGCTGGTACCTGTTGCATTATTCGCCGGTTCAAAACCTCTGGCTCAATCTTGCCTGCCTGCTCGCTGTAGGCGTCATCAACTGGCTCATCGTCAGGAAGCCCGTCGAAGTCTATCGCAGGGTCGAGATCAGGCCAGACTGCATGATCATTGAAGGCGCCGATGTCTTCTGGTTGCGTTTCATGGAAAATGCCTGGCCCGCCCTGCAACGGGACGAAGATGGCAAACAGCTTCTCTGCGGCATCTACGGCACGCGATTTGTTGAATATCTGACGCTCCACCGCTTCGATGAACTCGACCGCATGGATGAGGTGTTCGCGGCCCATTTGCAAGAGGCCATGATGCAGCTCTGGGCGAAGCCACAAGAATTCCAGCACCGCCCTGGTGCAAGCCTGCTTGGCTGATCACCGGCCCGCCAATGCAACCGGCTGCACAATGCGTGACCGGATCGCCGCGACATCCTCGTGCTCAAGCCGCATTGCCGCTGCGGGCCGCTCGCCTTCAAACATCAACAGTTGACTGAAGCGCTGGCGCGAAAACGCGGTGCGCAACTCGAACGGCTTGATCAGCTCGTCGAGGCGGCGCGCCATATAATCAAGGGTCGATTGGTCGCCATTGGCGAAGCACTGAACCAGGCCCGCATTGCCAAGGAAGGTTTCCCAGCTGCTCCGGTAATAGCGTTGCAATTGGGTTGTGTCCTGCAGCACGGCCCACAGCTTAACCCCAAATCCAGGAAAATAGGCGGCTGCGCGCTCCATAATTTCCATATGGCCGAGCGTCGCGAATTCCTCCATCATGAACAAAATGGGCGGCCGGTTCCTGGGATAAACGCCCAATTGCTCCAACGCAAGGCAGGCCATCTGCACAATCAGCCGCAGCCAGCGGTAGTGACTTTCCATCCGGCCCACAGGCAGGCACAAATAAATTGTGGTCGGCCGCTCGCCGCGTAACGAGGCAAGTCTGAAATCGGAGCGTCGCGAGATTTGTCGCAAGGGGAGACTGTCGAGAAAGTCGGTTTGTGCCGCTGCCGTACTGAAGACGCTACCGCGCTCCGTATGCGGCGTATTTAGAAAACGATTTCCAATCCCGGCAAGAATGCCGCCGAAGCGCTCGCCCGCCCTGCTCATAGCCCGCAGCAGCGTTTCGACCGCCGCTCTGTTCTCGTTGTAAAATTGCTCGTCGTACTGTCCGTTCTCGGGAGGCCGGACTTTCTCCCGCAGCGCGCGCACGAGCGGCGGATAGCTCAGCAAAAGCAATTCGCGGACGGTGATGAAATTCCGTTCGCCTTGCCCAAGCGTCACGGTCAGCAAAATAATGCCCTTCAACAAAGCGCGAGCGCTGTCGTTCCAGTGCTTTGACCTCGCATCGGCTTCGTCGACGATCAGCGCGTGCGTGATCGACGATACATCATCGGCAATCGTCCAGCTGTCGGGATGAAGCTCGTCAAGAGCGTTAAAGCAAGCGCTCGGCTCGCCCGATTGCCCAAACGGATCGAGCACATAGACGCTGTGCATGAGGGCCCGGCGCAAGCGCGCCGTGCCCGATAACTCGCCTTTGGGATCGAGAGCTACGATCGAGCCCGGGTAGAGACAGAGATTCGGCTCCAGAACCGTTGAGGTCTTACCGGCCCGCGCACCCGCTATGGTGACCAGCGGCCGGTCATCGAGGTGGCCAAGAAACCGCTCGGCGAACTTGCCGAGAATGATCTGGCCCGGCGCAAACGCGTAACGCAGCAGCTCGTGCGGGGGCATCCAGAAATTGACCGGTGCCCTGTCCGGTACGAACCGCGGGACCAGCACGCCGCGCGGTAGCGCCGTCTCAAACAGCTCGCGGCTGCGGCCATCGAGCGCCGGTAGTCCAACGTACGTTTCGGGGTTCGAGAGCGCGGCGAGGGATGCCCACTTTTCGCGTTCCGTCGGCTTGAACCAACTCATCGCCGTGTCCGTCCGGTCGCCTTGCCGGCACCACAAACATAGCGACGCGTTCACGTCAGCGACATGCAAACGTCGTGTAAAGGTTAGTACTTGCAGCCGCTCAAAGAAGCTCAATCAAGTTTCGTAAAACCTGGGAGCGCATGAGCATGAGATGCGATATCTGGAAGAAATTGTCTGCGTGCTTGATTGCGTGAGGAAGTCTGCAAAAGAGTGCGAAATACAATTGATTACGATGGAGCAATAAAAAGAGGGGAATAAATTAATGGGGCTGAAGAGGGTAGCGAGATGTCCTTTTGCCTAGGCAAAAGGTTCTCGTTGGGGGCCGGTAGGTGGCCCCCAAACCCCAGGACGCATGCGCTCTGCAGGGAACCATGTCCATGGGCCGGCCAAACAAATCGGAACCACGTTGCAAGCAGCTCAATCTAAGCCTCACCACAACTGAACTTGAGAGTATCAAGCGTCGTGCTCAGGCTCTCGGGATGCGGCCCGTCCACTTTGGGCGCGCCGTTCTTCTCGATCAATATCGCACAGTCACCGTCGAGCGCGAGCCGCAGAATAATCTTGAATTGCTCATCTATTCGCAACTGATGCGCCTAGGAAATAATCTGAATCAATTAATGCGCCACCTGCATCGAACCGGCGAACCGGTTCCGGCTGACCTTGAGCCCCTGCTCCGCGACATTCGCCACATCCTAGAGCGCCGGGTGCAACGATGATCGTTCGTATCTTGTCCGGCGGCAAATCCTTCAAGGGTCTCGCCGACTACCTCACCCACGATGCCGACGCGGATACGCACAAGCGCGTGGCCTGGACCCACACGCTTAATCTGGCCAACGACGATGTCCCCTGCGCCGTGAACGAAATGGTGTGGACCGCCCGCGACGCCGAGCTGCTCAAGCAGGAGGCGGGCATCCGGGCCGGCGGCCGCGCCACGGAAAATCCCGTCAAACATCTGAGCCTCAACTGGTCGCCCGAGGACAACCCCACACGCGAGCATATGATTGAAACGACGGAGGATTTTCTGCGCCACATGAAATGGCAGGACCATCAGGCGATTATCGTCGCCCATGACGACAAGGCCTACAAGCACGTGCACCTGATGCTCAATGTGGTGCATCCCGAAACTGGGCTCCGGCTCGACGACAATTTTGAGTACCGCCGTGCCCAGGCCTGGGCGCTTGAATATGAGCGGGAGCAAGGACGCGTCTATTGCGAGCAGCGGCTGAGAAATCCCGAAGAACGCGAAAACGCGCCGCCGCGAAATATCTGGACCGCCTTCAGGGAAAATGAACAAGAATTCGGACGCGCGGAAAAAATTCTGAGCGAGCAGGAGGGAATTTCGCCAGACGATCCGAAAAATCAGAAAAATGCCGAGTGGCAAATTCTGAAGGAAATTCAGCGCACTGAGCGAACGCAATTTTTTGAGCAAGGAAAATCCGAATTTTCGGCGCTGCGATTATCGATTTATCGCGAGGTGCGGGAGGAATTTCGGGAGCGCTGGGCCGATTTTTATGCCGCGCAAAGAAATGGCGGCGATCCGGAATTTCTGGCGGCCCTGAAGACGGAGCTCGTCGCCGATCAGAAGGCCATCCTTGAAGAAAGGCGGGACGCCGCCTGCGCGGAGCTACGGGAATCCCGCGACCAGCGTTACCGCGAGCTTCTCGATGATCAGCGAACTGTCCGCGCAGACCTGCGCGACCGTCAGGAGGCGGGACTCGACAACACGTTCTTCCTTGAGCAGGTGGAAACCGCCAATATCGTCGAGGCCAGGACGCCCGAATTCCGAGCGGCCGCTAACCAGACCGTATCGACGGAGCGCACGACCGCAGCGGAGTCCGGCGACACGGCGTCCAGCCCGCAACCGGCGGCGAACGCAGACGGCATGAGGCTGAACTTTGGTGTCAGCTTTACCAAGATCCTCGATAGCCTGTTCCTTACTTTGATAAATTTCGGCGAAACGCCTCAGCCGGAGGTACAGCGGGAGCGTCCTAACCCGTGGCAAGCCGCAGCCGACGATGCCGCCAAGCGGCAGCACCACGAAAGGGAGCAAGCCGACGAGGAATGGCGAGAAAGGCACCGATCTTACGGGGAATAATCCGGGGACCGGGCCAGCCACGTCCGTGTCCCGTGACGATCCGGCAAGTGAAAAGGAACAGGCAATCCCGATCGAGGGGGCCACCCTAGCACAATTCAACGCGGCAGACCTCGAATTGACACGGGATGGTTTGTTCTCAATTGGCCCGCCGCCAGCAGACGATGATGATGCCGGCGAAACCGAGATCAAGGCGGTATTTCAGGGGATGCTTCGGTGTCAGCGTCGTTTGCCCCGACATGAGCGAGCCGCCGCGCTCAGGGCGGCCCGCGAATGGTTCCTCATGGCGATGAAAGCAGCGCGCGAGAAACGCGCCCGCGACCGGTACGGAAAATACATGCAGTGGCGGCTGCAAATTCCGCGACCTGGGTAGTTGCCCAAGGCGCTTCCCGCATCCTCGTCCGTGACGGAGATAAAAATGGCGCTCGAATCCCGGAGCATTCCCCGCCAGATTGTCTATCTCTTACTGGCCCTGATCGCCCTCGTGGCCGTTCTTCATCTTCTCGCCCACTGGCATCTCTAGCTGCTCGCCGGGACGGGGATATTTGCGTGGCCGGCCCCGCTTCCGTTTTGCCGGCTGCGGAGGAGCATCGTGCGAATTTCCGAACGGGTTTGGCCCGGACGCGGAGCCAGAATCGTGTTTGTCGTCAGGAGCTGTTTCCGGCGCCAGGATTTCAGACTGCTTCTGTTCCGGGCTCTCAACAGCCTTAAGTTCGGCCATCATATCGTCCACGGTTCGCACAGCCTGCATATAGGCGTCGCGGGCGAGGAGCGCGGCATAGGTGGTGGGCACGTAGCTCGTCACCTTTGCGAGTACGGCTGAGAATTCGAGACCAAAAGAGGCCAGATCGATCAGGCCGATTATGAACGCGATCCACCTGTCCTTCTGAGCGATAAGCTCAAGCTCAGAGAGCTGCGCGAGAAATCCATTCTCAGCGGCGACATGGTCTGGCGCGCTCTCAATCGCGCGGCGAATGGCGTTCTCACGTCCATGCGTCAGCTTTGAGAGTTCGTCTTTCTGCTTCGACAGTTCGGCATTTTCCGCGTCGAGGGCTTTTTCGAAGGCGAGACGTTGGTCATGAAGCCGCTGGCGCTTCGAATCATCTGGTGGAGGGGCGTTCCTTCGAAGGGCATCGAGCCGCTCGCGCGCGGCCTCCACTTGTTTGGTAGTCTCCTGAGCACGAGCTTTCGCGTTTGTCAGTTGTTCAACCGCCGCTCGATACCGCGGGCCACGGCCCGGCGCAGCGCCTTTGAACCCGCCCAGCTCGTTGGAAACGGAGGTCTCCGCGCTCCGAACATCTTCGTCCGCTTTGGCCTTCTGCTCAATAAGTCGCTGCAGCTCTTGTTGAGCTTGCTGCACCCGGGGATCGTTAGCGGAAGGATCGATTTCGGCATTGCGCAGCGCTTCAACCTGTCGCGATAACGTCGCTACTCGCGCGATCTGCGCAGTCATGCTGTCGGCAGCGCGCTGAATTTCGGCGTCAACAAGTGCCGTCGCCGGCGCGATCAGATGCCCGTTGACCTCCAGATACTTTTTCTCGATCGGAGCACTGATATCACCGCCATAGATTAACAACGAAGCAAAGATAGCCGTGAGCTGTGCGAGTACGCCTGAGAGTATGAGCCGAATGGGAAGGAACGAGGTTGCCTTGATCCTGGCGGCAAACCCGCCCGAAATATCAAGGCCGCCGCGCTTGAGCGCCGCGATCCCACTGAGGTTCCAACTTGTCCGGTTGATTTGAAAAGCGTCGATGACAATGATAAAAATTGCAAAGAACAAGGAAGGGACCAACAGCTCGATGCGGATTTGTCCCGGTGGAGAAAAAAGCTTGTTCGCCATCAGGAAAAATAAAGAGGTCAGGTAGATTCCAACGCACAGTCCGATCGCGCCGATCCCCTTGGCGATCCCCCAATCACGCGGTGGACATCGTTGGAGCAATTCCTCATCAATCCCAGCGATTGCGAGCAGCAGCCTTGTGAGTGGCCCTGCCTTACGAACCAGCGGAGGAATATTCGGAGCTTGAGGAGCAATATTCGGAGCCAGAGGAACATGTGAGATGTCCATGGTAATGTCCCCTTTGCTTATCTGTCCTCGCTCGAAAAAAGTCACCCACCACAAGTCGCAGTAGAGATGTCCATGAGGCGCTCGCTGAGCTCACGTGTGTTCGGGCAGCTTTGCTGATTGGGTGCGCTGCATCCGTCCTGAGCCATGAATTGCCGCGCGCAGCCGATCCACAAGCTTGTGCCCAATGACGCGTCAAGTCACGCGCCTAAGGATCAGTCGTGATTGTTGGTGGTTTTCTAAGCCTTATCGTCTATTTTGCTCCCCTTGCCCTTCTTGGCTGTGCCGGCATCACAGCGCTCTTCCTGGCTCTTAATCCACTCGATTATCGTGCTCTTACGGGCACAGATGGTTGCGCCCATCTTGAAGCAAGGAATTCGGCACTTTTCGTAGAGATAATAAATTGTTCGTACTCGCTCCGGATCGTTGTAGACAAAGCAGGCAATCGCGCACGCTCCTTCCAGGAAATCATCGGAGAATTTGAGGTCTTGCTCGGGCATGGTGATCCTCCAGTGCTGACATTGTGGGATGCGCACATCGCTGAGACCGCGTTTTCCCGATGCGATTTATCGCCGCCGCGATCCGTCGTCAGACCGTTTCTGGTGCGCTTCGCTTTGAACGTGCCCGAGTATGTTATCGAGCACATCGCGAAATTCCCGGCGCTGCTCTATTTGATCGCGTCCGGCTCTGGCGATTTCCTCGGCCATTCTTTCGATCGACGAGACAGCTCGATGTACCGTTTCATATCCGCCGTACGCGGCGCCCGCCAACGCAGCGCCCAACAAGCAGTAGGCACGAAATTTCATCGAGAGTTCGTTCATGGCGCCTCACTCCCTAAGAACGTTCCACTCCAAAGAAAACAATGTCGCGTTCGCGTTAGCGACCGTGCGCAAAGATGTACCGCACTGGCTCGTGTGATCTTGAGTGGGTCGAGGATCCGGGTGCGCTCCGAAGATCAGCTCGCCGGATTTCGGCGCTGTTCCGGGCACTGGCGAAAAACGCATCGATCAGTCGGCTGATGCTTTTCGCGCCTACCCGATGCCCAATTCCGACGCAAATTTTCATGACGGAGGCGTTCCTCAATTATGAGGACACACGACCTCATGGCTAATGGTAGAGTCGAGTATGGGAAGTAAGGTAAGGGTGGTAGAGCAGCCGTTATTTCGCCGGGTAGGCGAGGGCGTTGCCCCCCTCGCCCCCCACAGATCCGGACGCGCAGATTTCCCGCATCCGGTTCCTCACGAGAGAGATTCGTTCCGGCTGGTGTAGCGGTGGATGATCCTGGCCGCTGGTGACACCATCCGTGACTCGCTGATCAAGGATTTCTTCTTCCTCGCCAGTTCGACTATCCAATGCCATTGCGTTAACAGGTTTGCAGGGTCCATGTCCCTTCCCGTGTTTCCTGACAGTGGTTCTCTCCTCGCGACGCCTCCCTTCCCTCCTTCGGGTCCCAGCGAGCCTGGTTCCCCGCTCTCACAGGTACTATGAAGGCGCTACGACTTCCCACTTGCGCG
>Ga0066903_100001844_pt1 | contig 15960 bp, 15 predicted proteins | sample PanSoiMetaGPlot1_FD_67491 | JGI IMG/M metagenome (GOLD analysis project Ga0066903, IMG submission 67491) | Tropical forest soil microbial communities from Panama analyzed to predict greenhouse gas emissions - Panama Soil - Plot 1 (version 2) | ecosystem: Environmental > Terrestrial > Soil >... | reverse complement strand
CTCGTTGCCTTCGCCTCCGGAATCCTCTGCCCAGCAAATGCAAGCGCCCAAACGGTGCGCCCGCTGATCGACGAGTTAGGAAATCCGGGTAAGGGTCGCATCGAGTACATCAACGACGGCTTGACTCCGCTCAACGTAATACTTCAGCCCAAGAGCTTCACTGTAAGCGAGACCGGAGAAATATCCTACCGACCGCTCGACTCGAATGTTCACCTGAAGCTTTCGGTCACCAGCTTTCGAATCCAGCCACAGCAGACGTATTACGTCTTCTACGAGGCTAGCGCCGATTCACTGCCTTCCTGGTTTGTTGTCTACGCACTATTTTCGGGATATCCGTTTCGCGGCGCCAATGGAATGAATGTGCAGTTGCAGCTGCCTCATACGATCTACCTCCTTCCCAAGCAGGAACTTGACAAGTCAGAGGTTCACATCAGCCGCGCAGATGTGGACCGCGACAAGAAACAGATGGTGCTTGAGGTAGAAAACACCGGCGACAATTTCGGCAGGATCCTCCATACACAGCTCAGCTACTCGCACAGCAAGCAGGAAGCTCCCGGCTTTCCCATCTTCCCCCATAGCCGCCGGATTCTTGAAGTCCCATTGGAGGCTGATGACGCTCCCCAAGACCTGGTATTGCATTTTCAGAATTTCAAGATAGAGCAGAAAATTTCGCTCCGGAGTCCGTAGTGCCGTTTCGCTCACGAACCCGCCGGCACCTACTCCTTATCGCAGCGTCCCTGCTTGTCACGACTCTTGCCCACAGTCAGGTATTTCGTGTTCAGGGCGGTGTTTCCACCATGTTCAACGCAGACGGTGCGTCGGTGGATATCAAGGGTCCCAACTACGACGCCAACATGGGACTGGGTTTCTTTGACGGCCAGTTCGAATTTGGAGGTTTTGTTCGATCGAAGATCGCCGGATACACAGTCACCACCGGTGACGACAACGTTCCCTTCGACCTGCCTACCGACATCTTTGATTCGACCCACTATTTCTCGGCGCGTGGGTTGGGTATCTCTCAACAGAAGAAACAACGCAGCTTCTACGCATTTGGCGGGATGACTTCGACATGGTTCGGTACCGCCTTCTTTCAGGCCGCTCATGCCGAAACTCCCGTAGGCATTCTGTTCTTTAATCAGAAGCTGAAGCCGGACCTAACGTTTTGCTCTCGCAACATAGTTTCAAGCAGACAGACCTCTCTGCAAGCATTGGAATGGAAGCCAGAGAAGTGGCTTACGACCTCTTTCACTGCCGGTCTAGGGTCGAACCAGGCCTACGTGGGGGCAGGCGCAACGATCCAGACCGAAAACATGACGCTCAAGCTCGGTTACATCGGCACTGGTTCCGAATTTCGCCGGGTAACGGTTCTCAGTCCCCTCAACCCTGAGGTCGAACGGGAGAACATCGAGCTCACCTATCGCCCGAACTCCATCATTAGCGTCGTGGCCGGACATCACAACCTCTTACAGCCAATCGATTTGAAGACTCCAATGGTCGAAGTCACGGTCAATGAGGCCGTGGCGAATTTCAACGTTTCGAAGCTCTATTTCGGCGTGGGGGCGTTCAACTCCCGGTTCATGGACCGCAGCACGGTTGGAACGAATCTCTATGCGGGGCGACGCTTCGGGCAACGCTTTGACACGAGTGTCAATTTCTTCGAGAGTCGGCCCGAGCAGCAACCTAAGACTGCCATCGTAACTCTCGCTCTTCGTGAAAGGCTCCTCCAGCGGCTCAGCCTGCTACAGCTGATTTCGCGCTCGGAGGGCCAGACCACTGCCGCATTCGGCGGCGAAGTGGTTACCAACCGTTTTCATGTGCAGGTCGACTATCAGAACGTTTACCTGCCTCTACGCCCTGATCATCCTTTTCAGCAGGCACTCGCCCTTAATGCAGCAGTTCGCCTCTTTGGCCCGCTGCAGATGACAGCAGCCTCGAACATCGCTCCTGACGGCCGCATGAGGTACGCATTCGGACTCTCAACCTTCCTCTATCGATATCAAGGAATGGTGTCGTGGGGCTCGCAAGACACCTATTCTTTCCCGAAATACATAGTTCAAGGCACCGTCAAAGACACGGAGGGGAATCCGATTCAGGGTGCCGCCCTACACATTGGGAGCGAAGTCGTCTACTCCGACGATACTGGCCACTTCCTGCTTCGACTGCGAAAGAGGCAGGAGTGTGCATTGCAAGTAGCTCCCGATGAGTTCATGACAAACGACTACTTTCAAGTAGTGAAGGCGCCAGTGAGCGTGTGGCCAGAGTTAGAGAGCCAGGCAAGCCTGGTGGACATCGTCCTCCGCAAGGTGCAACCTCCTCACGATCAACGAACGGCGGCGTCGGGAAACTCAGCGCAGTAGTGCTTGGTGCCATGCGAAAAAAACCGATCGTCCTCCGGCACATATGACATGGCGCGGATGAGATAATCTCACCCGCAACTTGTCCTCCCGTTACCCATGAAGCGCCATGTTCTGATCTACGGAGTCATCGGTGGGGTTCTCATCACGGTCCTGCAATGGACGCAGTACCGGTTCCTTGTCATCGACCATTCCGTCGAGATCTACGGCGCCTTGATCGCTGCCGTTTTCGCCATTCTGGGCATCTGGTTAGGCCTTAGGCTAACCAAAACGCAGGAAAAGATTGTAGTCAAGGAAGTCCCTGTACCCGTCGACAAACCCTTCTTGCCCAATGAGCAAAAGCGGGAGGATCTTGGCATCACCAAGCGGGAGCTCGACGTACTGGAACTGATTGCACAGGGCATGAGTAACCGGGAGATCGCGGAGAAGCTTTACGTAAGCGAGAACACCGTCAAGACTCATTCCAGCCGAGTCTTCGATAAGCTCGGTGCTCAGCGCCGCACTCAGGCGGTGCAACTTGGCAAAGAACTGGGGCTGCTCCCCTGAACCGGTCGCCCGAACGTATGATTTTTACTTCTCGCAGCTAAAATCACCCGAAAGTATGACGACAGAACTTGCTCGCTGGCAGTAATTTGCGCCTGTCGCATGTATGATTCCCGGTCGGATCCGTATCACGACTGGATAGTCCGAAGGAGAAGGAGTGAACATGGAACTGGGCAATTTTTCTGTCAGCCTCGCAGTCAAGGACATTCAGGCCTCCCAGGCGTTCTATGAGAAGTTAGGCTTCAAGGTCTTCATGGGCAATGCCGCCCAGCGCTGGCTGATCATGAAAAATGGTCCACACGCCATCGGTCTCTTTCAAGGCATGTTCGAGAAGAACGTCCTGACTTTCAATCCGGGTTGGGACAGCAATGCTCGCAAGCTCGACAGTTTTACCGATGTTCGTGATATCCAGCGGTCATTGAAAGCACAAGGAGTACAACTCACAACCGAAGCGGACGAGAAATCAACTGGTCCGGCAAGCTTTCTGACCGTCGACCCTGACGGTAACCCGATTCTTGTCGATCAGCACGTCTGATTCTTGGGGGAGGAACAGATGAAGAAGTCGATTCTGGTATTTGGATTGATTTCCGGCGCCATTTCATCGTTGCTGATGACCGGCTCGATGCTATTTGCGGATCGGATTGGTTTTGACCACAGCTATTTCCTTGGATACACGATCATTGTGCTCTCTTTCTTGCTCGTGTTCTTTGGAATCCGCTCATACCGGGACAACTTGAGCAACGGCCAGATCACCTTTGGCAAGGGCTTTACCATCGGCATCTGCATTACCCTGATTTCGTGTGTGTGCTACATCGTTGCGTGGGAAATCCTCTATTTCTTCTTCCTCCCCGATTTCATGGAGAAGTACAGCGCGCACATCTTGCAGAAAATGCAAGCAGCCGGGGCAACCGCGGCAGAAATCCAGGCGAAAGTTCAGCAGTTAAAGGAATACAAGCAGTTGTATGACAACCCACTTACCAATGCGGCGGTCACCTTCCTTGAGCCGTTCCCAGTGGGCCTGGTGATCACGCTGATCTCTGCGGGGATCTTGCGGCGTAAGCCGCAACCAAAGTCATCACAAGCGTCTGTGGCAGCGACGTGAGCTCATGGCTGAGGCGCACAAGTCTAAGGAGGAGTGGAATGAACTTTCAAAGGCGCCGAGTTCTTCAAACTTTGTCATATGCTTTCGGGGCGAGCTTTATTCTGCCCCAGAAGGAATTAGCAATGGCGGCACAGAACCCAGCTCAGCCGACGAGTTCTGCTCCGCCTACGACGGCAAGTACTAGACAAGAATCTGGAGGAACACAGATGGAAAAAGTAGCTGGAATCGGAGGATTGTTCTTCCGAGCCCATGATCCAAAAGCGTTGGCGAACTGGTACGAGCAACACCTGGGGATCGCACTGACACCAACGAGTGAGGGTGGAACCGTTTGGCAGCAAGAGGCCGGACCGACTTCCTTCACTCCCTTTCCCGAAACGACTAAATATTTCGGGGATCCGAACAAGGCCTTCATGGTGAACTTTCGGGTGCATGATATCGACAAAATGGTAGCCCAGCTACGAAAGGCAGGAATTGAAGTTAAAGATCCAGAGTCTTATCCCAATGTTGGACGCTTCACTCGTCTGCATGACCCTGAGGGAAACCCCATCGAATTGTGGCAACCTTCATAATTCGGGCGATCAATTGGGTGATTTTGAATGCAGAATTCTTCCCATCCCATTACCAGTACCGGGATTGAGTGGGAATTCCGGCTTGGTCGATGACGAGTCAGGCGCACGTTGATTACAAATTAAGGAATGAGCCGGAGCCGTCCGTTCTTCTTCCCTTCGAGATAGTGGAAGTAGAAGGCGCGTTCCATCTGGCGACGAAATCCCAACGTCTGCGTGGACTCAAATTGCACTTGGCGGAGCGGATCGGGAGCAATGCTGTTTTCGTGCTGAAGCAGTTGGATTCGGACCACAGCCTTATCGACTAGCTGGGTGAGTTCAAGCCCGTCTTTTCTGGGACGATCCTTTTTGAGGCGGAGTTTGGCCTTGTCCGCAGAAAACCAGGTCGGATAACGCTTTGATTCTTTTGGTGAGGTGCGTGCCAGGACCTCACAAAGGTGAGCGCTGGTAAATTGAGGGGCGAGCTTTCGATCTCCTGAGGCTTTGGCGGCACGGTAAAGTGCGAAAGCCTCTTCCTCGATACGCCCATGGACTCCCGCCTCTTCGAAGGCTTCGAGGGCGGCAGCCTGTGAATAACTCAATCCAGCTTCGACCCCTCCTTTAGGAAAAGTCCACCGTCCTCCGCGTGTCTTCACCAAGAGAAACTCGAGACCTCGTGTCGTGATGCGATAGCAGATGGCAGCCACCTGAACGCATTCAGAAAGGTTTTTAGCCCGCAAATGATCGGGTACGGAAAGCCGTCCCCGCTTTGCAGTACGCACCGCGAGGCGCGTGTGTCCGTTCTGGATAATAGCTTGCGGCATTTTCTTAGATTGCTTGATGTGGCCGAAACTGCCTATAGACCACTATGGTTCCGTGGTTGGGTTGCCTCTCACATCAAGGACCTCCCTTCCTCGTCATCGAACTCGGAGGTTACTGTGTTCCAGGCTCCGGCATGGGAAACTCTCTACATACTTGCGAATCGCGCTGCACACAGACAGTATTTTTAGGCTGAATACAACTGACTTCGAAAGGCCGCCACTTGGACCATCTCTACTGCCTGCGTTGCAACCGTGAAATTGTGTCGGGACAAAAGTCGGTAGCGGTCTACATGTTCGCGCAAACCGTGGGAGTGCGCCCGCGGCAGAAGTCGGGTGCCAAGCGTGTATGTTTCTGTCCGCAATGCTCCGTGTCATTGGCTATGGGTCCGCCGCCGGAGGGCGCACTAAACGTGGCGGCCTGGATCATGATCCGAGAAGTGGTCGGTGCCGACCCGGCCCTCACTGAAGCGGCCTGGGAAGGCCTGCGCGGGCTAGTAGGCATGCTTCCGGCAAGCGATCACGAAGCGGTCCCCTTGACGGGAACCGGCGGTTATTTCGAGTTCTAAGGTCGCCAGCAAGCCAATTCAGGCCCTCGCTGCCATGAGTCCCGCCATCCATAACTCTTTGCCACACTTGTAGATTTCCGCCAGCCCATCTCTACCTTATGACCTCGAACCAGCAGTTTGCATCTATATGGCTGCTGCCTTACCTTGTTACGGTTGCGTTCCACAAAGAATGCAAGACACTAGACGATGAAGCTGCGATTGCAAGATTTAGGAGCACACATCGCCGGAACGATTCTTCTCCCCCTGATCCTCGGCGGATGGAGCAGCCTTCAGGCCTACGCGCAGAACATTGGATATCCTGACTCAGCATCGGCGGGCACGCAGTCAGCAAGCACACCCACGACGTCGATCAGCCAGCAGAGTCCATTCTCGGGCAGCGTTCCGGAAGGCAAGGCGACGCCGGGTGTTCTTTCGCTTTCATTCAAGGATGCGCTAGACCGTGCCCTGCGCAACAACCTCGGAGTGCTGCTGAGTAGCGACAACACCTTGAACGCGCGCGGCCAACGATGGCACGAACTCAGTGATCTGCTTCCCCATGTCAATGCGTCCGTTAGCGAGACGGCCGCGCAGAGCAACCTAGCTTCGGTGGGGCTAAACTTTCCGGTTTTTCCCACCATCATTGGCCCCTATGGTTATTTTGATGTTCGCGGTTACGTTAGCGAGGAATTAAGTTACAGTTCATACCTGCGCACCCGAGGTGCGAGAAACAACGAGGACGCGGCGCGGCACAGCTATAAAGATGCCCGCGATCTGGTCGCCTTAGCTACCGGTAACGCGTATCTGCAAGTGCTTGCTGGAGCTGCACGCGTTGACACCGCGCTCGCACAAGTTCAGACTGCACAGGCGCTCTATACCAAAACGGCGGACCAGCAACGTGCCGGGGTCACGCCCGCAATCGACACTTTGCGCGCCCAGGTGGAGCAGCAATCCCGGCAGCAACAGCTGATCGTTGCCCGCAACAATTTCGCCAAGGAGAAGCTGGCCTTGGCAAGGATCATTGGACTGCCTACTGGACAGGAGTTTACCCTGACTGACACTGCGCCATTCGAGCAGTTGCCTACTCTTGGCGTTGAGGAGAGTGTGGCACGGGCATATGCTTCACGCTCTGATTACCAGGCGGCGATTCAAGGCGTGCGGGCCGCGGAGCGCTTCCGGAATGCTGCCACCGCTGAGCATTACCCCAGCTTCAGTTTTTCGGGTAACTATGGAGACCTTGGTGTCACTCCTGGAAATTCGCACGGTACCTTTGAAGTCGTGGGGACGCTGAACATACCGATTCTTAAGGGCGGAGAAATTCATGCCAATGTGCTGCAGACTGAAGCCCAACTCCGGGAGATGCGGCAGCAGCTCGATAATCTGCGTGGACAAATTGACTATGAAGTACGCACAGCTTTGCTGGACCTCGCGGCGGCAGCAGAACAGGTTGCGGTTGCACAAAGCTCCGTAAACTTGGCGGATCAGACGCTGATCCAGGCCCGAGACCGTTTTGCCGCGGGAGTTACCGATAACCTGGAAGTGGTGCAGGCGCAGGAGTCCGTGGCCTCCGCCAACGAAAACTACATCTCCGGCTTGTATGCTCATAACCTGGCCAAGGTTCAGTTGGCGCGGGCCATGGGTTATGCCGAAGAGGGAGTGAAGCAATATTGGAAGAGCAAGTAGACAATGGCAGATCCAGTTCATATACACGAGCCGCAAGCCCAGCCTGAGGTGCACGAACCGCGCGAGGTGGAGGAGGACCGAAAGCCTCTTCCCGTCTCCGATCGCGACCTCAAGTGGAGACGATTAACAAAGCGGAATCCACGCTTTCGCATGTTCCTGATCATCGCGCTGGTCGTTCTGGCTCTGGTCGGGATTATCCTGTGGCGCTACTTTGGCAGTTATGAATCCACCGACGATGCGCAGATTGATGGGCATCTGAACTCCATAAGCCCACGGGTGCCGGGGCATGTTTTGAAGCTACTGGTAAACGATAACGACTACGTGCAGGCCGGAACTCCGCTCGTGATTATTGACCCCGCCGATTATCAGGTCGCTGCCAATCGCGCAAGAGCGAACTATGAAGACGCCTTAGCACAGGCGAGAGCAGCGCAGGTGAATGTTCCGATCACGACCGTGAACACTTCGAGTCAGCTGTCTTCGGCCAATGCGGACATAGAAAGCGCCCGAGCCGGTATCGCGGCGGCACGTCAGAGTCACCAGGCAGCCATCGCGGACCAGGCGCAAGCAGAAGCCAACAACGTAAAGGCACAGAGCGATCTCGAACGCTACGCGCAACTGGTTAAGAAAGAGGAAATCTCGCAGCAACAGTATGACCAGGCGATCGCTTCGGCCAAGGCTTCGGCAGCCTCTGTTGATGCGGCGCACGCGAATGTGAGCGCAGCCTCCGCACAAGTCAATCAAGCCCAGAGCAAGCTTGCGCAGGCCCAGGCAGCCCTCCGCTCCGCGCAGACGGCACCGCAACAGGTAAGCGCCATCCGCTCACGGGCTGAATCTGCCCAGGCGAATGTTGATCGCATGAAGGCAGAGATGGATCAGGCGCAACTCAACCTGCAATACACCACGATCGTCGCGCCAGTCAGCGGAATCGTCACGGCACGCACGGTGGAGATCGGCCAGAACGTGCAGGCAGGACAGGAATTGCTCCGGGTCATCAACCTCGATGACATCTGGGTCACAGCGAACTTCAAGGAAACCCAGCTGCGAGGCATGAAAGTTGGACAGGCTGTAACAATCGACGTAGATGCAAATGGGAAAAAATACAAGGGTCACGTCCAAAGCCTGGCCGGAGCGAGTGGCTCCGTCCTCAGTGTCCTCCCACCTGAGAACGCCACAGGAAACTACGTCAAGGTGGTGCAGCGCATTCCGGTGAAAATCACTTTCGACCCTGGCGAGACCAAAGAGCACGTGCTCAGACCGGGAATGTCTGTGATCCCCAAGGTCTGGGTTCGATAAATGGTTCCATGTAGCGCCTGATTATAGTCAAGCGGGAATTCGGTCCCGGGGGCGGGCGTCATTTCCACAGTCATGGGCACGATACATGACCTTGACCGGTTGCCTACCACGGTAAGGACGACGCTCTGAAGGAGTTTGCTTTCGCGGGTTCCCTTAGACGTAACCTCTTGGTAATGTCCTAACTGCACCTTTTTCGCTGCAAATTTAACATGGATGAAACATCTGGGGGGTATGATGCCCTTAGGAGTCAGCTGATGCCGTCAGGACGCATGTCCAGACATACGCTTCCACTGCAGGTCGCTGCGATCTGTTATCGCAAGAAGGGGAACTCTATTGAGTTCCTGCTGGTCAATACCAATGGCGGCAGCAAGTGGACCTTCCCCAAGGGCGATCCTGAAGCCGGCTTGTCCCATAGCAAGGCAGCCGAGCGCGAGGCTTGGGAGGAAGCAGGCGCCCGCGGCATCGTCGAACCCCATCACTTTCACGTCTATATTCACTCGAAGGGCGTTTTCTGGAGGCCTCCGGGAGTGCAGGAATATGTCATCAAGGCTTTCCTGCTGGAAGTGAAGCAGACCTTTCAGCCTCCCGAGGCCACGCGCAATCCCACTTGGTTTGGGCCGGATGAAGCTCGTTCCGTCCTGGCGAAGGGACGCGAGGTCAAGTATGCGCGCGAAATGCAGACCGTAGTCGAACGGGCTATGCAGCAGATTCTCGGGTACCCCGTTTTACCTTCCAAACCTCGCGGAGAAATGATCGCGAATCCCTAACACCCCGTTCGACTCTCTAAAATCTGCAACTGTCGTACCGTCCACACGAAATCCCACGTCTCATGAGACGATAAATACAGCATGATTCAGTTATCCACTGCGGGAAAACGCTTTGGCCACAAGCTTCTTTTTGAAGGAGCCGACTGGTTGATTACAAATCACGACCGCATCGGCTTGGTAGGGGCAAATGGCACCGGCAAGTCCACCTTGCTGAAAATCCTCGGTGGCATGGAAACGGTTGACTATGGATCGATCACAGTCGCCCGCGGCATCAGCGCCGGCTACCTTCCCCAGGACGGCCTTAGCCTATCTGGCAAGACCGTATTCTCCGAATGCATGTCCGTGTTCGATGATCTCCGTGCCATGGAGCAGGAGATGGAGGATCTGACACGCAAGATGTCGGAACTCGACCATGCGTCCGCTGACTACTCGCAGGTCGCCGACCGTTATCACCGGCTTGAGCACGAATTCCAGACGCGGGATGGCTACGCCGTCGAGGCTAAGGTTGGCACAGTCCTCGCTGGGCTGGGCTTCGGCAAAGATGATTGGCACCGCGAGACCAGTGAGTTCTCAGGTGGCTGGCAGATGCGAATCGCGCTGGCGAAGCTTCTTTTGCAGCAACCTAACCTTCTACTTCTGGACGAGCCGACAAACCATTTGGACCTAGAGGCGCGCAATTGGCTTGAAGAGTATTTGGCCGACTATCCGCACTCCTTTGTCCTGATTTCACATGATCGGTACTTTCTTGACGTAACCGTCACCAAAATTGTCGAGATCTGGAATAAGAAGATTCACTTCTACCCCGGTAATTACGACAAGTATCTGGCCACGAAGACGCAACGGCTTGAGCAATTGGAAGCCGCTCATCGAAATCAGCGAGAACGGATCGAGCAACTCGAGGTCTTCATCAACCGCTTCCGTTACACGGCTACAAAGGCAAAGCAGGTACAGAGCCGGATCAAAGAATTAGAGAAGATGGAGCGGATCGAGATACCCCAAGAGGAGCGCACCATTCACTTTTCCTTTCCGCAGCCTAAGGCGAGCGGCAGGATCGTCGTCGAATTCGTCAATGTCTCGAAGTCCTACGGCGAAAAAGAAGTATTCCGGAAAGCAAATTTCATGATTGAGCGTGGGGATCGGATCGCGTTAGTCGGTGTCAACGGTGCAGGAAAATCAACGCTCATCAAGCTACTGGCACGCCAGGAACTGCCCACGGGCGGCGAATGTCGCGAAGGTCATAACGTCCAGGCCGACTACTTCGCCCAGGATCAATACAAAGAGCTGAATCCCGACAAGCGGATGATTGACGATATTGGAGAGTTTTCTCCGCGATCCACAGAAACTGAACTCCGCAGCTTGCTGGGATGCTTTTTGTTCTCTTCCGATGAGGTCTACAAGCGGATCGGAGTGCTCTCCGGTGGCGAACGTAACCGTTACGCCCTGTTGCGCATGCTGCTACATCCCTCGAATTTCCTATTGCTCGATGAGCCTACAAACCACTTGGACATGCGCGCCAAAGACGTTCTCCTCGAGGCTCTCTCGGCATATACCGGGACTGTGGTCTTCGTCTCTCATGATCGCTACTTCATCGACAAGCTTGCGGCGCGAGTATTCGAGATCGGTAACGGCGGGGTCGAAGTCTATCCTGGAAATTACGAGGATTATGTGTGGCGAAAGCAGGGCGGGGCGGAAGCCCTGCAAGCCACCATTGCTCTCCAACCAACCACACCTGCTAACGGCACGCAACCCGAGGTAGCCTCTGAATCCAGCTCAAAATCAAAGCGATTGAACCCCATCAAGCGCAAGCAGATGGAGGACCGCTTCGCTGAACTGGAACAAAATATCTCCGAACTCGAGAGCGTGATCGCCCAATGCGAAGGCGCTTTGCAAACTTTCGTCAGCCCCGAAGAAACCCAGCGTCTGACCCAAGATCTGGCGAACCACCGCACCAAAATGCAGGAACAACTAGAGGAATGGGAAGAATTGGGACAAACCTTACAGGCTTGAACCACGCATTTCCAGCCGTACACGCTCTTCCGTAACCTGCTTTTCGCTAAAGTACGTGCGATATTCAGCTTGGCGACGGCCATAGACCTTGGGCCAAAGCGAAGATTCACCGCATGCGTGCCGTTCTCCGGCCGCTCGGAAACTTAAGGATGGGCGAAGCGATGCTGCAGCCTTCAGACAACACCAAGTCCCAGTTTTCCCCGAATCCCAACACCTACACTCCAGTCAAGACGGTTGCGCCTCCGCTCGAGCAGGCCACAATCGGTCGTTCGCTCGTCATCAAGGGTGAAGTGACCGGCGCCGAGTCGCTCTATGTGGACGGCCGCATTGAGGGCACAATCACCTTGACGGATAACCGCGTTACTATCGGCCGGAACGGCAACGTTGCCGCCAACATCAGCGCCCGGGAAGTCGTCATCATGGGCAAGGTGACAGGCAACATCCAGTGCAGTGACCGCGTTGATATCCGCAGCGAAGGATCGCTCACGGGAGACGTCGTGACACAACGCATCAGCGTAGAAGACGGCGCCGTGCTGAAGGGCAGCGTTCAAGTACAGGCTTCTGGCCAGAAGAACGACAAGCCACAGGCGCAGAACCAGCCCAAGGCCGTTACTATTGATCAGCCGAAGGCTGCCTCCGCAACTGCCGGAGCCTAGCTCAAAGCACTTTCAGGGATTGAATTGCGGGCGCTCGGAATGAGCGCCCTTTCTTGTTTGTGTCTATTTCTTATCCGGCTTCAAATCAAGCGACGCTGAGTTCATGCAGTAACGCAGGCCTGTCGGCGCCGGTCCATCCTCGAAAACATGGCCTAGGTGTGCGTCGCAACTCGAGCAGCGAACCTCGTTCCGCACCATTCCATAGGTGCGATCTGTGTGCGAGTTCACCGCGTTTTCGTCGACTGGCTGCGTAAAGCTGGGCCAGCCAGTTCCGGAATTGAATTTTGTTTCCGAACTGAAGAGCGGCTGGCCGCAGCAAACACAGTTGTAAACGCCGTGCTCTTTTGAATTCCAATACTTCCCGGTAAAAGCCGGTTCGGTCCCCGCCTCTCGCGTAACGTGATACTGCTCTGGCGACAACTGCTTCCGCCAATCCTCTTCCGATTTCTTAACCTTTTCTGCCATGAAGAATTACCCCTTACTCATCGATGATCTTCGGTCGTCAGCTCTTGATCCTCAGTTTGACGGCAAACAACCAACGACGAATGCCTAGATGTCAATAATCATATCTTCCAGGCGTGTTGGGTACTTGTTGATGATCTCGCCCTTGTCCTTGCGAACGACGACTGTATCCGAGTGCCGGAAACCGCCCCAGTCAGGATCGTAAACTCCGGGTTCACAACTGAAGGTCATTCCCTCACGAAGGACGGTTTTATCGCCTTCAGCAATCCAGGGAGATTCGTGCCCCTCTAATCCGATTCCGTGCCCAGTACGATGTTTCAGAAATTTTTCGAATCCTGCCTTGCGAATTTGGTCGAGGCTCATCTTGTCCACATCCTCGGCAACGGCTCCGTCTTTCAGATTGTCCGCCGCAATATCGTGGGCGGCTAGCATGGCATCGTAGAGCCGTTTGGCATAGTCGGTCGGCTTTCCGACGCAGAAGGAGCGCTCGCATTCGACCGTGTAGCCACCCACCTGCGCCCCAAGGCTAAGGATTAAGGCATCGCCACTTTTAAGACGATCGCTACTCGGAATGGAGTGAGGGAAGGCCGAGCGCTTGCCAAAGGGAACTAAACCACCAAACGGCGGGTCGACTCCCACGCCGACCACATCCCTCAACTCCTTTGCCATCTTGTCGGCCACCGCATCCGCGCTTGCTTTGAGAATTTCGTTCTCGCTGACGTTTCCATTCTTCTGGACGAACTCGCGCCCAGCTTGGACGGTGAAATCGGCGAAGTACATGGCTCGCCGCATAATGTTGATTTCCTCTTCTTCCTTGATCCAGCGAAGATGTTCAATCATGTCGCCCGAGTTGACCAAGGTTGCCTTGGGAACACCCAGCTTGATCTGACTCATGCGCGCAGGCGTAGGCTCTTCGATCCCGACCCGTCCGCTGCCAAAGCCCCGTTTTGATACCCGCTCAAAGATCCAGCGTACCCGGTTCACCGGGCCGGGAAAATCAAAGTAAGATTCGTAGTCTTTCACCCACCAGAGCTTCACCTGGTCCGACTCCAACTCAGGAACGAACAAGACAGGCTCGCCCGACTCCGGGATCAGCGCGGCAAGGGGGCGCTCCGTGGGGAGATGAAAATAGCCTGTCGTGTAGATGACGTTGGTAGCGTTCAGCAATAGGAGGGCATTCAGTTTCCGCTTCTTCATCTCCTCCTGGACTTGCTTAATCTTTCGGCGATACCAGTCCGGCTGCAAGCGGTCGTGTGCCGCCACGTCAGGCATCGCAGCAGCGATGTTTAGCCTCCGCGTTTTTCCAAAGCTGCTGACGCCCGCTGTCACGCTTAGCGCTGCCGCTCCCCCCGCAGTGCGCAAGAACTGCCGTCGATTTGCCATACGATCTCCCGGTTGCCTTTAGGTAAGTAAAAGGAAAGAGGATAATCTTAACCTATACGGAGAGGCCACCGCGCCAGCATCCTGCCGACATTCCACAGGGCAGCCGAAAGGCTGCGTTACGCCGAGCCGTTCTAGACAACTGGCGCATGCCTCAATAAACTTTTGAAAGCTGTTTCGTGTCACTTTTATGAAACTCGTCACCTTTGAGAACGCGTCGCGTCAATCATCGATTGGTGCTGTTACCGAGGATGGCAGGATTGTCGACCTGCACACAGCTTGCGCCCTGTACCTGCGGGACGTGGAAAACGAAAACGCATTCGCCCGCCTTGCCGATGCACTGGTTCCAGCAAACATGCTGGCCTTATTCGAAGGAGGGGACACCAGTCTCGAAGCTGCGCACAAGGCATTTGACTATGTGCTACATCAGGGCGAGAGTACCACCGGTCCACGGGGCGAAACGGTCTTCTATCAAATCGACGAAGTCGCACTGAAGGCACCGATTAGTCCGAAAAAGTTTTTTCATACCGCCGGAAATTTTCGCGAACATCACGAAGAGGCCACCAAGGCAGGCTTTTCCCATCCGGTCATGCCTTGGATCGTATTCTTTCAGAACGTTGACGCTATCATCGGCCACGAAGATGCCGTGATCTATCCCGAACACCTGACCTCGGAACTGGATTACGAACTTGAACTAGCTGTCGTTCTGAAGAAGTCGGGCAAGCACTTCACGCCCGAAGACGCCTCGGATTATGTCGGTGGCTATGTCATTTTTAATGACATCACCGCACGAGACATTCAACGGCGGGAGATGAAATCCGGTGTATTCAGCTTCTGTAAGGGCATCGATACGTTCTGCCCGCTCGGGCCCTGGATCGTGACGGCGGACGAAATTCCTGACCCGCATAACCTGGCGATGGAGCTTCGCGTGAACGGCGAATCCCGACAACGTTCGCACTCCGGAAAAATGTCCGTCAAGATTCCGGAGATTCTGTCGCACTATTCTCCGATGGGATATAGCGCCGGAGACGTGGTTTCGACTGGCACAGTTTCCGGCGTGGCTGCCTTCAGCGGTGATCCCAAGGCCTGGTACTTGAAACCAGGGGATGTCATGGAATGTGAGATCGAAAAAATCGGCATTCTTCGAAACCGAGTCATCTCCTGGAAGGAAGCCTACGGGCACGAACCAGCGGCCTTAGCCACGCAAGAGATGATCAGGTGACAGGGGATCCTGCGAATTTACCGGGTTCGATACTGCAATGAACAACAATTCCAAAATCTGGGTGAGCGAGCTGAATGCACGGCCCGAGATCCGCTCAGCCTTTCCTTCACAAACGGTTCGCTTTTATGACACAACCCTCCGTGATGGCGAACAGACCGTTGGAGTGGTTCTGTCGCCGAAGCAAAAGCTCGAAATTGCCCTAAAGCTCGATCAACTGGGTGTAAGCCGCATCGAGGCGGGTTTTCCACGCGTTTCTCCCGAAGATGCTGAGGCCATCCAGCTGATGCAGCAAGCCGGCATCAAGGCCGAACTCTGGGGCTTCTCACGAGCCGTAAAGGCCGATGTCGACGAACTCGTCCGACTGGGGCTCAAATTCTCTGTCATCGAAGCCCCAACCAGCGACATCAAGATGCAGGCCTACGGCCTGTCGCGCGAGGAAGTGTTGCGCCGAGTAACCGATGCGGTCTCCGCTGCGCGGCAGAGTGGCATTACAGTCGCCTTCTTTGCTGTGGATGGAACCCGCACCAATCTTGGATTCTTGAAACAGATTTACCTGGCGGCGCTCGAGGCAGGAGCTGCTGAA
>Ga0066903_100001843_pt1 | contig 15960 bp, 18 predicted proteins | sample PanSoiMetaGPlot1_FD_67491 | JGI IMG/M metagenome (GOLD analysis project Ga0066903, IMG submission 67491) | Tropical forest soil microbial communities from Panama analyzed to predict greenhouse gas emissions - Panama Soil - Plot 1 (version 2) | ecosystem: Environmental > Terrestrial > Soil >... | reverse complement strand
GCGTCCTTGAGGGTCCGGCTGCCGCTCTCCACGGGGCGCACCGTCGCGCCGAAGAGCCGCATCCGCTGGACGTTCGGCGCCTGCCGCCGCACGTCCTCGGCGCCCATGAACACCTCGCAGGCGAGCCCCATCCGGGCGCAGGACGCCGCGGTCGCCACGCCGTGCTGTCCCGCCCCCGTCTCGGCGATGACTCGCTGCTTTCCCATCCGGACCGCGAGCCGGACCTGGCCCACGGTGTTGTTCACCTTGTGCGCCCCGGTGTGGAGCAGGTCCTCGCGCTTGAGCCACACCTCCGCCCCGCCGAAGGCCTCGGTCAATCGCTGTGCGAAGCTCAGCGGGGTGGGTCGACCGGCCCAGTCGCGGAGGTCGGCGGCGACGGCGGCGCGGTATGCCGGATCCACCCGCGCCTCTGCCCACGCGGCGCCGAGCTCGTCCAGCGCCGGGATCAGCGTCTCCGGGACGTAGCGACCGCCGTACTGGCCGAATCGTCCGGCCCGCTCCACCGAGCTCATTGCTCCTCCGCCGCGCGCACCGCGGCAACGAACGCCCGGACCAGATCCACGTCCTTCACCCCCGGCCTCGACTCGATCCCCGAGGCGACGTCCACGCCGTCCGGCGCCGCCCGGCGCACCACCTCGCCGACGTTTTCCGGCGTGAGGCCGCCCGCGACCCAGAACGGAAGGCCGAATCGCCGGGCACCCTGGGCCAGCGACCAGTCGAAGGTCCGACCGGAGCCGCCGAAGCCCTCCACCCGCGCGTCGAGCAACAGCGCCGCGGCGTCGGGCGAGACCGATCCGGGAAGAGACGACTCGAGGCGCAACACCTGCCAGAGCGGCACGCCGAGCCGGGCGTAGTCCGCCGGATCCTCGTCTCCGTGGAGCTGAACCGCGTCGAGCCCGACGGCGGTGACCGCAGTCCGCACCTCCTCCGGCGAGGCCCGGACGAAGACGCCCACCCGGAGCACTTCCCTCGGCAGCGCAGCAGCGATCTCGACGGCTCGTGGGACCGGGACGCGCCGCTTGCTTCCGGGCCAGAAGTTGAATCCCACCGCGGCCGCACCGGCGTCGACGCAGACCAGCGCGTCCTCGAGACGGGTGATGCCGCACATCTTCACCCGGGTCCGCACGTCGCCTCCGCCAGGGCCCGGACCGCCGCCGCCGGATCCGCCGCCCGCATCAGGCGCTCGCCCACCAGGGCCGCACCGGCTCCCGCTCGCGCCAGCCGGCGCACGTCCTCGGCGGTCTGGATCCCGCTCTCGGCGACCAGGAGCCGCCCCGGGCTCGTGAGCGACGGAGCGAGCCGCTCGAACCGCCCGGCGTCGACCTCGAGCGTTTCCAGATCGCGCGCATTCACCCCTACGAGGCGGGCGCCGAGCGCGTCGGGTGCGCCCAGCTCGAACGGCTGCACCACCTCGAGGAGCACGTCGAGCCCGAGCTCCCGCGCCGTCGCCCAGAGGTGGAGGAGGACCGGCGGCTCGACTGCCGCCGCGAGCAGCAGCACCGCGTCCGCCCCGGCGTCCACCGCCTCGGCCAGCATGTAGGGCTCGACCACGAAGTCCTTCCGGAGCAGCGGCACGTCGACCGCGGCCCGCACGGCGCGAAGGTCCTCGAGACGGCCACCGAAGCGCCGCCCCTCGGTCAGCACGCTCACGCAGCGTGCTCCTCCGGCGACGTAGGCCCGGGCCTGCGAGGGCGCATCCACGGAGCGGATGTTTCCGGCGGACGGCGACGCCCGCTTCACCTCGCAGACGAGCGGGAACCCCGGTCCGCCCCGCAGTGCCGCCTCGAACCTCGGAGAGCGCCGGGGCCGACTCGCCACCTCGGAGAGGAGGTGTGGTCGCTCGCGCATCCGCCGTTCGCAATCGTCTCGGGCCCCGGCGACGAGCTCGGCCAGGACGCCTCGGGGTGGCCGCCAGGCGCGGGGCTCTGGACCTTCCGGACTCACGCCGGCACGCTCGCCCGGCTCAGGGCCACCAGGCGCTCCAGCCGGGTGCGCGCTGCCCCGGAGTCGATGCTCTCTGCCGCGCGGAGCACGCCCTCGGCGAGCGTCTGCACCGCATCGGCGACCCAGAGCGCCGCCGCGGCGTTGAGGAGCACCGCGTCCCGGAGCGGTCCGGGATGCCCCTCGAGGAGCCCGGTGAGGAGCCGGGCGTTCTCCTCCGGTGTCCCGCCACGGATGGCTCCGATGGGCACCGGCTTCAGCCCACCGTCCTCGGGGCGGAGCACCACTTCCCGGACGTTCCCGGCTTCCACCCACGCGGCGCGGGTGGGACCGCTGGGGGAGATCTCGTCCAGCCCCTCGAGGCCGTGGACGACCAGGGCCCGATCGCTGCCGAGCCTGGCCAGCGTCTCGGCCACCACCGGGACCAGCGACGCGGAGTACACCCCGAGCAGCTGGCGTGGCGCGCGCGCAGGATTGGCGAGCGGACCGAGGAGATTGAAGACGCTCCGGACGCCGACCTCGCGCCGGACAGGAGCGACGTGCCGCATCGCCGAGTGCAGCGCCGGTGCATAGAGGAAGCCGATGCGCACCTCGGCCAGGCAGCGCTCGACCGTTTCCACTGGTGCATCCACCTGCACCCCGCAGGCGGCGAGGAGGTCGGCGCTTCCGCTCTGGGAGGAAACGCTCCGGTTCCCGTGCTTGGCCACGGTGACGCCGGCGCCGGCGACGACCAGGGCCGCAGCGGTGGAGATGTTGAACGTCCCGGCGCCATCGCCACCCGTCCCACAAGTGTCGAGGACCACCCGTCCGGGAGGAGTGCGCACCGGTGTCGCCAGGCGCCGCATGACCCCGGCCGCGGCGGCGATCTCCGCGGGAGTCTCGCCCTTCATCCGAAGGCCGACCAGGAAGGCGGCCATCTGCGCCGGCGTCGCCTCGCCCGCGAAGATGGCCTCGAACGCGCTCTCGACCTCGGGCGGCGTCAGGTCCATTCGGTCCATCAGCTTCTGGAGCACCGCCTTCATGGACCGCGGCGCCCCTCGAGGAAGTTGCGGAGCAGCGCCGGGCCATCCGGGGTGAGGATGCTCTCCGGGTGGAACTGCACGCCCAGGGTGGGGTGCGTCCGATGGCGGAGCGCCATGACCTCGTCGTCGTCGGTCGAGACGGCGGTGACCTCGAGGACCTCGGGCAGCGTCCTCCGGTCGACCACCAGCGAGTGGTAGCGGCCGACCGAGAGGGGCCTGGGGAGCCCGGAGAACAGCCCCGTTCCCTCGTGGGCGACCGGGGAGGTCTTGCCGTGCACCACCCGGCCCGCACGGCGAACCACCCCGCCGAACGCCGCCCCGATGGACTGGTGGCCGAGGCAGACGCCGAGGATCGGCACCGAACCGCTCAGCGCTTGGATCAGCGGGACGGAGATTCCCGCCTCCGCCGGCGTGCACGGCCCGGGACTGAGCACCAGCGCCTCGGGCTTCATCGCCCGCACGTCTTCGACGGCGATCTCGTCGTTGCGCTGCACCTCCACCTCGGCCCCGAGCGACTGGAGCGCCTGGACCAGGTTGAAGGTGAACGAGTCGTAGTTGTCGATGACGAGGATCACTGTCCCGCCTCGTCGCCGGCGATGGCCACCAGCGCCGCCCGCAGCTTGTGGGCGGTCTCCTGGTACTCGGCCTCGGGGGTGCTGTCGTGGACGATGCCGGCGCCGGCCTGGAAGCGGAGCCGCCGCCCGCTGAGCGCGACGCTGCGGATGACGATCGCCAGGTCCATGTCTCCGTCGAACCCGACGTAGCCCGCCGCGCCGGCATAGGGCCCGCGCGAGACCGGCTCGAGCTCGTCGATGATCTCCAGCGCGCGAACCTTGGGCGCACCGCTGACGGTGCCGGCAGGAAACGCCGCGGCGATGACGTCCCAGGCGTCGAGGCCGGGGTCGAGCGTCCCCGAGACCTGGCTGACCATGTGCATCACATGGCTGTAGCGCTCGATGACCTCGCGTTCCTCGACCTTCACCGTGCCGGGGCGACTCACCCGGCCCACGTCGTTGCGGCCGAGGTCGACCAGCATGACGTGCTCGGCGCGCTCCTTCGGGTCGGCTTTCAGCTCGGCCTCCAGCGCGGCGTCCTCGGCCGGCGTGGCTCCGCGCTTCCGGGTTCCGGCGATGGGCCGGACCGTCACAGTCTCGCCGGAGAGCCGCACCAGGAGCTCCGGCGAGGCGCCGGCCAGCGCCCGTTCGCCGAACCGGAGGAAGAAGAGGTACGGGGTGGGGGAGACGCGGCGGAGCGCCCGGTAGAGCTCGAAGGGGTCGCCGTCGTAGTCGGCCGAGAGCCGCCGGGAGAGGACCACCTGGTAGCAATCGCCGGCGGCGATGTACTCCCGCGCCCGCGCCACCGCGGCCTCGAATCCGGCGCGTTCCCACCCGTCCTCCAGTCCGCCGAGCCTAGGCCCCGGTTGACCTTCGGGAAGGGGACGCTGCAGCGCCTCGGCCAGCGCGTCCGTGCGGACCATCGCCGCGCGGTATGCGGACTCGACGCTCGGGTACAGCGGCAGGTGCACCGAGGCCCAGATCCGCAGCCGGTGGCTCAGGTTGTCGAAGACGGCGCAGCGGTCGACCAGCATCCACTCGCCGTCGGGGAAGTCGGGGTCCGGCCCGTGACGCTGGGGGACGCGCGGCTCGAACCACCGGACGGCTCCGTGGCCCAGGTAGCCGATGAGGCCGCCGACGAACGGCGGGGCGCCCTCCGGTCGCACGAACTCGAAGGCGTCCATCAGCTCCCGCAGCGCATCCAGCGGGGGCAGCTGGTCCTCGAAGGTCCGCGACCCGGCCTGCTCCACCAGGGTGCCATCCGGCCCCTGGCGGATGAGGGCGATCGGCTCATCGCCGAGGAAGGAGTACCGGCCCCAACGTTCCCCGCCCTGCACCGATTCGAGGAGGAACGCGTGCGAGGGGGTGGGCAGCTTGAGGAAGGCGCTGACCGGAGTCTCGGTATCCCCGGGGAGCTCGCGCCACACCGGCACGAGATTCCCGCGGGCAGCGAGTCGCTCGAAGCTGGCCAGGCTCATCCGGGTGTCACGCATCGGCCGGGGACCCTAGCGCAACGGCTGGAGAGGGGCCGATCGGGGCGGGCACCGTGCGGTGAGAGTGAGCGGACATGCCCCCCGGAGACACCGGACCGAGGAGGGGTTGCTGCGGAACCGGCCAGGCAGGCCGGGGCGTCGCGACCAGGTCAGTGCGTCGCGCCCGGTCCGAACCGGTTGCAACAGGCGTTCACCGGCCGAGGAAGCTGAGCAGGACGACGGGTGGGGTGCCCCGAAGCCGCGTTCAGGCCTTCTCCAGCTCCTCGATCGTCTTCTTCGGGTCGAGCCAGGTCTCGAACTTGTGGGTCAGGTATTTCTTCGCCTGTCCCCGGAGCAGCATCCCTGGGTCGGTGGCCTGACCGCCCACCGTCTTGTCGGTGACCCGGAGCGTGGCGTCGAGGTGGATGCCCATCACCTTGCCGTTGAGCTTGGCCTCGTCGCCAGACCAGGTGGACTGGATCCCGTGCTTGGCCCAGTGCTGGGTGAGCTTTTCCATCCGCTTCTTCGCCTCGGCGAGAGAGAGGCTGTGCGGCACCTGGAAGTCGATCATTCCCATCGTGATTCAGGCTCCTTCCGACCGGGCGCGCTTCCGTCTCCTGGGAAGCCTCATCCCGGCTGCGTCGGGCCCACCGTAGCGGGCCAGGTAGGGTCTGAGGTCGACTTTCTCCGCGGTCCTCCGCGAGCTCATCGGCCGAACCTTGCCGAGGACCGGTCGTTCCTGGAAGGGCCGGTCATGCAGCCCGAGGATCCACATGAAGTTGGCCACGCTGGCTGGATCCCGGCCGTCGAGGGCGTAGCGGTCATTCAGGTGAGCGAGCCGGACCAGTGCCTCGTCGGGGGTGCGGCTCCATTCGAGGACCTTCTTCCCCCACAGCATGCGGAGGTAGCCGTGAATCCGGCCCTCCTCCCGGAGCTGCCGCTGGGCCGCATTCCAGAGCGGGTCGGCCGTCTCTCCCCGGTCGAGCTCCTCGAGGCTGTAGAGGTGCTCGCGCCGGTCGCGGGCGTGGGCGCGCAGCGTCTGCTGTGCCCACCGGGGCAGCGAGCCAAAGGAAAGCTGATCGCGCACTGGGGTGTGCAAGCAGTAGTTGAAGGCGAGCTCGCGGCGGACCAGCAGCTCCTCGAGGAAGGCCGCCACTCCGGGCTGGCCGGCTCCGTGCGCCTCGATGCACGCCTCGGCCACCTCGCCGGCGAAGAGGAGCCCCCAGTGCAGGGCAGGGGAGAGGCCCGACTGGCCGTGCCGGTCCGGGGAGTTCCGGGCCTCGTGGAATTCGGTGACGTGCTTCCGGACGAACGTCCGCAGGGCCCCGAGCGCTGCGCGGCGTCCACCGGGCCGTCCTGCAACCGGTGGGACCGAATGGTCCAGGTCGAAGTCGTCGAGCCGCTCCAGCAGCCCCGCGGGCCGACGCTCCGGGGTGAAGCCCAGGTCGATCCGCTCCGCTGCCGCCGCGTGGTGGGGCTCGCGGGCCCGTATGCGTCGCCCCAGGTACTCCGGCCAGAGCTTCTGGAGCTTGGGGCGGAGGGTGTACGCGCCCACCTGGCGCTCGGGGAGGCGCTGCATCGGGACGACGCAGGAGGCGTCCACCGCCACCAGGGGGACGTCGAGCGCCTTTGCCGCCCCGCGGAGGTGGCCGGGGATGATGAACGACGGGAACCAGTCGGACACCACGGCTGCCGCGCGCTTCCCGATCCGTCCCAGCCGAGGGACGTGCTGGCGGCGGTTCCGGGGCAGCTCGAGCCAGTAGGGCACGCCCCGGGCCCGCATCGCCTCGCCGAGCTCTTCCAGCCCCTGGAGCACGAAGGCGTGGATCCGGTCCGAGGCGTGCGGGTAGTCCGGTCGGAGCGCGTGGTAGCAGACGACCGGGAGCCGCAGCCGGTTGCCGAGGGCGATGGCGGCATCGAGCGCGTGGTTGGACGGCACCCGCTGATTCACCATGCACCAGTAGAGGACGTACTCCCCCCGGGATGGCACGGGCGCGTCACGGACGACTCGGACCCGTGCCGGGTCGACGCCGATCTCGGTCCAGGAGAACCCCTCGGGCATGAAGCGCCGCATTCATGCCCGGTGTATTCTTGTGGCGCCACACCTAGCGCGGACCTTCCATGGCTTTCCCCACCCACCGTCTCCGGCGACTGCGCCGCACCGAGGCGCTCCGGCGCATGGTGCGCGAGACCGAGCTTCGCCCCGGGGACTTCATCTACCCGCTGTTCGTGGTCGAGGGCCGGGGCATCCGGAAGCCCGTCCCCTCCATGCCCGGCATCGACAACCTCTCGGTGGACCTGGCGGTCGAGGAGGCGAAGCGGGCCCGTTCGGTGGGCATCCCGGCGGTCATCCTCTTCGGCATCCCGGGCCACAAGGACCCGAGAGGGACCGGAGCCTGGGCCGAGGACGGCATCGTGCAGAAGGCGCTCCGGGCGATGAAGGACTCCGTCCCCGAGCTGCAGCTCATCGCCGACGTGTGCCTCTGCGAGTACACCGACCACGGCCACTGCGGCGTCATCCAGGGCGGCGAGGTCGACAACGACCAGAGCCTGCCGCTGCTGGCCCAGATGGCGGTCTCCTGCGCCCGAGCCGGTGCGGACATCGTCGCCCCCTCCGACATGATGGACGGACGGGTGAAGGCCATTCGCACCGCGCTCGACGAGGCGCGACTCGGCGGGACGCCGATCCTCAGCTACGCGGCGAAGTACGCCTCTGGGTTCTACGGTCCGTTCCGGGAGGCTGCCCAGAGCACCCCTCAGTTCGGTGATCGCCGCGGGTACCAGATGGATCCGGGCAACGTCCGGGAGGCCCTCAAGGAGGTGGCGCTGGATCTCGAAGAGGGCGCGGACATGGTGATGGTGAAGCCCGCCCTCAGCTACCTCGACGTCATCTCCCGGGTGAAGGCGCGGTTCGACGTCCCCGTCGCGGCCTACAACGTGTCGGGGGAGTACGCGATGCTGAAGGCGGCCGCGGCGAACGGATGGATCGACGGCCAGCGGGTGATGATGGAGATCCTCACCTCGATCAAGCGAGCCGGAGCGGACCTGATCTTCACCTACCACGCGGTGGAAGCCGCCGAGCTGCTGGACTCGTGAGCCGCCCGCGCAAGGCGAGACGCCGGAGCTCCGGGAGGCCTCCGCCCGGCCCCGCGGCCCTTCACTACAAGGTGGTGGAGCTCTCCACCGTGGACGAGGGGAGCCTGGAGCACGCGGTCAACCTCTGGGTGCGCCAGGGGTGGACTCTGGAGACGGTGCAGTTCGCCATGCGGGAGTCCAGCAAGCGGCCGGCGATGGCCTTCGTGTTCTTCACCCGGGTCGGCGAGGGAGAAGCCGAGGGCCTCCCGACCTCCGGGACGAGAACCGAGACCGCGGCCCCGGACGCCTGGAGCCGGCTGGCGGCGCTGGCTGCCGAGGGAGACGAATCATGAGTCGACTACGCGCGCCCTTCGGCGCCCCGAACCTCCAGCTGGTTCCCGAGGATGGAATTCCCGAATCGCCGTACCCCCGCTGCTCGCTCCTCCTCCGGGGGATGGCCCGGCTCGCCGACGTCGGTTTGGCCTGGGGCCTGGCGCTGGCCGCCGGGCGCGCGGGGCTGGTGGTAGCCCTCCTTTACCTCCTGCTCGCGGACGGCATCTTCCATGGACAGAGCGTCGGCAAGCGCATCTTCGGGGTGAAGGCGGTGTACCTGCCGATGCGGACCGATGCCCGCTTCCGGGACAGCACCCTGCGGAACGCGCCGCTGGCGCTGGTGGTCCTCCTCCGGATGATGCCCGAGCCGCTGGGCCTCCGGGCGGCGCTGGCCGGGCTGGTGGTCATCGTGGCGGTGGAGGCGTGGAAGGCGGTGCGCGACCCGCTGGGTCGCCGGCTGGGGGACGTCTGGGCGCAGACCCAGGTGGTGGACGGGAAGGTGGTCTCGGGATCGCAGGCGCTGGCCCGCGCTCCGAGCGTCCCGGTGGGGCCGGGGCGGTGGATGACCGGGAACGCTGACCGTTCGGATTCGTCGGGAGGACGCTGAACAACGTGCGCATCGCGCTGACCTACAACCTCCGCCTCTCCGATTCGGAGGAGGAGGCCGAGTTCGACACGCAGCAGACCGTGGACGCGCTCGCCGGCGCCATCGACCGGCTGGGCCACCGTCTGGAGCGCTTCGAGGTCTCCGGCCCCGCCTCGCGCACCGTGGCCCGGCTCGAGGCGTACTCGCCGGACCTCATCTTCAACACCGCGGAGGGAAGGCGAGGGCGGTTCCGGGAAGCGTTCTATCCGGCCCTCTTCGACGAGCTGGGGTTCCCCTACACCGGGAGCGACGCCTACGCCCTGGCGGTCACGCTGGACAAGCAGCTCACCAAGCTCATCCTGCGCGACCACGACGTCCGCACTCCTGGCTGGCAGTACATCGAGAAGGTCGACGAGCTGAAGGCCTCGGCGCTCCGCTTCCCGGTCATCGTGAAGCCCAACTTCGAGGGAAGCAGCAAGGGCATCACCCAGGACTCGGTGGCAGAGACGGTGGCCGAGCTGGAGGAGAAGGTTGCCCGCGCCCTGGAGCGCTACCCGGCGGGCATCCTCGTGGAGGAGTACATCTCCGGCCGGGACCTGACCGTCCCGTACCTTGCCGCGGTCGAGAACGACTACGAGGGCGTGCTGGCCCCGGTGGAGTACGTCATCGACCCGGAGCTGTCCCGCCGGCGCCGCTACTCCATCTACGACTACGCGCTGAAGACGTCCGAGGAGCGCGCGGTGAGCGTGAAGGCCCCGGCGGCCATCACATCCGCCATCGCCGACGAGCTCCGCCGCACCGCCCAGACGGTCTTCCGCCTCACCGACTGCCGCGACCTCGGCCGCATCGACTTCCGGCTGAGCGATGCCGGCGTGCCGTACTTCCTGGAGATCAACGCCCTTCCATCGCTCGAGCCCGGCGCGGGCATCTACGCCTCGGCCGAGCTCGACGGGCTTCACTTCGATGCGGTCATCGGCTCGGTCATCCAGGCCGCCGCCCGCCGGCACGGCATCCGGGACAGCCCTCGCCGGCAGGGCAAGCCGCCCCGGAAGACGGGGCCGCTGCGGGTGGGGTTCGCCTACAACGTCAAGCGGATCAAGCCCACCGACGACGGCGTGGAGGACTCCGAGGCGGAGTACGACAGCCCGAGCACGCTGCAGGCTATCCGCGAAGCCATCGCGTCCTGGGGGCACGAGGTCATCGACCTCGAGGCCAACCAGGAGCTGCCGACCGTGCTCGCGGTCACTCCCCTGGACCTGGTCTTCAACATCGCCGAGGGATTCAAGGGGCGAAACCGGGAGTCCCAGGTTCCGTCGCTCCTCGAGCTGCTCGACATCCCCTACACCGGCAGCGATCCGGCGACGCTCTCGCTCGCCCTGGACAAGGCGCTGGCGAAGAAGATCGTCCGCCAGCACGGCATCCACACCCCCAACTTCCAGATCTTCACCACCGGCAAGGAACGGCTCAGTCGGGAGTTCGCCGACTTCCCCTTGATGGTGAAGCCGGTCGCGGAAGGCTCGAGCAAGGGCGTCGTCAGCAAGAGCGTGGTGGACAACGAGGCCGAGCTCCGTGAGGTGGTGCGCGAGATGGTGAACAAGTACCAGCAGCCGGCGCTGGTCGAGGAGTACATCCGAGGCCGCGAGTTCACCGTGGGCCTGCTCGGCGAGCGGCGGCCGAAGGTGCTTCCGCCGATGGAGATCGTCTTCGTCGACACCGAGGAGGAGAACCCGGTCTACAGCTTCCAGCACAAGCTCGACTGGAACGATCGCATCCGCTACGACGTCCCAGCGAGTCTGGAGCCGAACCAGACCGAGAAGCTGCGCACCGCCGCCCGCGGAGCCTTCATGGCCCTGGGCTGCCGCGACGTGGCCCGCATCGACTTCAAGATGGACGCCCGGGGGAGGTTCTACTTCCTGGAGTGCAACCCGCTGCCCGGCCTCACTCCCGGGTGGAGCGACCTGGTCCTCATCGCCAAGGGCGCGGGGATGGACTACCGGACGCTCATCGGTGAAATCCTCAGCGGTGCGATCCGCCGCTACAAGGAGCGCGAGCAGCGCCGCGCCGCGGACGGGCTCGGGCCCCAGACCAACGGGAACGGGAACGGCAACGCGTCGGTCGGTGAGCTGGCGGCCGCCGAGGGCAAGGGGTGATCGAGGGAGCGCGGGCGAAGGGGTAAGCTCGGCCGATCATGGCCGACGCCGAGACACCCGCCGCTCCACGGGTCCGGGCCCGCGCCCTGGACCTGCCGTTGGGCCGGTTCCGTCCGGGGCGGTTCAACGCCATCACCGACGTCGAGGGCGTGCTGATCGGCCACACCACGCTCATCGAGGGCGACGGTCCCCTCCGTCCCGGCAAGGGCCCGGTGCGGACCGGCGTCACCGCCATCGTTCCCAGCGGCGGCAACATCTTCATGGAGCGGCTGCACGGGGGCGGCTTCGTGCTCAACGGCGCGGGCGAAGTCTCAGGCCTCACCCAGGTCATGGAGTGGGGCCTCCTGGAGACGCCGATCCTCCTCACCAACACCATGTCGGTCGGAGTGGTGTCCGACGCCATGGCCCGGATCATGGTCGAGCGGCATCCGGGAATCGGCGACGAGCACGACGTGATCATCCCGGTGGTGGGCGAGTGCGACGACAGCTGGCTCAATGACATCACCGGGCGTCACGTTCGCGAGGAGCACGTGCGCAGCGCGGTGGCCACCGCCGCGGGAGGACCGGTCGAGGAGGGGAGCGTGGGGGCCGGCACGGGGATGGTGACCTGTGACTTCAAGGCCGGCATCGGCACCTCGTCGCGCAAGCTCCCCGAGTCGCACGGCGGCTACACCCTCGGCGTCCTGGTGATGTCGAACTTCGGGAAGATGCACAACCTCCGCGTCGGCGGGCTCCCGGTGGGCGAGGTGCTGGAGGAGCACTACCGCGAGGTGCCCCGGCGGCAGAACACCTACGGGAGCATCATCGCCGTGCTGGCCACGGACGCTCCGGTGCTTCCCAACCAGCTCAACCGCCTCTGCCGGCGGGTGGCGCTCGGCATCGGGCGGGTGGGCAGCTACGCCGCGCACGGATCGGGGGAGATCGTGGTCGGCTTCTCGACCTCCAACGTCATTCCGCGCCGGACCCAGAAGATGGTCGCCAGGGTGAAGTTCCTGCTCGACCAGCGCCTGGACCCCCTCTACGAGGCGGTGATGGAGGCGACCGAGGAGGCCATCCTCAACTCCATGTGCATGGCCGGACCGATGACCGGCATCAACGGCAACCACTGCCCGGCATTGCCGCTGGAGGAGGTGCGCCGGCTGGTGGACGCGGTCCGTCCGGCGCTCGGGTTCCGCAAGCGGAGCCCACCCGCGCCGGCGGACACGGACCGCGAAGGAACGGTGAAGGTGGCCGACGCGCTGCCCACCGCGGTTCGCGGGGCGGAGGGAATTCCCTTTCCCACCCGACCGCCCGATGGGTCCGATGGGTGACGGGCCCGCGGCCGTCTGCTAGGAGCGGCGCCTCCAACACGGAGAGGAGCAGGGATGGCCCGTAGCAGGAGCAAGCACCGCCGCAAGCAGATGAAGATCAGGCAACACTGGAAGAAGCGGCGCCAGCGGAAGAAGGCCGCGGCCGCCCCGAAGTAGACGCATCCTCGCCTGGTCCGTGGGCCATGCGGCCCTCCGACCCATCCGCACCACGCCTCCCCCGGGTTGTCGCCCGCGGAGCCGGGGCAAAACGTTTCCTTCCACGATCGGCTCGGGGCACGGGCACCGACCGAGGAAGGAAGCGAGTGTCACGATGCGGGTTTCGGTGATGGCGGCGGCGGCGATGCTCTGGGCGACGGCAGCCCTCGGACAAGAGGGCTCTTCGACCTCGACACGAACGGATCAGCAAACGACGACCACGAGCGCGCAGGCTCCGGCGGCGGGGACGCCCGGATCCGACACCGTCTCGACCAGGTCCGAGTCGGTCGAGGAGACGAAGGTCGAGTCCGGACACTGGCTGAAGGGGGCCTTCGTCCTCGTCGGCGCCGGGGTGGAGGGCTACACGGGCTCGCTCGCCTCGCGGGTCGGGCCGGGGCCGGCGTGGAACCTGATCTTCGGCATCCAGCCGAGCTCCGTCTTCGGGCTCGAGTTCGCCTATCAGGGCGCGCTGAACAGCGTGAAGTTCTCCAATTTCGGCCTCTCCACGAAGGGAGGCGCGGACATCGTCCGCACCGCGGGACAGGCGAACGTCACCTTTGCCTTCGGTCCATGGAAGGTGCAGCCCTTCGTGCTCGCGGGTCTGGGCATCAACCACGACTCGGTCAGCGACAACGCCCGCTCGGTGGGCTTCTCCAACGACACCAATGGGTACATCCCGGTCGGCGGCGGGCTTCGCGGGCAGATCGAGGGCGTGATGGTGGACCTCCGGGGCAGCTGGCAGCTGCCGTTCAGCGACAACCTCTTCCCCGGCAACACGGGGGAGAACACCCTCGGGCTCGCCACCGGCCACTTCGGTCGCTGGAACGCCACCCTGAACGTCGGCGGAACTTGGTAGCCGGCGCCGCTCGCCCTGCCTCTCACCGAGCAGGCAGGGCACCCTCAGCTTGACACATTGCCGCGCTGCGTTATGAAGGCCAGGCCGGGCGGCGGTTTTCCAGCCCGTCACGGTTTTCTGCCCTGAGGAGGCATGGCGTCATGACGAAGAACAACGAGGTTCCGGCGTTCGTGAAGGAGCAGCTGGTCGAGGCCCAGAAGCGGTTTGCGGTCATCCAGGGTCAAGCCGAGAAGACCATCAAGGAGTGGGTCGCCAAGGGGCACGAGCTCCAAGCCACCACTGCCAAGCGCACCCGGGCGCTGGGGAACAACGTCCGGAAGCAGGCGGAAACCCTCCAGAATCGGCTCATCCAGGCGGCCGGCGTCGCCACGCAGAGCCAGATCAAGGTCCTGACCCGCGAGCTGTCCAAGCTGTCCAAGAAGGTGGACACGCTGGTCGAGAAGAAGACCCCCGCGAAGACAGACGTCCGCGCCTGAAACCCCCGGGTGGGGCGCTTCTGACCCCGCCCGTTGCCGCCTCCGAATGGCTTCACCCGGGGGCGGCGCTTATGCTTTCAGACTCAGTTGCTACCTTGCCTGATGACCGGGCAGGGGTCCTGGAGGTCGGAGTCCGACATGGCAGGCGAACTTCCCAAGGACAAACGGCCAGTTGTAGAGGCGCTTGAGCGGATGTGGGCGCAGGCCCTGACCGCGGTGTCGAGCGTGGAGGACGAGGCGGCCCGTGTCGTGCAGCGGGCCCAGACAGTGGCCGGGTGGAGCCAGGACGAGGTCCGGCGCCAGATGGGCGAGCTGACCGAGCGGCTGGCCGCCCAGAGGAAGGAGCTGGAGCAGGGACTGGAAGAGCGGGTCCGGGGCGCGTTGCAGCGACTCCGGGTGCCGAAGCGGGAAGAGGTCCAGGCGCTCACGGCCCGGGTGGACCGGGTGGCGGAGCGGCTGGAACGACTGGAGCGGGGCGCCTGACCGCCCCGACTCCTCTCAGGAGCTGACGGACGGTGCGACGACTGCTGTTCCAGCTGCACGCGCTGAGCTCGCATTGCGCGGTGCTTCCGCTCGTGGCGGCCGCCCTCCTCCTGGGGGCGGCCCGCATCGAGGGCACCGTGCAGGGCGGCCAGAAGCCCGCGGTCGAGCCGGCCGTGGCCGTCGTGCAGCCGGACCCGGACGTCGGGCTCATCGACTCGGTCCTCACCAAGCGGGCTCCGGAGCTCGGACTCGTGCTCCGCGCGCAGGTCAGCCGGGCCATCCACGAGGAGGCCCGCCGGGCGGGGTATGACCCGCTCCTCATCCTCGCCATCATCGACGTCGAGAGCGACTTCGACGTCGACGCCGTCAGCTCCCGGGGCGCCCGCGGGCTGATGCAGATCCAGCCGGTCACCCTCCACTGGTTTGCAGAGAAGCAGGGCCTCCGCCTGACCAAGGAGGAGATGGCCGCAGACCCGGCGCTGTGCGTGCGGCTCGGAATCCGTTACCTCCGGGCGCTCCAGGACCGCTTCGGCGGCGACCTGTCGATGGCCCTCATGGCGTACAACGCCGGCCCCGACCGGATCCGCCAGGCCATCCGCGAGCGCGCGCTGGACCCGTACCGTTTCTACCCCCGACGGGTGAAGCGTGACTTCGAGCGCTTCCGCACCGGAGCGGGCCTCGGCGGCGACTGGGCCTACGCCGTCCGCGACCCCGAGCCGGCCGTTCGCTAGAACCGCCACCGAGGTCGTGGCATAAGCAGGGCTCCAGGTGTTCTCGCTCGACGACCAGGCGCGTGGACTCGAGGCCGCCCGCGAGCAGGTGGCGGCGCTCTTCCAGAGCATCAACGCCCCGCACGTGGTGGTGCCCGGCCGCCGCGCCGGTCCGGCCCAGGCCTTCATCGCCTGCCTGCGCGGAACCCACGGGTTCTCGGTGGGCGTCTACCTCTGGCTCTCCGAGACCAAGGAGTGCGCGGTCTACACGACGCCCGCCACCGCCCAGACTCCGGAGGAGTACCGGGCGCTCCAGACCGAGGCCCTGGGCTTCGTCGAGTCGATGGGTTTCATGATGGACAACCTCAACTTCCGCTCGCTGTCGCCCGAGCATCAGGCCGAGCTGCTCCAGTCGGTCCCGGTGTGGCGCGGCGGGCGGGCGGCCACCGGGGGCAACCCGACGGTGGCTCCCACCAGCCAGCCCAGCAGCAGCCCCGGGGCGGCCACCGGGGCGGCCCTGGCGCGGCTGTTCTCCTCGTTCTAGCCCCGGCCCCCGAAGAGAGAATGCTCCGTTCCACCTCTGCCGTCCTCGCATTCGCCGCCACCGGCGTGCTCGCCGCCTGCGTCCACGTCCCGACCGAGAAGGAGCGGCAAGGGGCAGAGGCCCACTACGACCTGGGCGTCAACGCACAGACCGCCGGCGACGTGCGCGGCGCGTTCAAGGAGTTCGAGGAATCGCTGAAGCTCGACGACGACTTCGCCGAGGCCCACAACGCCATCGCCGTGCTCCTCCATCT
>Ga0066903_100001842_pt1 | contig 15962 bp, 7 predicted proteins | sample PanSoiMetaGPlot1_FD_67491 | JGI IMG/M metagenome (GOLD analysis project Ga0066903, IMG submission 67491) | Tropical forest soil microbial communities from Panama analyzed to predict greenhouse gas emissions - Panama Soil - Plot 1 (version 2) | ecosystem: Environmental > Terrestrial > Soil >... | reverse complement strand
CTGTGGGCCCGCCTCGAAGCCGAAGCGCGCAAGTCGGGGCTCGAGCTCGATCTGTCGAAGCAACGCCTCAGCTATCCGACCGCTCGCGCCCATGCGCTTCTGCAAGCCGCCGACGCCAAGGGTACGCAGCGCGCGCTGTCGCGTGCGCTCTACCAGGCCTACTTCCAGCAGGCGCGCAACATCAACGACCCGGCCGTGCTGGCGGACGTCGCCGCGGCCCACGGCTTCAGCGCCGACGAGGTGGCGCGCATCACCGGCGACGCGGGGGCGCTCGGCGAGGCGCGGGACGAGGCGCGCGCGGCCGCCGCTGCCGGCATCAGCGGGGTCCCGTTCTTCGTGTTCAGCGAGCGGGTGGCGGTGGCGGGCGCTCAGCCGGAAGAGGTGCTGCGGCAGGCGATCGAGCAGGCCGACGCGACCGCGGGCCAAAACCCCGAGCGTGGCCCCGCGTGTGACCCCGAGCATGACCCCGAGCCTTAACTTCAAGGCGAGGGGAGGCGAACATGGCTCATGCGCAATGCGAGACGTGCGGCAACACCTACGAGAAGGCTTTTCACGTGTCGCTGGACGGGCAGACGCACGTTTTCGACTGCTTCGAGTGCGCGATCGAGGCGCTGGCGCCCCGGTGCAGCCACTGCCATTGCCACGTGATCGGCCACGGCATCGAGTCGCGCGGGCGCGTCTACTGCTGCCGCCATTGTGCTGACGCCACGACGGCGACCAGCGCGACCCCGCTCCGCGAGCACGCCTGACCGCGACGGCCGCGGGCGCACACACCTTGTGTGCCTTTCTGCGCACACAAATGCGGCCCCGCGATCTCGCATCGTCGGGGCATCAATTCAGGACTGGGCGAAAGGCGCCGTTCGGCGGTACTGTAGAATCGTGCAAATCGGCGCCGGCGTGAACAGCGGGCCTCAGGGATCCGTGGCGCGCGTGGTCGCGCCGCGCGCAGTCGCGATGATGGCCGTCGCGCTGGCGACGATGCTCGCCGCGCAACCGGCGCGGGCGCAGGAGCGAGACAGCGCGGCGGTCGGGAAGATCACCCTGCTCAATCGCAAGGCCGTCGATGCGTATCAGCACCTCGAATTCGAGACGGCGATGCGCATCCTCAACGAGGCGCTCGATCAGTCCGAGCGCGCGGGCCTGACCGAGCACCCGATCCGGGCGCGCACGTTCGTGACGCTGGGGATCGTGTCGCTGGGTGGTTTCAAGCAGCGCGATCAGGCCGTGAAATATTTCCGCAAGGCCCTGCAGATTCAGCCCGAGGTGCGGCTCAGCCCTGGGCTGGCCAATCCCGAGATCCAGGCGGCGTTCGACGAGGCGATCGCCACGCTGGGCACGGGATCCGATCTGCCGCCGGAGAAGGCGCTGGTTCACGAGCCGGCGCGGACCGGCCAGGTTGCGAAGCCGGTCGCGATCACGGTCATGCCCGACAAGGACCTGGAAGCGAGCGCGGTGGTGCTGCGCTACCGCGCGGCGAATTCGTACGCGTTCACGGACGTGACGATGCAGAAGAACGCGTCGGGGGCGTTCGAGGGATCGATCCCCGCGTCCGCGACCGGCGGCGACCAGGTCGCGTACTTCATCGAAGCCCGGCGGGCCAACGGAACGGTGATCGTTGCGCGCGGCAGCGCCGCCGAACCGCTGGTGGTGGCGCTGGCGGGCACGACGTCCGCGACAACCGCGGTGACGGCCACCGCCAGCCCCGCGCGCCCCACCACCTCCGACAAGCGGCTGTTCTTCGGCCTCCTCGGGGGCGCCGGGGTCGGGTGGGTGAGCGGCACCGGCGAGGAGACACGCAACAGCGTCGCCTCGTCGGGCGTCGACTGGACGCCGACCGGGCAGCTGGCGCCGGAGATCGGCTACTTCGTCACGCCGCAGTTGATGCTGGGCGTGCAGGGCCGCCTGCAGCTGGTGCGAGGCGCGACGCCCTACCACCCTTCCAACCCCGCCGCCGGTGAATGCGGCAGCGACAACATCTGCTCGCCGGCCACGGGCGCCATCGCCGCGCTGGCGAAGGCGACCTGGTTCCTGACCGCGCCCGGAAGCGCGTTCCAACCCTACCTCTCGCTGTCGGCCGGCGGCGGCACCATCCGCCACGTCTCGACGGTCACCGGGGAACAGAGGTGCGGCTCGGGCGTCGAGGTCTGCAAGGACACCGTCGCCGCCGGCCCGGTGCTGTTCGGACCCGGCGTCGGATTTCGCTACGGCGTTTCGGACGCGGTCGGCATCGTCGCCGAAATTGGCGGGCTCCTCGGCGTGCCGAACTTCACCGCCAACGCCGACCTGAACGTCGGCGTCGCGTTTCAGCTCTGAGCGCGGTCGGCTGCCCGACGGCGCGGCCGGTCACTCGCCGCCGTATTCGTCGCCGAGCTCGTAGTGCTGCTTCAGCTCGTGGTCGGGAGCGACCATCACCTGCTCGACGCGGTCGAGCCTGAGGTCGCGCCGCTTGAGATTCAGCCGGTGCGCGCCGCAGCTGACCGGGTAGTGCACGACCGGCGTGCGCTGCCCGGTGTCCTTGCCGTCGATCCAGAGCTCGGTCCACGGGAACGACGCCACCGACAGCAAGCAGCCGCGCGACTGATCCGGTACCGCCACCGGCGACTCGGACGCGGCCGGATGCGCGTCCTTGTGCGGACCCGCGACGTGCCCGCGCGCCGGCGGCGCATGGTGCGCGGGAGGCGTTTTCTTCGTGTCCTCCGCCAGCTCGGGGGTCAGCTCGGCCCGCACCGACTTGTCGAGATCGGGGATGACCTTGTAGCTGATCGGCGTGTGTCCGGGCTTCTCGAAGCGGAACGAGATCACCTCGCGCGCCTGAGGCAGCGTGATCGTGAGCGGCGTGCGCCCCACGACCTTGCCCGTGTCCTCGCGAACGACCTGGGCGTCCTGCGGGTTCGAATCGAGCGAGATCTCCACCTTCGTCTTCGGCGGTGGCGCAGGCAGAGGCGTCGGCTCGGGCGTCGGCTGTGGCGCCGGCTGGGCGGTGGCGGGTGCAACCGCCTCGTCCTTCGGGAGCGGCGCCCAGGGCGGGTGCGTGATGGCGACGACGGCGAACACGACCCCGAGGACGCCACCCAGAAAGATCCATCGCTTGCGCGCGGACCGCCGCCGCGCCGGCACGCGGGCCGCCGCGGCCAGGTCCGCCATCTCCAGGTCTTTGAGTTCGTCTGGCAGCAGCTGCTTGGTCGGATTGCTCGCCGACTGCATCGCGCTGGCCGAGAGCGGCCCCGACGGCACGGCGCTGCCGCCGCTGCCGGTCGAGAAGCTGCTGCCGCTCTGGAACAGGATGGGCGACGGCGTCACGGGCAGCCGGACCTCGCCCGTGCGCGACGGCCCCTGCGGGAACAGCGACACCAGCAACCGGCGCGGCTCGTGCGGCGAGGCGCGCATCTCGAACAGCACCTTCTCGAGGTCGTCTGCGATCTCGCCGGCGGTCGCGTAGCGCGCGTCGCGGTTGCGCTCGAGCGCGCGCATCACGATCTTGTCGACCTCCGCCGGAACTTCCGGATTCAGCGCCGAGGGCAGCGGCACGACCGATTCCAGCACCATGCGCGCGCCGTTGTACTCGTTGGTGGCCTTGAACAGCCGGCGCCCGGTCAGGAACTCGTGCAGCACGATGCCGACCGCGAACAGGTCGGAGCGGCTGTCGATCGGCTCCATCCGGATCTGTTCCGGGGACATGTACGAGACCTTCCCCTTCATCGTGCCGGCCTGTGTGTGCGTCTCGCGCAGCCCCTCGGCGACGCGGGCGATGCCGAAGTCGAGGATCTTCACGGTGCCGTGGAACGACAGCATCAGGTTCGACGGCGAGATGTCCCGGTGGATGATCCCCAGCGACTGTCCCGCCACCGATTTCAGCGAGTGCGCGTAGTGCAGGCCGAGGCAGAGCTGCCGCACGATCTCCAGGGTCGCCGCGACCGGTGCCACGCGGCCGGCCTCGTGCAGCTTCGCGCGCACGGCGGACAGCGTCTCGCCCTGCACGTGCTCCATGGCGATGAAGAAGCTGTCTTCGATCGATCCGAACTCGAAGATCTGGACCAGGTTCGGATGCGACAGCAGGCCACACAGCTTGGCCTCGTCGACGAACATGCTGACGAACGCGCGATCCTGCGACAGATGCGGAAGCATCCGTTTGATGACCAGCATGCGCTGGAAGCCTTCCGGCCCCATCGCGACTGCCAGAAAAACTTCTGCCATGCCACCGGCGCCAATCCGATCGAGCAGGTAGTACTTGCCGAACGGCTTAGCGCCGGGGACAGGAGACGGGTTACCCTCGGCCCCCACGCCGTCCATCGTAGGCCGATCTCGGCAGGAGGGCCACGCCTCTACAGTGGGTTCAGAAAATCGGAGGTGGGCCCTGCACCGACCCGGTCCCACTTGAGACGACCGTTTCGAAAACCTTCACTCGTCGACGCCAGATCCTTGCAATTCGTACTGGCGCTTGAACTCCCGCCCTTCGGTCACGGTGACGGTCTCGATCTGATCGATCTTGAGATCGCGCCGCCTGAATTCGAGCCGGTGGGCGCCGCAGGTAACGGGCAGGCCGACGACCGGCGTGTGCTGACCGGTGTCGGCCCCGTCCACCCAGAGGTCGGACCACGGGTAGGTGCCGACGGTGATGTGACACTGCCCGCCCTCGGAGGCGGTTGTCGGGGTGGACTCGGGCATCCTGACGGCGGCCGGCTGCTTGGCGCGGCCAGCGGTGTGGGCGTGGTCGCGTCCAGGCGTTCGCTTTCCGCCGGCCTCGGTCGTCGGCGACGGCACCGGCTCCGGGCCCGCCGCCGCGGCCTCGGTCGCGGGCGCCGCCTCGCGGTCGGTGGCCGGCGCAGGTGACGGATGTGCCGCCGGGGACGGCGGGGGCGGCTGGTCCGGAGGGGGCCTGGGCGGCGAAACGGCGCCGGCGGGGGCGGCGGCCGGTGCGCCCGGCGCGTTCGGGGAGTCGGCGATTGGAGCTGTCGCGGGGCCAGCCGGCGGATCGGACCGAGTCCGCCCGCTTCGCGCGACCACGCCGATGACGATGACGACGGCCAGAAGGCCACTTGCGACGGCGGTCCCGATCACCGCCAACCGGCGGCGAGGCACGTCCATGACCGTCAGCTCGTGCACGGCGCTCCGCCGGCTCCCGGGGGCCGGGAGCCCCGACGCCCCCGGCCCGTACCGGACGGGGGGAGGCGTGCCGAGAGCCGCGTCGCTGTTCACGGTCGGCGGATTCAGCGCGGCCGCCAGGTTCGCCACGGTGGGCGAGGTCCGGAGGGGCGCATTCGCGAGGGCCGCCGGGCGCAGGACCGCCGGCGGACTCACGACGGTCGGCGGCCGCGGAGCGCCCTGCGGCCGTCCGATCACCGTCGGGTTCGCCACTTCGGGCCCGTTGACGACGGTTGCCCCTTCGTCACCGGCGGACGGGCTGACGATGGTCGATTCGTCGTCGGCCGGCACGACCGCCGGCGTCCGGTCCTCGGCCCGCATCGCCGCCGGCGTCCGGTCGTCGGCCGGCGCCACCGCCGGCGTTCGGTCGGCGGCCGAAAGGGGCTTCTTCTGGGGGGAGAGCCCGCTGCTGGTCTTTCTCAGGACCGCCGCCATGTCCGACGGCAGCTTGGAGACGGCCGTCGTCTCCTCTTTGTCGAAGCCGTACGCGGTCGGCGCGCTCTGGACGGCGGGCAATTTCGACGGCACCTCGCTGGGCGGCAGCGTGGCGGTCCAGCGAAGGTGCACCGCGAACTCCGACACCGACGGGAAGCGGTCCTTCTTGTTCTTGGACAGGCCGCGCGCGATGACGTTCTCCATCTCGACGGGCAGCTCGGGACGGTAGGTCCGCACCCCGGGGGGTTGGGCGTGCACGATCTGATAGGCAATCGACGCCAGCGTCTCGCCGGAGAACGCGGCCCGGCCGGCCAGCATCTCGTACACGATCGCCGCCAGCGAGAATTGATCCGACGACGCGTCCAGCTCGTCGGCCTTCCCCTCGGCCTGCTCGGGCGACATGTACTGCGGCGTCCCCATCACCGCCGCCATGCCGGTGATCTTCTGCGAGATCGACGCGATCTTCGAGATTCCGAAATCCAGGATCTTGATGCGATCGCTCTGCCCGCCGGTCCCGGGCACGACGAAGATGTTCTGCGGGTGCATGTCGCGGTGAACGACGCCTTGCAGGTGCGCCGCGCTCAGCGCCGAGCTGATCTGATCGGTGATGTCGACGACGCGGGAAAGCGGCAGCGGGCCCGAACGGCGGAGCAGCTTCCCCAGCGACTCGCCCTCCAGAAACTCCATCACCAGGTAGGCGAGGCCGGTCGGCAGCGTGTCGAAGTCGACCACCGACACGATGCCCGGGTGGCGCAGGCGGGATGTGATCTGCGCCTCGCGCATGAAGCGGGGCAGCGCCTCGGGATGGTCGCGGACACCGGGGTGCAGAAACTTCACGGCGTACCGGTGGGCCAGGCGCGCATGTGCGGCTTCGTACACCTCCCCCATCCCACCGCTTCCGATGCGGCGAACGATGCGGTAGGTGCCGCCGAGCAGCGTCCCGAGCTCAACACCAGGCGTCACTGGCGAAAGTCTATCAAGCGCGCGGGCGGGTCTGACGAAATAGGGTGCGTCCGTCGCGGCGGTGGTCGGCCCGCCGCGCGGTTGGGGGGGCCTTGCGATTGGCGAAAAACCGAGTCACTCGCTCTTGCACGACGCGACCAAGCCGGCGACCCGCGCGCGCGGCAGCCCGGACGCTCGGCACGCTGGTCGGCATCCTCTCCTTGACCGGCCACGCTTGTAGCCGCGAGCCGGGCGTCGGCGGCGCCGGGGGCAGCGTGGGCGGCTCGACGGGCCCGGGCGGCGACGGTGGCGGGGGCGCCGGCGGAACGGGCGGCGTGAGCGGGACCTCAGGCAGTGGGTTGAGCGGCTCGACCGGAGAGGGCGGCACCGCCAGCCAGGCGGGCGGCGGGGGCACTGCCGCGGACGCCGGCCCGGACGCCGACGACGGCGGGACCGACGCCGAGCCGCAGCCCACGCTCAGGAGCGTGGCGTCGATCTCCGGTCGGTTCTTCGGCGCCGCCCTGAACGCCGCGCACCTCGCCGAATCCGACTACGCCGCCGTCGCTTCCACCGAGCTCAGCTTCGCTACGCCCGAGAACGAGATGAAGTGGGCGTCGACGGAGCCGACGCGCGGCACGTTCTCGTTCGATCGGGGCGACGCCATCACCGCGTTCGCCGCCCAGAACAGCATCCTGGTCAAGGGGCACACGCTGGTCTGGCACAACCAGTTGCCGTCGTGGGTGCCCGCCATCCAGGACGCCACCGACCTGCACGACGCGATGATCAGCCACATCACCCAGGTCGTCTCGCACTACCGGGGCCAGGTCGTCGCGTGGGACGTCGTCAACGAGGCCGTCGCCGACAGCGGTCAATCGCTGCTCCGCAACACGATCTTCTACCAGTACCTCGGCGCGGGGTATGTCGACGACGCCTTCAACGCCGCCCACGCCGCCGATCCCGACGCGCGCCTCTACTACAACGACTACGGCGCCGAGGGGATGAACCAGAAGTCGGACGCCGTCTACAGCCTGGTGCAGGGGATGCTTTCGCGGGGCGTTCCGATCAATGGCGTTGGGCTCGAGATGCACACGAGCCCAACCGCAGCCTCGCCGTCGGCGACGGACATCGGGAAGAACATGAAGCGGCTGGCGGACCTCGGGCTGGACGTCCTGATCAGCGAGATGGATGTCCAGATTTGCGCCAGCGATCTGGTCGCCCAGAGCACCAGGTTTCACGACATCGTTGCCCAATGTGTGGCACAGCCGGGGTGCAAGGCGGTGACCGTCTGGGGCGTGCCCGACAAGTACTCGTGGCTCAATGGACAGGCGTGCGCCACGCCCCACCCCCTGCTTTTCGACGACGATTACGTTGCGAAGCCCGCCTACATGGCGGTGATGGACGCTTTTCTTGGTCGTTAGGGGAACAGCAGAATGTTTTTGCAATGCAGCGAAGATCAACGTAGCGGCCGAAGTTAAGGAGGCAGACAATGAGGCGCATGACTAATCACTCTTTGCCCGGGCTGTTGGTCAGAGTTGTCGCGTTCGCCAGCCTCCTCGGATTGGCTTCGTGCGGCGGCAGCAACGGTTCGCCGCCCGACGGTGGCGTGGACAAACCTTCTTCCAAGGGCGGCGCCGGCGGCAAGGGCGGCAGCGGCGGCACGGGCGGCTCGGGCGCCACGGGCGGCAGCGTCGGCGGCAGCGGTGCCACGGGCGGCAGCGTCGGCGGCAGCAGCGGTAGCGGCGGCACGGGAGCGACGGGCACCGCCGGATCCGGCGGATCCGCGGGCTCGGGCGGAACGGCGGGAAGCGCCGGCTCAGGCGGAACGGCGGGCTCCGCCGGCAACGGCGGCAGCGCGGGTGGAACGGCCGGCTCGGCCGGCACCGGCGGCTCGGGTGGAAGCGCAGGCTCGGCCGGCACCGGCGGCAGCGCGGGCTCCGGCGGAACGGCGGGCTCCGCCGGCGGCTCGGCGGGCTCGGGTGGAACCGCGGGCTCGGCCGGCACCGGCGGCAGCGCGGGCACCGGCGGCACCTCCGACGCGGGAACGACCGACGCCGAGGCGGGCGCGGACGCGCCGAGCGGCGCGGGCAACGGCAGCCCCTGCGCGGCGGCGACGGAGTGCGCCAGCAACCAATGCGTCGACGGCGTCTGCTGCGAAACGGCTTGCACCGGGACCTGCAGCGCCTGCGTGAATGCAAAGACCGGCCTGGCCGACGGCCTCTGTCGTCCGGTCACGAACGGCACCGATCCCGACAACGAATGTACACAGGCGACGCCGTCCACCTGCGGCAACGACGGCATGTGCGACGGCAACGGCGCCTGCCGCAAGTGGGCCACCGGCATCACGTGCGTCGCTGAATCGTGCAGCGGCTCGACCTACACGCCGGCCCGGGTCTGCGACGGCGCGGGCGCGTGTCAGACGGTCACGAATGCGTCGTGCGGCGCCTACAACTGCGGCGCGACGTCGTGCAAGACGACGTGCGCTTCCAACGCCGACTGTTCCACGGGCAGTTTCTGCTCGGGGACGTCGTGCACGGGCCAGAAGGGGCTGGGCACGAGCTGCGCTGACTCCACCGAGTGCGGCAGCGGCTACTGCGTCGACGGCGTCTGCTGCGAGACGTCCTGCGTGGGAACGTGCTTCGCGTGCAGCAACGCGAAGACCGGCCAGGGCAACGGCTTCTGTCGGGCGGTCTCGGTCGGCACCGATCCCGACAACGAATGTCCGCAGGACACGCCCTCCAGCTGCGGGCTGGACGGCACGTGCGACGGCGCGGGCGAATGCCGCCGGTGGTCGGGCACGGTCTGCATCTCCGAGTCCTGCCTCGGCTCGACGTACACGCCGGCCCGGACCTGCAACGGGTCGGGCGTCTGCCAGACCGTCAGCACGCAGTCGTGCGGCTCGTACATCTGCGGCGCGACGGCTTGCAAGACCTCGTGCACCTCGAACTCCGACTGCACCTCGGGCTTCTTCTGCCTCGGGGGCGCCTGCACGACCGTGAAGGGTCAGGGCTCGGCCTGCACGGACGCCTCGCAGTGCTCGACCGGTTACTGCGTCGACGGCATCTGCTGCGAGAACTCCTGCATCGGTAGCTGCATGGCGTGCGCGGGCTCGAAGACGGCGCAGGCCGACGGCCTCTGCCGCGGCGTCGTGGGCGGCACCGATCCCGACAACGAGTGCACCGCGGACCCGATCGCGAGCTGCGGTCAGGACGGCACCTGCGACGGCAACGGCGCCTGCCGCAAGTACACCGTCGGAACGACCTGCGTGGCGGCGGCGTGCAACGTCTCGACGTTCACGCCCGCCCGCACCTGCGACGGTGCCGGCACCTGCCAGACCACGACCGACCAGTCGTGCGGCGCGTACGCGTGCGGCGCCTCGTCGTGCGTGACGTCGTGCGTTTCCAACAGCGACTGCTCCACGGGCAACCACTGCGTGGCCAGCGCCTGCGTGCCGGTCGAGACGAACGGCACGATGTGCACCGTGGGCGGCGACTGCTCGAGCGGCAACTGCGTCGACGGCGTCTGCTGCGACACGGCCTGCAACAGCACCTGCCAGACGTGCAACGCGACCGGCAGCGTCGGGACATGCAAGTTCGCCGACCCGGGAACCAACCCGCGCAACGACTGCTCGGCGTCCGCCGCCTCGTCGTGCGGCAACGACGGCACCTGCGACGGCGCCGGCGCCTGCCGCAAGTGGGTCGCGGGCACGGTCTGCCTGGCGGCCAGCTGCTCGACCGCGCAGCTGCACGCGGCGTCCACCTGCAACGGCACGGGCACGTGCAACGCCGGCGCGACGACGTCGTGCGGGGCGTACCAGTGCGCGGGCAACGCCTGCGGGACCAGCTGCGCCAATGACGCCGCCTGCAACAGCGGCTTCTGCAGCGCGGCCGCCTGCTACACGTCGCCGGTGAACCTCGCCGGCAACGGCGATCTCGAGTACGGCGCCACCACCGGATGGACCGTCGGCGGCGGCACGATAGCGCTGCAGAACGCGGGCACGACGCCCGCGACCGTTCACGCCGGCACGTACGCCCTCGGCGACACCGTGCGGACGATGAACTTCCAGGGGCCGCAGTACAATCTGCCGACCGGCGCCGGCGTCTACAACATCACCCTCTGGGCGATGAGCGACACCGCGACCACCGGGGCCGTACAGCTGAACCGGAGCTGCGGTGCGACGGCGATGACCGACTTCAACGGGATCGTCGGCAGCTACGGCTTCACGCTCGCCGCGAACACCTGGACGAAGGTGACCGGCACGCTCGACCTGTCGAACGCGTACGGCTCGGGCCAGGGGACGAACTGCCAGGTGGGCCCCAGCCTGCCGGGCGTGGTGAGGTCGGCGCTCCTCTACCTGAACCAGACGTCGGGCGCCACGGTCCCGAACCTGTACATCGACGACCTGGTCATCACGTCCACGGACGGTCACAACCTGGTCGGCAACCCGAACTTCGAGGCGGGCGCCAACACCGGCTGGCAGAACAACGGCGGCGGCACACTGGCCGTCACCACCGCCATCTTCCTGGGCGGCACGCACAGCCTGGCCCACACGGGCCGGACCGCGACGTTCCAGGGCCCGCGCTGGAACCTGCCGCTCGGTGCGGCGAGGTACAACATCACGTTCAACGCGCTCCACGACGGCACGATGAACCACGACCTCATCCTGCAGCCGACGTACACCTGCCAGGGCGGCAGCGCGCAGTTCCCGGCGTCGGTCGCCGTCGCCAGTCAGACCGGCGGCAACGTCTGGAATGCGCTGTCCGGGACGTACACCTTCCCGCCCGCGAACGCGGCGGCGGGTTGTAAGATGACCTCGGCGGCGCTCTACGTGCAGCAAGAGTTCGGTAACGGGTCCTGCACCGGCGTCGAGTGTCCGAATATTTACGTCGACGATGTGTCGATCACGCTTGTACCGTAACTTTCATAGCGCCGTTAACGAGCGACAGTCGATCCTTCGCCTGCTCGCGCTCGCATCGCTCGTCGCCGCGGGATGCGGCGGCGAGCAGGCCATCCGCGCCCGCGATGGCGGCGCGGCGGGGGTCGCCGGATCACAGGGCGGAGGCGGCGGGGGAAGCGCGGGCAGCGGGGGAAGCGCCGGCCGGGGCGGGAGCGCGGGCGGCGCAGGCGGCAGCGTCACGGGCAGCGCTGGCGGCGGCACGGGCGGAAGCACCGGCGCGGGCGGCACGACCGGAACGGGCGGCGGCGTCAGCGGGAACACGGGCGCAGGCGGCGGCGGGACCGGCGGCAGCGGTGGGACCGGCGGGCGACCGACCGGCAACAGCATCAATGGAACGTCCTGCGCGTCCGGCGATGAGTGCATGAGCAGCTGGTGCGTCGACGGCGTCTGCTGCGCCAACGCGTGCACCGGGACCTGCATGCGGTGCGACGGCGCCACCAAGGGCAACTGCCAGCCGATCGCCGACGGAAGCGATCCGGACAACGAATGCACGATGGATGACCCTTCCACCTGCGGCAACACGGGCGACTGCAACGGTGCGGGCGCCTGCCGCAAGTACGGCAGCAGCACAGTCTGCGATTCGACGCCGTCGTGCGCCGGCGGCTCGATCATCATGACGAAGGTCTGCAACGGCATCGGCGGAGCCAACTCGTGCATCGCGAACGGCACGCAAAGCTGCAACGGATTCATGTGCTCGGGACCGACGGCCTGCGGCACCAGCTGCGGCGACGACAGCGCCTGCGTGTCGGGCGCGTTCTGCAGCGCCGCGACGTGCGTCGGGTCGCCGAACATCGCCGGCAACGGCGACCTGGAGTACGGCACCACGACCGGGTGGTCGGCGGCCAGCGGCACATCCACGATCGCCCTGACCATGGCGGCCGGGACCGTGCACGACGGCCAGTACGCGATCTCCGACTCCGTCCGCATGGCCTATTACCAGGGCCCGGGTTACCTGCTGCCGACCGGCCTCGGCGCCTTCAAGGTCAGCGCGTGGGTCTTCCAGAAGGATCCCAACACGACGACGCTGACCGGCGCCCTGACGGTCGCGGTGAAGTGCAAGGACACCACGATCATGCCGACGTTCATAAACTTCGCGCAGACCCCGATGCCGCAGAACAGCTGGGCGATGATAAGCGGCACCATCGACCTCAACGCGACGACGTCCGTCAGCGACTGCAATGCGGCGGCGGGCGGCCTGGTGCGCTCCGTTCTCCTGTACCTGAATCAAGTGGAACAGGGGTGCACGACCGGCACCTGCCCGGACCTGTACATGGACGACCTGGTCGTGAACATCACCGACGGACACAACCTGGTCGGTAACCCGAACTTCGAGGCCGGTTTCACGGACAGCTGGGGCGTCAGCAGCGGATCGGCGGTGCAGGCGGTCGTCACCACGTTCGCGCACGGGGGAACGCACAGCCTCCGCCAGTACAGTCGGCAGAGCCCCGCCACCGGACCGAGGTACCTGCTTCCGACCGGCTACGGCCGCTACAACGTCTCGCTCTGGGTGATGCAGAACGGGACCGTCGCGCACGATCTCACCCTGCAGTCGACGTACACCTGCGCGCAGGGCGGGGGTGCGCAGACGCCACCCTCGACGATGACCGCGCCGATGGTCGCGCCCGGCGCCTGGACCCAGCTCTCCGGCACCGTCACGCTGCCGCCGCCCAACGCCATGCCGGGCTGCAAGATGACCACCGCGGCCGTCTACGTGATGCAGGAGGGCACGGCCTGCGGCTCCGGCTCCGGGCAGGTCGAGTGCCCCGACCTCTACGTCGACGACGCCTCGATCACGATGCCGATGCCGACGCCCTGACGGGCGGGCGCGGCCCGGCAAACGGCCGCACGTGGTCTGAGCAGAAAACCGCCGCAGCGCGACCTCTCAGACGCCACGACATGTGGGCCTGCGGCGCCGCAATCAGCACCTTGCGGCGCCCACGCGCCGTCCCACGCACGTTACGCGCTCAACAATGTTCGTACGCGCGTTCGTTGAGATAAATACAACAATGTATTTGCGTGATTCTGCAAACTGCCTCGGCAAAATAATGTCGAGAGAACTTGTACAACCGACGATACCGTCGGTGCATCAGTACTGCGCGATCAATCGAAGGAGAACTGTACATGCGCAAGTGCCGGGGCCTGATTGTCTTCGCTTCCACGTGCCTGGCGATGCAGATTGCCGGCTGCTCCAACGATCAGCCGCCGCCGCCGGACACGGGAACCGTCGCGGTGGCGCTCACGTCGATCCAGAACGACTGGGAGGACGGATCGCTGCAGGGCTGGTTTCCGTTCGGCAGCCCGACGCTGACGAACTCGACGGAGCAAGCGCTGACGGGCACGCACAGCCTGAAGGTCACGAACCGCACCGCCACGTTCATGGGCCCGGGCATCAGCCTGACCGGCCAGGTGACGGCAGGCGTGAACTACCGCGTCTCCGTGGCGGCGCGATTGGTTGCGGGCCAGGCGCCGACGACGCTGCGGGTGACCGTCCAGCGGACCCTGAGCGACGGGACGACCGCGTTCGACACCGTCGTCGGGAGCACCAACGTCACCGACCAGGCATGGGTGACGATGACCGGCAACTATTCGTTCACGGCGACCAACACGACCGGCCTGATCCTCTACGTGGAGTCAGCGTCGGCGACCGCGTCGTATTACATCGACGCGTTCTCGCTGGTGCAGGCGTCGATCACCTACGACTTCGAAGACGGCACCGCGCAGGGCTGGTTCCCGTTCGGCAGCCCGACGGTCGCCAACTCGACCGATATCGCGAACACGGGCACGCACAGCCTCAAGACCACGAACCGCACCGCCAGCTTCATGGGCCCGGGCGTCAGCCTGCAGGGTCAGCTGACCAAGGGGGCGACGTACCAGGTGACCGTGTCCGTCCGCATGGTCGCGGGGCAAGCGATGACCACGATCTTGCCCACCTTCCAGCGAACGCCGACCGGCGGCAGCGCGCAGTTCGACACCGTCATGACGATCTCGAACGTGACCGACGCGCAATGGTTCACGGCGACCGCGCTCTATTCGTTCAACACCGATAACTCGGGTCTGATCTTCTACGTCCAGACGCAGTCGGGAAATACGTCGTATTACATCGACACGGTCAGCATCACGCTGGTCGCGGGGCCGCCGATCATCCCGCCGCCGAACACGACCGGCGCGTCCGCCGACTTCGAGAGCGGAACGCTGGAAGGTTGGTCGTCGCGCACGGGCGGTGAGATGGTCGCGAACAGCATCGCCGACGCGCACGGGGGCACCCACAGCCTGCTGACCACCAACCGCACCCAGACGTTCCAGGGCCCGGCGTTCAACGTCACCAACGTGATGTTCAACGGCTCGCGCTACTTCGTGTCCGTGTGGGCGAAGCTGGCGCCCGGCCAGCCCGACTCGCAGCTGCGGGTCAGCCTGCAACGCAACGCCGGAGGGGTGACGACCTTCCACACCGTCGTCGGCAACACCACGGTCACCGCGAACGCGTGGGTCCGCCTGCAGGCAACCTTCAATGACGCGCTCGCCAACTCGTCGCTGACGATGTACGTGGAGACGAACAGCGGCACGGCGTCGTTCTACATCGACGACTTCAGCATCACGTTCCTGCAGCCGGCGGTCGCCGAGCGTGACATCCCGTCGGTCTACCAGACGATGGCGCCGTTCTTCCCGATCGTCGGCGCCGCCGTCATCCCCGCCGACATCACGGGCGAGCCGGGCTTCCTGCTGTCCAAGCACTTCAACAGCATCACCTCGGGCAACGACATGAAGTGGGACGCGACCGAGAAGACCGAGGGCGTCTTCACGTTCACGAATGCAGACGCGCAGGTGGCGTTCGCCAAGGCGAACAATATGCACGTCCGCGGGCACACGCTGGTCTGGCACAACCAGACGCCGGCCTGGGTGTTCACCGACCCGACCACCGGCCAACCGATGTTGCCGTCGGACGCGAACCGGACGCTCTTGATCCAGCGCATGCAGAACCACATCCAGGCCGTGATGACCCACTTCGGCAACGACGTACCGATCTGGGACGTCGTCAACGAGCCGGTCGATCCGGCGCAGGCGGACGGCTACCGCCGCAGCCCCTGGTTCAACATCATCGGCCCGCAGTACATCGAGCTCGCGCTGCAGGCCGCGCGCGCCGCCAACCCGAACGCGAAGCTGTACATCAACGACTTCGACACGACGAACCCGGCCCACCGCGATCCGCTGCTGGCGATCGTCCGCGACCTCAAGAGCCGCGGCATCCCGCTCGACGGCTTCGGGCACCAGATGCACAACAACATCGAGTACCCGTCGACGCAGTCGATGATCGACTCGATCAACATGTTCGCGACCACCGGCGTCGAGCAGTCGGTGACCGAGGCGGACTACAGCATCTACGGCTTCTCGGGTCCGAACTCGGTGCCGTTCACCAGCTACGCGGATATCCCGGCCAGCCGCCACGCCAGCGTCGGCTACAGCTATCGCAACTTCCTCCAGGCCATCGAGC
>Ga0066903_100001840_pt1 | contig 15970 bp, 12 predicted proteins | sample PanSoiMetaGPlot1_FD_67491 | JGI IMG/M metagenome (GOLD analysis project Ga0066903, IMG submission 67491) | Tropical forest soil microbial communities from Panama analyzed to predict greenhouse gas emissions - Panama Soil - Plot 1 (version 2) | ecosystem: Environmental > Terrestrial > Soil >... | reverse complement strand
GAAGACGAACGCGTTGTGCAAGGCGGTGGCGAGCAGGTCCGCCAGGGTGCGCATGATCAGGACATCTTGCGGCGAGAATGCATCGTCGCTTTTGCTTTCAACATTTAGCACGCCCAGCACTCTCTCGCTGTAGGTAATCGGGATGCAAAGGACAGCGCACGAATCCGGCAAGATGCCCTGCAGATTAGCTTCCCCGGTGGTCTGCACGAGCGCAGTTTCACAGGTACGCGCGACGCGTCCGACGATCCCATTCCCTAACGGAATGCGTCTTCCCAGAGCCTGGGCAGTGGTCCCGGCCTCCGCCTTGATTTCGATTTCCTTGGTGACGTAATCCAAGATACCGATACCGATGTGATCAAAGGCGAAATTCTTCTGAATTTCACTCACGATATCAGCCAGCATCTGCTCCGCGTCTTCACTGGAGATTGCCGTCTTTGAGATGTTGTTCAAGAAAGCAAACTGGCGGCTGCGTCGCTGTTCTTCTGCAAAAAGGCGGGCATTTTCGATCGCCACGGAGACTTGCCCAGCGGCAGTCTCCATGACCTCGAGATCGCGCGGCTCGAACAGATATTCACGCTCCAAGCTCATGGCAGCCATCACGCCGGCAGTCTTGCCGCCCAGCAGAATGGGCGCGCCACAGTAGCACTTGGCCGGCGTTTGCGGCATCCAGGTGACACCCAGACGGTCGCGGGTCCTTTCGAGGTCAGAGCGAATAAGCAGCGGCTGTCCGGTACGAATGATGTACTCAGTCAGACCATTGGTTACCTTGCGCGAACGCTTGGAGCGAACTTCACCGCGTTCGACCTCAAGCTCGAAACGGATGTCGTCGCCTTCCTGAAAGGCAACATAAAAGTTCGACGTATCGAAAATCTGCCCAAGTTCCTTTTGAATCGCGCGCAGCACTTCGTCTTGATCAAGGCGTGAGCTGATGGCCTGGCCGATCTGAGTCAGCAGTTCGTACTCCTTGGTGCGGCGCTGGGCATCGTGCATGATCACGTAATTTTCCAGCGTCAAGCCAATCTGCAGAGCGAGACCAATCAGCAGGCGGAGATTCGAAGAGCCGAACAGGCGCCGCTCAGCATGAGGAAATAGAATCACTCCGAAGTTCCGTTCACGTGTCTGGAGACTTACGGCCGTGACATTCGGCACATGCTCTTCACTGAAAACCTGGCGGAACTGGTCGAAGCGTCCGCCCGGAAAAGCCGGAAGAGGTTCCGACATTTCAGGAATGTTGCGGAAGGTAACGAATCCTCCCCGCCGATATGCAAGTTCAGAGATGTATTCACCGGCTCCGGTGGAGTGCAACTTTCCGACGATCTCGTCAGAGAAGCCGCGCTGAACGGAAGGCAGAACCGCGCGCCAACGCTCCGAAATGCAGATCAGGGCCCGACCGGTCGGCAAGGGAGCGACCAGACGGTCGAGGATGTTCTGCATTGTGGGAACAAGTTCCTCGGCGGCCAGGAGCCGCATGGGGTCGACACCCAGGGTGGAAAATGCGAGAGCATTTTCCTGAACCGCGTTGCGCTCGTTCTCAAAAAGCACCATGACCATCGCGATGCCGAGCAACATCTGCGGCAGCGGTCCCAGAAGATGGCCCGCAGTTCCAAACATCTCCTGAAAAGGATTGCGGAACTGAGGTACCCACATCAAGACGGCCCAGAATGCCAAGGCAATGGCCAGCAGCTTAAAGGCTAAAGAATTCTTGCGATGTGCGTAACTATAGAAATGCAGTGAGCAGTACAAGAGCACAGCGGCAAGAGCGATCTCAAGCCAAGGTCGAGTCGACGGCTGGACGATGGGACTGAACACACCATTGACATACTGCGCGCGCAGGTTCAGGAACGCGAGGAAGCATCCTACCGCGATCAGGACGAAGTCGTACCAATACCAGCGGAAAGGCTTGCGCATCACACGCGTCGAGATCAGGATGCATAGCGTCATGATGACGAGGAGCATCGATCCCAAGAATGCAATCAGCGGAGACGCGCCGCGGAAGGTAATCCATGCATCAAGGGCGTAGTGCAGTGTGTACGCCGCCCAACCAAGCTGCCAGGCACGGAAATATGTCTGCCGGCTCTGCTCGTAGAGGTAGGTGAAGACAAGAAAGATCAGCAGGGCAACCACGCCCGGCACCACTACCACGCTAAGTGCCATGCTCTGCATTCGTTAGAAACAGTTCTCCCACGTCCTCTGATAGCAAGAAAGCAGGTACTTAATGCTTGCACACCCTCAGAAGCAAGACAATAGTTATTCCTAGTGACCAAAGTTCAGTGATGCCAAGGATTTGCAAGTCCCGGGAAAGCGGCAAGATTTCAAGCTAAAAGAGGCCCGGAGTGCACAAGGCCCTTTCAAATCAGCGTTCTACAGAAAACATGGCTGCGGAATGGATCGAGTGAGCGTTCGCATCCCAAAAAACAAAGCAGCGTCAAGAAAGGAAAAAGAGCCGCCTTCGCGGCTCTCTTCGTTTCAGTTTCGATTGTTCGGACGCGACCTTAACTCGCCCGACGCTGTCTCTCGATCTCAGCTTCGGTTTCAACTGCGTCGGCGTTGGCACGGTTCCATTCGTCCACTTGGCGCTGAGCCTCATCACGAGCAATGCCGTACCGTTCCTGAATCCGTCCTACGAGCTGATCCTTTTGACCCTCAATCACGGTAAGATCGTCATCTGTCAGCTTGCCCCAGCGGGTCTTGAGGGAGCCCTTCATCTGCTTCCATTTTCCTTCCATCTGGTCAGTATTCATGACTTCTCCTAATAGTTAGTATTCAGGTCGAAACACTCTCAGACTAAGGAATGCATCGATGAGAGAAAATACGGCACATACCTGAGAATAGCGATGGAGGACGTGCAATCGTGAAGAGGAAGAAACCTAGTTTTCCAGGTACGCTTCGATCCAATCCTTGATACGGCTGCGGCGATGATCGGCGAGATCGAAGCGAATGCCGAAACTGTTAGCTTTGCGCCAGCTCACCGTACCACGAACCCAAATCCGAGGCAGAGTTAGCAAGGCAAATGAAACTTCGAGATTTTGACCGCTCGAAACCTCCGCCGTACTCAGCATAGACATCCCACCCGAGCTGATTTCCTGGCTGGTGGCGTTAAAGCGCTGATTGTCAGAGGTGACAACAGAAATTTCCGTGATCACGGGAATGCGAACATAGCGGCGGAATTCATGGAGAACCAATGTATGGGTAGCACGGACCAACTTCAGCGCCGACTGCCGCTCTACGGGCTCGTGAAACACGGCGTTGACGCCATACTTTGAGTAGCGCATGGCATCCTGCGCGCTGCCTCCCATGCCGTAGATGATCATGCGACTGTTCGACCTGGAAGTGCGGGCAGCCTCCATCAACACCTCGGCTCCCGGTTTGAGACTCATCACACAGGCCTCGAACTTTTCCCGTTGCAACCGGTCGGCAATATCGCCATCTATCACCACCGACTCGATCCCGAATTGCCGAAAGCATTCCGACAACGTGTTTCGCGCCGAGTCAGTGAGGTCTACCAGAGCGACCTTTGCGACAGCCTTTTTGGATGGGACAAATTGAGTAGCAGGTCTTGATCCTTTGTCCATTGCCGGCGTAGTCATTGGGGCCCTTTTGAAATTCCATTGTGTCCCCTGATTCCAGCCATGGCAAAGGATAAGAAGGCCAATGCAGGGGTACAGAAGTACCATTACCAGGAATGTCCTCAGGAGTGAGGAAAGAAACCTTGCAAAATACGGAAAATAAAGCCCCAATTTCTTAGAATCTTCTAATCCTATTAGGGGCTCGGCTACAACCGGAACGACTATTGTTCCCAGCGCCGGAAAAGGAGGGCTCCGTTTGTTCCACCAAAGCCAAAGGAGTTGGACATGGCGTATTCGACCTCTGCCTTTTTTGCAACGCGGGGGACGTAGTCTAAGTCAAAATCGGCGTCGGGCTGTTCCAGATTTGCCGTGGGAGGCAGAATCTGGTCACGCAGGGCGAGGACAGTAACTCCGGCCTCAAGTCCGCCAGCACCGCCCAGCAAATGTCCGGTCATCGATTTGGTGGAACTGACACGCAGCTTGTAGGCGTGATCGCCGAAAGCGCGCTTAATAGCGATGGTTTCCAGGCGATCCCCGATGTCAGTTGATGTGCCATGGGCGTTGATATAGTCGACCTTCTCGGGCGCTAGCTTGGCGTCTTTCAAGGTATTCAGCATCACGCGGTACGCACCATCACCGTTCTCGGCAGGTTGAGTGATGTGGTAAGCGTCACCGCTCATGCCATACCCCACGACTTCAGCCAGGATCTTGGCGCCACGACGGCGGGCAAATTCCAATTCTTCGAGGATCAGGATGCCTGCGCCTTCCCCAATAACGAATCCATCGCGGCCAACATCCCAAGGCCGGCTGGCTTTTTCGGGATCGTCATTGCGGGTCGAAAGAGCACGCATAGCGGCAAATCCGCCCACGCCCATGGGGGTGATCGCGGCTTCGGTGCCGCCGGCGATCATGACATCGGCGTCGCAGCGGGAGATGATTTTGTAGGCGTCACCAACCGCATGTGCGCTTGATGTGCAGGCTGTACAAGTAGCCTCATTCGGCCCTTTCGCGTTGTAACGGATACTCACGTGTCCGGCGGCGAGATTGACGATGGCTGCCGGAATAAAAAACGGCGAGATCTTGCGAGGCCCGCCATTTAAAAGATTGTTATGCTCTCGCTCAATGACATCGAATCCACCGATGCCCGAGCCGATATGGACTCCGACGCGGGTGGAAATATCGTCACCGACCTGCAGACCTGAGGCTTTCATGGCTTCATCGGTCGCCGCTAGCGCGAGATGGATGAAGCGTCCCATCTTCTTGATCTCTTTTTTCTCTACGAACTGGAGGGGATCGAAGTTCTTCACTTCGGCTGCAATCTGGCAGGCAAATTGGGAAGCGTCGAATGAAGTGATGCGGGCGACGCCGCTCTTACCAGCCAGAAGGTTGCGCCAGACGTCTTCGGTAGAATTTCCGACCGCGCAAATCAGGCCAATTCCGGTGACAACAACGCGTCGCTCCAAAACTACTTTCCACCTTTCGCGTGCTTGCCGATGTAGTCCGTGGCGTCCTGAACGGTGCGGATCTTCTCGGCGTCCTCGTCAGGAATCTCAATCTCGAAGGCCTCTTCAAAAGCCATAACAAGTTCCACTGTGTCGAGCGAATCGGCGCCCAAGTCATCGACGAATGAGGCACTCTGGGTGACTTCGCTTTCTTCCACTCCAAGTTGCTCGACGATAATCTGTTTTACTTTTTCATCAACTGATGCCATTGAATCTCCTCGTACCACATTGGATGTGGGAACAGGTCAAACTGGTCCACCCAAATAAAGGCAGCCGGCGCTGCCTCCTGCAAATCAACTCTCAAATAGGATTATTTGCTGACCTTGGCGTGCTTATCGATGTAATCGATCGCATCTTGAACTGTCCGAATCTTTTCCGCGTCCTCATCGGGAATCTCGAGATCAAATGCCTCTTCCAGGGCCATTACCAGTTCTACCTGGTCGAGTGAATCAGCCCCCAGGTCATCCACAAACGACGCGCTGGGAGTTACCTCGCTTTCGTCGACACCCAGCTGCTCGCTGATGATCTGCTTTACCTTCTCAATTGCTTCTTTTTTTCCGTCGGCCATGCTCTACCTCCTGGGGATAAAAAGGGAACAATTAGTGTACTGGGGTGGGAGGATTTGTGCAAAGCCGGGGCCAGTGGCGCGGGCATGCTTTGTTGTGGCCGAGACAAGGGTGTTGGGCACGCGTTTATACTGCGCAGCGTGTCCATTCTGGAGATCTCCGGGCAGGTCAGGCGAGGCAAAGTTTTGTCCGTCGAACTGACGGAGACGTGTCTCCAGCGCATAGAGAAACTAAATCCAGTGTTGAACGCGTTCATCACGGTTATGGCAGATGAAGCGCGTACGCAGGCCCGGCAAGCAGACGCCGAAATTCAGGCAGGAATGTATCGGGGACCGCTACATGGAATTCCGATTGGACTTAAGGACCTGGTTGACACCGCAGGGATCCGGACAACAGCAGCGAGCGAATTGTTCAAAGACCGCGCTCCAGACTCGGATGCGGAAGTGGTGCGACGCCTGAAGGCGGCAGGCGCGGTTCTGATCGGAAAGCAGAATCTCCACGAGTTTGCTTACGGAGGCAGTTCCCTGGTCAGTTATTTCGGCGACATGCACAATCCGTGGAATACAAGGCACATCACGGGTGGATCGTCGGGAGGATCTGCTGCCGCGGTCAGCGCAGAACTTTGTTACGGCGCGATTGGAACCGATACTGCCGGGTCGATCCGTGAGCCTGCGGCGTTGTGCGGAGTGGTCGGCCTGAAGCCGACCTATGGACGAGTCAGTGCAGCGGGAGTCATTCCACTCTCCTTGTCGCTGGATCATGTGGGTCCGATCAGTGCGAGCGTCGCGGATGCGGCGATCATGTTACAAGCGATAGCAGGGTTCGATAAGAACGATCCCAGCAGTGTGGATGTTCCAGTAGAGGACTATGTTGCGGCCATCCGCCGTGATGTCGGGCCGCTTCGCATCGGCGTGCCACGCGCATTCTTTTACGAGGATTTGGATTCCGAGGTTTCTGCGGCGATAGAGCACGCACTCACCGTGCTTGCGCAGTTAACAGCTAACGTAAAGGAGATCGTGCTGGATGTATCTACAGACCGATCTTTACAGAGCGCCGAGTCTTACAAGTATCACAAGCAGTGGGTGAAGGAATCTGGGCGTCTTTACCAGCCTGAGACGCTGCGGCGGATTCTTGCCGGTGAGAAGGTAAGCGAGACAGAGTACGCCGAGCGGCGGCGCGAATTGGAACAAATACGGTGCGACATCGGGAAGGCGTTTACAGATTGCGACGTCCTGGTGATGCCCACGATGCCGATGCCGGCCCCAGCCATCGCGGATTTGAAAAAGGACCCGACGATGCTGCGTCCGAGCGAGATTCGATTATTGCGCAATACGAGGCCCATCAATGTGTGGGGCTTGCCAGCCATTTCAGTGCCATGCGGATTTACGAATTCCGGTCTTCCCATTGGGCTGCAAATTGTCGGACGTCATGGGGAGGAAAGCACAGTGATCGCTCTTGCTCATGCATATGAACAGGCGACGGCATGGCATAAGCGAAAGCCGAAGCTCGAAGAATTTTCTGCCGAGGTCGGAGCGAAGATTCACGGCAGGTCCTAGGAATCGTTCATGACATGCTGAAAACCTTGCTCAGCCTAATTTACCGACCGAACATCCTGGGGTAGGAGCATTGTGAATTTGCAGTCCCCCGTCAACTTGGAGCAAGAGAGAACACCGCGACGCAGGATGCGAGCAGGAGCATTGTCAGGAAAGGGCACGTTGTACTTGGCGGTGCGTAAAGCTTCGCTGAATATCTTCAGACTCTCATCGCCGGTGATGAACTTCACGCCATCCACCGTGACACCAGAGCCATTATTTGAAAACAGGACGAAGAAGTCGGCAGTACCATCGTTCTTGGCTGCTTTGCTAAAGGTTACCGTTCGAATGGAAGAGAGCGTGTCGCGATTCCTCTCAACAGCCGTGTCTGCTTTCTTTTCACTGCCGGCGGCCGAGACGAGGCGAGCGCGAGTTTCTGTCGTCGGTCTTGGCGACGCGACCGCCATGGCATAGGCACGGAGGGCATCTTCCTTGCGCCCCTGCTTTTCGTAAATCTGGCCAAGATGGTCGGCAACGTCAGTATGCTGGTCAAGGCTCCATGCGGATTCGACGTACTTCTCCGCTTTTTCGATGTTGCCTTGCTGGAAGAGTACCCACCCCAAGGTGTCCCAGTAAGCCGCCAGAGACTGGACGACTCCCAAATCGCGCTCGGTGAGCTGATCCAATGTCAGATTTCGAGATGCGATGACAGTGGCATCGACCGCGGAGTCGGCGTACTGTTGCGCTCGATCAAGATGTGCGCTTTTCAAAGATAGCTGGTAGGCAATGTTATTGCGCACGCCGGGAGAATCCGACAGCTCGATCGCATGATCGAAAGCCGCCAGCGCTTTGTCATCCTGCCCGGCATTCAAGTACGCATCTCCGAGATTGACGTGCAGAAAAGCATCATTGGGACGAAGGGAGACTGCTTTCTCCATCTCGGGCACGGCTTTTTCGTACTGATGGGCTTCAGAGTAGGTTCCACCGAGTGCGGCATGAGCATAGAAACTCAGGGGGTTGATCTCGATTGCTTTCTGATACGCCGCTACAGCCTCGTCATACTTGCGGTCGGTGGTATAAGCCCATCCGAGACTGTTGAACGCGTATTCGTCGTATGGATTCATCTCTGCCTGCTTGCGGAAAGCATCGATCGCGTGGCCCGTATCTCGCAAGCCCATGTAGGCACGGCCAAGACTGACCCAGGCGGTTTTGCTCTTCGGGTCGGCATCCAATACGCGTTTGAATAGATCGACGGCGACCTGGAAATTCTGCCGCTCTAACGCAGCATTGGCAGCATCCGTCAAATCGTCTCCCTTGAGATCTGCCAAGGTCGCAGGCATCGCCGCCGCTGTACTATCCACCGAAATGCGCTGGGCGATGTCAGTGAAAACAGCGCGTCGAAAAGCGGCGTAGTCGCTTACGCGCGCCGCTGGTAGTTCGCGGACAAACGTGTTGAGCTTGCGCTCGGCCGTGAAAACTGTACCGTCAACCTTGTAGGCAACGTCGTATTGCGCATAGTCCCGCTTCATCGAAAACGGCAGGGGTGGGCGGACGGAGTACTTTGCTGGAAACTCGATTTGGAAGTGATAGGTGTACTCAGTCGGAGAACCGAACTCTATCGCGTCGTTCGCGGAGTCAGTATTGTCCTCGTTAGCGTCAACCAGGTTTAACTGCGACAACGGCAGGCTGATATCGGCTTTCTTCTTGGCCCAGTCGTAGAAATTGTTCACTACAACCTGATATTCCAGATGAAGAGGTACATCCGTCGCCACTGGATCCCCGATCTTCACGTTCGTGACATCGCCTTCAAGGCCTTCCAAAGCCGAGATGCGAGCAACCATCCGCTGCCAATCGGCGTTAGGGATACGCCGGAAAAGCTGCCGGACGAAAAGTTCGCTATCGCCACGAGACGTCATGGTGACTTGGGCCGTCAGCTTTCCAAAATCGTTGACCTTCCCTTCGAAGGTCTGCTCTTCGCGATTCGGGAAAGGCGGATCGGCAGGCGTCTCTTCCAAATGGGGCGCGCCACTCGGAGGGATCACCAATGCCTGCTTCTTGCGTATGGCCGGGGACAACATGCGGAATGGCGCCACCTCGGCAGTGCTGTCCATCCATACTTCCTCTTTGTCCAGCGGCACCATGCTGATGACGTGGTCGAATTGAGAAGGCGACGGGACGTCGGGATCCAGCTTGCGCGTGGTGTTAATCAATACCGAGGATGTGTGATAGCCCGACGCTTCGAGCAAGGCAGCTAGCAGTGTGTGCTTGTCTTTGCAGTCTCCGTAGGAGTTATGCAAAACATCGGGAGCCGGGTGAGGCTGATAACGTCCAACGCCGAACGACAGGCTGATGTAGCGGAAATTGGTGGCAACGAAATTGTAAAGCGCCTCGATCTTCGCCAAGTCCGTTGTCTTGCCAGCAATGAGTTCCTTTGCCTTGGCCTGAATTTCCGGAGTAGGCTGACGCCGGTCGCGCTCTAGGTCGCCATACCATTTACCCATTTCCTCCCACGTGGCAAATGTCGTCATCTGGACGGGCGGCTGATCCGGTTCCTTACGCTTGCGGGCCTTCTTTTTGGATTTGTCATCATCGTCGTCACGCTCGCGATGAGAGCTGGTCCAGTTGTAGGTGCGGCGGCTTCCGTCGTCACTGATGATTGCATCCGAGCCAATTTCCGTTTTCAGCTTGACCTGCCGATCCCGGGGAACATTGATTTGCAACTTTTCCTCCAGCACGATGCCGGTCTTGAAGAAACGGTGCTCCACCCAGAATTGTCCTGGAGCAAGCGGCGTTTGATGCACGAGTACGCTGTACTCCAGCGTATCGCCGGGACGCAGGCCGGGTACTGTCACATGCTTTTGCCGGAAGTCGCTGTAAAGCGGCGCTTCTTTTTCCACCGGTGTGGAGAGATCCTGAATAGCGTCGGTACTAGCCGTAATTGTGGCGCCGTCGGACTTCAGCACTCGTACGTAAGGGATCTCGACTCGTTCGTTTGCCGAGCTATATCCCAGCACCACTTGGCCCCACTGCTGCACTCCAGCTTCGCTTTGCACCTTGACTCGCGCATAAAACTCACGCGTCCCCGTGCCATCGTTTTCAAATGTGTAGGTGGTGTACCACTTTTCAACGACGTATCCTTCCTGGGAGTAGTCGATCTTGTCGGCGGGCTTAGCGGGTGGAGGTGGCGGAGGCAGCGGGACGACCTGAGCGTAGCCGATAAGAGACAGGGAAAGGCAGAGCCCCAAAAGGAAACGGCGCAACATTGTCATGTTGCGCCTATTATCCCATGCTGTGGAACGCATCCAGAGGATCTGTTATTGACCCGCCGGCAGTGACTTGTCCATGAATCCGGCCTGATCAGCCTTCATTTTCTTCAGCCCTGCGACAGGCAGATACACCATGTGTCCGGCATCGTAAGTCGCGAAAGAGATGTTCTGGCGATACTTCTCGCCCAGATTGAGATGATCGATGGTGTAGTCGGCGGCATAGAAGGGCGTCGCTAAGTCGTAGAAGCCTTCCATCACCAGGACCTTCAGGTAAGGATTTTTGGCAAGAGCTTCGCGCAAGGCCGCAGCCGTGTCGGGAAATCCCTGGATGCCAGATCCCCAATCCCACTTATCGAGTCCAGTCTGGCGGGCAAAGACGGTGTAGGGCATATCCGTTTTGTAACCGAGTTGGGTGCGAAGGTAGTTATTCAGGACCGACGTGTATGGCGGCAAGGTTGCGGACCCGGTGGGGTCGTAGAACGGAGTGTCGAGAAGCCCGCCAGGATCCGGCCCTGTGTAGCGGCCGTCGAGGCGACCAACACGGAGTTTCTGATCAAGCAGAAGATTGTGCGTGAACTTGGGCACATCGATCCGAAGATTGGCGTTGTCGATCAGTTTGGGATCGAGCCCAGTGTAGCGAGCCATCTGTGCGATAACCTGCTGTCGCTCATCGGCACTCATAGCGTCGCCCTTCGCAAGAGCCCGCGCATACGTCGTTGTGGCCCATTGAGTGGATTCCTGCCGGGCCTTGTTCATGTCTTGCGACAGGTCCGAGGGAAGCTTGTGATGGTAGCCCGCGATCATGGTGAAGGTTGGAATCAGCATCACGTAGGGCTGATCGTTGGTGTTGGTATCAACCAACGTTTGGAAATTCAAAACCATCGAGAGCAGCGTGATGCCATTGAATGAGATTCCGCGGTCGGCGAGATAACCCGCGATGCCGGCGGCACGAGTGGTTCCGTAGCTTTCACCCAACAGGAAAAGAGGCGAGCTCCAACGCTCGTTGCGAGTGATGTATAAGCGGATGAACTCGCTGAAGGCCTCGATATCTCCCTGAACACCCCAGAATTTTTTCGAGGTTTCCTCGTCGGCAGCGCGGCTGAAGCCCGTGCCGATAGCATCGATCATGACGAGGTCGCTCTTATCGAGCAGCGTGTAGGGGTTGTCTTCCATGCGATATGGTGCTGGGGGCATGAAACCGTCCGGTTGCAGCACGACCCGTTTGGGGCCGAGCGCGCCCATATGCAGCCAGATCGTGGCGGAGCCCGGACCACCATTAAACGCAAAAGTCACTGGACGGCGGCTGGCGTCCTGGCCATCGAGGGTGTAAGCGACAAAGAACATTTCTGCTTGAATCTTGCCGTCAGGACGCTTGATGGGGAGCCGTCCGGCGGTGGCGGTGTAACGCAGAAGCTTGCCTTCCACTGTTGCCTGGTGATGAGTAATCACCGGAGGTGCCTCAGAGACATCGTAGTGCTCGCCCTTATCGCCGCCCTCGTGCTCCTTTGCGGCCTCAGGCTTGTGCTCCTCGGGCGCCGTCGCCTCTGGAGACTTAGTGGCGGGAGGCGTCTTCTGCTCCTCGGCCTTTTGCTGGGCCTGTGCCTCGGTTTTTGATTTCTTGGGCGTGTTTTGCTTATCGGAATTCGATTGTTGGGCGAAAGATCCTGTGAACAAAAAACATGAGATCACCAAAGCGGTGAAGAAAGAACGCATGCTTGTCTCCTGAGGTTTGTATGCGAGAACATCTTTGTGCGACGACGGGCCGCGCGACATTATAGCCGTTAGACGTGTCAGGAACTGTATCGTTAAGGGCGAAAGGCTTCGCCCGGGAAGAAATGCCCACAGACACATCGCGGCCAGGTCACTGGTTGCCATCGCATTTTGCGACTCCTCGATTAACATGTCTCAGTGCCAATTAAAGTGATATCAAAACCAACGATTCTGAAGGCAGCCACTCTTAATGCAATTCCCTGGCTGATTCACGGCTTCAGTACCAGGAATGGAGGCGTTTCTCGCGCTTACGGAGGCAAGGCTCTTAACCTCGGGCTCACCAAAGAGGATTCACGCCGCGCGGTCGAGAGAAACCGCGCTCTATTTCTGAAAAAACTGGGCGCAGCGCAGCGCGGGCAAGCATTTCCGCTAATAACTCTGCGGCAGATTCATTCGGACATCATTCACTGCTTGCGAGATATCCCCGCCGAGCCGCTAGCCGGAGACGGGATGATTACCGAACGCCCGGGAATCGTCTTGGCCATTCAGACAGCCGATTGCTTGCCAGTGATACTCGTGGATACGAAGCGCCGAGCGGTTGGTGTATTCCATGCTGGGTGGCGAGGTACGGTACAGCGAATCGTCGAAAAAGGTGTCGGCGAAATGCACCGATGTTTCGGGACGCGCGCGCGCGATATTCATGCGGCCATCGGTCCGGGAGTCCATGGATGCTGTTATCAGGTCGGGCCAGAAGTGCGGGAGAAATTCGAGGCACAATTCATATATGCGGATAAGTTGTTCCGAGAGACGAAGGATCGGAACGAGGTTCACGAGAAATACCCCTTGCTATTCTTGACCGCTCGAGCTCCGGGACATAGCGAGTTGCCCAAGAAGATTTTTCTCGACTTGGTAGAGGCGAATCAGCAACAACTACTTTCGGAAGGTGTACTGAAGAAAAACATTACAGCATCGAATCTGTGCACGGCATGTAATCCGGACAAGCTGTTCTCCTATCGAGCAGAGAAAGGCGTCACAGGGCGACTGATGGGAGCTGCAGGGATTAAACCCAACAAAGGCGCTCGCAGACGCAACACCACGATTGGCCGACGCGCATGAACACAAGGTCGTTTATCGCTTTCATCTTGATGGCTGTCACCCCCATGATCGGTTCAGCCCGAGCCACCGGTGGTGTCACCGCGGAACAGATTGACGCCATCTTTGCCGATCTGAAGTCTGACGCTTCTCCGGGCGCTGCGGTTCTCGTCCTGAAAGATGGCGAAGCAATTTTTGAACGTGGTTATGGCATTACGGATCTGAAAACCCGGCAGCGGATCGACGGCCACACGAATTTTCGCCTGGCTTCTCTTAGCAAACAGTTCACCGCGATGTCGATCATGCTGCTGGTGCATGATGGCAAACTGCACTACGAAGATCACCTCAGTGACATTTTTCCTGAATTCCCTGCATACGGGAAGGCAATTACGATTCGCCAGCTCTTGAATCACACCTCGGGCCTGCTGGACTATGAGGATCTAATGGAAGCGCAGCCCAATCGTTGGAGTGAGGCCGCACAGATTCAGGATTCGGAGGTGCTGGCTCTCCTTGAACAGCAGAGCAAGACGAAGTTTGCGCCAGGGACGCACTGGGAGTACAGCAATTCGGGATACGTGGTGCTGGGTATGGTGGTGGCAAAGGTATCGGGTTCAACGTTTAGCAGGTTCCTTCATGATCGAATCTTTGCGCCGTTGAAGATGGATCAGTCTCTGGCGTTTGAAAAGGGAAAGAACGAGGTTTCGAATCGTGCGTATGGACACACGAAGGCTGGTAAAACCTGGCAGCAAACCGATCAGAGCCCAACTTCGGCCACGCTAGGTGATGGCGGCATCTACACCTCGCTCGAAGATATGGCCAAGTGGGACGCTGCACTGCGAGAGCACACTCTGTTGTCAGCAGCCGAGATGCAACCTGCTCTTTCGCCAGTACAGGTTCCCGATCATTCAGTGCGAGGACCTGACAACGAAGCTGAAGCGTACGGCTTTGGGTGGTATTTGAAACCTTACAAAGGGCATGCGCGGATGTGGCACTACGGAGAAACAATGGGATTCCGTACCAACATTCAACGCTTCGCAAAAGATCAATTGACGGTCATTATTCTCGCGAACCGGGCGCAGGTGAATCCTGGGGAACGAGCGTTGAAGGTGGCAGATTTGTATTTGAAGTAGTCTCAGAACGGCGAGAAACCTCGAAGTCGTTTCGCACTAGAAGCCCGGCGACGATCGTCGAAGCTTGAACGTGTTAGGCGGGCGGTGCAGAGGCGGTTGCCTCCGGGCCTGAACCGTTCGATCCGGTATTGACCAGATCTTTTAACTCCTTGCTGGGCTTGAAGAAAGGAATCTTCTTCGCCGGCACTTCGACGCGGTCACCGGTCTTGGGATTGCGTCCCACACGCGGTTTGCGCTGACGAGTACGAAAGCTGCCGAACCCGCGAATCTCGATCTTGTCTCCCACGCGCAGCGATCGCACAATGCTGTCGAAGATGGTCTCGACAATCACTTCACTGTCTTTCCGGGTAAGCTCCGCGAGTCTCGATACTTCGTCGATCAGATCGGCTTTTGTCATACGCCCCTTCGCAATGTTAGGTTTCGCCCCGGGGAACCCCCTGGGAGGCCTCCGCCGCTCGCTCAGGCTCCCATAAACTTCTCAAATTTATGGGGTTTTATGCAAGCGGGTTCTCAGAACAGGGTACCTAGGGTCACTTCCACAGATAATAGAAGCCCATGTGCTGGTCGAGCATTTTCTCCCGAGTCGGCAGCCATTCCGAGATATCCCCAAAGAGTAGGTCGGCCACGGTCTTACGGTCTTTCTCGGGACGCACCAGGGTCGGCTCGCCCTTGATGTTGACGGCCTTTGCGGTGTCGTAGACGGCAGCCTGAAAGTCGGCGACCTGATCGATGAGGTGCATGGATAGAGCCTGTTCGCCCGTCCACACTCGGCCATCAGCGATCGGCTTAATGTCTTCGACCTTGGTATGGCGTCCGTCGGCGACCGCCTGCACAAACTGACCGTACATATTGTCGATCAGAGATTGCATGTAGGCCCGCTCTGCAGGCGTCATATCACGTGAGGGGTTCCCTGTGTCCTTAAACTCGCCAACCTTAAGGACTTCCTGTTTCAGCTTGGCCCAACGCAACAGGTCTCCGTAGTTCACCCATTCGGCGATGACGCCGATCGATCCCACGATGCTACCGTTGTCAGCATAAATCTTGTTGGTAGCGGAGGACACGTAGTAAGCGCCGCTGGCACCGACCGTTTCAATGGAGGCCACAATGTACTTCTTCTTTTCGTCGCGCAGGCGCTTGACCTGACGATAAATTTCCTCAGAAGCTGCCACTCCACCGCCTGGGGAATTGACGTGGATGATGATCGCTTTGATGGAATCGTCATCTCCGAACTTCTTGAGCTGCCCAACCACCGTTTTGGGATCGATGATGACACCCTCAAGATCGATGACCCCAATCTTGTCTCCGAAAGAATGAATCGAGGTGCTTTCCTCTCCGGAGTGCAACGTTAAATAGACCAGGGAGAAGACCGCGAGTACAAAGAGGAAGAAGGCTCCTCCTCCGATAAGTATCCAGAGCAAGGTGCGCGAACGGCCTGTTTCTGACATATGGTTAGGGGTAGTGTAGCAGGGAGGGTAGGTTGAGTTGCTAGTTTCTAGCTTCGAGTTCTGGAGTCCTAGTTTCGTTTAGGCTCGCGTCGCGTAAGGGATGAGAATCTAAATAATGACCTTAAGTGCTCGTGGCGCCACGCCGACTTCAATCGGTGTTT
>Ga0066903_100001839_pt1 | contig 15978 bp, 10 predicted proteins | sample PanSoiMetaGPlot1_FD_67491 | JGI IMG/M metagenome (GOLD analysis project Ga0066903, IMG submission 67491) | Tropical forest soil microbial communities from Panama analyzed to predict greenhouse gas emissions - Panama Soil - Plot 1 (version 2) | ecosystem: Environmental > Terrestrial > Soil >... | reverse complement strand
CGGATGCCGAGCGATTCGAACAGATTGACCAGATCCTCGGTGCAGACGTTGCCGGTATAACCGCCGCCGTATTTCACCTGCGCGGGATGCCCGCCGACGCCGCCGAACGAGCAATCGAAGTAGCGCACGCCCGCCTCGTAGGCGGCCAGCGCATTGACCAGACCGGTGCCGCGGGTGTCGTGCAGGTGCGCGATCAAGGTGATGCCCGGCGCCTCGCGGCGCAAGCGGACGACCAGCTCCTTCATGGCGGCGGGCGTCGCCATGCCGGTGGTGTCGCCGAGCGCGACGTGATCGACGCCGGCGTCTTTGAAGCGCAGCGCATCGGCAACGACCAGGCCGGGATCTACGGCGCCCTCGAACGGACAGCCGAACGCCACCGAGATCGTGCCGATCAAGCGGAAGCGGCCCTGCGCCGCGCGCGCCATCTGCTTGACGTTCTCCCACTGGTCGGCGCGAGTCCTTCGCAGGTTCTTTTCCGAATGCGCCTCGCTGGCGGAGACGAGCAGGCTGATCTCGGTGACGCCGAAGCCGGCCTCGAGATCGCCGAGCGCGCGCTCGACCGCACGCACGTTGGCGCACGTCGCCTTGTAGTGCACGCCGGCGCGGCGCGCGAACGACTTGAGCAGCTCGCTGGCATCGGCGAATTGCGGCACCACCTTGGGATTGGAGTAGGACGTGGCCTCGACACGTTGGAAGCCGATCGCCGCGAAGCGCTCGATCAGCGCCCGCTTCGTCGGCGTCGGCACGAACTCGGTCTCGTGCTGCAGGCCGTCGCGGGCGAAGCACTCGCAGAGAATGACATCTGACATCAGACCGCTCCTGCCCATTGTGCTGTAGCGCACCGGTCATGCGACAACAAGCGGCTCTACCGCCGACACAATCGGATCGAATGCGCAACCGCCCACGCAATGTCACTCCGTCACCAGGGGATGCGAATCAGCTGCTAGGCCGATTCTCGTGAGGCCGTCTTGCAACCGCGCGTAACTGGCTCAAATTGCCGATGTCGTGTAGGAATAGTCGTTCGCCTTGCACGGATTATGGGCTCCTGTGCGCATAAAGCGCAGCAATTCACCTTGTCAAAGCCGCCGGCCTTTCTCACAATCGACACACACATCACGTGATCCAAATTCCATGGGGCCAATCATGCGCCGCCTGAGAGATTTCATCGCCTGCTTGATTGCAGCAGTTGCGGCGACGAGCGCTGCTCGCGCCGCGCCGCTCTCGATCCGCATGTCCTATGTGGTTCCGATCTCCAACTGGGCGCCGTTTATCGTCGCCAAGAAGGACCTCGCCAGACACTGGGGCCGGACCTACAACTTGGAAGCGGTGCGCTATCAAGGCACGCCGCCGATGATCACGGCCATGTCAAACGGCGAATTGGAAATCGCCAGCCTCGCCTACTCGACGCTCGGCATTGCGATCGCCAATGCGGGGATCAACGACCTGCGCGTGATCTCCGACGAATTCCGCGACGGAGTCCCCGGCTATTTCAGTAACCAGTTCTTCGTCCGCAAAGACTCGGGGATCAAGAAGATCGAGGACCTCAAAGGCAAGGTGCTCGCCACCAACATCGTTGGTGCTGGCGTGGATATTGCCATGAAGGCCGGCCTGAGGAAGCATGGACTGCTTGACAAACGTGACTACACCGTCATCGAGGCGCCGTTCTCGACCATGCCGGCGATGCTCGCCGAGAAGAAGGCCGACCTGGTCACGACGGTGATGCCTTTCGCCGTCGATCCGATGCTCAACCAGATCGGCTTCCCACTGTTCGACCAGACCGAGGGGCTCGGAGCCTCGCAGTTCCTGGTCTTCACGGCGCGGCAATCCTACATCGACCGGCATCGCGCCGTGCTGATCGACGTGCTGGAGGACATGTTGCGGATCGAGCGTTGGTATCTGGACCCGAATAACCACTCGGATGTGACAAGGGTCGCCGCGGACCTGCTCAAGGTCCCCCCGGAACGATTCAGTTGGGTGTTCACCAGCAAGGACTACTACCGCGATCCGGACATGATGCCGGATCTCGCGACACTGCAGCGCAATGTTGATATTACCGTGGACATGGGCTTCATCCGTTCGCGCTTCGACGTCAAGCAGTATTCCGACCTCAGCCTGATCGAAGAGGCGGTGAAAAGACTCAAGTGACGCGAACGCGACCAGTCCCGACCAGGAGTCTTGATGCGAATTGCGATCTTTGGGACCGGCGGCGCCGGAGGCTACTTCGGTGCGCAGCTGGCGCTCGCCGGACAAAACGTCATTTTCATCGCGCGCGGTGCACATCTCAACGCCATTCGCACCAGCGGCCTGCAACTCGAGACTCCGAAGGGAGCGACGGTGATTCACCCCGCGGAGGCCACAGACGACCCCGCGCAGGTGAGCGACGTCGAGGTGGTTCTACTCGGCGTCAAGGCTTGGCAAGTGGCTGAAGCGGCTCAAGCCGTACGCCCTATGATTGGTCCCGAGACAATCGTCGTGCCATTGCAGAACGGCGTCGAGGCGGCCTCGCAACTGGCCACCTCACTGGGTTCAGAGCATGTGCTGGGTGGCCTCTGCGGAACGATCAGCTGGGTAGCCGGCCCCGGCCGCATTCGGACCGCCGGGGCACACAATTTCATTAAATTTGGTGAACTGGACAACCGGCGCAGCCAAAGAGCGGAACGATTGTACCAAGCGTTTGCGAACGCCGGCGTCGCCGTTGAAGTGCCCGCCGACATACTCAAAGCGCTGTGGGACAAGTTCCTACTGGTCACATCGTTCGGTGGCGTCGGCGCCGTCACGCGGGCTCCGATTGGCGTCATTCGGTCGATTCCAGAGACGCGTCGACTTCTGCAGCAGTGCATGGAAGAGGTCCTTGCCGTAGGGCGAGCACACCGAGTTGCCATGACAGACAACATCGTTGCAGACACCTTGAAGTTCCTTGACGGCAACCCGGCAACCGCGACCACATCGTTGCAACGGGACATCGTGGAAGGAAGGCCAAGTGAGCTTGAATATTGGAATGGTGCAGTCGTGCGTCTCGGACGCGAGGTGAATGTACCAACTCCATCGCACGAATTCGTTTATCAGTGCCTGCTTCCGCAGGACTTGCATGCCCGCGGCAAGCTCGCATTTCCGCGCTGAGCTAATGTCCCCGACCACCGATACGATGGCGCGCGCGATGTCCTTGCCCGATGGTCGCGTTGTAATAGCCGATGCCGTGGCCGACCTGGGCAAAGTTGAGCTCTGAGAAGTTGCCAAAGGGGCGGTAGAGGCGCAGCAGCGGGTAGACCTCGCGCTCCCATTTGTCCTGATCCTCGTACTCGGCGAGCGCAAGCCCAGGTAACGCCCGCCCGGCTTCTATGAACTCTTCCATGGCGGCCATGTGTGCCCCGGCCAGTGGATTGTTGCGGGCGCGGTCGACGCCGTGCCGAGCGTATTGCCAGAAGGGGGTGTCCCAGCGAGAACCGCAAGCATAGTGCCACGCGACGAAAAGCGAATCGCGGCATACGTATGACAGCATCGTCCGGTTAAACGCCTGCACCTCATCGGGGTCCGCGCGTCTGCCCTGCCCCTCCTCCACGATCCAGCGCGCGGCTGAGCGGACCTGCACGATGGCGTGTCCGATCGTCGTCGCCTCGAGCGGCTCGATGAAAGATGCCGCGTTGCCGACCCAGAATACCCGACCGTCGAACATTCTGCGGCGCAAGAAGTTCGGGAAGCTCGGCGCGCCACGCTGCTCCCAGTCCGTCACGCCCTCCTCGTGCAGGAATGCCGTCAAATCGGCGGCAACCTCGGCATCGGTGCTGATGCGCGGATTGGAGACATAACCGCATGAAGTCCAATCGCGAAGGGGTATCTGAAAAATCCACCCATGCGGTCGCGCAACGATGCGGCTCACACCCGACGTCCCTTGCGGATGCAGCCGCCGGATCGTCGCTCGACCGGTGGGAATCCAGTCGAGCTGGATCAATTCGTCCGAGCTGGCGACGCCATCCCTGGGAAAGCCGCGCGCATCGAAAACGTAGTCGCAGAGATGGGTCGTGCCGTCGTCCAGCCTCACGCCGACCCCGTCGGCGGACGTATGCAACTCCTCGACTCGCGCATCGACCCGGGTTGCGCGAACATGCTCCCCGAGCACATGGACCACTGCGGCGGCATCGAAGTGATAGGCGACCAGCCGGGCGGGCTGGAACCGGTGCACGAAGTCGATGCCGTTGCTTCCCCATCCCTCATAGCGACTGCCCTTCTTCAGGGTCGCGCCGCAACGCTCGGCCAAGTGCGGGAACCCGCGTCCCGTGACCTCCTCGAACCACATCGCGAATCGCGGGGTGGTACCTTCCCCCACACCAATGGTGGGAATGCGTGAGTCGAACACGTGCAGCAACTGTGCCTGCGGCACATACCGCGTGAGATGTACCGCGGCGATGAATCCGGCAGTACCTCCACCGAGAACCGCGATTCTCATACCGCGACCTCCTGCAGTGTTTCAGCCGGGCGGAGCAGATGCTGCACGGCCAGCAGGGCATGTACGACCCCCGGGTTCGATGTAGCCCTTTCAAAGAGACGACCGAGGTAGGCACTATCCTGGACAAGCAGCCGTCCATCAGCGTCGCGGCCCGTGGACAAGTGCCACGGTTGGGCATTCAGGATCGCCAGGTCCTTCTGGAATTCCAACCCAGTTATTGTCCCACCACGTTGCCGATCCAGGTATGTCGCAAGCAGTACCGCGCCCCGCGCGGCCGCCGTCATGCCCAATCCAAAGTATGGATCGAACGTGCACACCGAGTCGCCGATGGCAACCAGTCCCGCTGGCCAAGCCTCGAGGCGTTCGTAGTGCATCATGCGACTGGAGGTGGCGCCGTAATGATGGATGGGAGAGGCTGGCCGCGCAAGGGTAAGCGCCTGTCGCAACTCGCCATCCCCGAGACCCGCGATGAAGTCGAGGAAAGCCACGTCATCGGCGGGAAGCGGTTGACCGGCCGGAGCCAACAGCACGACGCCCCAAAGGTCCTGCTCCGCGCGCAGCATCATTGCAGACCGAAGCCCCGTGCCTGCCGTCGGCGCGATGGAAAGGCAGCGCCAGCCGGGCGCATCTCCCCGATCAATCCGGAACCAGCGCGACACGTACTGCATCCCGGACTCGACCACGGTCTTCTGCACCTGTGAGCGCAAACCATTCGGCAGGCGGGCTATCCAACGCGGCAGTCGCGTACCCGTACCGCTGGCATCGACGACAAGATCGGCCAACAGCAGCGCTTCGCCGGCTCGGCGCCGTTCGGCCGTCAGCACACCGATCACGCTCTCGCCGCGCGGGCTGCTGAGGAGCCCGAGGACCTTCTGACCCTCGCTCACCTGCACGCTCTGCTTGCCGGCCAGACGGCGACGCAGCATGCTCTCGAGCAGAGCCCGAGAGCATGCGTACGCGGTGATCCCAGAGGGCGCTCGCAGGAGCCGGCCTGCGGATGATGACAATACAGCGTCCGCACAAGCATCAAAGGGACCAACGCCGAGCGCGATCAGCCCTTCGCTCCAGCCTCGCATCAATTCGTCGAAGGCGGCCACTCCCGCGGCCATCAGCAGGTGAACGCAGCGGCTCTGGGGCACTCCCCGGCGCGTTGCGGGCACAGGCGAGATTGATTCACGAGGATAGTGGGACGCCTCGAGAACAGTCACGCGGTCGAACCGGCTGGCGAGGGCATGTGCGGCCAGCAAACCGCCGATTCCACCGCCAACGACCACCGCATGGTCGCGTGTGTAGCGACGCAACTTTCGCACTACCGCAGCGGGTAAATGGACTCCTCCGGAACATCATAGGAAATGCGCCTGAAGTATTGGACAACAGCCAGCCCAACCGCCCCCTCTGTAACCTTCCCTTTCTCCTTGATCGGACCCACTATGGGACCGATGATGTGCCAATCGTCAGGACTCGGCAGGTGGTGACTGTTATAGATGTGGTGGAAGTCACCGTTGTCTTCTTTCTTCTTGACGTGCATTTGATACGCATCCGGCCGAGTCTGGCGGCCATCCACGTGCACAGAACCTGCTCCTCCGTCGCAGTGCATGCCGTCAACATCGAGGTCGAACGCGAGAGTGCGCAAGGCGCCAGCCGAGATTGCGGCTTTTTTACCCAGAATCTTCCCGATTCCTTTGCCGCGCCGGGAATCGAAGAAGGCTGAACCGGCTCCCGTGAGTGCGAATTCGTCCTCCGCAGACTCCCGGAAATTGATCTTTCCCTTCTTCTTCTTTGTATCGTAAGGCTCTCTCCAGAACACGGAGACGTAGCTCTTCGTCGACAGCAGGTACACGCCTTTTGGGCTATAGATACTGGCCGTGCCGACCCAGTACCCCACCATAATGTCAAATGGAATCGCGTAGTCAAAAGCACAGTTCGCGGTCATCGGTGTTCTCCCAGTGCATTGCCTACATTTGAACGACGAAGGGATTTAGTTCTCGCTCGTCGAGCGATCGTGAAAGCCAGCGTTCCTGCACGGGCACGTCATAGAGGCGGCCCGGCCCGAAGCGGGCCCAGAAGTGTCGAAGCGCCGGCGCCACCACCCGCACCACCGGAAAGCCGATGTCGGGGCGCGTTTGATCGAGCACGAGAACCTCGATGCCGCGCGGCGCCGCCAGGGCCTTGCAGGTGACAATGTCCTGATGGAGGTCTTTCGACGCAGAGTTCTTGAAATCTTGGATGCGGCGCGATGCTGCTTCGGGGTCGGGCGACAAGTAGCGGGCGTCAGCAGTCGTTACCGTGCGCCACCAACTCACGGCATCCTGGCTTCCTCGGTAAGTTCGACTCGATTCCGGCCCGGTCGCCGTCGGGACTGCTTCCAAGGACTGATTCATCTCCGTCAATGCTCGCGTCAGAGCGATGACAGGGTCGAGATGGGCGCCGAAGCCGTAGATGATGTCCTCTTCCGACTTGTCCACCCGCTTCGAGATCGCGGCAAAGGTCGGTAAGCCGAAATCGCTCGTGATGTCGAGCACCCAAAGCGCGCGCCGGAGCTCGCCGTAATGATGAACCAATCGTGAGACGTAGGCGTCGTCGACGCTCTCGAGATCCAGGGCCGGCCGTCGCAGGCGGTTGTACCACCACAGAGCGACGGCATCCCGTTCGATCAGTTCCAGAAGTCCCTGAAGCACGGCCTCTTCGATGACAGAGCCGGCGGCACAACCATTGGAGTCGGCTCGGGCAAACAGCGGATCCGAGGTTCGGTATCCGTAGTAGCAGAGCGAGGTCGGCAGGTAGCGTGGCTCGCCCGCCGACAACGACCAGAGCGGCGTCCACTCGATCTCGACGTCCTCCCGAAACGGCTCGGGCACCCAGCGCGCCTTGTGGCCGCCACGGTTGCGCTGCTCCCGTTCAGTATATTGCCGCTCGCTGTAGCCCATGCAGGCGTTGGGATGAATTGCCGCCTTCCCAAGATCGGCAAACGAGGCCCGGATGCGCGGTTCGCTTCCGTCGAAGACGCCGCAATAGCGCTCCAAGGATTCGGCCAGAGCGCTCGCCCGCGCCTGCTCAGGGCTCTTTCCCTTGCCGCCGGACCGCCTGCGCAGTCCTTCCTTCAGAAAGAACCGCTCGTCATGCATGTCGGAGAAATTGTGATCGGCCGAGAATGTCGGAGTGAGCCAGCTTCCGCCGCGGTGAATTCTGCCAGCTCGATCGCCTGGCGCGAGTGAGCCCACGATGCCCGTGATCGGGCTCAGATGCCGCTCGAGCTGCGCAAGTACATCGCCTTGGTCAAGGGCGCGATGCCCTCCGTCCGAGGTGTGCGCCTTCGCCCGCGGCTCGAGGCCTACCGGCGCCGGGGAAATGTTGCTCTTTGATGTGGAAGAGCCGCAGGAGGGGCACTGGGGACGGCGGGTGAGAGTGTGGTGCGTTCGGTCCAGTGTCAGCACGCTCGTCGACACGACGCGGTTCAGCAGCGACGATTTTCCTCCGGTCCCGATCCAGCGTGTGACCTCGGTTGCGGCTTCTGCGAGAGCCGCATGCTGCGACGAAGCGATGCTGGCGGGCACCGGCCCCACCGGAGCATCGACGCCATTGCGCCGCGCGATGTATCCTTCCAGCTTGCGGTGTCCCCGCAGCCGCTGCGCCAAGCACTCCCAGCATGCGGTCTGCCCGGGTACGAACATTGGCCCGATCCAAGGCTCGATCCCCACCGGTTTCACCAGAAGCCAAGCATTGCCGGAGATCAACGCCTGGCTATTCCAAGCCGCAAGTTGCGGCCGCAGATAGTCGTCGGTAACGACGACGGTGACGTTGCCTTCAGGCGCGGCTGCCAACCCGTGGCGCCCCAGCAAATCTGTCAGCGGATCAAGTTCGACGTCCCCGAAGGCAAGCGTGGATACGGAGGCGGCGTCGAGCCGCGACCGGGCCAGCAGGGGAGGCACGTCAGCGTGCTCCCAGAACGCCATCGTAGGCGGGGCTTCGCTGGCGCAATCCTCAGCGAGGTAACCGCTCGTCCTGAGGCGGTGCAAAGCCACCAAGACCTGCTCTATCGGATAGGCGCCGGAGAGAGCCGCGAAGATCTCTTCGACTTGGTGGGCGCCGTCGAGCATGGACGCAACCGCCGCATAGACCGGATCAGGTATCCACGCCTGACGACCTTCCGAGAGTAAAAAGAGTCCGCTGTCCGAGCTGACGAAGGGTTGCACGCACGACTTGAAGCGAGGACGTACCGCCGCGCCCGAATCCATGCGCGCGGTCCCGCTCAACAGCAGGAGGGCGGAAACGGATTGACGTCGTCCCAAAACTCTTCGGGTACATCGGCAGGAGGGGGACGCAGTTTGACCATTTTGAAACCCGGCTTGAGCGGCGGCCTCCTCACGTTCGATGCGTAATGCCGGATGGCCGCGGTCGGATCGGTCGCCAGCGCGTCCCCAAAATTCTTCACAACCTCCTTGCCGTGCGCGTCCGTTGTCTGGACCTTCTCCTTATTCTGCCAAGCCAACCTATGGATCGCGCCCCAGTCGGCATTGGTTAGCGGGTATTCCCCTGCAGGCCCTTCAGCTTTCCTAGCCACTGATCTGCTCCTTCGGGAGGGTTGGTCGCACCTGACTCTGGGCGGCACCCCATGATCGCCCACGAGCAACAACAAGAGTCTATGCGCCTTAAGATTCCGCGACTTCCAGTCAGGAAAATCGAGGCCTTCACAATAGCATTCAACTATGCGCCAAAGCAGCGCAACTTGAGGCTACGATTGCCTCCGCTCCGTGTCAAATGGGTCGCCCAATTGGATCACCAGACAACCCCATTCTTGCAATCGGGCCCGTACGCAAACGGAGATGACCCCTCATTGGCTGGCGTAATCTGGAATTGGCGAGCCGCAAGAAGCGTAATGAGTGTCATCTGATTAAGCGCCATGTGGTTAGCGATGCATGCACGCCGACCGACGCCGAAGGGAAAGTAGGGCGATCGGGGCGTCACCGTGCTGCTTCCCTTAAGAAAACGTTCAGGAAGAAAACGATGCGGTTCTGGAAAATTGTCGGCATCGTGATGCAGCAATTGCGGGCTGACCCAGACCGCGGAATCCCGACAGAATTCAAACCCGCCGAGTTCGAACGGGCTGTCCACTTCACGATACAGGATGGGAGCCGGTGGATGCAGACGCATGCTCTCCTTCAGCGCCGCGAGGCAGTAAGACCCCTGTATGACCGCCAGCTCCGGGACCGCCGTTGTGCAAACGTGACCGGCCTCGGCTGCTATTTTCGCAAAGACGTCAGTGCCAGCGATGTCCTGCCAGAAATTCAGGAGACTGGAAGGTATCGTGAGATGCCCGGCGTACAGCATCTGAACGACTTCCCCCACAATCTCATCGCGGCTGAGCCTTCCGCCATCCGGTAGCCGGGCGTGAACCAAGTCGGTCAGAACATCTCCTCTCCGCTCGCCGCCGTCGATGCGCTCGTTGATGATGCGAATGGCTGTGTCCATCTGTCGCGGCGCGCGCGGGCGGACCATCATCAACGGGGCTGTCGAATCGCCGCCGGCGGTGCTGACGTACTCCTCGCCATACGCTTCGGCGAAGGGGAGCACCTCGGAGCGGCCCTCGCCCGGGCTGTAGCCTTCAACGTCGGCGTCCAGTACCAACCGCGCGGCGATGCGGGCAGTAAGGATGCGAAGCTCCTTCAGTAGATCAGGTCTGCCCTCGGGAGCTGACCAGCGATGCAACATGTCCGTCGTGCACTGGCCCACGACAGGCAGGCAAGACGAAACCCGCGCCCCAAGGCACGCACGCAGGACGCCACGGCGCGCCTCCCAGTCTGCGCCTTCAAGCGTCGTGAGCCCATCACCCCAATGGCCGCGATTGGAGTCCTTGACGAACTCCGGTTTGCGGAGGCACGCCTCACGCTCCAGAAAAAGCTCGCGGACCTGTTGCGCACCGTTGACCAGAATGCATGGCGAGCGTCCGAGATCGAAGCCGACGACGTCTCCGTACTGCTCGGCGAGTGCCGCCAAGAACCCAAACATATCGGCTCGCCAAAAGTCGTAATTGAGCTTGCCCAGGTACTGGCCTTTGGGGCCGGGTGGCGGTCTCGCCATCAGCCGCCGACTCCCGCCGACCCCTCGCCGGCGCCTTCGGCCAGGGCATCGAGCAAAGCCTTGGCCTGGCTCAGGTCGAGGGTGTCAAAGCCTTCGGTGAACCAGCCATAGATCGGAGCGAGACAATCACGGGCCTGCTGGCGCTTTCCTTGTTCGCGCCAGAGCCGCGCCAGACTCATCGCCGCGCGCAATTCCCAGGACTTTGCCTGCTGCGCGTGGGCAACCGCGAGCGCCTGCTCGAAATAAGCCTCCGCTTTCGCCGCGTCCCACTGCGGCGATAGCGTCTCGATTTCGCCTGCCATCCGATAGGTCTCTGCTTCGTGCCACCGTTCCTTGGTTGTTTCCGCCGCCCTTATTGCCTCGCCAATACACCGCCGAGCGCTTTCAAATTGGCCAAGTTGAGCGTACGCACTCGACAAATATGACAGATGCAACGGCATCCACAGTGTTGACCCTGTTGACCGCCATGCCGTGATACCCGAGGTGATCATTTGAACCGCATCTGCAGGTTTGCCGGTCGCCGCGAATACACAGCCTTGCACCGACATTCCCAACGCCTTCCAGAACAAGGCGCCCTTTTCGTTTGCCAAAGCTACAAGTTCATCGGTCTCCGCGTTTGCTGCCGTGTAATTTCCGCATTGGATATGGATCAACAAAGCGTGCACCAGAGCATACATTAAAGTCGCAGCCTGGCTGATCTCGCGCGCTTCCTCAATCGCACGGCTGGCGTCTGCAAGCGCATCGTCGGCATAACCAAGCATCCACAGCGCCCAGGACCGATAGGACAACGCCGCTACGCGGACGTCCTGGCCGAAACGGGTGGCGAGCGGACGATGCTCGGTAGGATCGTAAAGTGCGATCGCACGATCGAGATGCGCTCGGCCTTCCTCGAACGCGCCGGTATGCAGCACAGAACCCATGATGCGATGGCCGATCATGATCGGAACCGTTGCCCTTCGCTTTTCGGCGAGCCTCAGGAATTGAGTCGCCCGCCCCCGCAGAGCATCGCCGTCAAAAGCAACAAAGCTGGCGGTCCAGAAACTGAAGAGGACCGAGAACAACAAGAGTGGATCTTCGGGATGTTCTCCGTGTGCTTCGCCGTCCTCAATCAGCACTCGCGCCCGCTCGGCTGCCGCCTTCGTTTCACGTGCCGCATACCCTTTGACATGCATCAGCGGAGTTATGAGCGCGACCTGAAGCTCGATTTGCTCGCGACGCAATTCAGGGGTCTCGGGTAAGGACGCGATCTGGGAAAGGGCGCGAGTGAGCTGCTCTGTGGCCTCGTTGAGAGCAGAGCGTTCCAGCGACCGCTGTCCCGCCGCGCCCCAGAGCGCAGCTGACTTCTCGATCAGTCCGGCCTCGGTGTAGTGATGCGCCAGCAACTCCGGGTGACGCTCGGCGAGGTCGGGGAATTGTGTCTCAAGAGTTTCGGCGATGCGGGCCTGAAGCTCGCGCCGCGGCTTGCGGAGCAAGGTCCCATAGGCCGCATCCTGCACCAGGGCGTGCTTGAACAGATAGGTCGCATGGGGAGGCAAGCCCTGACGAAACAGCAAGCCGGCGGCTATGAGACGACCGAGCGCGGATTCCAACCTGGCCTCCGGCTGGCGCACCACTGCAGCGAGCAGGGCGTGGGAAAATGTCCGCCCGATAGCGGCGCCGATCTGCGCCACCTCCTTGGCAGGACCCAGTCGATCGAGCCGCGCCATGAGCGAAGCATGCAGGGTTGCAGGAACCGGCAGGGTCACGAAAGGAACTGCCGCGGCCGCGTCCTCGGCAGCGGACTCGCTGCCCGCCTCAAGCAAGGCCTTCGTCATCTCCTCGACAAAGAGGGGAATGCCGTCGGTCCGCTCGATGATATCCTCGCGGATGTTTGCGGGCAGCACCTTGTCGCCGACGACGTGCTCGATCATCTTGCCGACTTCGCGCTGCGCCAATCGATTGATGGTGAGAGCAGTGACGTAAGGTCGACCGATCCACGGTGGCTCGAATTCCGGCCGGAAGGTCACGATCAGCAACACGCGAAGCGACGCAATCCGGTCCACCGCCTGACCGATTGCCTCCATGCTGGTGGGGTCGGACCAATGCGCGTCCTCGAAAATCATGAGCACCGGAGTGGAGCGGGCCAGCGCTTCTACCTGCCGAACGAGCGCGTCCAGAGTCCTTTGCCGGCGCTGCTCAGCTGTCAGATCGAGAGTGGGGTAGCGTCCGTCGTTCACCAGCGATAGCATCTCGGCGAGCAATACTGCGTCTTCCGCCGAGGTCGGCGTCCGTGCCAACATGGCATCGAGTTTGTCGAGCTTGGCTTGCAGAGTCTCATCGGGTACCAGCCCAGCAGCTCGTTCCATCTGCCCGATGATCGGATAGAACGCGCTGTCCGTGCGCTGCGGCGAACAGAAGTAGCGCAACCGTACTTGCATCTCATCCGCAAGGTTTTCCTGAAGAGCGGCCGCAAGGCGCGATTTGCCGATACCGGCCTCGCCGGAGAGCAGTACCACCTGGCCCTCACCGGACTTGGCCCTCGACCAGCGTCGGCGCAGTAATTCGCATTCTTCCTCCCGGTCGACGAGTGGAATGAGGCCGGGAGCGCGCAACGCCTCAAAACGGCTTTCCACTGAGCTTGCCCGAAGCGCGGCCCAAGCCTGCACCGGTTCGTCGATGCCCTTCAGCTCCCTCAGCCCGAGATCCTTCAGTTCAAAAAGATTGCCAATAAGCCTGCGGGTGCTGTCGCAGATGACAACCATGTTCGGCTCGGCGATCCCCTGCATGCGCGCCGCGAGGTTCGGCGTCTTGCCAACCATGCCGCGCTCCTGCGCGTCCCCAGAACCGATGAGATCGCCGACAACGACCAGGCCTGTCGCGATTCCGACGCGGCTTTGCAAGGAAACGCGCGTGTCAAGCGTCGTCGCCGCCGCGATTAGCTCGAGGCCCGCCCGCACGGCCCGCTCGGCGTCGTCCTCGTGCGCCTGCGGATAGCCAAAATACGCAAGGACACCATCGCCCATGTATCTCGCGACGAATCCGTCGAAGCGATGCACGGTGTCGACCACGCATTTCTGATAAGCGGAAATGATTTCGCGAAGGTCCTCCGGGTCCATACGGGTGGACAGTGCAGTCGAGCCGACCAGGTCGGCGAACATCACCGTGACTTGACGGCGCTCGGCAGTGTCCTGGCTAGCTGGCTCCGGCTGGGCTTCGGGCGCGGGTGGCGCCGGTTCACCGGCAAGCTCGGCGATCGCCGCCAGTAGTTTTCGCCGATGTCCGAGGGGAATGCCGAGGTCCCGGAGGTCTTGATCGGTCAGGTAACACAGTACCGAGGCGTCGATCTTATTGTCGACAAAGCGCTGGCCGTACTCGGACATGCCGAGCTTCTCGAGCCAGTCCGAAATCTCCTGCATCGCGGCCCCTCTTGGCCCGAGCGTCTGGACTCGGACGGCAGAGTTTATCCGACAAATTCACACGGTAATACAACGACAGGGTAAACATGCCGACTACACCGTTGCGTCATAAGAACTCTTCTTTGTTGCGGTCCGAGAATGACGCGCTTCAGCTTTGAGTGCCCCGAGCTCGAAACCGCTCAATCGCATGCTCGCGCAGCCGGTGTTTCTGCACCTTGCCGCTGGCGGTCATGCCGATCGCATCGAAGCTCTCGACCACCGCAAGATAGCGCGGCACCCGGAAGTTGGCGCAGCGGCGCTGCACGAACTCGACGAGCTCGGCCTCGCTGGCGCTGCCCTTGAGCGTCACAAAGGCGGCGCCGACCTCGCCGAGCCGCGCATCGGGTACACCGACAACCTGCGCGGTGGCTACCGCGGGATGCGCCAGCAGCACCTCCTCCACCTCGGCCGGCGCGACGTTCTCGCCGCCGACGCGAAACACGTCCTTGCTGCGGCCGATCATGCGCAACCGGCCGTCGGGGGTGAGCACGCCGATGTCGCCGGTGCGCAACCATCCGTCGGATGTGAATGTCTGGGCGGTCGCTTCCGGGTTCTTGTAATAGCCGCGCATCACGTTCCAGCCGCGCACTTGAATCTCGCCGCTGGCGCCGGCGGGCAGCGCGACGTTCTGCGCGTCGGCGATGCGCACCTCGACGCCGGCGTGCGGCTTGGCCAGCCCGGCGATGCGCAGCTCGACCGGGTCGCGGTAGTCGTTGAGCACCACGTTGGGCGAGGCCTCGGAGAGGCCATAGGCGACGCAGACCTCGCGCGCGCCCATCACCTCGATGATGTTGCGGATGGTCTCCGGGCCGGCCGCGGCCCAGCCGCCGCGCAGATGGAGCCTGGCGGGATCGAAGCCGGGATGGCCAAGCATCAGCTGGAACAGCGTGTCGTTGCCGGAGGTGAGCGTGCAGCGCTCGTCGTGCATGATACGCAGCGCGGCGCCGGCCTCGAAGGTCGGCAAGGTCACGAGGCAGGCGCCGGCGACAAGCGAGACCAAGAGCGAGAGCGTGGTGCCGGCAACGTGGAGGAACGGCCGGCAGTTGAAGTAGCGGTCATCGGCACGGATGCCGAGCCGCAGGCTCACCGCGAAGGCGTCATGCAGCATGTTGTCGTGGGTGAGCATGACCGCCTTCGGATAGGCGGTGGTGCCTGAGGTGAATTGGATCAGCAGGAGATCGCTCGGGCGCACTGCGGCGGCGAGCGTGTCGAGCTCGGCGTCGGTCACGTCCTTGGCGAGCGCGAGGAATTCATCGAAGTGCCGCGCCGTTTGCGGAATCTCCTGTCCGATCACCACCATGTGCTGCAGCAGCGGCAAGGCGGCGCCGGGAAGCGCATGGTCGATCGCGGGCTCGGCTTCGCGCAGGAACGCGAGAAAATCAATGTTGAGAAAGCGGTCGGCGGTGAACAGCGCCTTCGCATCGGCCTGCTTCAGGCAGAAGCCGAGCTCCGCCGATTTGAAACGGGTATTGACCGGCACCGTCACCGCGCCGAGCATGGCGGCGGCATAGAACAGCGTCACCCAGGTCTCGTCGTTGCCGTTGAGGATGCCGACGAAGTCGCCGCGGCAGATGCCGAGCGCGTGCATGGCCTTGGCGGCGCGTCGTACCCTTTCATGCTGCTCGCGATAGCTGATGCGCGCGGTCGGCGTGACCAGCGCCTCGGCAGCGCCGTGCGCCTCCGCGCGCTCGGCGACGAATTGGTAGAGCGTGCGCGGCGTCCAGCTCATCACGTCGAGCCCTTGAAGCCGGCCATGCGGTCGCGCCAGGCGCCCTGCTGCAAATTCTCCTCGACCATGAGCAGCTCGACCGCGAGCGCGCCGCGCGGATCGAGTTCGCTACCCTGATCGATCGCGCGCTTGGCCTGTCGCAGGCCCGCCGGCGAGGCTTTGCTGATCGTCTGTGCGAGTTCGGTGAGCGCGGCCTCGAGCTGACCGGTCGCGACGATGCGCGTGACCAGGCCGGCCGCCCTCGCCTCCTCGGCGCTGAGCTTGCGGCCCGTGAACATCAGGTCCTTGGCCAG
>Ga0066903_100001838_pt1 | contig 15979 bp, 14 predicted proteins | sample PanSoiMetaGPlot1_FD_67491 | JGI IMG/M metagenome (GOLD analysis project Ga0066903, IMG submission 67491) | Tropical forest soil microbial communities from Panama analyzed to predict greenhouse gas emissions - Panama Soil - Plot 1 (version 2) | ecosystem: Environmental > Terrestrial > Soil >... | reverse complement strand
TCCTGACCGACTTTGCCAGGATCAGGTCGCGGAAACCCGGTGCGAAGCGCTCGATCTGCGCCTCGATCCGGTCGGTCACATCGACGTCGGATCCTGACGGCACGTGGCAATACGCCCACAGCGTTTGCTTGCCAGCAGGCGCCCTGGTCGGGTCGATCACCCCCGGCTGCGCCACCAGGCAGTACGGTCTCTCAGCGTGCCGGCCGGCGGCGACGTCGGCCTCGCTGCGGGCGACTTCGTCGAAGATGCCTGCCACGTGCACGGTGCCCGCCTGCCGGCAGGCTTCGGCCTGCCAGGGCACCGGGCCCGCCAGGGCAAAGTCGACCTTGCACACGCCGGGCCCGTACCTGAAGTCTTCCAGCGAGCGGATGTATCGGTGCGGCAAGCGATCACCCGCGATGCTTGCGAACTGACGCGGGGAAACGTCGAGCATGACAATCCTGGCTTCAGGAAGCTCGCGAAGATCCTTGATCGTGCAGCCTGTCGTGACGGTGCCGCCGAGTTCCTCAAGCTCGCCGACCAGCGCGGTTATGATCGCGGAGCTTCCGCCCTCGGCGACCGGCCAGCCTGCCGAGTGCGCGAGCAAGGTGAACAGCAGCGCGAGCCCGGCGGTCAGCGGCGCGCTCAGCGGAAGCATCGCGTGCGCGGCGGCGCCGGCGAGGATCGCCTTGCCTTCATCGGTATGGAACCGTCGTGCGATCGCGGCAACCGGGAGCAGCCCTGGAAGACCGAATCTGGCCATGGCGATCGGGTGGGCAGGAACTGACCGGAGCGGTGCGAGCAACTCGGGCACGATGTCGTCGGCATTGCGCACCAGCGGTCCGATCAGCCGCCGGTAACGCAGCTGATCAGCCCCGAGCGAGGCTGCGGTCTGCTCGACCGAGCCGGTGACGGCGCCAGCCCGGCCGCCGTCCAGCGGATGCGCGAACGCGACCTTCGGGTACAGCAGCCTGACACCGCGCCCCGCGAGGTCGGTGCCCAGGAAGAATGGCGACGCGGCGGCCAGCGGATGCACTGCCGAGCAGATGTCGTGGATGAAGCCGGGCAGGGTGAGCTCAGCGCTGCGGCACCCGCCGCCAGGCTCATCGGCACCCTCGAAGACATCCACGGTGAGGCCCGCCCGAGCGAGTGTGACCGCTGCGGCGAGCCCGTTCGGCCCAGCGCCGACCACCACAGCGTCGGGGTAGCGGCTCACAGGCTCAGCACCTCACGTTCCGCGGCGACGACGACGGGCACGGGAGCGTCGGCCAATCTGCCCGCCAGCTTGTCGAGCTCAGTGTCGGTGCGATCCGGCCGGTGATGGAACAACACCACCTTGTGTGCGCCCGCGCGCACCGCCAGCCCTACAGCGTAGTCGGCGGCGGCGTGCCCGAAGCTGGCCTGAGCGGGAACCTCTTCAGGCAGCAGGAAGGCGTCGTGGATCAGGACGTCGGTGCCAGCTGCGAGCGCGACCGCCGCCTCGTGATACTCGCCCATGCCCTCAGGGCCGGGACCAAGGTTCGTCGGGCAATGGTCAGGCAGGTATGCCACGGCCGACCGGCCGTCGCTGACCCGGTACCCGTAGGTCGTGCCGCCCTTGTGCGGGATCTCCAAGGCGACGACCGTGAACGGGTCTGCGATCAGTGGTTCGCCAGGCGGCAACGTGCCGAACGTCCACTGACCACGGAGCTGGCTCGGCCTGATCGGGAAGTGCGGCGGCGACATGGCTTGCGCGAGCACCTCCTCGGCTGATGCCCCGCCAGATTGCTCCGGAATCAGCAGCCTGACCTGTGCGCCCTTGGTGTCACCGCCGGTGAAGAATGGCAGTCCCTGAACGTGATCCCAATGCAAGTGCGACAGCACGATCGTGCCGCGGAATGGCGCTCCGTTGAGCAGCGGCGTCACCTGTCTCAGACCCGTGCCGGCGTCCAGGATCAGCGCCGGGACCTGGTCCTGGTCGCCGGTTAGCGCCACGCATGAGGTGTTGCCGCCGTACCTGACGAACTCCGGGCCGGGAGCGGGGGTAGAGCCTCGGACGCCGCACAGCTGCAACCGCATGAAGTCAAGCCTGCCCGAAGGATTCGCGTCTGTGGCCGCCGGCCAGCTCCTCGAGCACTTCTCGCTCAAACTGCGCAGCTGGGACGGAAGCGACCCGGCACGCGGTCACCGCTGTAAGGGTCGACGTCCGCACGCCGCCCTCCAGGTGCGCGCGCTCACCAAGCAGGGCACCAGGGCCGTACTCCGCGAGCCATTCGCCATCCCGCTCAACCCGGATCACACCGTCGAGCACCAGGTAGATCTCATTGCCAGGCTCGCCCTGCCTGACCACCGTGGTTCCCGCGGGCACCTTCGTGATCCTCGGCTTAGCTGTGCCGTGCATCAACTGCACGGACAGCGAGTGCTCCAGTGCGGTCTCCACGGCGGTCACCAGGGCCGCTGAGTCCTCGTCGCCCCATGGGGTGTGACGCCCGAACGACTTGGCCATCCAGTCGGTGAAGTCGGTCAGCCCTGACTTATGAGTGAGCGCACCGGTGTCGTCGTAGATCCAATGCCGTGGGAACCGGCTCGCTCCGCTCATTGAGCTCTCCGCGGACCCGTCGGCGTGCAACGTGAGCGTCATTGTCGTCCAGACCAGCGGCGACTGCCATTGCACGAACGGCGGGTGCGAGACCTTGCGCGGTGCCGGAAGGCTGGTCCGCCCGCCAACGGTCTGAGTGAACTTCACCCACCCGTCGCCGCGCTCAGGCGCCTTGCACAGGTCAGGCAGCAGCGCATTCTGGAAGACGTGCCGCAGCGAGCCCAGCTTGACCGTGGACGAACCGATATGACCGCCGCCGCTATAACCAGAATCTGTGATCTGACCGTCGTCGCCGACCTCAATCCATGCCCGCAGGACGTTCGCGAAGCGGAATCTGTCGGCTGCGCGCAGCGCCTCCAGATCGTCGATCTGAGCCGGCGGCGGATCGTCGTAGTGGGTGATCCCTGTCTCGAAGGCCATCCGGGAACTCCCCGTCACGGCCTCAGAAGGAATCCACGACACTGAGGTAACACTGCTCTCATGTCTCATACCTTCACGATGCCCCATGCCGCGCCGAACAGACCAGTGTGCTTCCAAGTGACTACGGGGTGTGCCTACCACCACAGGAGACGCCGGGTTCTGGCACGCCTCACTCGACCCGCAAGAGTCGCATACTTCCCGGGGCTGGACACAGGTGGGGCCAGCACGAAGGTTTTACGGAGGCTCGCTACCTGGCGCTGACCAGGGCCTGCGTGGGAAAACTAGCTGGATGGAACAGACTGCCGCGCCGGACAGACGCACGATCAGCGTGTTGCTCGCCGACGACAACCTGATCGTCCGCGAGGGCGTACGCGCGCTCATCGAGCGCAGCCAGGATCTGCAGGTAGTCGGGCTCGCCGCCGACTACGACGAGGTCGTCTCCGGCTGCACGGCGACGGAGCCGCAGGTGCTGGTAACCGACGTGCGGATGCCGCCGTCATTCCACCGGGAGGGCATCGACGCGGCGAAGGAAGTCCGCAAGCGCCATCCGGGCACCGGAGTAGTCGTGCTGTCTCAGTACGACGATCCGGAGTACGCGGTGACCCTTCTGGCCGAAGGCTCGGCGGGATACGGCTACCTGCTGAAGGACAGGGTCGCCGAGGGCAGCCAGCTCGCTGATGCGATCCGGAGGGTAGCCACCGGAGGCACGGCGTTGGACCCGGCCATCGTCGAGGCGCTGGTCCAGCCGGTCATCTCCCCTGGCGGCCTGTCGCCAGCGGAGGAGGAGCTGCTCGGCATGATCGCCGAAGGTAAGACCATCAAGGTGATCGCCGCGGCCAAGCGCGTGCCTCCGGCGGCCATCGACGCGGCAGTTGAGACCGTATTTGTCAAGCTGGCCGCCGGAGTCTCCACCGGCGAGCATGGCGCGCTTAACCGGCTCAAGCTGCTGCACCAGGCAATCGTGGACCGGGAGGAGCAGGGCGAGACGCTGTCCCGGCTGCTCCCTGGCGGCCTCGCCGAGAAGATCAGGAACCACGGCCAGCGCATCGGGGAGACCGAGCGCCTGCAGGTCACGGTTCTGATGAGCGACATCAGGTCGTATTCGACGATTGCCGAGCATGCCGACCCGGCGCAGCTGGCGGGTCAGCTGAACAGCCACCGGGCCGCGATGAACCGTGCGATTCTCGGCGAGGGCGGCACCGTCATGCAGTTTGTAGGCGATGCCGTGATGGCTGTCTTTGGCGCCCCGTTTCCGCAGCCGGATCATGCTGATCGCGCCGTAGCCGCCGCTCTGGCCATGCACAAGTTGCAGGATGAGATCAACGCAGCATGGGCGGGTGACAGCCTTCCGGCGTTCGGGCTCGGCATCGGCGTCTCCACCGGCGAGGCCGCGGCCGCGCTGCTCGGCTCAGCGGAGCGCCTTGAGTACACCCTCGTTGGCGACACGGTGAACCTGAGCCAGCGGCTGCAGCAACTCGGCGCGGCAGGGGAGACCGTGATTTCTGCGGCAACAAAGCGCGCCTTGTCAATACCGCACGGGATGACGGCCTTGCCTGAACAGCTGGTCAAGGGGCGTGACACGCCCATAACTGCCTACAAGCTTCGCGGATCAGCCAGCTCCGGCGTGCTAGCCGCCGATCGTGATCAATCGCAGGGCCCGATGACGACCACCATGGGGGCGCAATGAGCACCGAGCAAGCTCCCGGGGGGATGCGGCGGTCCTTCCAAGAGGCCACCGCAGCGGCACTGGTCACCCGAAGGGTGCGCAAGACCTTCGTCAACATGGCCGAACGTCTCGGCTCGATCGGCGGCACCATCCGGTGGGACTCCACGGCAGGACAAGGCTGCCAGGTGCGCGGCTCGATCCCGCTCGGCTGACCCCTGACGCCCGCGCCCGATCTAGCCGACGGCTTCTTGCTGGCTGAGGTAGACCAGCACGGCCTTCACGCGCCGATTGACGTCCTTCTCCTCGGACAATCCCAGCTTCGCGAAAATCGAGTTCGTGTGCTTCTCCACCGCCCGCTCCGTGACGAACAAAGCGCCAGCGATGGCCGAGTTGCTCTTGCCCTGCGCCATCTCGCCGAGGATCTCCGATTCCCTGGGTGTCAGCGCGGACAGCCCTGGCTGACGCTCACCTGAGCGGGAGCGGACAAGCTCGTCGACCACGCGCGGATCGATGACCGAGCCGCCCTCGGCGACGGTCCTGATCGCCCTGGCCAGTTCGTCGACGCTGCCGACCCGCTCCTTCAGCAGGTATCCCCGGCCTGCTGAACCGTGCTCGAGTAGCGCAACAGCGTAACCAGGTGCCACATACTGACTGAGGACGACAACCCCGGTGCGCGGGTGGTTGTGGTAGATCCAGCTAGCCGCCTTGATGCCCTCGTCCGTGCCGGTTGGCGGCATCCGGATATCGGTAACGACGACATCCGGATGCTCCTCGGCCACCACGGCGAGCAACTCTGGCAGGTCGGACGCCACGCCGACGAGCTCGAAGTCCTCGTTTGCCGAGATCAGCCTGGAGATGCCCTCGCGCAGCAGGACGTGATCCTCTGCCAGCGCGACCCTGATCGTAGCCATAACAGCGCTGATCGTAGCCGTCGCCGCCTGGCCGCGACAGGGCCGCCCTGAGGTCTTGCGGTCTCGGCCGAGCCAGCCCCGCGGAGAAGGCATACTTGCGTGCATGTCCACCCAGCACGGCGAAGGCGCGCCCAGCCCGGACGAATTCGACCGGCAGCTGCGTGATCTCTACTCAGGCAGCTCCGGCGTTGCGAAGTTCCGCGAGCCTTCTGCCGCGGAGCGAGCCAAGCGCGCCGCCAAGCGCCGTCGCGAGGCCAACCGGCAGCAACGCCGCCAGCCGATGGGCTGGCCGAAGTCGCGGCAGGCAAGGAAGCTGCGCAGGCCGGTCGCCAGCGCAGGCCCGAGCGGCGGGCGGGCGACACAGCGAAGCTGGCGACGCTGGCTGGGTCCACTCGGCCGGATCAGGTCTGGCCAGAGGCGGCCGCTGTCGCCGGGGGACCGGCAGCGCCGGCTGCGCTCACTCGCCAAGGGCGCTGCGATTCTCGTCGGCTTCGTCGCCCTGCTGTTCCTGCTGCACATTCTCGGGTTCGGCCCGCAGTAGCGGAACATGATCACGTAATCGGGAACGCCCTTGGCAGGCGGCCTGATCCAATGGAGCCATGCAGCGGCTAGATCAGCAGATACGTTTCGTGACAGAGATCGGCAAGCTCAAGGGCGTCTTCAGGCAGACCTTCCTGGCAGGTGAAGGGCTCAACCGGCACGAGAACTCGGCCGAGCACTCCTGGCATCTGGCGATGATGGTTCTCGTGCTGGGTGAGCACGCTCCGCCGGGCACCGATCTGGTCAGGGTCACTGCCATGGTGCTTATCCACGATCTCGTCGAGATCGATGCGGGCGACCTGTTCCTCTATGCCGATGCCGCCGCGCAGGCAAGCCAGGATGCTGCCGAGCGGGCAGCGGCCGACCGGATCTTCGCCATTCTGCCCGGCGATCTGGCTGGCGAGCTGCGGCAGCTATGGGATGAGTTCACGGCGCGGCAAACCACGGACGCGAAGTTCGCGCGCGCGCTCGACAGGCTGCAGCCGATGTTCGAGAACCTGACAGCGGGCGGCGGCACCTGGCAGCGCCACGGCATCACCGCCGACCAGGTGCTGGCGAAGGTCGCGCTGATCGAGGACGGATCTCCGCAGCTCGGCGCGGTGGGCAGGGACCTGGTCGACCGGGCCGTTGCAGCCGGCTTCTTGCTGCCCGCGCCGAGCGGCGCCGCCTGACGCCCGGCCCGACTCGCCGGCCCGCCAGATTACGGGAAGAAGATCAGCTTGACGGCAGCGATCAGGCCGATCACGACGATGATGATCCGCAGCACCAGCGGTGGCAGCCGCCTGCCAACCTTTGCTCCGACCAGTCCGCCGGCACTCGAGCCCACGGCGATCAGCAGCACGACCAGCCAGTTCAGATGGGCAAAGATGAGAAAAACGGCGGCGGCCGCACCGTTGACGATCGTGACGAGCACGTTCTTGCCTGCGTTGACGCGCTGCAGGCTCTCGTTCAGGAAGATCCCGAGCAGCCCGATCACCAGGACGCCCTGCGCCGCGCCGAAATAGCCGCCGTAGACAGCTGCCAGGAAGACGCCGACGAACAGGACAGGCCCGCCGTGCTCAGCGCGCTCCTTGCCGCGCGCAGCGACCCATGCGGACAGGCGCGGCTGCAGCACCACGAGGACGCACGCCACGATGATCAGCGCGGGAACGACCACCTTGAAGACACCGGGGGGCAGCGCAAGCAGCGCGCACGCCCCTGCAATCGCCCCCGTCCCCGAGGCGATGCCGAGCCTGATCAACCGGCCGCGCTGGCCAGTCAGCTCCTCCCGGTAACCGAAGGCTCCGCTGACGTTTCCTGGCACCAGGCCAACGTTGTTGGAGACATTCGCGACCACCGGCGCGAACCCGAACGCGAGGAGGGTCGGAAATGTGATCAGCGAACCGGATCCGACCACGGCGTTGATCGCGCCAGCCCCGGTCGCCGCGGCAAGTATCGCCACGATTTCCCACCCGCCCACCAGCGCCCCTGATCAGCCAGCGCGGGCGCGGGATCCGGGCGGGTTGTCCCCCCGGGTCGCCCGCCTCGCGGAGGGTTCAGCGGGCGGCTTGGCATGAGCGGTCCAGCGCGCACCCCGGCGCTCGACGATCAGCGGGACGCCGAAGCACCTCGAGAGGTTCCGTGCGGTGAACACTTGCTCGACCGGGCCCGCGGCGAGCACCGTGCCCCTTCGCATCAGCATGGCGTGGGTAAATCCCGGTGGCACCTCTTCGACATGGTGGGTCACCAGCACCGTGACCGGCGAGCCTGGCATGGCGACCAGCGCCGCGATCCGCCTCAGCACATCCTCGCGGCCGCCGAGGTCCAGCCCTGCGGCCGGCTCGTCGAGCAGCAGCAATTCGGGGTCAGCCATCAGGGACCGTGCGATCTGTACACGCTTGCGCTCACCCTCGGAGAGGGTGCCGAACCGGCGCCTGATCAGGTGTGCGCAGCCAACCGCGTCAAGGAGTTCGACGGCCCGCGCCACGTCGAACGAGTCGTACTCTTCGCCTGCGCGACCCAGCACGCCGTAGCCGGCGGTCATCACCAGGTCGATCACCTTCTCGCCACGAGGCACCTGCTCAGCGACCGCGGCACTCGCGATCCCCACCCTGCTTCGCAGATCTTGCAGGTCCGCGTCATCAACAGCTTCGCCGAGGACGACTGCCACGCCCTCGGTTGGCGGGATCAGGCCGGCCGCGATCTGAAGCAGCGTCGTTTTGCCCGCCCCATTCGGCCCGACAATGACCCAGCTCTCGTCGTCCCTGACGGTCCAGTCAACGTCTCTGACCAGCATCGACCGATCTCGGTAGACCCCGACGCCGCGCAAGTACAGAACCTCAGCCGGCATCTGCCTCCTCCCGCAACGTCGGTCGGGCCACCGCGCCGGCCTGGCCGGTCACCCAGGTCACGATTCTGGCTCAGGCAGCTGGGTCAGGGGGTTCGTCTCCTCGTTGCGGTCGCCAGAACGCAACGAGCTGGCCAGCCCCAGCCGGATCACCCGCCAGGCCTGACCAGTCGGCGCCGAGGCCGATGATCGCGATCGCGGCCGTGGGGAAGTCGACGGGGTCACCGGTCAGGATCTCGGTCACATCGGCTGCCGCCGGGTTGTGGCCGACGTACATGAGACTGCGGACCTGCGGCCTTGTCTCCGCGAAGATGGCGAGTAGGTCCTCTGCGTCGGCTTGGTAAAGGCGCAGGTCGTTGACGACCTCAGGCTCGCCGCTAATCTCTGCGCCGACATATTGCCACGTTTGCCGTGCCCGCCGCGCTTTCGAGCACAGCACGAGATCGGGCACGAGCTCCTGACCGGCCAGCCATTGCCCGGCCGCCGATGCGTTCTTGCGGCCTCGCGGGCGCAGCGCCCGCTCGATGTCCGGTCCGCCGGGCAACTCGCCTGCCTTGGCGTGGCGCATGACGATGAGCTGTCGGTGCGCTGTCATGGCGTCCATGCTCGCAGGCCGCGGTGGCAACGGGCAAAGGGCACTCGGAACGGCCGCGGTACACCCAGCTCAGGCCGTCGCCTTCTCCGTCGGCTGCTCGTCGTCGGCCGGAGCACCTGGACCATCGCCACTGTCGGAGTCGGACGGCGCAATGCCGGTCTGACGCCGCTTGGCGATCACGATCGAGGCAACAACGATCGCGAGCGCACCAACGGCGACGCCGACGCGCAGGCCAGTGTTGTCCGCGTACTTGACCACGCTGGTCGCGATCAGCAGCGAGACCAGGTTCATGACCTTGATCAGCGGGTTGATCGCCGGCCCTGCGGTGTCCTTGAACGGGTCGCCGACTGTGTCGCCGATCACCGTGGCCGCGTGCGCCTCTGACCCCTTGCCGCCCAGGACACCGTCCTCGACAAGCTTCTTCGCGTTGTCCCAGGCACCGCCGGAGTTCGCGAGGAACACCGCCATCAGGACGCCAGCGGCGATCGCGCCGGCCAGGAACGAGCCGAGCGGCACGTAGCCGAAGCCGAATCCGATCACGATCGGGGTCAGCACAGCGAGCAGACCGGGCGTGGCAAGCTCGCGCAGCGAGTCCCTGGTGCAGATGTCCACGACGCGGCCGTACTCCGGCTTCTCGGTGAAGTTCATGATTCCCGGATGCGTCCTGAACTGCTCACGCACCTCGAAGACCACCCGGCCGGCAGCGCGGCCGACCGCCATGATCGCCAGGCCGGAGAAGAAGAACACGACAGCGGCGCCGAAGATGAGTCCGACGAGCGCGTTGGGTTTGTCGATCGAAAGGCTGAACGTATTCGCGGCGCTGCCGAGGGCGGTCTCCACAGTCGTGCGGAACGCGCCGAACAGCGCGGTTGCCGCGAGCACGGCGGTCGCGATGGCGATGCCCTTGGTGATCGCCTTGGTCGTGTTGCCAACGGCGTCCAGCTTGGTCAGCGTCTGCGCAGCCTCGCCCTCGACGTCGCCGCTCATCTCCGCGATGCCCTGTGCGTTGTCAGAGACAGGTCCGAAGGTGTCCATCGAGACGATGACGCCGACGGTGGTCAGCAGGCCGGTCCCGGCGAGCGCCACGGCGAACAGCGCGATGGTCGGATTGCCCCCGCCGAGCAGGAACGCCCCGTAGACGGCCGCGCCGATCAGCAGCGCCGAGTAGACCGCGGACTCCAGTCCTACCGAGATGCCAGACAGGATCACCGTGGCGGGCCCGGTCCGCGAAGAGTCGGTGATCTCCTTGACCGGCCGCCGGTTCGTCTCGGTGAAGTAGCCGGTCAGCAGCTGGATCGCGCTTGCGAGCACGAGGCCGATCACGACCGCGCCGATCGCCAGCAGGCGCGGGTCGCCAGAGTGGTGCAGGATCGCCGGGTCGGTCACGCCCTTCAGGTCACTGAACTTCGACGGCAGGTAGACGAACGCACCGACCACCACCAGGACCAGCGAGAAGATAGCGGAGAGGAAGAACCCACGGTTGATGGCCGTCATCCCGCTCCGGTCGTTCTTGCGGGGGGCGACGAAGAAGATCCCTGCCATCGCGGTGAGCACGCCGATAGCAGGGACGATCAGCGGGAATACGAGGCCTTGCGAGCCGAACGCTGCCTTGCCAAGGATGAGCGCTGCTACCAGGGTCACGGCGTATGACTCGAACAGGTCTGCCGCCATGCCCGCGCAGTCGCCGACGTTGTCACCGACGTTGTCGGCGATCGTCGCGGCGTTTCGCGGGTCGTCCTCGGGGATGCCCTTCTCTACTTTGCCAACCAGGTCGGCGCCGACGTCGGCGGCCTTGGTGAAGATGCCGCCGCCGACACGCATGAACATGGCGAGCAGCGCCGCGCCGAAGCCGAAGCCCTCCAGGACACTGGGCGCGTTCGACTTGTAGATCAGCACGACGACTGCCGCGCCGAGCAGCCCGAGGCCGACCGTGAACATCCCGGCCACGCCCCCGGTGCGGAACGCGATCCGCGTTGCCTGCCGCTCTCCGCTCTCGCGGGCGGCCGCGGCGACCCGGACGTTGCCCCTGACGGCCAGCGACATGCCAGTGAAGCCGGTCAGGGCCGAGAACAAAGCACCGAACAAGAAGAAGATCGACCGGCCCCAGCGAACGCCGCCAGTGTCGGCCGGCAGCACAAGGAGCACAAAGAAGATCACGACCACGAAGACGCCGAGGGTGCGGAACTGACGGCGCAGGTAGGCCGCAGCACCTTCTTGCACCGCAACCGCGATTTCCTGCATCTTGGTCGTGCCCTGGCCTGCCGCCAGAACCTGCCTGACCAGCCAGCCTGCCATCGCCAGCGCAAGCACGGCAATGACGGCAACAACTGCGACCCAGGTCACATTAGAGCCAGTCACGGTGGCCGCTCCGTCTGCCAGAGCGGAACCGAGCCTTGTCATCCATCCTCCTCAGTGCAAACCGAGCCCGCGCGACGGTAACCCGCCGCGCGGCCCGCTCAACGCTACCCGGGGCGCGCGTCGCGAACCGCCACGCGGCCGCTCGGCAGGGCAACGCAAACCGGCCGGGCTGTCCGCATGCCGCGGAAACTCATCCGGCCAGGTGCGTCACGCAAACGCTCCGCAAATTGTCATCAGGTCGCAGATGTAGCGACGTCCGCACGTTTCATCACGTGGACACGGCGTGCCGGGAGTCTATTCATCCGGAGCCCATTCCGGGGAATCGGGTCCGGATGTCACGACGCTGCGGCCCGTTCGTGATCAAACGGTAACTGACGAGAGTGTCGCACACACCCGCTTCCGGCCGCGGAGCCGGCCGCTGATTCAGGCCGGGGAGCCCGCGGCAAGTGAGCCAGACAGCGGCCAGCTCATCTTGACGCTGGTACCCGCCTCCGTCTCGCTGATCTGAACGTCGTCAGCGAGTCCGGCGATGACGGCCAGCGAGAAGCCCGGCGGCATCACGTTCCCGTCGCCTTGCCTGGGCACCAGCCCGTCATCGGTCGTTCCGGCGCCTAGGCCGCCGGAGACGCCAGCGTTGATGACCTCGATCTCGAACCGGCCCGCCTCGCTGGACAGCGCCACCCGCACCGGCTCGTCCGGGCACTGGCTCGCGTGCGTTTCGACCGCGCGTGAACACGCCTCGCCAACCGCGAGGCGAACCTCATCCATCAGCGATTCCGCCACCCCGCTGCGCCGCGCCACGGCCGTGGCGACGAGCCTGGCCGTGCGCACATGTGCAGCGAGCGGCGTGAAGGTGACCTCAACTGTTGCCATCTCGTGCCACCCCCACGCAGCCCTGGGCGGCTACTTCTCTGACTTACGGTGCGCGATCGCCTCGTCGACCGTGTCATGGATACCGAAGACCTTCGTCAGCCCGGTGATGCGGAAGATCTTCAGGATCCGCTCCTGCGTACAGACAAGGTCAAGTGATCCATCGTGGGCCCGTACCCGCTTAAGCCCGCCAACCAGGACGCCCAAGCCGGTGGAGTCGAGGAACTCCACCTTTTCCATGTTCACGACGAGCTGGTAATTGCCGTTGTTCACCAGGTCAATGAGGAGTTCTCGGAGGCGGGGCGCGGTATAGACATCGATCTCGCCTTCTACGTCGACGATCTCAATGCCGTCCTTGTTGTGGTGATCTAGCTTCAGATCCACAGATTCCTCCTGCGCCATGCATCCATTATCCCAGCCGTCGGCCGAGCACATCTCGTCCGGCGCGCCGGGTGCGATGCTCCCGCCGCGCATTCAACCATGCCCGAGCACATGTCTATACCAGATCACAGTTCGAGTTACCCGGCCTGCCGATGACAAACTTCGTTACACCATGCCTGATCAGCACCCGCTCGCCGACAGCGGAACGACGCCGCCCGGTGGCCAGGGGGCACCCTCCACCTGGGCTCCCCGTGGCGCGCAGGCAATCCTGCGACGCGGGGCATCCTCGGGACGGCTCACCCATATCGAGCGGATGCCGGCGTTGCCTGGCCGGCCCGCGTCGTGGCCAGGCTGGATGCCGGCCGAGCTGGTGCGCGCCTTCGCCAGGGCCGGGATCACGGCGCCGTGGGAGCATCAGGCCGCGGCGGCGGAGCTGGCCAGGGCTGGCCGGAATGTGATCCTTGCCACTGGTACCGCATCGGGGAAGTCCGTCGGCTACCTGGCTCCCGCGCTGACCGCGATCGGCGAGGGCGGGACCGCGCTGTACCTAGCGCCGACCAAGGCACTGGCGGCCGACCAGCTGAATCTGCTCCACTTCCTCGGTGGTCACAGCGGCGGGATCCTCGGAGGCCGTCCCGCCGGGGCGGCACATGCAGGACGGGGACTGGGCCTGCGGCCGGCGGTGGTCGATTCCGACACGCCGCATCACCAGCGCGCTTGGGCACGCAAGTACGCGACGTACATGCTCACAACGCCCGACATGCTGCACTACGGCCTGCTGCCCCAGCACCAGCGCTGGAGCGGGTTCCTGCGCAGGCTCCGGTACGTGATCGTGGATGAGTGCCACGGCTACCGCGGCGTCTTCGGGTCGCACGTCGCGCATGTGCTCAGGAGGCTTCGCCGCGTCGCCGCCCATCACCGTGACGCCGACGCGCCTGATCTGGTGTTCATGCTGGCGTCTGCGACGATCAGCGAGCCAGCCGAGGCAGCCGAGCTGCTCACCGGGCTGCCGGCCGAGGCGGTCACCGAGGACGCCGCGCCGCATGGAGCGGTGACGTTCGCCATGTGGGAGCCGCCCCTGAGCAGCATGCGCGGCGAAGCGGACGCGCCACTGCGCCGGTCGGTCGTCGCCGAGACCGCGGGCATGCTGGCCGACCTGGTGCGGGACGAGGTTCCGGCGCTGGCGTTCATCAGGTCGCGGCGCGGCGCTGAGGCGGCAGCGGCTGCGGCAAGGAGCCGCCTGACCGAGACCGGCGCTGGCGACCTCGCCCACCGGGTCGCCGCTTACCGGTCCGGCTATCTGCCGCAGGAGCGGCGGGACCTCGAGGAAGGGATGCGCAGCGGCGCGATCACGGCGCTCGCGGCGACGCCCGCGCTCGAACTCGGTATCAATATCGCGGGCCTGGACGCCGTGATCATCGCGGGCTGGCCGGGGACCAGGGCGGCACTCTGGCAGGAGGCGGGCCGCGCGGGGCGCGCGGGCGTGGATAGCGAGGACGAGGCGGTGGCCATCCTGATCGCGAGGGATGACCCGCTCGACACTTACCTGGTACATCACCCTGAGGCGCTGCTGCACCAGCCGGTCGAGGCCACGGTCCTCGACCCGGCCAACCCTTACATCCTGGCCCCGCACCTGTGTGCCGCCGCCGCCGAGATCCCACTGACCAGCGCCGACGTCCGGCTCTTCGGGACAGCGGCGCCCGGCCTGATCGCCGAGCTGGCCCGGCAGGGAATCTTCAGGGATCGTGGCGGGCGCTGGCACCTGACCGGGCGAAAGGCGCCGCTGGCCAGCCTGCGCGGCACCGGCGGCCGACCTATCCGCGTGGTCGAGCAGGCAACGGGACGGCTGATCGGGACGATGGATGAGCCGTCAAGCCATTCGCTGCTGCACACCGGTGCCGTCTACACCCATCAGGGCGACCTCTTCCTGGTGACGAACCTGGATCTGGCCGACGGCGTCGCGCTTGTCCAGCCGGGTGACCCGGGGTTCACCACATCGGCCCGCCAGCTGACCGACATCCAGATCGCGGCCGAGCATCGGCGTACCGACTGGGGAGATGCGGTTATGCATTTCGGTGATGTCCTCGTGGCCAGGCAGGTGGTCTCGTTCACCAGAAGAAGCCCGGAGACCGGGCAGCGGCTCGGGGAATTCGGGCTCGACCTGCCGTCCAGGACGCTGCGGACCAGAGCCGTGTGGTGGACGATCTCCCCGATGCAGCGCGACGCTCTCGCCGAGGCCGGAATTGACCTGCCAGGCGCCGCGCACGCGGCCGAGCATGCGTCCATCGGCCTGCTCCCGCTGGTAGCGGCGTGCGACCGATGGGACGTCGGCGGAGTCTCAACCGACCTGCATCACCAGACTGGCCGGCTGACCGTCTTCGTATATGACGGACACGACGGCGGAGCGGGATTCGCAGAACGCGGGTTCGCCGCGGCCGGCCCATGGTTGCGAGCAACAGCGCTGGCGATTACAGACTGCGAATGTACGGCCGGCTGTCCGTCGTGTATTCAGTCACCTAAATGCGGCAGCGGCAACGAGCCGCTGTCAAAAGATGGCGCACTCTCGCTGCTCGGCCGGCTGCTCGCCGGTGCGCCCGCATGATCATGACTTGGCCGCTTGATACGGCATAAGGCCTGGTAAAAGGGGGCGACCCCCGCCGGGGGGGAGAGCGGGGGTCGCCGTACGGCCCGGCTCCGGGGGGACAGAGCGGTTCCGTAACTCAGGAAATCCTACGCGCAGCGGTGCAAAGTTACCAGTCAGTCAGACGTAACGAAGATTGGATTTCACCTAAGTCGCCTATGCTGCGCGCCATGGATACTCCGGCCGGCTGCCGGCCAGCGGCGGCTGCCGCGTTCTTTGACCTGGATAAAACCATAATTTCGCGGTCCAGCACGCTTGCATTCGTTCCGTCATTTTATCGTCACGGTCTGATTAACAGCGTTCAGGCGGCTCGCGGCGCCATCGCGCAGCTCGTCTTCCGCCTGGGCGGCGCAGACCACGATCAGATGCAGCGGATCAAGCAGCAAGTCAGCCGGCTCTGCAAGGGCTGGCCAGTGGAACGCGTCACCGAAATAGTGACGGCGAACCTGGCCGTGACGATAGCGCCGCTTATCTACGCAGAAGCACGAAAGCTGCTTGACGCGCACAAGGCAGCAGGTCGCGACGTGTTTATTGTGTCCACGTCCGGCCAGGAGATGGTCGGTCCGATCGCGGTGATGCTCGGCGCGTCCGGCATCATCGCGACCCAGATGCGGCACGCCGATGGCCGGTATACCGGCGAGATGGACTTCTACGCCTACGGCGAGGGAAAGGCAGCCCGAATCCGGCAGCTGGCCACCGAACGCGGCTACACGC
>Ga0066903_100001837_pt1 | contig 15979 bp, 3 predicted proteins | sample PanSoiMetaGPlot1_FD_67491 | JGI IMG/M metagenome (GOLD analysis project Ga0066903, IMG submission 67491) | Tropical forest soil microbial communities from Panama analyzed to predict greenhouse gas emissions - Panama Soil - Plot 1 (version 2) | ecosystem: Environmental > Terrestrial > Soil >... | reverse complement strand
AGGTGCTGACAGTCGCGCTCGGAACCCAGGTCGTCGTCGACAACCTCGGCCTGCGCTGCACGCGGCTCGAGTGGCGACTCGCGGTCGGCGTCGTCGCCGTCGACTTCACCGGGCCGCACGCCACCTTCCTGCCGGAAGTGACCACCTCGCTCGGCGCCCGCGCCCGCGGCTCAACCACGGCCGAGGTCGAGCTCGGCGGCCTTGCCTTCGCCGCCGACCAGGTCGGTCTGGACGCGCGTTGGGCGCCGACCCGCGGCCTGGCGGTTGGGGTGCTGGCGCCGAATCTGGCCGTGCATCTGCCCAGCGGCGACGTCCCCATCGCGCTGCCCGTGATCGGCACGGACGGAACGGTGACGCTGGACGAGGCGGGCTGGGACGCGCTCGAAGGACTCTTGGGGGCGCTCGCGGCGGCGGCCCCGATCGGGCTGGTCGGCGACCTGGCCAGTGCCCTGGGCTGGGCGCTGCGGCCTGCGGACGAACCGATCGAAGGCCCGCACCTGCGGCTCGCCGACGTGCACGCCGACGCCGCCACGGCGATCAAGGGCTGGCTCGGCGAGCTCGCCTTTGACGAGGGCGGTGAGCTTGTCTCGCTGCTGCAGCCGCTCGCGCGCACTTTCGCCGGGGGCCCGGGAGACTGGGGACTGCTCGAGGGGAGCGGAAGGCCCGATGACCCCTGGCAGGTCGGCCTCGACCAGACGCCGGGCACACCCGCGCTGGCGGTCTGGGCCGAGCCGGCCGGACCGGCCGCCCTCGCGAGCGGAATGCTCGACGAGATCGACGCCTGGGCCCCGGGTGCTCCCTCGCTTCGCCCCGAGCTGCTCGCGCGCGCTCTGCAGGCCCAGGCGGGCGCCGATCCACTCCTGGCCGGGATGCTCGTGGGCCGCGACGACCTTGCCGCCGGCTTCGCCGCGCTGATCGAGCGCTGGAACGGCTCCGACGGCCGCGTCCTGCCGCCCGACACCGACCCGGCCGGCGTGTCCGTGCACCGGTTTGGCGGCGTCCCCTGCGACGGCCTCGCCGGCGCCCTCGACCTCGAAGGGTTGCTCGGGCGCACGCCCACCACCGTCGTGCACGTGTCGGTCGGCGACGCACCCTGGTTGGCGGCTGCGCCCTCCGACCGCGTCGTCCACTTGGACACGGCCGGGTTGCCTCCCGAGGCGTTCACCCCGCCGGCACCGGCCACCGGCGACTGGTTCGTCGTCCTGGCCGAGCGCGCTGCGGCCAAGCTCGCAAGCGGAGACGCGGACGGGATCGCAGGGCAGGCCGCGCGCCTCGACCGCCTGCTTGGCGCGCTGGCCACGGTCGATTCCGCGATCGCCGTCGTCGCGACCGCCGAGGCCGGCCACGCTGGCGTGCAGGCCTCCGACGCGACAGCGGGTGTCACCGATGTGGTGACGCTGGGAACGCCCCTGAGCCCGGTGACGCTGTCCGTGATCGACGTCGCCCCGGCAGCCGAGGCCGTCCGGCTGCTGGCCGCGCTCGTCCCTGCGCCCGACTCGGCGGATGCCGAGCGGGGAACGGAGCTGACGGACGGACGCAGCCTGCTCGCTGCGCTGGTTGCCGGCTTCCCGCTCGACGACCCGGTCCGCGAACTGCGCCCGCCCCTCTCCCTGCCAGGACCGTTCCGCGCCGGCCTCGGTGTGCACGCCGTCTTCGGAGTGATGGCGGAGGAGCAGGTGCGACAGGCGCTCACCGCCCTCGTCGTCGCCGGGCTGCGGGCGCGGGCCGACGTGGCCGCGGCGCAGCCGTTCCCGACGCCCGAGTCGGTCCGTGTCGGCGTGCGGCTGCCGCTGGCCGTCCCGGCGAGCGCGGGCATCGTGATCGGCGGCCAAGTCACCGTCGAGCTGACCGGCGTCGAGCACGGAACCGCTGACACGGTCCAGGTCGCCGACGACCGTGCCGTCCAGCTTCACCTCGAGCTCTCGCGCACGGGCGGGTGGCTGGTCGGAGGCCCAGACCCGGCCCGGGTGCCCGGCTCGCAACACGACGTCGACCTGAGACGGCTGGAGGTCGATGCGACCGTACCCCTGGGCGCGGCCAAGAGCCGGGCGACGGCACGCGTCGTCCTCCATGAGCCACGCGTCTTCGGGCTGACACGGCCGCGGTGGGTCGTGCGCACGACCGGCGCCGCCCTGCCCGACGAGGCGACGCCGGCGCTGCCGGAAGTGAAAGTGCTGCTCTCCGCGCTGTCCGAGGCGTTGGCCGCCGCAAGCACCGGCGACCCTGCCCTCACCGCGGCGATCGCAGCCTTGAAGGCGATCGGGCTGCTCGACTCGGCCGGCGGCTCGGTGCCGGACGCGCTCGACCACCTGCTGCACGACCCGGTCGCCTTCTCGGCCACTGTCATGGGTGACACCGGACGCCGGGCTTCGCTGCTTGCCGCGCTCGACGCGCTGCTGCCGGGCGCCTCGCTCACGGCCGAGGCGGTGACCTGGACGGTCGGGAGCTCCACGACCACGCTCGACCTCGGCGCCCGCCGCGCCCGTGTGCAGATGAACGGCACGGGCGCCGTGCCCTGGTCGCTGGGGGCGACCGTCGACCCCAGCCGTCCGGACGTCACGCTGGTGCTGGGCTCGGCGGGCAGCAGCCCGGCGGGCGGAGGCAAGCTGACGCTGGCGACGACACCGGCGCTCTCGGTCGTCGGCGAGCTGCATCGACCCGGCACCGCCCCACCGGAAACGGTTCAGCTCTGGCCGTCCCCAGACGCAGCCGGGATCGCGCGCCTGGCCGCCCAGCTGGCACCGGCCGAGCTCGGCCGTATCGCGCTCGAGTACCTGCGCCGGCTGGACGAGAGCGTGCAGCCGATCGTCGACGCCGTCTTCGACGCCTTCGGCCTGCTGGCGGCGAGCCCGGCGGGGGACGGCGTGAGACCGGTGCGGCTGCCACTGGCGCTGATCCAGGATCCGCTCGGCTGGCTTTCGCACCCCGGCGCCCTGGGCGCCGCCGGCGGCCTCGATCCGGCCAAGACGGCCGCGCTCCTGGACGCGATCAAACCGGTGCTCGGCTTCTCCGGCGACCCTGGCGTCTGGAACCTCGCCACCGGCCTCACCCTGAAGGCAGACGCGGACGGCGGCGCGCTGCGCCTGGGGGTCGAGCTTGCGACCGACTCGCTCACGCCGATCCCGCCCACCGACCAGCGGCTGAACGCGACCGTGCGCGCCTCACTGACGCTCCCGCACGGGCAGGTGCCCAAGCCCGGCCTGGAGCTCAGCCTCGGGCTTCCCGGTGCCGCGCCGGGGCGGCGCGCCGTCCACGTGGCGCTGAACGGCGGGCTGGGGGTGTTCCTGCGACCGGACACGGGCGCCGACATACCGCTCTATCCGAACCCGCCCGGGCTCGGCTCCCTGGCCGCCGCGGCCGCGCAGGCGCTGCCGCTGGTGCTGAACGCGATCGCCGCCGAGACCGGCTCGGACACGAAGGGCGAGGCGGGGGCGCTCGTCCGAGCCGTGGGCGACGCGCTCGGCTTGCGCACGGGAGCGCCGCCGACCTTCCACAACGCCGAGCTGCAGGCGTGGGCGGCCGACCCGGCCGCAAGCCTGGCCGCGCGGCTTCCGACACTGTCCGCCGCCGCCCTGAACGCGCTCGAGAGCGCGCTCGGGCCGGTCCTGCCCGGCGGGCTGACCGCGGCCGTGGTCGGCAACGAGCTGCAGGTGACCGTCAACTCGCTCAAGGTCGGCCTGACGACGAACCCGTTCGCCGTCAGCTTCCTGGTCGAGCCGGCAGGCGTGCCCGGCATCGACCACCTGCGGTTGGAGGCGGCCGGCGACGCGACCGGCCTGACCCTGCTCGACGTCGAGCTGGGCCCGGCGATCGTCGACGCCGGCGACGCCACGCTGCGCCCCTTCGTGCGCGTTCGCGCGGGCGCGAACCCGCCCGGCGGACGCCGTGTCGAGCTCGGCCTCGGCCTCGACGACACGGCTAGCAAGGCAATCGCGGCCCGCTGGCTGCTCGGCGGTCCGTTCGCCTTGGCGGCGCTCGACGGGACGAGCGAGCACACGGAGCCGGAGACGGTCGCGCTCGCGATCGTCGACGCCGTCGTCGACCTCGCCGGCGGCCTCGTCATCGGAACCGACGCCGTGAAAGGGCTGCTCGCGCGGGCGTGCGGCACCGCCACCGTCGGCGACGTGCTCGAAGGGGTCGTCGTGCACAAGCAGGGGCCCGACTGGAAGCCGGTCGCCGGCCTGTTCGAGCTGGACAAGATCCTCGGTCGCCTGCAGCAGCTCAGCCTCAACCTGGTGCGGGTGGCGAAGCCGAAGCTCGACCTGAACGAGCTGAGCCTGGCGCTCGTCGAGTCGCCGCCCAGCGTGCTCGGCGTCGAGCTGATCCCCAAGAGCAGCTACCCGCTCGGCGGCGACGACGTCACCATCAGCCTCGAATTCGACTCCTCCTGGATCGAGAAGGACTCGACTCCGCCCGACCCGGGTCTGCTGTTGCGGCTCGTCCACGTCGGCGCTCAACCGGGCGACTTCTCCTTCCAGCCGGGCATCGAGGTGGACGGCATCGGCGTCCGGGTCGCGCGGCAGAGCGCACCCCTGCTCGAGCTGGCAAGCGTCACGCTCGACTCTGTCGCCCTGCACCTCTACGGCGAGGTCGGGGTCGGAACCGGCATCGCCGGCGGCGTGCAGCTGCAGCTCTCCAACCTGGCGGTGGGGACGGCAGGCGCCGGCGGCGGCAACCAGATCGCCCAGGGCGTGATGAAGGACGCGGGCAGCGGCCAGACGAAGCTGGCGCCCAAGTTCAGCCCGGCGATCGCCGTCCAGCGGCCGCCGAGCCAGGACGTGCTCGTCACCCTGCGCGCCGGCGACCCGCCCGGGCCCTGGTGGTTGGCGATCCAGAAGGGCTTCGGGCCGGTGTACATCGAGCAGGTCGGCTTCGACGCCAAGGTCGAGCAGCGGCACCTCAAGTCGATCTCGCTGCTCCTGGACGGGCGCGTCTCGATCTTCGGGCTCACGGCCGCCGTCGACGACCTGTCGCTGACCTACATCGTCGCCTCGGACGCGTCGGTCTTCGACCCCAGCCGCTGGGCCGTCGACCTGGCCGGCTTCGCGATCAGCTCCGACCTGGGCGGGATCGAGCTCGCCGGCGGACTGCGCAAGTTCACCGAGCCGGGCCCGCCCGGTCAGCCGGACACCGTCCAGTACATCGGCATGCTGCTGGCCCGCTTCGAGGTGTACGGGCTGACCGTGTTCGGCGGCTACGGCCTGGGACGGGCGGCGGACGGGCAGACGTTCGCCAGCTTCTTCGCCTTCGGCGCCGTCAACGGCCCGATCGGCGGCCCGCCCGCCTTCTTCCTCACCGGCATCGGCGGCGGGCTGGGCATCAACCGTGGGCTGCTCTTCCCGCAGGACCTGAGCCAGTTCGGAACCTTCCCCTTTATCCAGGCGGTCGACCCCGGCGCTACACCGCCCTCCGATCCGATGGCGGTGCTGCAGCAGTACAAGGACACCTTCCCGATCGAGCAGGGCGAGTTCTGGTTCGCAGCGGGGATCAGCTTCAACAGCTTCGCCCTGGTCGACGGCGTCGCGGTCGTCGCGATCGAGACCGGCGATGGCTTCGAGCTGGCGTTGCTGGGACTGGCCCGCATGGCGCTGCCGCGGCCGCAGTTCGCGCTCGTCTCGATCGAGCTCGGGCTGATCTGCCGCTTCTCGACCAAGGAGGGCGTGCTCTGGATCCAGGCGCAGCTCACGGACAACTCGTGGCTGCTCTTCCCCGAGATCCGCCTGACCGGCGGTTTCGCCTTCGTCTCCTGGTTCAAGGGCCCGAACCGCGGTCAGTTCGTGCTCACCCTCGGCGGCTACCACCCCTCCTTCCACCGTGACGGCTACCCGGTCGTCCCCCGCCTCGGCTTCTCCGTCAACCTCGATGTGATCACCATCAAGGGCGAGAACTACTTCGCCCTCACCTCAGAGGCGCTGATGGCGGGCGGGAAGCTGGAGGGCTCGGCCGACCTGGGGCCGGCTTGGGCGCACATCGTCTTCGGCTGCGACGGGATCATCTTCTTCGATCCCTTCTACCTCGACGTTCGCGTCTACGCCAGCATCTCGGCCGGGATCACGATCGACGTCTGGATCGGCACGATCACCATCTCCATCTCGCTCGGCGCGCAGATCCACGTGCTCGGCCCGCAGTTCTACGGCGAGGTGACCTTCGACGTCGGCCCGGTGTCGCTGACCGTCTCCTTCGGCGACTCGAGCCAGGAGCCGCACTACCTCGACTATCCCACCTTCGTCGGCAAGTACCTCGAGCAGGGCGCGAACGGCTCCGCGCGGGCGCTCTCCTCGATCACCGGTCGCGGCTCGCTGACACCGAAGCCCGGTGCCAGCGCCAAGGACGTCGCCACCGCCGACGGCTCGGCCGCGAAGCCCTATGTGGTGGTCAGCGAGTTCGAGTGCTTGGTGACGACGACCGTGCCGATCGTCGAGGTGCGCGCGGACGGGGTCGCCTCCGGTCGCAGCGATCCAAGCCAGGCGCTCGGCGTTGCCCCGATGGGGCAGCCGAGGATGGAGCCGGCGCTGCGCCTGCATCTGCGCGACGCCGAAGGCAACGATCACCTGCCCGGCCTCTTGAACGAGGCGGGAAGGCCACGGATCACGGTCGAGTTGCGCAACACCGGCTCCTTCCCGGTCGCCGTTTGGGGCCTGCCGCAGAACAAGGACGCCAAGAAGGTGCCGGCCGGGGACGTGATCCTGGCCGTGGAGGGTGTGCGGCTCGACTTCCATGCGCTGATCGAGCCGGGCCTACCGCAGGTGAACTACGAGCAGGTCGAGACTGACAAGCGCCGGCCGCTCCCCTTCGTCAAGCCGCCGGTGCGCGCGCAACTGATGCAGGACGCCGCCGCCCTCGCCGCCCTCCTGCCGGCGGGAGAGAACGTCTTCGATCTGGCCCGGCACGTGCTGGTCAAGGCGGGGAACAGCCAGACGGCGATCGCCGCCCTGGCGCTCGACCGCGCCGCCCCGCCCCGGGTCGGCAGCCTGACCGAAGGCCTGGCCCCGGACGGTCTGGCGCTGGGCGATGCGCCGCCGCCGCAGCCGGTGCCATCACCGCCGGTCGACCACACGGTGCACGCTCCGCGCGCGACGGCGCTGCTCACAGCGCAGGTCCCAGCGCCCGAGCAGGTCATCGCCGCTACCACCGTCGGCGACGCCCGCGACGCCCCGCGCAAGTCGGCGCCCACGCTTCTCTCTGCGCAGGCCGCGATCGACCTGGCCGTGCCGGCGGCGCTGCGGCGAGTGGCGACGCCGGGGCTCGTCACTGGCTCGACCATCGTTGCCAACGGTGGCGTGCCGCTCACGCGGCCCGGTCGCGCGCCCGTGGCCGCGGTCAGCGGCCGCGGAACCGTGCTGGACGGCCAGCAGCGCCTCGCTGCCTTGACCGGCTCGCTCGGCGGCGGCATCCGCGACCGCCTGCGCCGCGCCGCCACCGCCGCCGGCGGCACGGTCGGCAGCGGCGAGGTGCTCGTCCTGCAGCTTCCCAATGCGACCCGCGACGCCGCCCAGGGCGAGCGGCCCAGCCTGTCCGTCAAGGGGGCGGCCCGGGTGGTCGTGCTGGCCCACGCCGGCCACGTGCTGGCCGACCAGCTCGACCCGGCGCAGGTCGTCATCCCCCCCGGAAGCGAGCGCATCGCCGTGCTCGCGCTCGGTGACGGCGAGGCAACGAGCGGCAGCGGCCTGCTCTCGGGCTGGCAGGCGGGACAGCGGCTCGCCGCCGTGGGCTGGAACGTCGCCCTCGGCAGCCGCTGCCTGATCAGCACGGAAGGCGTGACCGTTTCACCGCGCAGACAACGACGCGAGGCAGGCTGGGTGACGGGAGCCGAGTTCGTGCGCGGCACGACCACGGCGACAACCCGTTTCCTCGACCGCCCACGCGCCGTCGCCGTTGTCCTCGACCAGCCGGTCGCACAGGAGGCGGCCCTCGGCTTGGCGATGACACTCGAGGGCGCCAGACGAATGACGGGACCGGACGGAGCACCGCTGCCACCGACCGTGGTCGCCAGCGGAGCACGCAGCGCGGTCATCTACACGATCGAGCCGGGCGACGGCCCCGTCAGCGTGAGCGTCGCCAGCGAGGCGGGATGGCATCTGCTCGGCGTCGTCGGCGGACTGACCTCTGCAGAACTCGCGGACACGCTCGCCGAGCGCGGCCTCGACGGCGCCGTCCGCCCGCTCACTGCCGGCAGCGGCCGCGTCTCACTCTCTTGGAGCGCAGCCCCCTCGCCGCAGCCCGAACCCCCTGCCCCGCCACACCCACCTGCCCCACCACACCCACCACCTGCTCCACCACGCCCACCCGCACCCCCGCGCCCGGTGGCCAAGACGCCGTCGGCAACGAAGCCGGCCGCGCCCAAGCCTAAGCGTCCTCGTAAGCCCAGTCCGCGCTCGACGAGAAGGAGCCGCTGATGCCAGACCCGGGATTCTTCGTCCTCCACCCGGCCGTCCTGCCGCCCCTCGAAGCCGGGGGTTACACGCTCGAGGGCGAGATCGAGGATATGCCGGCGGGCGCGGTGGAATCGCTTGCCGCCCAGCTGACCGTGTCCGCGCCGCGGTTCACGATGCCGCCCGACCAGATCCTCTCCACCTTTCCGCCTGCCAACTCCTCCGGCGCCTTCCAGGCGACGCTGCCCCAGATCGTGCTCAAGCGGCGGACGCTGCCCTGGGAGCGGCAACCGGACGTGGGCGATCCGCACCTGCCCTGGCTGGCGCTGGTCGTCATCGCCGAGGGGGAGGGGACACTCTCGGCCGAGGCAAAGGTCGAGGACTGCATCACGCCCGGTCTGAACCCGCCGCTGCCGCACCCCGAGGATCGCGACACCGCCACCAGCATCTACTTGGAAGTGACGCAAACCGTGGTCGACGGGGTCTTCCCGGCCAAGGAGGACGCGCGCCTGCTCGCCCACGTGCGCGAGGTCGACGTGGGGGACAGCGAACTGATGGGCGCAGACGACGACGGCTTCGTCGCCGTCGTGATCGCCAACCGTCTGCCCCAGCCTGACTTCGACGACCAGGGGCGCCCGTTGCCCAGGAAGTACCTCGCCTGCTTGATCAACATCGAAGCCCAGCACACCAAGCTCCCGCCGCCGCCACCCGACTTCCACTTCTCCTTCGACGCCAAGGCAATCGTCCAGGACCCGGGCCTGCAGGCGACCCAGTTCCTCGATCAGCCGGACAAGCTCGTCATGGGCGGTCCTGCGCCGACGAGCGGGGCGGCGGCCGCCGTCGGTCTGAGCGCTCCCCGCTCACCCGACACAACGACGGCCGCCGTCCGCACCGGCGCCGCCTGGTCGAAGAACGTCCCCGCCGTCAGCGCCGCCGCTGTATCCGCGACCGCCGTGAACGCGTCCGAGGTCGTGCGCGACGCAATGGCAGCCAATTGGCGCATCCCGATCATCGCGCTCGAGCCGACCTACCGCTTTCCCGTGCTCACGCACTGGTCGTTCACGGTCAGCGGTGACCCAACGTTCGAGGAGCTGATGAAAGGCCTTGACGTTGGGCTGATCGGCACGCTCGTCGGCGACCTGCCGCCGAAGACGCCGGAGCAGATCGAGCGGGAGAAGCAGCGGACGCCACCACCTGCGCCTGCCAGGCTGGCGCCCGAGCTGGCCGAGACCGGCCACCTCGGCCTCGTCCACCAGACGCGCAGGGGCGACAAGGTCGAGGCCTGGTTCCGCGGGCCGGCCTCTCCGCACCCGACCGTCCGCGAGCAACCGGACCAGAACGGCCGTCTTCCGCTCGCGCACGCGAGCGACCAGCTGCTCCTGGTCGTTCCCGACGGACGGGAAGATGTCTCGCTGGCGGCGGCGTTCGAGATCGGGCGCCTACTCGCGCTCTCGCAACCCGCGGTCGTCAACGCCTTGTTGCGCTGGCGGCAGGAGCAGTTCGGGGCGGCGCGTGCGGCCCAGCTCGCCGCCGAGGCGCTGGCGGCGGTGGCGAAGGCGCTCGGAGCGAAGTTCCCCGCCCGGGACGCCGGACTCGGCGCGCTGGTGGGACGTCAGCTGGTGCTGGCCGCGGCCAGCCGTCCCGAGAAGGTGCTGGCGCCCTCGCGTCCGCTCGTCGACCCGGGAAGACCGTTGACCTATGCGACCGGCGACCTCGACACGCTCGTCGCTAACGGTCTCGGCTTCTCGCTCGACGCGGTCAGGAAGGCAGCCGAGCAGGTTGGCGTCCTCGCAGCGCTCGCCGATACCGCGGTCGCATCGGCCCACGATCGCGAGCCGGTGCTCACCGGCCCCGGCTTCGCCGGCCTGCAGGCCGAGCTCGATCGCACCGTCACCGCGCTCGCCGCCGACGTGCTCAAGCAGCCGCCAGCCCCGGCCCCGACGCCAGCCCCGGCCCCAAAGCCGGCCCCTGTGCCAGCCGTCGAAGCGGCCGCCCGACCGCGGAGGCGCGCTCGCAAGGACGCGCTCGATCGGCTGCTCGATTCGCTGGAGAAGCCGTCATGACGCTGGCCACGACACCGAGAAGGAGGCCCTGATGCCGTTCGAGGCGTACCTTTCCTCCGAGGTTGTCCTGCAGGCGAAGGTCGCCTCGGTCTTCGACGTCACCCTGCCCACCTCCGACGTCGACGATGACGGTGAGCACGTCGTTCCCTTCGAACTGCGCCAGTGGTTCGCCCGCCTGCGGCTGCTCGAAGGCGTCCCCTTCGCCTACCTGGTGGCGGACGGCGCGCTGCTGCCGCTGGAGTCGATTCGCTTCTTCTACATCGACCGGCGCTGGACCGATGCGCTCGTGCAGGGCGCGCTCAGCGTGGGCACGGTCTCTTCCGACGACCGTACGCAGCTGGAGCAGCTCTACCCGGTGGTCAGGAACGAAGTTGACGAGGCGGAGCACAAGGTGCGGGCGGTGGGCGGGGAGGGCGCGAAATCGACCTCGGGCACGATCACCGGCTTCCTCATGCGCTCGAAGGCGGTCAGCGGCTGGCCCGGCCTGCATGTTCGAGCCTACGACCGTGAGCTGCCCGAGGGCGACAACGCGATCATCCCCGAGAGCGATACCCGCCGGCTGCGCTTGCTGCGGCTCGAGCGGCTGGCGCCGGCGGTGCTGCTCGCCCTCTTCGACGGCATCCCGCAGATCGTCCACATCGAAGAGCCGCGGCGCGGCATCCAGTTCGGGGTACGGCTCGACGCCACCGAGGACCTAAGGACGTTCGAGCCCTGGATCCCGCCGCGCGACCGCAACGACCCCCAGAAGGTGATCAACGCGAAGGTTCCCGTCCCCTGCCGGCCCGGTTCGCCCGGCGTGCTCGACATGAAGCACCTGAACGAGGCGCTGATCGCCCGGCCGGACACGCATCTGAGCGGCGACGGCGTCGTCGATGCGGCCGAGTACGCGCTCGAGATGCTGCGCTTCCCCTACCGGCAAGTCTTCGGCGATGTGTCACAGCCGGTGGGTCAGCTCGACCAGGTGTTCAAGCCGACGGTGAAGATCGAGGCTGAGGCCGGTGAGGGCGCGCCCTCGCTGATCGAGCGCTTCAAAGGAGGGCTCGCATGAGCGGCTTCGATCCGCCAAGCATGCGCCAGGCGATGGTGTCCCCCCGCTGGACCGCGCTCGTGCGCAGCGGGCTCGACCTCGCCTCGGTGGAGCACTGGGATCCTGCGCTGCTGCGCGAGAGCCGCGTGCTGGCGCCGATCGACGTGCAGGCGCTCTACGTGCCCGCCGGCTCAACCGAGACGATCGTGCAACTTCCCTTTACGCTCACCGAGCCCGACGGGAAGCCGGCGCGGCCGATGCCGGAGCCGTTCGATGCCGGCGTGGTGCCCGACCCCGGTGTTCACCTGCACTGGGCGATGCCGGACGCCCTGCTCACGGGTACGCTCGAGACGAAGCCGGACGAGGCGACCAACCGCCTCTCGCTGGCGGCGCTCCCCGACCGCTGGCTCGTCCTGCGCATGCTCGTCCCCACCGGCGCGTCGCAGGCTGCGCTGCGCGGCTGGCTGATCTGTGCCGACATCGGCACCGTCGTCGATCTCAGCGCCTGGCAGGGCGAGCAGTCTTTGCCACCGGCGAAGCGACACACGGTCGCAGCGGACGAGTTGACCGGAAGCGTCGGCGGCTCCGCGCAGTGGGCTTCCGTCTACGACGCAGTCTTGGACCGCTTCGCCTTCCACGATCCGCTCGACGACCTCGCCTCGATCGCCCCGAACGGCGTTACCGCCGACCAGGTCGGCTACCTGATCGCCGGCTGGTGGTCGAAGCCGGAACTCGATCCGCTCGACGCCGCCCGCACGGACGCCAGCCTCCACGACCACCTCGTCCGGCTCGGCTGGCAGCTGGTCGAAGACCAGGAGGACGGACACCGGCTGGTGCCGTACGCAGAGGTCGCGGCGGCCCGGCGAAGCTCCGTCAACCTGATCAGCGCCGAGCGGTACGCGAGCCCGGAGCCGACCGGGCCGCCGCCGACCACGGCAGCCGCTGCCCCCGGCGACCAGATCGCGCGCGCGCTCGAGCCGATGAAGAGCTACCAGCCGGTCGTGACACCGTTCGCGGACGCGGCGAGCCGCGTCGTCTCGAGCGAGCCGCTCTTTCCGCGCTCGACGCTCCTGCACGGCTGCGTCCACGGCGTTCCGGTAGGAGGACCGGTCGACCCGGGGCTCGAGAACCGGCCCGCCGCGACCGACCTCTCCGTCATCATCGGCCACCAGAACGACGATGCAGTCGCGACGGCGGCGGCGGACGGGTTCGGCGTCACCGACCTCCAGCAGCGTCGCGACGTGGAACGCCTGCTCAGCGGCTTCACCGGCCAGATCCTCGACCGCCTGGCGACGCCTGACGGTCTCGTCGACATCGAGGAGCACGAGCACGCCTCCGCCTTCACCGGGCTCTCCGCCGGCACGAGCGGCACTGACAGGGTACGGATGGGCGACGCGAGCGCGCCGCTGATCGCCGGCGCCGCGGGCAGGAGCGAGATCAACCGCGAGCAGCAGGCGAAGCTCGCCCCGCTCCAGTCGCGCATCTCCTGGGCGGGCAAGAACCGCTACCAGCTGTTTCCCGACGACGGCGTCTCCCTGCGCCGTCAAGTGCTCGAATGGACCGCTCCGCAGCCGCCCAGCGAGCCGAAGTCGGAGGTGCGCGAGATCCAGAAACCGGCCCCGCGCTTCCACGTACCGTCGCCGCCGATCGTCGCCGTCCGCGGCGCCAAACGCAGCCTGCGCCATCGCGGAGACGGCCGTTTCTCGCCCGACGGGGTGCTGCACGTGCGCTGGCCCTCGCAGATCCTGCGCGCTCCAGGACTCGTCGACCTCGCCCTGCTCGTCCCGACGCTCGGCAGCGCCTCCATCCCCGATGAGACGCTCGCCCTCGCCCGCGAGGCCGTCCTCACCAACCCCTACCTCTCGCCCTGGCTGGCCGGCGTCGCCGCGCAATCGACCGGCAGCGACCCCAAAGCGGTGAGCTCGCGGGTGCAGGCAGAGTCGGTGCTGCGCTACGGCCAAGCGGCCACCTACGACGGCGGCTCCTCCTTCATGGAAAAGCAGTTCGACCGCTCCACGCTCACCTCGCTGCTCGTCGCAGACCAGGTGCGCCGTCACTCCCTCTACCAAGGAGTCGAGCCTGATCCCGTCGCGATCACGACCTGGTCGCAACCGTGGATACCGCTCTGGCTCGAGTGGGAAGGCCAACTGACCGAGACCGACCCGCTCGAGCACTGGAGGCTCGGCTCGATCGATCTCGACCCGCCCGAGACGACCACCGCCGGGCGCGTGCTCACCGAGCGCGGCCGCAGCCTCCTCACCACCGGGGTTGCGGTCACCATGTCGGCAGCGATCACCGGCTGGCTCACCGCCGAGGACGCCCGTGACGCCGCCGGCGCCGGCGAGGTCGACGAGGCGACCGAGGCGACGCTGGCCACCCTTCGCGACCGCCTGGACGCGCTCGACGTCGTCTCCGCCGCCCTCGACGGCTTCCGCGAACAGCTGCTCGGGCTCCCCTACCTGGACGGCGTGGTGACGAAGCCCGTTCCCGGAGACGATCCGCCCGAGCTGCTCGAACGCGGCGAGCTCCGCCTCAGCAAGGCACGGCTGATCGACGCCTTCGGCCGGGTGCTCGACCTGCCCGACGCCGCCAGCCCGGGCCTTCCCGCCCGCGACGAGATCGACACGCCGACACCGGCGCTTCGCACCCGCCCCCGGCTGACCGTGCCGGCGCGCTGGCTCTTCCGCCTCGTCGATCCCACCGGCCCGGCCACGGACGCCGCCGAGGCTCGCGTCGACCAAGTCGACCCCAGCCAGGCAGTCAACCCCGTCGCCGGCTTCCTGCTCCCCGATCACATCGACGAGGCCCTGGAGCTCTTCGACGTCGCCGGAACGCCCCTCGGACAGCTCATGCACGAACCCTTCGGCGGCGGCGTCACCTGGGACCCAGCCCCCGGCCGTCCCGTCCCCGTGGATGCCGGCCCACTCGAAGGGCTAACGCCCCCGCAACTGATCCTCGGCCACCTCGCCGCCGGCCTCGTCGCCGAGGACGCAACCGAGCGCCAGGGCCTGCCGGCACGCCCAGAGACCGAGTCGACCCTGAGCGCGCTGCTGCGCGCCATCGACACGACGCTCTGGACCGTGGACACCTACGCAGGTCTCGGCAACGAGCACATCGTCGGTCTCGTCGGCCGGCCGATCGCCGTCGTCCGCGCCCGGCTCTCGCTCGAGGTGAAACCCGACCTCGACCAGGTCGACCTCAGCGACCCCAACAAGAAGGCCGTGCGCGAGCAGGCCTACCGCGACCTGGCAGCGCTCGCCTTCCCGATCCGGCTGGGCGAGATCACCCGCAGCGACGACGGGCTGCTCGGCTTCTTCGTCGACGACGACTACTCCCGCTTCCACGTCGTCGACAAGGTCGTCGCCAGCCACGCCTTCGACAGCGGGCCCGGCAAGGGCCAACTCGGCACCTACGGAACGACGCCCGCCAAGCTCAACCAAGTGCCGATCGCCAACCCGTACATCGCCGCCGACGACGAGCTGCGGCTCCACCCGGGCCAGGTCGTCACCCTGACGCTGCTCATGCACCCGGCCGGACGCGTGCACCTCACCTCCGGCGTGCTCCCGCGCAAGGCCATCGCCCTGCAGAAGGACTGGGTCGCACCCGGGCTCGCCGTCATGGCGCCCTCGGCGCGCGTCGGCCCGGTGCTGATCGACCCGGCCAAGGTGTCGCTGCCGCTGATCTCCGTCTTCCCCAAGCAGCAGCTGTTCACGCGACGCGACTCGCCGCTCACCTGGAAGGACGACCCCATCCTGGCGGCGACACAGACCGCCTTCCTGCCCGACCTGCCGCACGAGGTGGAGGAGGGCTACATCCGCATCGCTCCCGCACCGCCTCCGGGAGGGCAGGGGTCATGACCGCGCCGCTGAAGCCAGGCAACCCCGACCGCCTCAAGAATCTCTGGCTTCCGCTTGGGCCCGCCGTCGTGGTCTTGGGGCAGGCGTTGGGCCGGCCGAACGTGACCGGCCGAGTCGTCGACCTCCAGGTGAGCCCGAGCGGCACCCGCGCCTACGGGGCAACGGCGGGTGGCGGCGTCTGGTACTCGAACGACGAGGGAGCCTCGTGGCTCCCGCTCGGAGCCTGGGCGACGACTCCCCAGGTCGACCAGCTCGACTACTTCGCGAACACGCTCGCCTGCGGCAGCGTCGCCGTCGCTTGGGACACGACGCCGAACGGGGAGAAGGACACCGTCTTCGTCGGCACGGGCGAGACGTCGCCCCGGCGCCAGGGATATCCAGGCAGTCAGCTCGGGGGCGTCGGTGTACTGACGGCCGTCGATCCAGTCGGCAAGACACGGGCCGACCCCTTCGACCCACTGTGGGCGTGGGAAGCGCCGGCGCTCATTGGACGCGGCGTCTACCGCCTCGCCTTGCAGCCCGGGCAGGCGGACAAGCTGCTGGCCGCCGCGAGCGACGGGCTCTACGCCCGCTCGGCGGGCACTTGGACAAAGGTGAGCGCGAAGCCGTTCGACAAGGTCCGCACAGTCACCGATGCACTCTGGACGGGGGCGGGTATCT
>Ga0066903_100001836_pt1 | contig 15981 bp, 4 predicted proteins | sample PanSoiMetaGPlot1_FD_67491 | JGI IMG/M metagenome (GOLD analysis project Ga0066903, IMG submission 67491) | Tropical forest soil microbial communities from Panama analyzed to predict greenhouse gas emissions - Panama Soil - Plot 1 (version 2) | ecosystem: Environmental > Terrestrial > Soil >... | reverse complement strand
GTGGCGGTGGCGGCAATGCTGGTGGTGTTGGCGAAGGTGTAGGCGGCGGCTTCGGTGCTGCTGGCGGTTGTTTTGGCGCCGCCGCGGCGTCGGCTGGTGCCGAGGGCGAGACTGGTGAGGGCCAGGGCGGCGGCGGTCGTGGCGGTGGTCAGGCTGGCTTTGGTGGGCCTGCGGGCGCGGGGACGGAAGGCCTCGGGGCAGAGGCTGCCGGTGGCTTCTTCGGTGTCGGACAGACCGGACAGACCGGCGCGGTAGCCGGGACGATGGACGCGGCGCTGGGTGCCCAGACCGGCGGCAGGGGTGCGGTCGGTGACGTCGGCGGCGGCAGGGGCACCGGCGGCGCTTGGGGTGGCTATGCAAGCGGCGAGTTCGGCTATGGCGGCCCTGGCAGCTACGGTCCCGGAGGGATGTTTGGCAGTCAGGGCGCGTGTCAGGGCCCAGGGGCATTCGCTGGCGGTTATTACGGGACAGGCGGGGCGGGCATCGCATCTGGAGCGCTGGGCGCAAACACCGGCGGCTTCTTCGGTTCGGGCCCTGGCGTCGGCCTCGGCTATGGCGGCACGGGCGCACCCGGCACGGGCGCCTTCGGTGCCGAGGGCGATGCCGGTGGCGGCGGCACCTCGGGCATCGGCAACGCGGGCGCCTCCTTCGGCGCGGGCTTCGGCGGCACCTCTGGCTATGCGTCTTCCGGTACGACGGTGTCGAACTCAGTGGCGGCTGCAGCAGCGGACGCAGGGGACGATGACAGCGGCGGTGGCCGCGGAGCAAGTGGTGGTGCTGGCCGCGGTGGTGCAGCGAGTGCTGGCATCGGTGCGAGCCCTGGAGAGGCCTCAAATGAGGCGGCTGGTCTTGGCCTTGCCGGGACCGGCTTCGGCACTGTGGGCGGCAATCCCAGCGCCGCCAGCTCTCTATCGGGAACGGGCGGTGAGCCGAGTGGTGGCCCGAGCGATGTTGGTGGCGGCATTGGTGAGGGGCCGGATAGCGGCGGCGGCAGCGGCGCTAACACAGCAGCGGCGGCAGCGGACAACGCGGTGGCGGCAGCAGTGGACAACGCGACGGTGGCGGGTGCGGCTCCAGCTGCTGCTGTTGGGTCAGCCGACCAGGACGCGGACCAGGACGAGACCACAGGCCAGGGCAAGGGCGGCGACAAAGGTGTTGCACCGGCGGCAGCGGCAGCTCCTACCGGGGACAAGGATGCAGCCGCGATTGATGCCGCAGTTTCTGCGGACAGAACCAGTGGCTTCAGCCAAGACCCGGGCGGTCCATTTGGCACCCTGGGGCCATCGGCCTACGGCGTTGCGGCTGATCCCCAGACGGGGGCTGTACCAGGAACGGTCCAGAGTGATCTGGCCATGGACCCAGGGCCGGATGCGCGTGGTGCGCTCAGCGGCCTCGTGGGTGTTCCCGACTCTCGCACTGGTCTATTCGGCGGCCCGACACCGAGCCTCGGCGGGGCATGGGGGTTGGGCACACCAGCGGCAGCGGCTGAGCTTGATCTCTCAACGCCTGTATCCGCGCCCCCGTCCACCTCGACGGGCGAGTTCGGCCCGAGCTATGGCGGTTGGACCGCGGAGACGGCGAGCCCCGGCGGCAAGGCGGGCACTGCAGGTCCGCAGGCGGGCCAGGGCTTTGGTCCTGGATCGATGGGCTTTGCTGGTCTTGATGCGCTGGCACAGGCCTCCCCCGATCAGAACATCGGCAATCTCGGCAACATCGGTCTGGGGAGTATTGCTGGGGCCAGCCCGAGCCTCGGCATCGGCGGCCTCGGCCCCGGCGGCTGGACTGGCGGCTTGGCTGGGGGCCAGGAAGAGGCGCCAGCGGCGGCGGGGCCGCCCGCAGCTGCGCCGACCGGCTCGATCGAGACGGACACGCCAGCCGAGATATCTGCGCCACCAGCCGACCTCGATCCCACCATGGAGCCACCGGCTGTACCGGCGCTGCCCAGCCGGGACTTTGATCCAGGTCGCACAGGTGGTCGCGGTCTGGGTGCGCAGTATGCGTCGCTCGATCCGACCATGGTTGCGCAGGAGCAGGTCACCCCGCAGGAGAACGTCTACGAGGTGGTGCCTCCTGCCAACTTCAACGAGCGCTTCGGCGGCTTCGATCCACTTGCTGCGCCCACGGTCGCCCCCAATCCTGGGTTTGGCGAGCCGAGTTGGGACTTCGGTGCGCCGCCTGCGCCTGGGCCGCCAGGGCCATCCAATCTCGGCCCCACCATGGGTGGGCTTCCTGCAGCCATCGGCAACGCGCTCGCTGGGCTGGGCATCTCGCCAGCTGCTGCGGCTACGCCAGAAGAGGGTCGCAGCGGCCAGCCATCATTCGGCCCCCAGGCCGATCCGCTCTCCGGTGCCGTGCAGACTGAGCCGACCACGCCCGATCCCGGCTTCACGCCCGGCTCCAAGGGCACGGTCACCACCGAGCCGCTCGCGGACCTTCCGGCGGTTACCGTAACCCCAGAGGAGAAGAGCGCCACCCCTTACGGCCTCGGCGCCTCGCGCGGCTGGGGCGGCCCCACGGTTACGGGAACCAAGGATGCGCTGAGCGGGGGTCTACAAGGGCTGGGCACGCTGGCTGGCGATCGTCCTGGCGGGCTCGTCAGCGCAGGCCCCACGGGGTGGGTGGGCTCTGTCCAGGCGGACCAGCCCACAGGGGACTTCGCACCCGGCGGTGGACAGTTCGGCGGCAGAGGTGCCACAGGCAGCTGGGGTGATCAGCAGAGCGATCTGGGTGGGCCTACCGTTGGTGGGCTTATTGGCGCGGCACAGGCTGCCGAGCTGGCTCCCGGAATAGGCGTGACCTACGACGTCGCCCCCGGCAAGGGCGACAGAGGGACGGTGGCGACCTCCCAGCAGGCTGCCAATGACCTGAACACCGCGAGCCTCGACGCGCTGGCGGCGCAGGGTGGCCGCGCGGCTGGGATCGAGGCGCTGTCCACTGCCATGGGTGGCGGCAGGGGTGGCACTACAGACGTGGCTGCGGACCAAACTACGACATCGGTGTCACCATCGGTGGCGCCAGCTGCGCCAGCTGTTGCACCCAGCAGCATGGGGTTGGACTTCAGCGATCTCTCCACAGTCGCCACACCCGGCCTTGCTGAGCAAACTGGCGGCAAGGGCGACAGGTCGCAGAGCGTTGATCGCGGCGGCAAGGGCGACATGGGGCCGTTCACCGGCGCGGCGCTCTCTCCTGGCATTGCCACGCCGAGCCTCTCGGCCTTTGACCCGATGGCCTACGCGCCCGCGGCGACCGAGGCCCCCGCGGCACCTGCGGCAAGCGAGGCACCGGCGGCACCGACAGGAGCCGTCGAGGCCCCCGCGGCACCGGCGGCAAGTGAGGCACCGGCGGCGGCGGTCGCAGCTGCGGTCGCGGATCAGCCCGCCGAGGTGAGCGAGGACCGGAGCGCGGTAACGCCGGGGCTTGCGGCACCGGCTGCGACCGAGTCGCCCAACGTCGCTACGGCAGAGAGATCAGCCATCGCCGGGCTCGCGCCCGCGCCCGGCAAGGGTGACCTGGACCGCACGCAGGGCCCAGGCGTGGCATCGCCGAGCCTGGATGCGTTCGATCCGGCGACCTACGCGCCCGCCGCTTCGCCACAGACCGTCGACCGCGGTGCCAAGGGCGGCTTCGAGAGCGTGGCTCCGGGAGCATTCCCCGGTGGGCTCGCTACGACCGGGCTGGAGGGCTTCGACAGCAACGTGTCGTTCTCGCCGGGCTACGCGCCGACGAACACCACCGAATACGGACCCGGTGTTTCTCCAGCAGATCGCGCAGCTGCCATCGACAAGGCAGTCTCCGACCAGAACTTCACCACCGGCTGGGAGGGCATGTTCGGATCGTACAATCCCAACGCGGTGGTTGCGGATGAGCCGGTAACCGATCAGCCGGTCGTAGATCGCACAGCGAAGACCGACCGGGATACGGACCGCGATCTGGAGCAGGACCGCGCTGCTCCGGTTACACCGGTCACCAAGGAGCCGCTGCCCAACATCGCGCCGCCGCCGCCGTTTGGTGGGAGGCCCGGTGGCTTGCAAGCGCTTCAGGACATGATCTTCGGCCCGCCAGCGCAGACCGTGGATCGTACCAACAAGGGTGATCAGCCGAAGGATACGGTGCAGGAGGCCGAGAAGACCACGACCACCGTTCCGCAGAATGTGCCGCCGCCGCCCGAGGTGACGCCGCCGCCGCCCGAGGTGGTCGATCCGCGCGATCGTACTCAACCCAGCAAGACGGCTCAGCCCGCGCCCCCCAGCGAGCGCACCGGTACGCCCACCCCCTCGGTCCAGACGGACCAGCCCAGCACGCAAGCACCTGCCGCTCCCGCGGCCCCCGTGGGCGGTCTCGGCGCCACCCCCGGCTACACCGGCTTGGGTGCCCAGGTCGGCAACGAGTGGCAGCAGGTTGCGGGCCAGCAGATACAGCACGAGACCCGGCGGCAACCCGACAAGGTCGCCGGGCTGATGCAGATCGATCCCAGCATCATGGCGAGGCTGCAGCAGGACTTCACGCCCGAGCAGCTCAACCAGATGTTCAAGGACGTTGGCTTCTCCCGCGGCCAGGGGAGCGGCCCCACGCCGGACCAGAGCGACCAGCCCAATCAGGTCGAGCTGGTGCAGTCGATGCCACCGTTCGGCAGCCAGATGGCGGACGGCGGGCTCATCGCCGGGCTGGCGGCTGGCGGGCTCACGCCGTCATCGATGCGCAGCGCCGCCACCACGGCGCACTACACCGGCGTCAACGCCAAGCAGGCGATGGGTCCAGGTGTACATCTGATCAACTCCTCCACGGTGGGCGGGCGCACCGATCGCATCCCGATGCGGGCCAAGCCTGGGAGCTTCGTGCTGCCTGCCGACGTCGTGTCAGGCCTCGGCCAGGGCAACACCACGGTCGGTGCGAAGATGTGGGGTGCGCTGATCTCGAAGGCGGTCGGGCCTCTCGGCACCGCCGTGAGCGGCATACCCCGCGGCTCAATGCCGAAGGCGCCGAGCATGCCGCGTATGGGTGGCAGCGGCACTCGTGGATTCGCGTCAGGTGGTGTCGACCATACGCACCAAGAATGGACACCGATCGTCGTGGCAGGCGGCGAGGCGCTGGTCGATCCTGAGTTTGTCGAGGCGCTCGGCAACGGCAGCGAGACCCTCGGGAAGAGACTGCTCAGCGAGAACGTGATGTTGGTGCGTAAACAGGTGATCGCGCGCATGAAGAAACTACCGAGGCCAGCAGCATGAGCACCAAGGTTCTCTGGGACATCGACACTGGCGTGCCGGGAGTGCGGCTCGCGACCAAGCGCGACGAGGGCGAGATATTCGGTCTCCTCCTGTTGCTGCACGCGGAGAACGCGCTCTTCAGCATGAACCGCGATAAAGTTCTTTCGGGCATCCAGTGGGCGACCGAGCGCAAGGGCGGATTGATCTTCGTCATCGATGAAGGGCCGCGCATCGTTGCGAGCCTCGGCATGACGATCGCGTGCGACTGGTACAGCGACGACGAGTATCTGCTGGAGCGCTGGAACTTCGTGCACCCGGAGTATCGGCGCAGCGACTACGCGCGCAAGCTCCTGGAGACAGGGAAGTGGGCGCACGAGTGGTTCAAGACGCGCGGCAAGCTGATGCCGTTCTTCTGCGGCATCAACTCGTACAAGCGCACCGAAGCGAAGATCAGGATGTATGCGCGAATGATGCCCTGCATCGGCGCCTATTTCATGTACGGCGGCGCTCCGCGTCAGCAGGAAGAGGTGCGCGCCGAGATGCAGGCGATCGAGGAATTGCAGCTGCGGGTCAATCGCAAACAAGCAGACCGCGTAACGGTGAGGCCGGTGGTCGAGACGTTGATTCGTGTTAGCCAACGCAACGAGGAGGCTGCCGATGTGCGGTAGCAAAGGCGGCGGTTCACCCCCTGTCCCCAGTGGCGGGTCGACGGCATTTCAATCCACGACGACGCCGTCGCCGTTTGCGCAGGGGCTCTACACCGACTTCCTCAACCGTGCGAACGCGCTCTCTGGCACGCCGTTCAATCCGGCGATGTACGGCTCGGTCGCGCCGCTGAATGCTACCCAGACGGCGGCTGGCAACCAGCTGTTTTCCCTCGGTATGAATGCTGGCACCTTCGATCCTACGCAGGTGCGCGCCATTGAGAGCCCGTACATTCAAGACGTGGTGGGGGCGACCCAGAACTGGTTCAACAACCAGAACGCCATCCAATCCAACGACCTTCTCAGCTCCGCGATCCGCTCGGGCAACGCCTTCGGTGGCGACCGCGCAGGCGTGGCCGAGGGCGTGCTCGCCGGGCAGCAGCAGCTCGCGCAGGCTCCGGTAATCGCCGGGCTGTACCAGAGCGGCTACGGTCAAGCGCTCCAGGAGTACAACACCCTCAAGCAGATGGGCCTCGCGGGCGCGGGCCAAGCGCTCGGCTGGGGCTCGATGCAGCAGCAGCAGCAGCAGCGCGAACTCGACGTCGCACAGCAGAACGCGATGATGGCTTCTGCCTATCCGTTCCAGACCTTGAACTGGTACGGGAGCATCCTGGGTGGCATCGGGCCGCTCACCGGCTCACAGGTCCTCGGCTACAACACGCCGCCCAGCCCCAACAGCACCAGTCAGCTTATTGGAGGCATCTCCGCTGGCCTCGGGGCGGCGGGATCGTTGGGCGGCTTCAGGCGCGGCGGTTCCATTCCGAGGCTGGAACGCCGTGCCCAGGGTGGGCTGGTGCCCGTGCTGGTGGGGCGGCGTGCCAACGGCGGGCTGGTGGCGATCCCGCTCCAGTTCGGCGGCTCGACCGACTACTCCGACGATGAAGACCGCAGTGCGGCTTCCAAGAGCGACGATGAGGATCGTCCCAGCGAGAGCAAGCAGGAGAGCTATTCCTCGTCCCAGGACCTGACGCCGCCGACCGAAGGGCACAAGCAGCCGAGCGCTCCCAACTTCGGCATGGGCCAGCTGCGGACGCGGGCACAGCCGGTGCAGCCGACGTTCCCTGGCGGGACGAGTGGCGGCACGACGCAGCCGCAGCAGAAGAGCGAGACCCAGCAGTGGGTCGAGCTGGGCGTCAAGGCGCTGCCGTACCTCGCGATGCTGTCCGATCCCAAGACCAAGACCGACGTGCAACGGGTCGGCAGGACCGACGACGGCGAGCCGCTCTACGGGTTCAGGTACAAGGGCGACCCGAAGAGCTATCCCAAGGTGGTCGGGCCGATGGCCGTGCCACACCGTGCTGATGGTGGCGGTGAGGACGAGTTCGACGGCGAGTTCGGTGGCGAGCCCACGGGCGGCCCGAGCGACATCGGGGACACCCCCGATGAGGGGCCGGTGCCACTTCCCAGGGCGCGACCCAACCCACCGATCCCGATGAGCGGCCCGACCGGCGGTCGCATGTCGTGGTTCAACCCCAAGCCCTACAGCTACACCGATCCCAACACCGGCCAGACCTGGACGGATACGGGAGCGCGCAATCTCCGGGAGGGAGCGCACGCCAGCGGGCTGCCGATCGGTACGCCGGGCTTCGCCACCGCCGGTTCGCGCGGGCTCGGGCACTGGTACGAGGTCACGACCCCGGACGGCCAGAAGCAGATCATCCAGAAGACCGATATCGGTCCTCCTGGTGTCATCGATCTCAATGCTGCGGCGGCCTCGCGCGCCTATCCCAGCGGCCCCGGCTCGGTGCCGAGTGGCCGGGCGCAGGCGCGTTACATTGGCAGGGACTTGCCGCCTGATGTGAAGCCGACCGCGCCGGTGCAGGCCGACGAGAGCGGTGCGAAGCAGCCCGTCGACCCGGATGCTGCCGCGGCGCGCGGCGAGGGCGACAGCAGCTACACGCGGTCCCGGCTGCCTCCAGAGGTGGCGCAGGCGATGAGGGGCCCCGAGAAGACCTTCGCCCAGCGCTGGGCGAGCAACCCGCTCACCCAGTTCGGCGCCAGCATGCTTGCGCAGCGCAGCCCCTACCTCGGGGTGAACCTGGGCAACGCCATGCTCAGCACGATGGGCATGCAGGAGAAGCAGCGCAAGCAGGACATCCTGGACGCCAAGCCCCAGGTCATCGAGACCGACAAGGGTCAGGCCTACATCATGCCGGACGGCAGCGTGTTCCAGACGACCTTGCGCTCGAAGGGTGCCGCGAAGAGCGACCTGGAGGAGGACATCAAGCGCAGGCAGCTTGCGCTGCCGGAAGAGATCACGACGACCAAGCCGGGGCGCTTCGGCACGGAGGAGACGACCAAGTCCCAGATCGTGTACGATCCCAAGACCAGGAAGGTGGTCCCGTACACCCCACCCAAGCAGGACGTGGTCGAGCCGCCCGACGAGACGCCCGCACCAGCGCCAGCTCCTGCCCCGGCACCAGCGCCCGCGGCAAGGCCTGCTCCCGCACCGGCGCCAGCGCCTGCGCCCAACGCCGCCGTACCGCAAGTCGTCCCGCGTCTACAGCAGGACGAGGGTCCGTCCGGCCAGGAGGCGCCTGCCGCGCCCGCTGGCGGGCGCACCGGCGGCGCGCAGCTGCCGATGCCAACGCGAGCTGCCCAGGCGGAAGCTCCGCAGCAGGTGCCCACGCAGCAAGAACAGGCTGGTGCGGTCGACAACAGGGTTGCCACCGGCTTCGGTCAGGTGACCAACCCGCAGGCACTTGAGCAGAGGCGCCACCCCGAAGCGATCGCGCACCTGTCCCCCGAGGATCAGGCCGACATCAAGAACATGGTCGACTACAAGCTCGACCCGTACAAGCAGTTCAGGGGGCAGAAGAATGCCAAGATACTGCAGAGCGCGATCAGCTTCGCCCAGCAGTACGACCCCAACTATAACCCGGCGCAGCATGCGCTGCGCGCGAAGGCCGAAGCCGAGTTTGGCATCAGCGGTCAGTCGAGGAAGACGTTCGAGTCCGGCAACATGGTGCTGAAGCACATCAACGACACCATGACGGCAGCCGACAATCTTCAGAACACTGTCTATCCCAAGTGGAACTATGTCACTGGCAGGTGGGAGGAGGAGACCGGTGGCACGAAGTGGCAGGGCGCGCTCCAGGCGTTCAGGGCGAAGGCCGACACAGCTGCAACGGAGTCCGCCAAGCTGTTCCGCGGCGCCGGTGCGCTGGCCGAGAAGGAGGCCGCGCTGTGGAGGCAGGTCATCGCCGACCCGTATGCCAGCCCGGTCACGATCCGCTCGGCGCTGAAGGCGCTCACCGGGCTGGTGGCCGAGCGCCTCAGCTCCACGACCGACGCCTACAACCGCTTCTATGGACCGGGTTACGAGAGAAACTTCACAGACTTCATGGGCGACAAGGCGATTGAGACGCTCAACCGCGCCAATGCGATCAACCCAGAGACAGGTGAGAACAAGGCCTTCCCGGCATCCAAGTTCGGTCCCGAGAAGATCGGTGGTGGTCCGGGAGGACCCAGCATCTCTCCCGAGAAGCGGCAGGCAGCGGAGGAGTGGCTGCGGAACAATCCTAACGATCCTGACGCCCCTGCCGTCAGGAAGAAGCTCGGCATCCAGTAATGGCCCCGTTCGACCCCAAGAGCTTCCTGTCGGAGGGAGAGGGCGGCTTCGATCCCAAGGCCTTCCTGGCTGAGGGCGAGGAGAAGCCGAAGGAGGAGCGCGGCGGCATCAAAGAGGTCGTCCGCCCCTTCACGACCTACGGTCAGGCCCAGCACGAGAAGCAGCGTGAGGCGCGGCAGGGCATCACGCAGGGCATCGAGCGGCTGACCAAGCCCACCGGCGGCGATGTCCTGGAGAGCGTCAAGAGCGCTGTCCTGGGGCCAGCGGAAATCCTGGGCGGCGCGGTGGGCTATGTCGCCTCGCCACTGACGGGTGCCTACCGGAGTTTCGTGAGCCGTCCGGTCGAGGAGATGACGGGACTTCCCAAGGAGTACACAGAGTTCGGGATGGAGATGGCCACGCCGGTCCTCGGCATGACCAAGACGCCGCGCATCCCCATCGCAACCCGCGCTCCCAAGAAGGGGCCAGAGGCCGAGGCCTCCCGTATCTTCGAGAAGCAGATTGAGGCCCAGGGCGGCTCACCTCAGACCGTGAGAGAGCGCCTGGAGGCGCCGACGCAGCCGCGCGAGATCGTGCCGGGCTCGGAGCCGACCACGTTCCAGCTTACCGGCGACCCTGGCCTGGGGCAGGTCGAGCGTGGTGCCCAGGCACGCAACGCCGGTCGGTTCAACGAGCGTGCAGCGCAGCAGAACTTGAAGCGTGTAGAGGCGATCGAGGAGGCGCAGCCGACCGGCTCGCCGGTAGATGTTGCTGCGCATGCGCGCAGAGCGCAGGAGAACGAGGCGCGGATACTGGAGGGAGAGGTCCAGGCGGCAGACCAGCGGGCGCGTGAGGCAGCACGGCTGCCGGGCGGGGGCGTCGACCCCGCCACCCATGGCAACGTCATGCGCCAGGAGCTGGAGAACGCTGCCGACGCAGAGCGCGCCAGGGAGGGTACGTTCTGGCGGCAGGTCGACCCCAACGGCGTGTTGCGTCTCGATCCCAACCCACTCCAAAGAGTGGAGCGCGAGATATACGGCGTGATGCCCGAGGGCGGCGCCGCCGAGGCGTCTCTCTCGGCTGCTGAGAAGCAGATCAGCGAGATCATCCAGAACTACCCACCCAACATCCCGCTGCGGGAGCTGAACGACCTCAACGGCCTGCTCTCCTCCCGGATGCGAGAGGAGTTGTGGCAGAACGGTCGATCGCTGGCCTATGGGCGCATGTCCCGGCTGCGCCAGGGCATCGCCGACGCCGAGGAAGGGGTGTTCGGCCAGCTCGGGGAGCGCGATGCCACCCTGCCGCAGCGATTACGGGAGGCGCGTGACGCCACCCGTCAGCGCGCCGAGCGCTTCAACCAAGCACCGATCAGCGACGTGCTCCAGCGTCAGGGGACGCAGGGTCCGTACAAGGTCCAGCCCAGCCAGATCACCGACAAGCTGCTGCCGCAGGGCAACAAGGGCTACGACGTTGCGCAGAGCTATCTGCGTGCCAGCCCCCAGAGCCTCGACGTCTATACCGAGGCGCTCTCTGCCAAGATGGCCAGGGAGGTGATCGGGCCGGACGGCGCGGTCGACCCCAGGAGGTTGGAGGGCTTCATCCGGCGGCACGACGGGATACTGCGGGCCATCACCGAGCGCGACGGCGGCAACTTTGTGCGGAGCCTGCAGAACATCCAGGCCACCCAGGAGCGTCTCGCCGCTGTCCAGGCCAGTCGGCAGGCCTTCAGCGAGCGCTTCGCCAGCGAGGAGCTGGGCAAGCTGATCGGTGCCACCGATGCCGCCACGGTCGAGAACATCATCGGGAGCATCTTCAATCGCTATGACGCGGTGCCGCGGGCACAGGAGCTGGCGCGCCTCGTGGCGGGCAACCCGGCGGCGCAAGATGGTCTTCGCCGGGCGGTGATCAACCATATCAATCAGCGCTTCATCGGCACCATGGAGGCTGGCAACACCGAGCAGAACCTGATCCGCGCCTCGATGTTCCAGAAGTTCATCCGCGACAAGGCGCCGGTGCTGCAACAACTCATGACGCCCGAGCAGCTCAAGGTGCTCGAAGCGGTCGCCTCCGACATCACGCGCACCAACCGCACCATCGGGACGAAGATACCCGGCGGCTCCAACACCGTGCAGGACCTCTACAACCTGGAACAGCAGGGCTGGCTGTCCAGGATGGGCATCAGCAAGTTCGGCGGCTTCCTGATCAAGAAGATGCTGAAGGATGTCATGGGGCCGGTCGGTGGCCGGGCCGCCTACGAGGTCGGCGCAGCTGGTCTCGGTGCGGCGAAAGAGCGAGCCACCGCGGAGAGGGTCGCTGAAATCCAGCGGATGATTGACCGCGCAATGTTGGACCCGGACTATGCCAAGGAACTACTTTCGAAGGGGTACACGACCGTCGTCCGACCGGGTGCGCGAGCACGAGCGTCGGGTGGCTCTGTTTTTGCGGCAGGCGGCTTTGGAGGGCAACCCCGAGATGCGCCAGCGTTTGGTGGCACTGGCCAAGCACGCCCAGGGGCAGGTCAAGCTCCACAAAATGGACGAAGCCAGACGTATCAGGCGGGCGGCACAGTCGTTCAGATCAGCAAGCGCGCAGACGGAGGAGACGTAGAGAGCGACAAGGCTACGTCGAAGGCCATGCCCACCGACGAGGACGTGGCGCTCTCCCAGAAATACGACCGCACCTACGGCGACCCGGTGGCGAGCTATATCAAGCCGGGCGGCGCCAACGTGAACCAGCTCCCGATCCCTGATGTGGAGACTGCCATCAATCGTGGAGGGAAGCTGGCCGTCCCTGCCGGGATGGGCACGCCGACGCCGGTCAGCCCCGAGGAGGCCGATCGCATCCACCGTGGATGGATGGCAGCCGAGAGGAGTGCGGTGGCCAAGCTCGGCTTCCAGCCCCGCAACATGTCGGTCTCGCCCCCGGCGGGCCCCCAGGGTCCGCGGCTGACAGCCTTCGGGCTGTATGACCCCAACACCAATCAGTCCTGGTACGACGCCAACTCGCCTACGTCAGCCGTGCATGAGTCGATGCACCGCGGCCTGCAGAAGCTGCGCGAGGCTGGTGTCTTCCCGAAGGGGCTCCCGGAGGAAGAGCTGTTCGTGCGGGCCATGATGGACCGGCATCTGACTGAGCCGACCACCGATCCCGTGACCGGTCGGGTCTACGACAACCGCGTCAAGCAGCTCAGCGAGGCCAAGCGGCGGGTGCGAGCCGAGGACCTGGACGCAATCGAGAATGCAGCTGCGTGGCTGGTGGCGAAGAAGCACCCCGGCGGCCCGCGTGCGGACGGCGGCAGCATCGGTGAGGCGCAGCAAGCTCAGCCGCATAGCGGTGATCGTTTCGCTCAGCTCATGATGGGCCAGACCGGTGGCCAGAACTTCGCCCAGCTGATGGCGGGCAAGAAGACTAAGGCGCCTACGGGGGTCTCGCGCGAGGACATCGTCAGGACGCTCAGAGGGCGAGGACTTTCTGGCGAGGGATGGGAGGCGCCTTCCGGCACGGATTACGAGAGCCGTCTCCCAGCCGTTGATTCGCGTGCTACGGGCGGGAGCATCGAGGACGAAGGCGAGAGCTTCACGCAGCCGCTGTTCACCGACAAGGATACGCAAGCTTACGATGCAGCCAATACAGCGGCGCAGGAGCGAGCGTGGGGCCAGCATCGCCGTGATCCGGGAGAGCGCCCCTTCAAGGTGCTCCCACCGGAGATGACGCCCGAGGAGGTCGAGCGCAACGAGGGCTGGCGCGGCCCGACCGGGCGGCGCTTCCTGGCGGGCGGCGGGCTCATCCGCAGTGGCATCGAGAGCATCCTCATGCCGACCCGGCGGGCGGCAACGCGAGAGCTATCCAGGCCGGTACGCGATCTCCCACAGAAGACCCTCACGGTCGGCGGCGAACCGTTCACCCCGCGCCCGAGCCCCGAGGTACGGCAGCTGGCGCAGCAGTACATGGAGGAGAAGGGGCTGCCCTACCGGACGTTGGAGAACTACGTCCCGGTGGACGTCCCGCGCGCGAAGGCGATTGCGCGTGAGTACGACATCATGCCCCACATCCCGGACGACCCATCGATCCAGCGCGCCTACGACGCGCTCGCGCGCGAGACCCGCGACCAGTACGAGATGCTGCAGCGGGCGGGCAAGTACAAGTTCGAACCGTTCAAGCCCGGCCCGGTGGGGAGCGATCCCTACGCCGCCAACCCCAGGCTGGCGCAGAAAGACTTCCTCGAAAACAGGCACATGTACTACTTCCCGAGCGAGCAGGGCTTCGGGCTGCCCGGCGAGGAGGCCTTTGCCAAAGCCAACCCGATGATGAAGCCATCGGGGGTCAAGATCGAGGGCAAGGAGGTGCCGTTCAACGACCTGTTCCGGGTCGTGCACGACGTCTTCGGTCACCACAAGGAGGGCTTCGGCTTCCGAGCTGCGGGCGAGGAGAATGCATGGCGCTCGCACGGGCGCATGTACTCGCCCGAGGCGCTGCCCGCGATGACGGCAGAGACCCGCGGCCAGAACAGCTGGGTCAACTTCGGCCCGCACGCTGAGTTCAACAAGACCGCGAGCGGCGCCGACACGATCTACGCCCCACAGAAGATCGGTAGGTTACCGGACTGGATCATCCACTCCGGGAGGCTCACGCCGCTGGGTATCGCCGGGCTGACGGCGCTGCCCGAGGGCGAGCCAGAGCCACCTGAGAAGAAGGCCGAGGGCGGCCTCGTCCAGCTGGCTGGTGATGTCATCCGGCTGCCGATTATGCCGGGGCCAGAGGCGGGATACCCAACAGACCTTGAACTCCTGGAGGGGCGCTTCATGCGAGGTCTCCCTCTGACGCCGCAGCCAAGTACGCCTATGTGGCAACGGCTGGAGGAGCAAAAAAGACGCTCGCCTGGGCCGCGCGGTCGCGCTGACGGCGGCGAGACTGAGGAAGCAGAGGGGGCCAGGACCGCGGCGGCGGCCCGCACGGCGCGTGCGGTACAGCCTCGCTCGATCACGGGTCAATCCGAGGGTCGTCCAGGTGAGGATGTGGATGATCCCTGGGCAATGGCGAAGCAGCTTGGGACAATGGTCTTACCAACCTCGCCCACGGACCTGGGCCTGATGGTGCTCGGCGGTCCCTTGCGCTGGCCGCTCAAGGCGGCGGTGGTGGGTCTCAGCGCTGCAATGCACCCCTCGGAGGCCGAGGCAGGCAAGCTCGCGGCTGCGAAGAAGCTGATCACGCGCCCGGCGATCCATACCGAGCCGCAAATGTTCGACTACTCGCGGCTGCATGAGACGCCCAACGTCCCGCAGTTCGACCTGGAGCGCTACGTGCCGCCGCGAGGTGTGCCAGAGACGGCGACCAGCCTAGCCACACCTGAGAACATCGCGCGGATCAACTCTGTGGTGCGCCAGGGCGCCAAGGCTGGCGGCCTGGAATGGTACAACACCATGCCGCTGCGCGAGGCCTTCATCGCGGAGCTGGGGCCAGAGAAGGGGCCGGTCGCATTCCAGCGCTACATGGACTACGTGGCCTCGACCAGCCCGCACTCCGCGGTCCCTATCAATGTGCGCAACGCCAGCTACTACTATGGCCTCGGGCAACGCGGCGATCCGATGCCGACGATGCACATCGAGCAGGTGCTCAACAAGCGCGGCGTGTATCAGCCGAAGTGGAAGCTCGATGAGCCGCTGCCCAGTCCCTACGGACATGAGGCGCAGACGCTGCACGTTCAGAACGCCACCAACGTGCTCAACCAAGGCGGCATCCCGCTGGTGAACCAGAAGCCCGCGAGCTTCTCCCAGAATCTGCAAGGGAACTGGCGCCCGGTCACGATCGACACCCACAACGCGCGGCTCATCGGGCTGCCCAGGGACGCTCCCTCCAAGACCGAGTACGGCTTCCTGGAAGCGATGCAGCAGCGCGAGGCAGAGCGCCTGGGCATGACGCCCGCCCAGTATCAAGCCTCGGCCTGGATCGGTGGCGGCGAGCAGACCGGGCTCAGGTCTGCCGCTGACCCGTTCCTGCGGGTGTTCGAACAGCGGGTGCGGCTCACCGCCGAGAAGACGGGCGTGCCGCCCGAGCAGGTGCTGCGCAGGTTCATCCGAGGTGAGATGCCGCTGCTCAAGTTCGGCGGCGGCGTCTAGTCGCCAGGGTTTGTGTCCTCGATCCGGTAGCGCGGGATAGGCCGCTTCAGATGCTCGGGCCACACACGCACGACCTTGTCGTCCTCGGGCTTGTCCTCGGGCGGCTTCTCGGGCTTGGGCTTCTTGGGTGTGTCGTTCATGATTTACATGTATAGCACATGAAGCTCGACCGTTCAACCTTCCTGTACATGGACCCGAGCGGGAGACGCATCTCCCAGTTTGCGCAATGCAGCACCTGCCGGGACTGGGTTACGGGAGATAGGTTGTGCGTGATCCACGGGCCGCGGGTGAAGGTTCCCGGCAGCGCCTCGTGTGGGCTCTACGTGCAGGGCACGCCGCAACCGGCGGGGACACCCACGTTGATTCGCGTCACCCCCGAGGAGTCGGGGCTCGTGAACCGCGAGGTG